>Ga0207703_10004837_pt1 | contig 10963 bp, 11 predicted proteins | sample KBSSwiS12_FD_184304 | JGI IMG/M metagenome (GOLD analysis project Ga0207703, IMG submission 184304) | Switchgrass rhizosphere microbial communities from Kellogg Biological Station, Michigan, USA - KBS Switchgrass S1-2 (SPAdes) (version 2) | ecosystem: Host-associated > Plants > Roots >... | reverse complement strand
GCCGTGCCGGCCAGCGCCGTGAAGGCGCCCATCCAGCCGCTCTGCCCGATCTGCCATCCGAAGCCGCCCGCCAGGGCCGCCGCCGGAATCCAATTCGCAATGTGGCGCCGCGCGAGATCGTCAATCACCGCCGCCAAGCCCACCACGATCGCGATCCAAACTTGCATGCTCATCCGCTTTACCGAAACGACGCCGTACGCGCCGGCGCCTCCTTAACCTGGTCCCTGGTCACCGGGAGGTTCTTCACGCCCGGATTCAGCGCAATGTGCGACGCCTCCGGCTTCTTCTTGACCTTGGGCGCACGCATAATCAACGGAGCCAGAAAGCCGGTCTGCAGCGCGAACTCCGCCAGCGCTTTCCCCGAGGGCAGACGCCAGCTCATCGGATCCATCCACTCCATCGGTAGAGGACCCATACCGACGTTGCTCTTTCCGCGGCCCGCGCCGGTCTTGCGCGGACTGGGGTTCTCCGACTTCATCTCTTAATGCTCCCCTTAACTACTTCGGCTGGGTCGGTGGTTTTCATTAGCTTGGTGGGGGTGCTGCGTCCCCCCTTAGAACCTTAGTTCCGTCCCTGTTACCCCTACTTGCGAAGTGTTCCCCACCTCCGTTTTCCGGAGGACTAAGAGGATTTGCTTACCGTCATCGGCCACCACCCGCCACTCCGGGCGCTGCTTCAACAGCTGCGCGGCGGCCGTATCTACCGGTAGCAGTGCCAGATTGAAGCGGTATTTCTCGATCACTTTTTCCCAGCCCGGCATCCCGCGCATGACCTGCAGAAACTGGTCGCCGATTTCGGGGCCGTAAAAGTCGCTGCGTCCATCCACGAACACTTTATGCTCCGGATGGAGGAAGATCAGGTAGTCCCCCCATTGGTCGGTGGTAAGCACGCGCGACTGCAATATTTCCTGCTCGTGGGCGTGGACCATGGCCGTCGGAAACACCAGCGCCGGAAAATCCTGCGGCCATGCAATGGCCGAGCCGCTCATCGCCAGCGCCGCCACCGCCACCACCATCCATATAGTGAAGCGTTGAAAACCGGGCACGATGTCGCGCCCCATCTGGTTCAGAATGCCGAGCGCCGACTGCTTCGGCGAAGCGCCCACCCAGCTCTTCCACCAGCTCGTCATTTCGACCGCGATCATGGGACCGGCCACCGTCACGAAGATCGGAACGTGGCGCACGCTCGAAAGCGACATGTATCCCAGAGCCAAGATCCACAACCCGTCGATCACCAGCCCGCGGCGTAAGCGCGCGCCGGCGGTGACGAGTCCGATAAACAGCAGCGCCTCGAACTGCAGCATGCTTTCATCCCGGAAACTGGGCGACTGGAATTCCTGGACCACTTTGCGGATCCAGTCCGAGCGCAGATATTGAATGACGTGCTTGTGCAGTTCCCAACCGTAGGGATTAATAAAGGACACTGCTCCGCAGGCCGCCGCCAGTCCCGCCCAGCGCAGCGCAGGCGCCCAATCCGGGCGGCCGCCGCGCGGTTTCGCGATCCAAGCCTCGGCTGCGGATCCGATGGCCGCCAAACCCAGTAGAACGATCAGCACCAGGAATCCGCCGTGCAGATTGGTCCACACGAGCGCGATCGGAACCAGCCACCAGATGCGCGCGCGATTCCCGCCGCGGCGGTCGGCTTCAATGATACCCATCGAAATCGAGAGCAGCAGCAAGGTAAATAGGTGGGGCCGCGCCAGGAAGTGCATGGAGGCCGCTCCCACCGAGAACAGCGTCACCAGCAGCGCTACAAACAAGTGCGCCCCCGCGTCCACCACCCGCCGCATAAGCGTAGTGGCGAAGAGCGCGATCAGCGCGCCCGCCGCGAGCACGATGCCTTTTAACCCGGCCCAGCGAAAAAGGAATCCATCGATAATGTCGGTCAGCCATTCCCAGGCGTACCAGGGCGCCCCGGGCTTGGAAAACGAATACAGATCGTGGTGTGGAACCTGATGGTGATCCAGAATATATTCGCCGGTGCGGATATGCCACCCGGCGTCGGCATCGGCCAGCAAGGATTGCCAGCCGTGCGCCCCGCTGCTCATGAACAACCACGCAATCAGTGCGACGAACAGGAAATCCGAGAGCGATGGTACCAGCAGGCGTCCCCAGCGGGTCGCCAGCAGCGCGTCGATCCGTTTGCCGGAAGGCTTCCCCGAAGCATCTTTGGACGATGCCGGGGGAGGCAGCGTTTCGGTCGTCGTTTCGATGGCTGCCAGAGGCTGCGTTTCGATGGCTGCCAGAGGCTGCGTTTCGATGGCTGCCAGAGGCAGCGTTTCGATATTGGCTTGCGGAGTCATCGCGAGAGTCGGGCCCTATGTACCTATTCGCCAGTTAAGGTCGGTCACTTTAGCTGCGAATGGCGATCGTTCAGGCGAAGGTTTTTTCGGCGCGGCTGGCGTCGGGCGCGGCTTCCTGCACCCGCTCGGTTCCCAATAAGCGCCGGCCTTGCACAGCCAGTTCAAAGCGGTCCTTGACGCCGGTCTTTTCGAAGATGTGCATCAAGTGGACCTTTACCGTGCCCGGAGTGATCGCCAGCGCCTCCGCGATCTCCTTGTTCTTAAGCCCGCCGCAGACATGCTGCACGATGTCCTTCTCCCGCGGCGTCAAGCGCGGAGCCGAGCGCCGGTCGAGCGTGCTCGCCGAGCGTTCCGAAAGAGAGTTCTCAATCCACACCTCGCCCTGGCTGACCGCGCGCAGGCAGGTCCGCATCGCAGCGATGGTGGCCGACTTCTTCAGAATGCCGCGGGCTCCCAATTGCAGCGCCCGGAAGCAGTCGATTTCCGCCAGCTCATGGATCCACAGGATGGGATAGCAGCGCGGCCGGGTGCTCTTCGCGTCGGAAATAAATTGGAAGATCTGCTTCAGTCCGGCGCTTTGATCCACCAGAAGCACGTCGGTCTCGCGGTCGCGTACCGCATCCAGGGCGTCGGAAAGGCTACCCGCCGCGCCTGCGTATTCGAACTCGCCATCCTGCTGCAGCACTCTAGCCAAACCTTCGAGTACGATCGGCTGTGCTTCACAAGCGAACACCCTGACTGGATTCACGTGGTTTCCCTTAGAGACATACAATCGACGAGCCGCCGTTGCGGGGATAGGTACTAAGTGTCGTTTTATGCCAGCGGGGTCGCGTCATGCGACGGCATAGGCCTCCATATGCCGGCCCCGCAGCGCCGGATTTCAACTATTTGGCTGGCACAGCCAATGCAGCGGAGCAAAGCAGAACTAAGCCCTGCGCCTGGCCGCACCTGCGCTGCACTACAATAGCCAGTAGGAGATCAGCCATGGAAAACGGGAAGCGATTGTGGATAGCGATGGTAGTTCTGTGCGCGGCTGCCCGGCTGTTGCCTCATCCGTGGAATTTTACGCCCCTGATGGCCATCGGCTTGTTCTCCGGCTACCAGGCCAGCAAAGCCTCGACCGGGATTCTGGTTACTTTATCCGCGCTGGCTCTGAGTGACTTGGTGCTCGGTTTCCATAGCGGCTTCTGGTTCGTATACGGCGCAGCGCTGGTCGCGGTCCTGTTCGGCAGAATGACGCGCAACCGTGGCGGCGCCGGCGCGATTGCCGCGGCCGCGCTAGGATCCAGCCTGTCGTTTTTCCTCATCACCAATTTCATGGTGTGGGCCACCAGCCGGATGTATCCCATAACCTCTACGGGACTGGCCGCCTGCTTCACAGCCGCGGTTCCTTTCTACCAGAATCAATTCCTGGGCGATGCGTTTTACACTCTGGCGCTCTTCGGCGGCTACGCCCTGCTGAAGCGTTCGTTCCATCCGGCACACCAGGCCGCCTGACGTGCGCGTAGTTTCCCTGCTGGCCGGCGCCACCGAAATGGTCTGCGCCCTAGGTGCGGGCGAGACGCTGGTCGGACGATCGCATGAATGCGACAACCCCTCCTGGGTGCGGCAGCTTCCATCTTGCAGCCAGCCTGCTTTCGATATTTCGGTTTCAAGCGCCGAGATCGACGCCGAAGTCCGCCGCCGTCTGCACGCGGCCGAACCGCTGTATCACATTGACATGGAGCTGATCCGCCGCTTGCAGCCGGATCTGGTGATCACGCAATCCCATTGCGACGTGTGCGCCGTGACACCGGCCGACCTGGAACGCGGCGGCTGCGCGATCTCCGCACGCCAACTGTCTCTCTCTGCCGCGACCATCGAAGAAATCTTCCACTGCATCGCGCAGGTCGCCGATGCCCTCGGTGTTCCCGAACGCGGGCCCGCCGTCATCGAGCGCGAGCGGCAGCGTTTACAAATCGTCCACCAGCGGACCGCAAGTCTACGCCGTTCCACGACGGTGTTACTTGAGTGGACAGATCCGTTTTTCGCCATGGGCAACTGGGGTCCCGAGTTGGTCGAAATCGCAAACGGCGAACCCCTACTTGGGCACGCCGGCGAATTCTCGACCGCGATCCCCGCCGCGCATCTTCGCGACGCCGACCCCGAGTACATCGTCGTCGCCCCCTGCGGCTTCAATCTGGAGCGTACCGAGCGCGAGCAGTCGGTGCTCGAACAGCATCCGTGGTGGCGCGATCTGCAGGCCGTCCGCAACGGCAATGTGTTCTTCGCCGACGGCAATCTGTTTTTCAACCGCTCCGGCATGACGATCTCGCAGTCGGCCGAGATCCTCGCCGAGATCCTGCACGGCGTCTCATTCGACACCCCGACGGAAGACCTGCACTGGCGCCGCATGACACCCCTGCTGGCGAACCACGCATGAAAAAAGTTCTCCTCTCTTGGAGCAGTGGCAAGGACAGCGTCTGGGCGCTGCATCTACTGCGGCAGCAGCCGGATATCGAAGTCGTCGCGCTGCTGACCAGCTTCAACTCCGCCGCGGATCGCGTCGCCATGCACGCCGTGCGTCGGTCGTTAGTCGCCGCGCAAGCCGCCCGCACCGGAATCCCGCAATGGTCCGTAGACCTGCCCTGGCCCTGCTCGAACGCCGATTACGAAGAACGCATGCGCGGCGTGTGTCAGCGCGCCTTCACCGAGGGCATCACCGCGGTAGCCTTCGGCGATCTGTTCTTGCAGGACATCCGCGACTACCGCGAGCGCCAGTTGCTAGGCACCGGGCTCGAGCCGTTATTTCCCGTATGGGAAATCCCAACCGCGAAGCTAGCTCGCGACATGATCGCCGCCGGCGTGAAAGCAAAAATCACCTGCATCGACCCGGCCCAAGTCGACCGCACCTTCGCCGGCCGCGATTTCGATCAGGCGCTGCTCGATTCCCTGCCCAACGGCGTCGACCCATGCGGCGAGAACGGTGAATTCCACACTTTCGTATACGACGCCCCGGTGTTCTCCAGTCCCATTGCAGTGCGCATGGGAGAAATCGTCGAGCGCGATGGATTCGTCTTCGCCGACGTGCTTCCCGAATAACTCCTACGCCCGGAAACGATACAGATCCGGCGTCGCAACCGGCACTCCCATCTGCTTCAGGTAAGTGAACAACTGGTGCTTGTGGTTAATCAGGTGTTCGAGGTTGCCTAGCAGCAGCGTCAGTATCGACTCGCCCTCCGGCACAAAAACGGTTGGCACGCAGCGCGCGAGGTCGTCGTCCGTCAACAGTGCGAAGCCTTCCTCAATGTGGGCGCAAAAGACTTCGATCGTCGCCGGCATCTCGCGCAACCTCGCAAAGTGAGCCAGCCGCTCGGGCTCGGCGGCGGCCAGCACCGCGCAGAATCCCGATATGCAGTCGAGCAGATGGCCGAGCAAATCAGCCGTCGTCCAATCGCCAGCCTGCGGCCTCCAGTCCAATCCGTCCGCCGGAACCAGAGCGATCAAATGCCGCGCCCGCTCGATCTGCTCGCCGATCTTGTCGAGCAGCGCCGCGCAAAGCGGTGCATCAGGCATGCGCCTCCACCGGCACCACCGGACGCGACGCCATCACCAATCCCACCAGCGCCACCGCCGCCACCGCCAATCCCCAGCCAGTGAGCAGATTGTGTTCGATCAGCAACCCCGCCAGCGGCGGCCCCACGATCTGCGAAACCGATGTCAGCGACTGCGTCAACCCCAGCACCGTCCCCTGTTCCTCGCGCGGCGTCTGCTGCGTAATCATGCTGGTAAGCGTCGGCCGCACCAGTCCGCCGATCGCCAGCACGGTCGTGCTCAACAACAGCCACGGTATCGAGTGCGCGAATGCCAGCAGCGAATACCCCACCACATACGCCGCAAATCCAGTGCGATTCAGCGCCCGCTCGCCGAAGCGTTTGACCAGTCGTCCGAGCCCCGGCCCTTGCAGACAGACACCCAGGAATCCCGCATATGCCCACACGTATCCTGTTTGTTCCGGGCCAAATGGTTTGCCGTGCCACGTAAGCCGCCGCTCCACAAACAACGCCAGCGCCGCCACAAACATCGCGAAAGAAAGCGTGAAGATCAGGAACTGCGCCAACAGCGCGCCCAATCCCGGCTGCTTGAAATAGCGCCCATACTCACCCCACTGCACTAGTGACAGGCGGCGTCCGCCAGGACCGCTCGGCCCTCCCTGCACCCGGTTCGCGTTCGCCACCGACGGCAAGAGAAACGTAGTGGCCAGGATGCTGGTGAACGACATCAGCGCTGCCGCCAAGATCGGCATGCGATAGTCGAACTGCGATAGAAATCCCGAAATCGCCGGACCAATCAGGAACCCGAGTCCAAATGCGATGCCAATCACGCCGAAAGATTTCGCGCGCTCCTCGGGCTTGGTCACATCCGAAATGTAAGCCTGCGCCAGCGACAGGTTGCCCGCGGTGGCTCCGTCAATGATGCGCCCCAGAAACACCACCCACAGCGTTCCCGCGAAAGCCGTCACCAGAAAACCGATGAGCGTTCCGATCTGGCTGACGATTAGCAGCGGCTTGCGCCCCACGTGATCCGACATGCGCCCCAGCAGCGGTCCCGAAAACAATTGGAACAGCGCGTAAACGCCCACCAGCCAGCCCACTTCCGTGGGGCTCGCCCCCAGTTTTTCGGCATAGAACGGCAGCAGCGGAATCATGATTGTCAGCCCGAGGACATCCACGGCCACAATCAGAAAGATGGGGAGAAGAGGAGACTTGCGCAAACCTTTTTATCATCCCACGCCCCGTGCTATCGTACGGATCGTGAAGGCCCCGCTTCTTGCATTTGCGTTTGCGCTCGTCGCAACAGCGCAGACTCCGTCCTTCGATTACGATCGCGCCAAGCCGCTGGACATCCGCGTTGCCGGCACCGAAACGCGCGGCACAGTGCGCATCGACGACATTTCCTTCGCCAGCGTTGAAGGTGGACGCACCGAAGCCTATCTCGTGACCCCGCCCGGCCAGGGCAAGACCGCCGGCGCCCTCTTCGTCCATTGGTATGATTCCGAATCGCCCCTGTCGAATCGCAAGCAATTCCTAAACGAGGCAGTCGAGCTTGCACAGCATGGTTTAGTCTCGCTGCTAGTCGCGACGCCGTGGTCCGATCCGCAGTGGTATCAAAAGCGCGATGTCACCCGCGACTACGAGAATTCCGTCCAGGAAGTCCGCGAACTGCGCCGCGCGCTGGATGTTCTCGCCGCCCAGCCGCGCGTCGATCGCAAGCGAATGGCGCTAGTGGGCCATGACTTCGGCGCCATGTACGGCATCCTCGCCGCCGCCTCCGAAAAGCGGTTGTCGGCCGTCGCCCTGCAAGCCTTCACCGGCAGTTTCAGCGATTGGTTTCTGTATAACCAGAAGCAGCTCACGCCCGACGCCCGCCAGCGCGTGATCGAACGCCTCGCGCCGCTCGACCCTCTTAAGTTCATCGCCCAGTTAGGCTCAACCCCGGTGCTCCTGCAATTCGCCGAGAAGGATTTCTACGTGCCAAGCGACCACGCCGAAGCGCTTAACGCCGCCGTTCGCGGACCCAAGCAAATCCTGTGGTACCAGGCCGGCCACGGCCTCAACGATCAGGCTTCGCAGGACCGCCAAAAGTGGCTGCGCCAAGCACTGAAGCTGAAGTGATCGACCGCGCCGACCCGAACCGCCCCGCCCATGGAGTATATTTCAAAGACGGGGATCCAGCAGTCCGATGATGTGCTCCCCACCGGTTCGTTTTTGCATCAGGAGGCGTGAATGGCAGTGCCGAGTGTTCTTCGTTTTGGATTTGTCACCGCAGTATTTGGGCTGATCGCCAACGCGCAAGCGCCGACCGAGCCCGCGGCGCCCCCGCCGCCTCCCATGCCGCAGGTTCTGCAAAATTACAAGCCGATCACCGCAGACCGTCTTCTCAAGCCGGAAGACAGCGACTGGGCCATGGTCCGCCGCACCTATGATGGCTGGGGCTACAGCCCGCTCGCCCAGATCACACCGCAGAACGTGAAGAGCTTGCAGCCGGCCTGGGTGTTCTCCACCGGCATGACCAGCGGGCACGAAGCCGCGCCCGTCGTAGCGAACGGTGTGATGTTCGTTGCCACGCCGGGGAGCCAGGTGATTGCGCTCGACGCCGCCACCGGCAATTTTCTCTGGCGCTTCAAGCGACAGATACCCGAAGGCGCCATCATCCCGCATCCCACCAGCCGCGGAGTCGCCCTCTACGCCGATAAGGTTTTCCTGGCCGCGGGAGACGCGACTCTGGTAGCTCTCGACGTAAAAACCGGCAAGGAAGTCTGGTCGAAGCAAGTGGCCGACAACAAGTCCGGCTACTATATGTCGCTCGCCCCCGTGGCGGCCGACGGCAAAATCATGGTGGGCTGTTCCGGAGGCGAAATGGGAATCCGGGGTTTCGTCGCGGCCTTCCAGGCCGAAACCGGCGAAGAAATTTGGCGAACCTACACCGTGCCCGCTCCCGGCGAGCCCGGCAGCGAGACCTGGCCGAAGGGCGAGCAGTGGAAAAACGGCGGCGGCTCTGTCTGGGTCTCCGGTAATTACGATCCCGCCACCAAGCTGGCCTTCTGGGGCGTCGGCAACGGCGGCCCGTGGATGGGCGATCAACGCCCCGGCGACAATCTCTATACTTCATCCACCATCGCACTCGACGTCGATACCGGAAAAATTAAGGGCCACCATCAGTACGATTTCAACGAATCGTGGGATTGGGATGAAGTCTCGCCCCCGCTCCTGATCGACTATCAGCGCAACGGAAGAACAGTTAAAGGACTGGTCGACGTAGCCCGCGACGGCTATCTGTGGTTCCTCGAGCGCAGCGACGGCCCCATCAACTTCGTCGACGGCCAGCCGTACGTCAAGCAGAACGTCTATAAGAGCCTCGACCCCAAGACCGGCCGCCCCGATGTCGATCCCGATCGCAAACCGGGCACCGCGAAGACCGCGACTTTTTGCCCGTCACTTTGGGGCGGCAAGAACTGGCCGCCGATCGCCTTCAGTCCGCAGACCCGCATGATCTACATTCCCGCGAATGAAAATCTCTGCACCACCCTGACCGGGATCAATGTGGAATACACTCCCGGCGGCCGCTACATGGGAGCCAGAAGCACGCTCTCCGCCGCGCCCGGCGCCGATCACATTGGCGAAGTGCAGGCCTGGAACGTCGACACCGGCAAGCGCGTGTGGACCCACATTTATCAGGACTCACAGAACTGGGGTCCAATGCTCGCCACCGGCGGCGGCCTGGTATTCAGCGGCGGCACCAACGACCGCAAGTTCCACGCCTTCGACGCGACGAGTGGCGCGCTGCTGTGGGAATTCCCCACCAACTCCGGCATCACCGGCCAACCGTCTACGTTCATGGTGGACGGCAAGCAATACGTCGCCGTGCAATCCGGCTGGGGCGTCGACGCCCGCGGCATGGAGCTCCTGTTGAACGGCCTCTTCCCCGGCAAGTACCCCGAAGTCCCCGAAGGAGGCGCCATCTGGGTTTTCGCCGTCAAGTAGTCGGGCAGGCCAACCGTCCGTAGCTGTCCAGCTAGACGCCCGTCTCAACTTTGGGCCAGGATCGGCCCCTTGCGGAGATTAGAACCCTCATTCTCTGCACCGATGCGGAGATTACGTGGTAGTCGAGCATACCTCCATCGCGTGATGGATTCCGAACCCGCCTCGTTTTATATTTGTTTAGAAATGAGGCAACTAACGGTGTCACACCGTCCTAGAAAGGAGCACTCATGTCCACGATCCACCTCCACCAGACAAGCACCTCGACCGCCGAGCAGTACCTCGCCGGGCTCACCGACTTCGGACCCGGCCGCTCGAAGCTCTTCGGTAACAGCGCCGACGCCTACCTCAAGGTGCATCACCGCGGGCCCTCCGACGCCGACGTCACCGAAGGCTCCGGAGGCATCTGGGAACGCCTGCACTATGACTGGTCCGATCCCAACCACGTTGTCCTCACCACCACCGACTCCAACCTGTGGGGCGGCGCGTCCGGCCACACCTACACCTTCACCCGTCAGCCCAATGGCATGACCGACATTGACCTGGTCACCATCCGCGACGGCAAAAACTTGATTGGGTGGATACTCGGCTTCGTCCTCGGCACCATCGGCAAGGGCGTTCTAAGAAAAGCGTTTGAAAACTCCGTCAAGGCCATCGAAGTCCGCAACGGCGTGGCAAGGGCGGCAGGCGCATCATGAGTTCGGCCTTATAACAGAAAAAGTATTTCAAAATACCGGGATATTCTGAGGGCTCCTTCTGAAACAGAGCAGGCTGAAATTCCATCCAGCATCCAATGCGAAACTTTCCATCTGCAGAATTCCAATGGAGCAGCGATCGAATTCCTGGATCCCGGCGTCGAGGCGCATTCATTCACGTTCGGCTAGTTAAGTAGTCAGTTCAGAAAAAGGAGATTGAAGATGAGCAACACAGCCCAGAAAGCAGCGATGAGTACGGGCGTCGCGAGAGTGGACATGAAGTTCGAGGTGGTTGTTATCCCCGTCTCGGATGTCGACCGCGCGAAGGAGTTCTACGGGAGACTCGGGTGGAGACTCGACGCCGACTTCCGTTTCGATAACGGCTTCCACGTGGTCCAATTCACGCCACCCGGCTCAGCCTGCTCGATCCAGTTCGGCACGAAGAT
>Ga0207703_10004831_pt1 | contig 10968 bp, 9 predicted proteins | sample KBSSwiS12_FD_184304 | JGI IMG/M metagenome (GOLD analysis project Ga0207703, IMG submission 184304) | Switchgrass rhizosphere microbial communities from Kellogg Biological Station, Michigan, USA - KBS Switchgrass S1-2 (SPAdes) (version 2) | ecosystem: Host-associated > Plants > Roots >... | reverse complement strand
GTCGCGCCATACTTAGCAGCCCGTTCTTCTCCAACAATCTGATGCTTTCAGGGTGGATTAACGCCATGAGATCCTCGATCGTCGCGATTTTTTCGCGCAGGGTTTGGATTGCGTCTGCCTCTGTGATCACACCGAATTGTTTCCAAGCGGGTTCGTAGTGATAAATTCGATTCCGAAAGTTCCGCGTCGTAGCTACGAGGTCGTGTGCGAAGGTCAGCACCGCACTGTGTCGAACACTGGGCCACTGACCTGCGAATACTTTTCCTAAGTGACGAGGCCAGATCAGTCCAGGACCCATAAATTCCGGATCCAACAGGAATTGCCAGGTGGAAAGCTCGGTTTTGGCGACGACACCGTGATGGTTGCGCACGACGTGTCCGCGGACGTTGTAACGCCGGCGTTTCTCAACGATATATTTACTACCCGCAGCACTGAAGTTATCTCGGACGGCGCTGACGACCTTCGGAGGAGCCACTCCCTGGGCAAACGATCGATATCGTAAACGGGATCCCGACCACCAGAACTTACCGAGCGTGCCGGTCAGGGCCCGATCAATCGAGTTGCGCAGAGAAATCTCTGCCATTCCAATAAGTGGATATATTGTTCCACAGACGTGGGTGTTCCAAAGGTAGACGCCCATGAGTTCGATGTCGTTTGCAGGCTGAAAGACAGTCCGATAGCTACTCATTCGAGGCTGCGTGACGAGCACATCTATGGGAGTATGTCGGTATATGAGCGTCCTAGGCATATTTCGACCGCTTCGCGTTTCAAGTGACTGAGAATGAATGTGAAGGAACTGGAGCCCACGCCCTGGGCTAGAGCGGGGGTTATTATTTTAGGCCCGTTTAGATTGCGTCGGTCACGGACTCTTGTCGGTTTCGCTTTGCCATAGAGGTGCTAGACTTGATGGCAAGGTTGGTGGTGGGGTCCAATGGACGCGAGTCTACGTCCCACCATGTAAGACCTGGATCCCCGCCCCGGCCTAGAGCCGGGGTTTTTATTTGGGCTCGATAGCCGGCCTGCGCAGAGCCGCGCGGGCATAGTTGATACAGCGAATTCGACTGGAATTCTGAAGCCGCAACTGCCGCAGTGACGGCGCGAAATCAGAACAGCGTCGTACTACACTTCGATCGAATCGTACACGACTACCCGGCGCCAGAGATGCGAGCAGGTCTCCACGAATTTCTTGTGGATGGGATGCTCCTGATACGTCTCCTGTGCCGTGATGTCATCGAAGAACATCAGCTCGGACGCGCTGTAGTTGGCATCGACGACATCGCGTTGCTTTGTGTTCGCAGGCACACCAATGTGAATCTCACGGATGACTTCGATCTGCTTCAGTGTGTTGAGTCCTTTCAGCAGCTCGGCGAGGTCGTCTTTGGACTCTGGGTTCGCGAGCCAAAAGAAAACGTGGTGAACGATCCGCTTTCGCGGTGCTTCAACGCTTGCTCGAACGGGCATCGGTGACTCCTGCGGACTCGCCAAAGTGGTAGGTGCGAAGCGCCGCTTCAAAAAAAGGTCTGTACTACCGACACAACATCATACTGATCGTTGACAACATACAAATATTGCCAACGATCGAACGTCGTGCAGGGGTGCGAAATGCCAACGGCAATCCTGTCCCCAACCGCCAGGGACATCCCGTTGAGTTTCAGGTACCCATGATGGTCATTGAGTTTGACAATCTCAGCCTTGCCGCGAATGCTGACCGGTTGCCCATCGACCAGACACATCAGCGGCACTGGCAGGCCCATGTCAAACGACACGTCGCGCTTGCCCAACGCGATGATTGCCAGTCCCGGCTCCGGCAGAGACTGAACAGTCGTCCAAAGCTCGAGTGCCGGCACGAAGGTGTTCGAGACAAACACGCTGTTGCTTCCAGCGCTACGCTCGCGAAGGCGATCCAACGCCGAAGCATAGAATCCATGATCATGGGTGATGTAACACCCGGACCGCAGTACCACCTTGGTTCGGCGTGAGAGCTGAATGCCCTTCAGCGCGGTCACGACCTGGTCGAAGAACGCCGACCCGCCCGCCGTGAGAATGACTTCGTCAGCTCCAAACGACCCGTTGGCATCGCACCTGCGGGCAACCTCGCGCACGCGCTCCAGGAAAGCGGCAACATGGGTTTCGGCCTCACGCGGCGACCCGCCGAAAATTCCCTCAAAGGCTTCAACCCCCGCCAGGCGCAACAATCCCGACCCGCTCATTTTCCCGATCTCCTGAGCGACTGCCGCGGCATCCTCGACAGTCCGCAGGCCCGTACGGCCACCCATGGCTCCCACTTCGAGCAACAGATTGAGCGGCCGGCTGCGCGGCATATTGGACAGGACTTCGAAGTAGCGCTGTGCGCCGGCGACCGAGTCGACGATGCCGTAAAACTCAAAGCCTGGATCCTCGGCCAGTTGCCGTGCGACGAACTGAACGGAATCCGCGTCGAGCAGTTGATTCGCCATCACGATGCGCGGCACCCCGAAGCGCCGATACAGTCTCAAGTGAGCCGCCGTGGCGCAGGTCATGCCCCACGCGCCAGCCTCGAGTTGCATGTCGAACAACTGCGGGGCCATCGTCGTTTTGCCGTGGGGGGCGAGCTCGACGCCGGCCGACCGTGTGTACTGCCGCATGAGGTCGATGTTGGCGCGAATCGCGCTCTGCCGAAGCACCGCCACCGGTGCCGGGAATTCCTGCTTCAGCAGGTTGAGCTTGCGCGTCGGGACATCTGCGACGGTGACACCATCCAGGACGTCGGGCACGCCCTTTGATGCGGATGACAATTCATGTCCCGTCAGCGTCGTTAAATCCAACACGGAAGCGCCTCTTCGTCCCAGGGGATGTAACGAATCTTGAGGGATGCGCCCGGCAATGACAACGGCGTACACTACGGACATCATGTCCGTTCCAGAACCCAGTCCAGGTCGTCTCTACCAGCAGGTGGCGGCGACCATTGAGCGGGCGATTGTGGACGGGCGTTATCAGCCGGGGCAGCGCCTGGCCTCCGAGCGTGACCTGGCTGAGGAATTCGGTGTCAGCCGGCCGACCGTGCGGCGCGCCGTCATTGCCCTGGAAATGCGCGGGTTACTCGAATCCCGGCAGGGGTCCGGTGTGTATGTGCGCAGAAATGCTGCTGCTGCGCCGCCACGCGAGCTGGACATTGGCGCGTTCGACCAGGCCGAGGCGCGACGGTTGTTTGAGGGAGAGGTGGCTGCGCTCGCGGCAACCCTGATTACCGACGAAGAGCTCGCTTACCTGGAGTCGCTCGTCCTGGAAATGACGAACGAGAAGGCGACCAAGGAACAGAGCGAGCTGGCGGACCGCCAGTTTCACGCAACCATTGCCAGGGCGACACGCAACGCCGCGATCGTGCGGGTCGTGGAAAACACCTGGGACCTGCGTTACAAATCACCTTTGTGCATGCAGATGTTGGATCGTGCGCGTGATGTGAGGCGTCGTCCCTTGAAAGACGAGCACCAGGAGATCGTCGAAAGTCTGCGTACCCGCGATCCGAAGGCGGCGCGGACGGCCATGCAGGCTCACCTGGGAGGTTTGATTGAAAACCTGTTGGTGACGGCGGAGCTGCAGGAGCTGGAGCAGACGCGCGAGCGGTTGGCGGCGAAGCGGGAAGAGATCGAGCGGCGGGCGCTCAGCTCCAACAGCTGACTATAGTCGGCGCGGGGGTGCCAACAGCGGGGCCGGCCTCAATGTGTGCGGCGCGCGGGTGCCGAGCGGGGGCGGGCATGATGTGGGTGCGACGCGCGGGTGCCGAGTGGGGGGCGGGCATCACGTGGCTGCAACGCGCGGGCGCCGAAAAGGGGCATGACCATGGGCCTTCCGTGGCCCGCAACGGTCTGACCTGTAATGGCTGCTGTCAACGTGCCGGTCCGCCGGGCGTGAAGGGGGAATGCGGCAAACCAGCACGCTGACAGCCCCAAAATCAAAAGCTCACATCGAAACGCGCGCCGAAGTACCGGAACGAGTCGCGCGCCAGTCCCCAGCTCGAGCCGAATGCGGTGACCCCGGGGGCACTGAATCCCGCGGTGCCATTGCCAATAGTCGTCGCGTAGTTCTTGTCGAAGGCGTTATCAACGAACGCAGTCACCTTGTAGTGACCGTTCTTGTCATTGATACCCACGCCGAAGTCGGCGATACCGTAGCCGCCCTGCACAGTCCGCGGGTCCTGGCTCAGGTTGAAGTTGACCTTGCTCTGTATCCGGTATGCGAAGGTGAGGAAACCTTCAAACGGCAGCGAGCCCAGCGGTTGGTCATACTCACCGCCGATGTTGCCCTTGAGCCTGGGTACGTTGTTGAGTGACTTCCCGCGCAGGTCCTGCACCTTGCTGTTGGTAGCGTCGACGTAACATCCCTGCGCCACCGTCTGGCCGTTGTAGCAAGGGCCGTTCGGGAACGACACGACAGTCGCCTCCGTATACGCAAACGACCCATTCAACTGAAAGTGGCTCGTTACCTTGGCCGCGCCGTCGAGCTCCACACCCTGGGTTCTGAGGTGACCCACGCTGTTGAGGAATGTCAAGAATGTACCATCCGGCAACGTGTCGGTAACTGAAGTCTGGAAGCCATGGAAGTCCGTATGGAACAGGGCCAGATTCAGATACACGCGGCGATCGAACAGACTGCTCTTCACGCCCACTTCATAGTTCTTGGCAGTCTCATGGGGCACAGGCATCCGAGCAGCTACCTTCGCGTTGAATGTGCTCACCAGGTCGTACGCCTGGCCTTTGTACCCGGTGGAGTACGTGGCGAAGGTCATGACATCCGGCGTCCACTTGTACTGGATGCCCCCTTTGCCCGTGACTGAGTTTTCCTGGTTCGCCCCATCGAAATGGGCGTTGGGCTTCACGTTGAAATTGTCGAAGTCATAGTCAATTTTCTGCTTGTTGAAGCGCAGCCCGGCGATCAGGTCCAACTGAGATGTCAGGTCATAGGTCGCGTTGGCATACCACGAGTAGTTCTCATTGGTGCTCTGCGCAAGGTAGCTTGCCTGCTGTAGAACCGGCCCACGTCCCAGATAGCGGTCCAGGTCGTTCCGGGCGTACCAGAGACCGGTTACATACTTCAATCGTGTGTCATCCGGTGATGTCAGCCGGAATTCCTGCGTATATGACTTCGCGTGGAAATAGCCCCGAATCTGCGCTCCACTGTTGATACCGGAGGGGGCTGCGACCGGAAAGCCCAGTAGGAAGGGGGCATCGGTGCCGTCGATGTCCTGATAGTCGAACATACGCCAGTGATCGATCGAGCTGATGGATGCCAGGGTATGGCCCTTCATGAAGGAGTTATCGTCGAAGCGATATTCGACCTTCCCGGTGGCGCCGGCAGTTTTCGAATCGCCGCCCGAGGGGCGCGTATCGTTGCGAATGTAGTGATTACCCACGCCGATGGGAATTCCCGCCAGCACCTGGGAGGCCGGGAAGGCCGGTTCACCCTGGTAGTAGAGACCCGGCGTGAGTGACGTGAGCGGACTGACGCAACACGTGGACTCGTTGCGGTTGAACCGCGGCGCCAGGCTCAGAGTCAGATTGTCAGTGGGCGTCCATTCGATCTTGGCTGTAGTCGTGAGACCTGAGCTGCCGTTGACCTTCGCGCCCGTGGTGATGTTCTTGATGTTGCCATCGTAATCACTATCGGACACGGTGAGACGGATTCGTACCGTGTCATTGAGTGGCCCGGAAACGGTGAAACCGCCGCGCTTTTCTGAATCGTTGGTGGCCAGGACGGATGCTTTGCCAGTCCATTGCTTCGTTGGTGCTGCCGTCGTGATATTGAGAACACCGGCGATGGCGCTCTTTCCAAACAGGGTGCTTTGGGGTCCCCGCAGCACTTCCACACGATCAACATCGATCAAGTCCTGGAATGCCGCCGCCTGGAACCCATACGGCACATCATCCACAACCACCGCAACATCCGACTCGACGGCAATGCCGTTCGAAAACGTACCGATACCGCGCATGCTGATGCTGAAGTTGCCTGGCTGCGATCCGTACTGAATCGTCAAACCCGGTGACAGTTTCACCAGATCGCCCAGCTCGCGGGCATTGCCGCGCTCCAATACGCCGGCTGTCAAGGCAGTCACCGCTACCGGCACATTCTGCAAACTCTCCGACCGCTTGGTCGCGGTCACGGTCACTTCCTCCAATTGCAGCGAATTGGTTGAATTATCCTCGGCGTGTGCCAAGCCGGTGGCTAATCCAGTGGTCACCGCAACGGCGATCATTGCCGTCCTAGGTGCCCACCCGGCACGTTGAGACCTGTCCATGAACCCCCTCCTAAACACCCGACCGCTCCAGGCGGCGTCTCATCAAAAGACAATTGGTATATCCAGCAGGCTCTATACCCCTCAATTTGGTAAGACCAAAATGCACAGCTGCAGTTTGACTTGTCAAGTATGTATGACACTTACAAGGCAATGCACTTCGTATTGGGCCATAGAAATCAGTCTGTTACATGAATCAGGCGTCTGCTGGTTTGGTGGGGCCACTCCAGCCACTGTTCAAACGTCGCCGGAACTGGTCAACTAGGAGCCCAACCGGACAATAAACTGGTCATGCCGACATGAGGGGGCTGGCATAGCATGAAGCTGCGACGTGTTTGGGAACTGGCGTGGTGGATCGGCGCATTCGCCGTGCTTTCGGCTGCCGCGACAGCCGCGCCGACCCGGGATCAGGCCCTGGCACTGGGCGCCAAGGTGGCCGACTGGCAGTTGGCCCACATGACCCGTTTTGACTACATCGCCGGCGACGATCATCGCCGCAGCGCGGAATCACCCCGCGACTGGGTCCAGGCTGCCTTTTATATCGGGCTCAGCCACTTCGCGGATGCAAGCGGCAATGCTCATTACGCAGATGCCGTGTTGGCTCACGGCACGGCGGAAAGCTGGGGATTTGACAGCCGTCCTCGCCACGCCGATTCCGATGCAACCGGCGCTGTCTGGATATGGGCGGCGCAGCGCACTCACGATCCATCCAAGTTGATTCCTGTCAGGGCTCGTTTCGATGCCGTAATCGCTGAGCCATCCAGTGTGTCTCTCGATTTTGGGCCTACCCCGCCGGAGGGCGGGCCACCGTATTGTCAGGTGCGCTGGTGTTGGAGTGATGCGTTGTTCATGGCGCCCCCTGCCTGGATTGCATTGTCCAGGGTGACGGGCGATCCGCGTTACCTCGAGCACGCAGACGAGGAATTCTGGGCCACGACGGATTATCTTTACGATCGCACCGACCATCTCTATTACCGTGACAGCCGGTTTATGTCCCAACGCGATCCCAACGGCCGCAAGATCTTCTGGGGCCGTGGCAACGGTTGGGTGTTTGCAGGGCTGGCGCGCATCCTGACAGACCTGCCGGCAGACCATCCCAGCCGCCCGCGTTATATTGCCTTGTATCGGGAGATGGCCGACAAGTTGGTGAGTCTGCAAGGCGCCAATGGCTACTGGCCGGTTTCACTGCTCGAGCCACAGCCGACACCCGAGACCAGCGGCACCGGCTTTTTTGTGTACGGCCTGGCCTGGGGCATTCATCATGGGATCCTGCATGGCGCACGTTATCAGCGCGCCGTTGATCGGGGCTGGCAGGCGCTACAGGCTGCGGTTCAATCCGACGGCAAGCTCGGTTGGGTACAACGCATAGGCGCGGCGCCTGATCAGGTCAGTGCGGATGATACTCAGCTCTACGGAGTGGGTGCCTTCCTGCTGGCGGCCAGCGAGTTATCACAAATGCAGCCAGGCAAGCATCCTCACAGGTCTGCCTCGCCATGAATGTCGGTCCCCAGGATGCGCAAAAGCTGTATCAGCAGATTGCCAGACGGATCGCGGCCTCCATTGAGGACGGTCGCTACGCCCCTGGAGACCGGCTGCCTTCCGAAAGAGAGCTCGCCGATGACTTCGGCGTCAGTCGTCCAACCATCCGCGACGCAATGATCGCCCTCGAATTCCAGGGCCTCGTTGAAGCACGCCAGGGTTCCGGCGTGTATGTCAAAGCCGCTCCTCAGATTGCGGAGGACGCCGCCGAGCGCGACGTGAGCGCGCTCGAATTGGCCGAAGCGCGCCGTTTGTTTGAAGGTGAAGCCTGCGCGCTCGCGGCGGCGATCATCACGGAAGAGCAGGTTGCCCGGTTGGAGAGCCTGATTGCCGAGATGACGCGCGAGATGACAACGGAGGAGCTCGAAAGGCGCGAGTTGGAGTTCCATCTGACGATTGCGCGGGCGACGGGAAATGCCGCGATCAGCGCCACCGTCGAGGATCTTTGGACACTGCGTAAACAGTCATCGGGCTGCGCGGCTGCTTTGCGGCGAGCGCGTACCAACGGCCGTGGCGACTTTGTTGGTGAGCATCGAAAGATTGTCGATGCGTTGCGGACACGCGATCCAAAGACGGCGCGACAGGCAATGCATGGTCACCTGGCGCAGGTGATCGATGATCTTCTGGGACTCGCCGAGTCCGATGCGCTGGAGCAGACGCGCGAGAAGATGGCCGAGCAGCGCCGTATGTTGGGCCTCAGAACTGAAATCTGAACGACGGGAAATAACTGTGTTCAAACGTGCACTATTGTTGGTCGCCAGCGTGGCGTTGGTAGGAATTGTCCACTCCCAGATGCCACCCATCGTGAAACCGTTGCCACGCCCCGATGCCGAGGGGCAGAAACCGCGCGCTGTTGCCATGCTTGCGCCGTACCGATATGACGACATTCTCTGGGAGAACGACCGGACTGCGCATCGCATCTACGGCAAGGCGCTGGAAGCCGCGGAACCACCCTCGACCTCCGGAATCGACGCCTGGGGCAAGAGTGTCCGCTGGCCCTACATGGATCGCCAGCTCAAAAGCGGCGACCAACATGCCTTTCACGGCGAAGGTCTCGACTTCTATGATGTGGGTACCACCCGCGGTGCCGGTGGGCTCGGCATCTGGTATGACAACAAGTTGTGGGTTTCGCGAAACTGGCGCAGCCACGAGATCCTCGAGAACGGGCCTGATGTTGCATCGTTCAAGGTGGAGTACGCACCCTGGCCGGTCGATGTGGAGCGCAAGGTCTGGGAAACCCGCACCTTCAGCTTGCCGATGGGCACCAACTTCACGCGGATGGTCTCCACTCTCAATTCTGACAAGAAAGATCCGCTCGTCGTCGGCATCGGTATTACCAAGCGCAAGACCTCCAACGGCTCGGGGGTGTTTACCAAGGACCTGGGCGCCGGGCGCGTGTCCTACTGGGAGCCGGCAGACCCGGTCAAGGGAACGATGGGAATTGCGCTCATGGTAGAGCCGAAGGCCCTGATCGAAGTCCGTCAGGACGCTGAAAATTACCTCGTGCTGATCAAAGTGGACCCTGGCAAACCCTTCGTCTATTACATGGGTGCCGCCTGGGACAAGGGCCTGGACTTCCATGATCGGGCGAGTTGGGAAACGTATGTGCGTGAGCAGAAACCGGACTTCGATCCGAGCAAACGATGAGCGGTGGGTTGCCACCGACACGGGTCGGTCGTTACCGCTGGATGATCTGCGCGTTGCTGTTTGCGGCAACAGCCATCAACTATGTCGACCGTCAAACCATCGGCGTGCTCAAGCCGACCTTGCAGGCAGAGCTGAAGTGGAGTGAATCGTCCTACGCGGACATTGTCTTCTGGTTCCAGTGCGCCTACGCAATCGGCTATCTGGCCTTCGGGCCCATCATTGACAGGATCGGAGCGCGGTTGGGTTATGCCATCGCCTTCACCGTCTGGACTGTCTCGCACATTGCGCACGGCTTCGTTCACACCATAACGCAGTTCGCGTTGGTGCGATTCACACTGGGTCTCGGCGAGTCCGGTAGTTTTCCTTCCAGCCTGAAGGCAGTGTCGGAATGGTTCCCGCAGAACGAGCGGGCGCTGGCGGTCGGTGTGTTCAACGCCGGATCAAACATCGGCGCCATCGTGACGCCCCTGGTCGTTCCCGCCATAACCCTGGCGTGGGGCTGGCGCGCGGCATTTGTTGCTACCGGCGTCGTCAGCTTTGTGTGGTTGATTGCGTGGCTCGCGATGTATCGCAGTCCAGCGTTCCACACGAGAGTGACACCCGAAGAGTTGTCCCACATACGGGCAGGAGAGGCGCCGGCCAAGGCGGCCTCCATCTCCTGGCTCAAGCTCCTGCGTTTGCGTGAGACCTGGGCCTATGCCCTCGGCAAGTTCCTGACCGATCCCATCTGGTGGCTGTATCTGTTCTGGCTGCCGGATTTCCTGAGCAAACGCTACAACCTCGACCTGAAGTCATTCGGTCCGCCCCTGGTTGCGATCTACCTGCTGTCGGATATCGGCTCCGTGGCCGGCGGCTGGGGCTCGTCGAAGCTGATGAAGTCCGGGCGCACTGCCAACGCGGCGCGCAAGATCACCATGTTGATCTGTGCTGTGTTGGTGACACCGATCGTGGTCGCGCAGTTTGTCGGTCAGTTATGGGGTGCCGTGGCAATCATCGGTCTGGCAACCGCGGCACATCAGGCCTGGTCCGCCAACCTCATGACCCTGCCTTCTGACATGTTTCCTCGCGTGGCCGTCGGCTCGGTCGTAGGTATTGGCGGAATGGCCGGGGCCGTGGGCGGGATGCTGATGTCGAAGTACAACGGCTACATACTGGATGTATTCGGCAGCTACCAGCCCATCTTCGCGCTCGCGTGCGGCGCGTATATTGTTGGTATTGCCGTGATCCACTCCCTCAGCCCGCGGCTGACGAGAGTGTCGGAAGCTGCTGTGACGTAGCCGGCGGCGCGGCTGATCAGCGCGGAATCGACGAGCGCACGCTGTTGTTACGGTACCAGCGATACAGCTCGGAGCCGAAGATACCCACCGCGAATGCGCCACACAGGCAACCAAACAGCAGCGGATGACCGGACTCGAAAATTGCAGCAACGACCGAGGCGCAGGCCACCAGTAAAGTCAGGACAATCTTGAACGCTGCAAACACACTCACACCTTGCTTTCATTCGTCCGTCGACG
>Ga0207703_10004827_pt1 | contig 10973 bp, 10 predicted proteins | sample KBSSwiS12_FD_184304 | JGI IMG/M metagenome (GOLD analysis project Ga0207703, IMG submission 184304) | Switchgrass rhizosphere microbial communities from Kellogg Biological Station, Michigan, USA - KBS Switchgrass S1-2 (SPAdes) (version 2) | ecosystem: Host-associated > Plants > Roots >... | reverse complement strand
GTCCACGGTCCGACTGCCGCGATCATGCGATAGCCGAGCCGCGGCACGGTCGCGATGTAGGCCGGCCGCTTTGGATCATCGCCGAGCTGGCGGCGCAACGAAGTGACGGCCTGATAGACCGAATCGGGCGTCACGATGACGCCGGCCCAGACCCGGTCGAGCAACTCGTCGATGCTGACCACCTCGCCGGCGCGCGCGGCGAGGTGCAACAGCAAGCGCAGCGTGCGCGCCTCGAGGCGCACGGGTTCGCCGCCCGAGCGCGAGATCTCGCCGGCAAGGGCGTCCACACGCCAGGCGCCGATGCGCAGCGGAAATTTCGCCGATTCGTTCATGTCGCCGGATCGAAATGCGGGCGTGAAGTATAGCGGGGCCGCGCTCGTGCCTTGAGCGGGCGCGAGGACTGCTTCTTTCAGAGAATTTCAGGACGTTTCAGGCGCGGCTCAGGACTTGCGCGGCGCGATCCCGGCACAGTCGGCGCGCGTTTCGTTCATCCACAGTCGACATTGCCAGCCCCAAAAGGAGTCCCCATGCTGCACCGTTCCATTCTCGCCGCCGCGCTCGCGCTCGTCTCGCTGTCCGCGCGGGCGACGACCTACACGTTCGAGCCGAACTACACCCAGGGCATCGCGCGCTGGGTCCATCTCGGCTTCGCCAACCCGACCCTGCAGTTCGGCCAAGGCGAAGGTTCGCTCGAGTTCGATCCGGGCGATCCGGCCAAGGCGCGGGTCACGGTCACCATCCCGCTCGACAGATTCACCACAAGCGTGCCCGATCTCGACGAGCACCTGCGTTCGGCCGACTTCTTCGAGACGGCGAAGTACCCGACCGCCACGTTCAAGAGCACTCGCGTCGAAAAGGGCGCGATGGCCGACCAATACAAAGTCAGCGGCGAACTCGAGCTGCATGGCCTGCGCAAACCCGTCGTGCTCGACGTGCGCCTGAACAGGATCGGTGTGAATCCGCGCAATAACTTGGCGACGATCGGCTTCGACGCGATGACCACGCTGAAGCGCTCGGACTTCGGCCTCGGCCGTTTCGTGCCGCAGGTCAGCGATGAGATCCGCATCGAGATCACGGCCGAGGCGGCGGAAGCGAAGAGCTACGCCGAATCGCTGAAAAAGCTGGCCGAAGAAGAAGCGGCGGAAAAGGCCAAGGCGGCGGCGAAAAAGAACTGAGCCGGTCGAACCGGCGATCGGCCGCCACGCTTTCGTGGCGGCTGATCGTCTAGTGCGCGCGATGTGGTTGGGCGCGAATAGCGGATCAGTGTGCGAACAGCGCCCAGAAGAAGATGGCCGCGCCGACGAGGCCGAGTGCGGCCGATCCGATCCACGCCAGCCGCTTGCGCGTCAGCGCGGCGACCGCGCCGAGCGCGATCGCGACCTGCAGCATCGCCACCGAGTAGGCGAAATAGTGGTGCTGATGGATCAGGTGATCGGCTTCCTTGCCCTTTTCGTCGCGCTCGTGCTCGAACTCCTCGGCCTTCTTCTTGGCTTCCTGCTGTTCGTCCTTGTAGCGCTGGATATTCTTTTCGGTCTCGGGCGAAACCGGCTTGTCCGCGCTCGCGAGCACGCCGCGCTGGGCCTCGAGCACGACGGCCTTGATGCCTTTGGCCTGGTAGTACGCCCATTGATCGGAGGCTTGCGCTTGCAGCTGCGTCGCCTCGGTCTTGAGCGCGAGTGCCTCATTGACGGTGCTGCCGGCGAGCAGAGATGCCACCGCCGCGACAGCGGCGAACAGCGCCGTGGTCAATGCGATCGTGCGCAGCAGTGAGCCTTCTTCCTTCTCGATTTCCTCGTGAATGGCTTCCTGCAGCTTATCGGTGTCGATTTCGATTTCTTCGGGCATGACGAGTTCTCTTCAAGTGATGAGCTTGGCCGGTTCAACCCCGATTTTTCCACTGCATCCCCTCTGTTAGTCTAGCGCAAGCCCCGTCTTCTCCGCGGTTTTCGCCATGACCGGACCATTGCCAGCTCCGCCTTCCGTTTGGTCGCGCCGGCGCTTCGGGCGCTGGGCGCTCGGGCTGATCGCCGGAGCCGCTGCGCCGTGGGCGCGGATGCGCGCAGGCGAGGCCGAAGACTACGAAGTCGTCGTGCTGCGCGATCAAATGGTGCGCATGCGCGACGGCGTGCGTCTCGCGACTGATGTCTATCTGCCGGCGCGCAACGGCAAACCGGCCGCGCAGCGTTTTGCGGTCATCCTCGAGCGCACGCCGTATGGCAAGACGCTCGCGAGCCGTTCCGAACGCACGCCGGATAACCCACAGCCGAAATCGCGTGCCGAGGTTGCGGAATTCTTCGTGCGCCGCGGCTATGCCGTGATCTATCAGGACTGCCGCGGGCGCTACGGCTCCGAGGGCACCTTCGTCAAATATCTCGCCGACGGCAACGACGGCTATGACACCTGCGCGTGGATACTCAAGCAAGCGTGGTCGAACGGCCGCATCGGCACGATGGGCTTGTCGTACGCGGCGCACACACAAGGTGCGCTCGGCAGTGCCGGCGCGCCCGGGGTGAAGGCGATGTTCCTCGACTCGGGCGGCTTCGCCAATGCCTATCAAGGCGGCATCCGCCAGGGTGGCGCGTTCGAGCTCAAGCAGGCGACCTGGGCGTTCTCCGAAGCGGCCGAGAGTCCACAGATTCGCTCCGATCTGAAGAAACTCGAAGCCTACAAGGCGATCGACATCAAGCGCTGGTTCGCGCGCCTGCCGTGGCATCGCGGCGATTCTCCGCTCGCGCTCGCGCCCGACTACGAGAACTATCTGTTCGAACAATGGCAGCACGGCAACTTCGATGCCTACTGGAAGCAGCTCGGCATCTACGCCGAAGGCTTCTACGACCGATATTGCGATGCGGCGATGGTGCACATGTCGTCGTGGTTCGACCCGTATCCGCGCACGGCGACGCAGAACTATCTCGGGCTGAAAAAACACAAGCGCGGACCGGTGCGCCTGATTCTCGGTCCGTGGACGCATGGCGACCGTCAACTGACCTATGCGGGCGATGTCGACTTCGGCGCCGAGGCGACGGTCGATGGTCATCTCGCGCCGGATTTCCTCACCCTGCGCCTGCGCTGGTTCGACCGCTGGCTCAAGGGCAGCGCCAATGGCGTCGACGCGGAAGCGCCCGTGCGCTTGTTCGTCATGGGCGGCGGCAGCGGGCGCAAGAATGCGGAAGGGCGCATGCAGCACGGCGGCCGCTGGCGCAACGAGCGCGACTGGCCGCTGCCGGGCATGCGCCTGGTGCCGCATTATTTTCACCGCGACGGCGCGCTGACGCAGGCGCCGCCGCAAATCGATGCCGCGCATCGCGAGTATCGCTACGATCCGAAGCATCCGGTGCCGACGATCGGCGGCACGGTGACTTCGGGCAAGCCGGTGATGGTCGGCGGCGCGTTCGACCAGAGTGAGGCAGCGCAATTCTTCGGTTCGACCGAACCGTATCGGGCGCTTGCCGAGCGCGAGGACGTGCTCGTGTTCCAGACCGAGCCGTTGCGCGAGGACCTTGAAGTTACCGGGCCGCTCGTGTTCGAGCTTTGGGTGTCGTCCGACTGCCCCGATACCGACTTCACCGCCAAGCTAATCGATGTCTATCCGCCGAACGAGGACTATCCGCACGGCTATGCGATGAACCTAACCGACGGCATTCTGCGCATGCGCTACCGCGACTCCTGGGAAAAGCCGGTGATGATGAAAAGTGGAGAAATATACAAAATCCGCATCGAGGCCTTCCCGACTTCGAATCTGTTCCAGCGCGGGCATCGTCTGCGCGTCGATATATCGAGCAGCAATTTCCCGCACTTCGACGCGAATCCGAACTCCGGGGAAGCCGAGGGTTTTGCCGAACATCCGCGCGTGGCGACGAACCGCCTGCATCTCGACCGCACGCGGCCCTCGCACGTGCTGCTGCCGGTCATCCCGGCGCGGCGCTGATCAGAGCTGCGGCGCGCGCGACTTGCCCGCGGCGGCAAGCTCGTCGAGATAGGCCTGCCATTTCGCGGCCTGGTGCTTGCCGAGGTCGTAGAGCACGCTCCAGGAATAGATGCCGGTGTCGTGGCCGTCGTCGAAACGCAGCAGCACGCCGTACTGGCCGACCGGCGCGATTTCGGCGATGCCCACGTTCTGCTTGCCATACTGAAGCACGCGCTGGCTCGGGCCGTGGCCTTGCACTTCCGCACTGGGCGAATGCACGCGCAGGTATTCGCAGGGCAGGCGAAATGTCTCGCCGGTATCGAAGGCGACTTCGAGCACGCGTGAGGCGCGGTGCAGGGTGATGTCGGTCGGTTGCGGCGCGGTCCGGGTCACTGTTGCGCCGCCGTCCAATGCGCACGACTCACTGGAATCTTCCGCCGCTGATGCGGCCATCGCTGCCAATTTCGGCGAAGTAACGGCTGTTGTTGTAGCGCATCTCCATCGTCGTCGGCATGTTCGGCAGGATCAGCAGCACGTCGGGATAGGCTGCACGGAACTCATCCACGGTCGGCCGGCGCGCGATGAACGCATCGAACGCGGGCATGTCGGTGACGAATCCGCGCACCGGCACCGGTGCGGCTTGCGATTTCGATGAAGAGGCAGACATGCCAGGCTGTCCGGAATGAGCGCAACCGGTGAGCGCCGCGGCTGCGGCACAGAAGAAGAGCCAATAGGTCGGCCGTTTCACGCTGCGCTCAGGACGCGGGCAGCGCTTCGGGTGGCAGCGGAATCGGCGGCACGCCGGCGATGCGCGCGAGCAGCAGCATGTATGCCGTGCCGAACGCGATCGAACCGATCGCCGGGAACTCGTACGCGCCCGTGTCGGGATACCAGTTGGCGTTCGGATCGACCTCCTGCAGCAGCAGTGCGTCGGGCTCGGCGCCGGTGAGGCGGCCGACATAGCTGATTTCGCCGGTCTCGTCGTCGAGCATGTTGAGCGAGATCAGCGGCGTCACCGACGATGCCGACTGCGCGATCGTCTGCCAGTCGGCGAGATCGATCTCGGGCAGCGCCGGCAATGCTTCCTCGTTGAGCTTGAGTGCGCGCTCGACGAACTCGCGACCGGGATCTTCCTCGACATGGCTCACATCGGACAGTGCGATCGCGAGGAAACCGTCGAAGCGCATCGCGTCGGAGACTTCCGCGATCAGCGCGAACTCGGTCGACATGCCGATCACGTAGCCGTGGGTCCAGCCCGCGGAAATCTTCTCGCGCATCACGCGCACGGGCACGCGCCCGTCGAGCGCCTCGCGCAACTGCGCGCGTGCGCCACGGCCGCGGAACTGGACGACGTTGTTTCCGCCTTCGCGGTGGTGGTTGATGATTGCCATTTCTATGCTTTTACCAATTCTTGCTTTCCCGGAAAACGGGAAGACGAGCAGAGTTACAGAATGTATCTGCTCAAATCCTGATCCTGCACCAGCGCCGCAAGGTGTTCGTCGACGTACTTCGCGTCGACGACGAACGTCTGCCCGCCGCGATCCGGAGCCTCATAGGATATCGTATCGAGCAGCCGCTCCAAAACCGTGTGCAGCCGGCGGGCACCGATGTTCTCGGTGCGTTCATTGACCTGGAAGGCGATCTCGGCGAGGCGGCGTACGCCATCGTCGCTGAATTCGAGTTTGACGTTCTCGGTCGCCAGCAGTGCGCTGTACTGCTTGGTCAGCGCGCTGTGCGGCTCGCGCAGGATGCGCTCGAAGTCGTTCGCCGACAACGCCGAAAGCTCGACGCGGATCGGGAAACGGCCCTGCAGCTCGGGAATCAGGTCCGAGGGCTTGGCCAGCGAGAACGCGCCCGAGGCGATGAACAGGATGTGGTCGGTCTTGATCAGGCCGTGCTTGGTCGACACGGTCGAGCCCTCGACCAGCGGCAGCAGATCGCGCTGCACGCCTTCGCGGCTCACGCCCGCGCCGCCCCAGTCGCCGCGCTGTGCGACCTTGTCGATCTCGTCGATGAAGACGATGCCGTTCTGTTCGGCCGATTCGAGCGCCTGCTGCTTGATCTCCTCGTCGTTGACGAGCTGCGAAGCTTCTTCCTCGATCAGCAGCGGACGCGCGGCCTTGATCGCAAGCTTGCGCTTCTGCGTCTTGTTGCCGGACATCTGCGAGAACATGCCCTTGAGCTGGTTGGTCATCTCTTCCATGCCCGGCGGCGCCATGATCTCTACGCCGACGTTGACCGCCGTTTCGATCTCGATTTCGCGCTCTTCGAGCGCGCCTTCGCGCAGTTGCTTGCGCAGCTTCTGCCGCGTGTCGGTGTCGAGCGACTCCGGCGGCGGCTGATCCCAGCTCGACGCGCGGCGCGGGATCAGCGCATCGAGGATGCGTTCTTCCGCACGCTCCTCGGCCTGCGACCTGACCTGGTTCTTCGCCGCCTCGCGCGCCATCTTCACCGCCGCGTCGGCGAGATCGCGCACGATCTGCTCGACGTCCTTGCCGACATAGCCGACTTCGGTGAACTTGGTCGCTTCGACCTTGATGAAAGGTGCGTTGGCCAGCGCCGCGAGCCGACGCGCGATTTCGGTCTTGCCGACGCCGGTCGGGCCGATCATCAGGATGTTTTTCGGCGTCACTTCGTTGCGCAGCGCCGGATCGAGCTGCATGCGCCGCCAACGGTTGCGCAGCGCGATTGCCACGGCGCGTTTGGCCGCGTTCTGGCCGATGATGAAACGGTCGAGTTCGGTGACGATTTCGCGGGGAGTGAGTTCGGACATGGTCGCTGGTGGTATGTGAATGGAGGGAAGGCTTCACCTCTCCGCGGGGAGAGGTCGGCGCGCGTGGCGCTACGGGCGAGGGAAAGGCGTGCTCGAACGGCATTGCCGATCGGCCAAGCTTTTCCCTCATCCGGCGCTTGAGTTGTCGCCGTTTCTCCCGGTGGCGAAGGGCATCAAAGCTCTTCGATCGTGATGTTGTGATTCGTATAGATACAGATATCGCCCGCGATGCCGAGCGCCTTCTCGACGATCTCGCGCGCGGGCAGGTCGCTGTGCTGCAGCAGCGCGCGCGCCGCCGCCTGTGCAAAGGGCCCGCCCGAGCCGATCGCGATCAGGCCATGTTCGGGTTCGAGCACGTCGCCGTTGCCGGAGATCAGCAACGACACTTCCTTGTCGGCCACGGCCAGCATCGCTTCGAGCCGACCCAGGCGGCGATCGGTACGCCAGTCCTTGGCCAGTTCGACCGCGGCGCGGGTGAGGTTGTTGCCGTGCTTGTCGAGTTTCTGCTCGAACAACTCGAACAGGGTGAACGCATCGGCCGTCGCGCCGGCGAACCCGGCGATCACCTCGCCCTTGGCGCCGAGCCGGCGTATCTTGCGTGCATTGGCCTTGACCACGGTCGCGCCGAGCGTGACCTGGCCGTCGCCGCCGATGACGACCTTGCCGTCGCGGCGTACACAGACGATCGTTGTGGCGTGGAAACTGTCCTGCATGGCGCACCCGTATGTCGATGGGCTTTCGATTATGGGGCCGGGGGTGGGGATTCCAAGTATGCGCCGCGTCTGCGGGAACGGTTTTGGGTCCCCGGCGGCACCTCGGTTGTACTAAGATGGTTGTGGGCCGTCCGCGGTCATGCTCCGCGGCGAATGAACGAGGAGAATGTCATGTCTGAAATGACTAGACGCCAGTTCCTGAAAATCACCGGCACCACGCTGGTGGGTTCGAGTCTGGCGCTCATGGGCTTTTCCCCCGGTGTGGCGCTTGCGGAGGTGCGTGAGTACAAACTCACGCGCGCGACCGAGACGCGCAACACCTGCCCTTATTGTTCCGTCGCCTGCGGCATCCTGATGTACAGCCTCGGCGATCGCGCGAAGAACGCGCAATCGAACATCTTTCACATCGAGGGCGATCCGGATCATCCGGTCAATCGCGGCACGCTCTGTCCGAAAGGCGCGGGTCTCGTCGATTTCATCCACAGCGAGAGCCGACTCAAGGTTCCCGAGTATCGTGCGCCGGGCTCGGACAAGTGGCAGCGCATCTCGTGGAACGACGCGCTCGACCGCATCGCCAAGCTGATGAAGGCCGATCGCGATGCGAACTTCGTGGCGAAGAATGCGGACGGCTTGACCGTCAACCGCTGGCTGACGACCGGCATGCTCGCCGCGTCGGCATCGAGCAACGAAGTCGGCTATCTGACCCACAAGGTGGCACGCTCCTTAGGCTTACTGGCGTTCGACAACCAAGCACGTGTCTGACACGGCCCGACGGTGGCAGGTCTTGCCCCGACGTTTGGCCGAGGTGCGATGACGAATCACTGGGTCGACATTAAAAATGCCGATCTGGTTCTCATCATGGGTGGCAACGCCGCCGAAGCGCATCCGTGCGGCTTCAAATGGGTCACCGAAGCGAAGGCGCACAACAAGGCGAAGCTCATCGTCGTCGATCCGCGTTTCACGCGCTCGGCCTCGGTCGCCGACATCTATGCGCCGATCCGCACCGGCACCGACATCGTCTTCCTCGGCGGGTTGATCAATTACCTGCTGACCAACGACAAGATCCAGCGCGAGTACGTGGTCAACTACACCGACCTGTCCTTCATCGTGAAGGACGAGTTCGCGTTCACCGACGGCATCTACTCCGGCTACAACGTCGACAAGCGCAGCTACGACAAATCGAGCTGGGACTACGCGCGCGGCGACGACGGCTACGTCAAGACCGATCCGACGCTGGCCGATCCGCGCTGCGTCTACAACCTGCTCAAGCAGCACTACACGCGCTACACGCCGGAGATGGTCGAGCGCGTTTGCGGCACGCCGAAGGACAAGGTGCTGCAGATCTGGGACATGATCGCCTCGACCGCCACGCCGGATCGAGCGATGACGATCATGTACGCGCTCGGTTGGACGCAGCACTCGATCGGCTCGCAGATGATCCGCACCGGTGCGATGGTGCAACTGCTGCTCGGCAACATCGGCATCTCCGGCGGCGGCATGAACGCGCTGCGCGGGCATTCGAACATCCAGGGCCTGACCGACCTCGGCCTGATGTCGAACCTGCTGACCGGCTACATGACGCTGCCAGGCGAGAAGGAGCAGGATTTCGAGGCCTACATCGGTTTGCGAGCACAGAAACCGCTGCGACCGAACCAGCTCAGTTACTGGCAGAACTACCGCAAGTTCTTCGTCAGCTTCATGAAATCGTGGTGGGGCGATGCGGCGACGGCGGAGAACAACTGGGCGTTCGATTATCTGCCCAAGCTCGATAAGCAGTACGACATGCTGCAGGCCTACGAGCTCATGAACCAGGGCAAGATGAACGGCTATATCTGCCAGGGCTTCAATCCGCTCGCGGCGGCGCCGAACAAGGCCAAGCTCAGTGCGAGCTTTTCCAAACTGAAGTACCTTGTCATCATGGACCCGCTCGCGACCGAGACGAGCGAATTTTGGAAGAACTACGGCCCGCTCAACGACGTCGACTCGTCGAAGATCCAGACCGAAGTGTTCCGTCTGCCGACGACTTGCTTCGCCGAGGAGAACGGCTCGCTGACCAATTCTTCGCGCTGGCTGCAGTGGCACTGGAAGGGTGCCGAACCGCCCGGCGAGGCGCGCAGCGATCTCGAGATCATGGCGGGGCTGTTCCTGCGCATGCGCGATATGTACCGCAAGGACGGCGGCGCGTTCGCCGATCCGATCGTCAACCTGACCTGGAAATACGCACAGCCGCACAGCCCGGATCCCGAGGAACTCGCACGCGAATATTCCGGCAATGCGCTGAAGGACCTGGCCGATCCGAAGGACGCGACCAAGATCACGCGCAAGGCCGGCGAGCAGCTCGCCGGTTTCGCCGAACTGCGCGACGACGGCAGCACCGCGAGCGGCTGCTGGATTTTCTGCGGCGCCTGGGGCCCGACCGGCAACCTGATGGCGCGACGCGACAATGCCGACCCGACCGGCATCGGCCAAACGATCAATTGGGCCTGGGCGTGGCCGGCGAACCGGCGCGTGCTCTACAACCGCGCGTCCTGCGATCCGCACGGCAAGCCGTTCAATCCGAAGCGCAAGCTGATCGCGTGGAACGGTGTGGCGTGGGCCGGCGCCGACATACCCGACTTCAAGGTCGACGAGAATCCGGAGAACGGCATGGGGCCGTTCATCATGAATCCGGAAGGCGTTGCGCGCTTTTTCGCCCGCGCCAACATGGCCGAGGGGCCGTTCCCCGAGCACTACGAGCCATTCGAGTCGCCGCTGGCGACGAATCCGTTGAATCCCAATCAGCCGCAGGCGATGAACAATCCGGCGGCGCGTGTGTTCGCACAGGATCGCGAGGCGTTCGGCAAGGCCGACAAATTCCCGCACGTGGCGACGACGTATCGCTTGACCGAGCATTTCCACTACTGGACCAAGCACGTGCGTCTCAATGCGATCGTGCAGCCGGAGCAGTTCGTCGAGATCGGCGCAGCGCTGGCCGACGAACTCGGCATCGGCAACGGCAGTCGCGTGCGCGTCAGCTCGAATCGTGGCCACATCGAGGCGGTCGCGATGGTGACCAAGCGCATCAAGCCGCTGACGATCGAAGGCAAGACCGTGCACACAGTCGGCGTGCCGATCCATTGGGGCTTCCTCGGCGTGGCCAAGCCGGGCTATCTCGCGAACACGCTGACGCCGTTCGTTGGCGATGCGAACACGAACACGCCCGAGTTCAAGTCGTTCCTGGTCAAAGTCGAGAAGGTTTGAACATGTTCTCAAAGCTACTGCGCTCGATAATTCGCGCGCCGGCGGTGCTCGGAATCCTCACATACTCGTGTGTATGCTCCGGTTCCTGCGCTCCGGCGACGCGCAAATTCTCTTCGCTCGCTACGCTTTGAGGATATGTTCTAAGGAGAACCACGATGGCACTGCAATCGCTGGACATCATCCGCCGCTCGGCAACGACCCTGCCCGAACCGCAGGCGCGCGGCGCGCACGCGGGCCAGGTCGCCAAGCTGATCGACGTGTCCAAATGCATCGGCTGCAAAGCCTGCCAGGTCGCGTGCATGGAATGGAACGACCTGCGCGACGAGATCGGCATCTGCAC
>Ga0207703_10004823_pt1 | contig 10975 bp, 3 predicted proteins | sample KBSSwiS12_FD_184304 | JGI IMG/M metagenome (GOLD analysis project Ga0207703, IMG submission 184304) | Switchgrass rhizosphere microbial communities from Kellogg Biological Station, Michigan, USA - KBS Switchgrass S1-2 (SPAdes) (version 2) | ecosystem: Host-associated > Plants > Roots >... | reverse complement strand
TAACTGTCGCCGTATACCGAGGAGCAGAAAATGCGTGGCTGGATGATACTTTTTGCACTGATGGCTGTCGCAGCGGCGGGCATGAGCCTAAGCGATACATCCATCGTGGAATCTGCCAAAGGAGCTAGCGTTCTATTCGGTACTCTTTTCGTGCTTAGTTTGGTGGCCCAGGCGATACGAGGCCGGGCGGAGTGATTTGGGGACTCCATCACCCTTTCCGCAAGAAAACATCGAATCGAACTGTCCTGGCCTTCTTCCCGGCGGAGGACGATCAAACTGCGGAAATTCGCCGCGTGGCGTATGCCGCTGGAGTTCACCATGTGCGGTTGGTGCGGGGACCGGATGATTCCCGGTCAGAGGTACAGCCGCATGCCGGACTTGTCCTCGAAGGCGAACGGCTCCTGTTGGCGGAGGTCCCGCCGGAGCAATCGCTCGCGCTGGTTCAAGCCTTACGGCAAGTAGGCCACACGGGCGTTTTTGTCCTGCCTGAGCAGGTCTTCCTGGAGAGTCCTGTTCCGCCATGCTTCGATGACACCGCGGCAGACGCTGCCTCCGGGAATTCCTTCCTCAGCTTGCGTGAGAGCCAGCGGCTCATCGAATCTGCGCACACCGACCTCAGTGAAGCTCTGGGACTCGGACATACTCCGGCTCCAGCGGCTGCCTGGTTCCTGGACAACGCGTATCTGATTCGGTCTCATCTGCGCGAGATCCGTACGGATCTTCCGCGCGAGTACCGCAGAATGCTATCGGACTCGGGACCGGCTTCCATCCGGCCGCGAGTATATCGACTCGCACAAGACCTGATTCGGCGTAGTCAGGGTTCCTTGACCGAATCCGCGATCATCGCCCACCTTCGCGAAGCCCAGGCCAACGAACCCTTACGCATCGCCGAACTGTGGTCTTTCCCGTTATTCCTGCGGATGGCGATTATTGAGCACCTGGCAGCCTTAGCGACGAGCGTGGCGGGCTCGCAGCGGTGCCGTGAAGCGGCTCAGCTATGGGCTGACCGTCTTACTTCCGCGTCCCGCCGCAGCAACGACGAATTCAATCGGATGCTGGCCAGGATGGAATCCGAGGGATATGTTCGCGCCCATCACTTTTTGATGGTGCTTGCCGAACAGCTTCAGGGTGAGGAAAACAGTTTCGCCAGCGTACAGCATTGGATTGAGGAACGGCTCCAACAACCGCTCACGGAAGTGGTTCGCGCCGAACACGCCCGGGAAGCGGCGGAAAGCGTGGCGACGGCGCAGGCGTTTGGCAGCCTTCGTCTTCTCTCTCAACTCGATTTCACGACCATCTTCGAGGCGGTCAGCTTGGTCGAAGCCGAATTGCGGCACGATCCGGCGGGTATTTACTCCCACAGTGACTTTGCCACACGCGATCGATGCCGCCGGATCGTGGAACAGACTGCACGAAACGCGAGAAAGGAAGAAATCGAGATCGCGAACCTGGCTATCTCCCTTGCCAACGCTGCGGAAGACCCGTCTCACCGGCATGTCACACATTATTTGCTGGCCGAGGGCATCTCCCAGTTGGAGCAAAGCGCCAGCGCCCGCCCTCGGCTTCAGACCCGATTTCACCGCTCGGTCCGCCGGCATGCGACCGGTGTCTACCTGACCGGCATCACCGTGCTGACCGCGTGTTTCGCGGCCATGACCGTGGCCTTCGCGGACCAGGTCGGAATCGCTCAGCACTCGGTATTGGCGATCCTGGCGGCCCTCGCCCTGTTCCCGCTGAGTGAACTGTCCATTCAAATCGTGAACGCCCTGGTCATCTCGTTGTTTCCTCCGGTCCTCCTTCCCAAGATGAACTACAAAGAGGGGATTCCAGCGGACCGCGCCACGTTGGTGGTAGTTCCCATGATGCTTTCGAGCGAGGCCGTGGTCCAGGGCGAGATCCTTAAGCTGGAAGTCCGCTTTCTCGCCAATCCAGAGCCAAATCTCTCCTATGCCTTGTTCTCGGATTTCACCGACGCCCCGGAAGTATCCGCGCCCGGCGACGCAGCTCTGCTCAAGACCGCGCGGGATGGCATCGCCAGTTTGAACGCCCGCTATCCGGGCGACCGGTTTCTGCTGTTTCATCGGCCGCGCGTTTGGTCCGAGAGCCAGCAATCCTGGATTGGCCGAGAGCGTAAACGCGGCAAGATCGAAGACCTCAACGAGTTTTTGGCCGGACAGCAGACTCTGGAAATTCTTCAGTTAGGGCGCCTTCCCGGGCAGATCCGCTACGTCATCACGCTGGATGCGGACACGCAATTGCCACCCGCAACCGCGCGCCGGATGGTGGAGACTATTTCTCATCCGCTGAATGAAGTCTCGTTGGACCCCGACACGCACGTGAGGCGGAAAGGCTACTCCATCATCCAGCCGCGCGTGAGCGTGTCTTTGCCTGGTGCAACGGCTACGCGATTTACCCAAATAATGTCGGACGCCGCCGGCACAGATCCGTATTGCCGCGCGGTATCCGACGTCCAGCAGGACCTGTTCGGCGAAGGCATCTTTCACGGTAAAGCCATCTATGATGTGCAGGCGTTCCGGACCGTGTTTGCGAACCGTTTCCCGGCCGAAACTCTGCTCAGTCACGACCTGATTGAGGGAGCCTACGCCGGAGTCGCCATGGCGACGGACATAGAGCTTCTGGAAAATGTTCCGCTCGACTACTCGGGCTTCGTCAGGCGCCAGCACCGCTGGATTCGCGGCGACTGGCAGATCGCACCATGGATTTTTGGGAAGGTGCCTGCTCCCGGCGGGCCCGAGCGCAATCCTCTAAGGATCATTCACCGCTGGCGGATTCTCGATAATCTGCGGCGCAGTTTGGTTCCGGTCGCGTCCCTGCTGCTACTGCTGGTGGGATGGCTGATTTCCCAGGTGCCGGGGATCTCGAGTTTGGTGGTCGCCTTGGCGGTTGCGATACCGGCCTTCGCGCCATTGCTCGACCGTTGGGCGCGCCACCTGCATGGCAAGGTTAGCGGATGGAGAGGCGCCGCGGATGAGCTTTTGCGAGCGAGCCTGATGGTTGCCTTCCTGCCGCACCAGGCGTGGATCTCCGCCGATGCGATCGTGCGCGCGCGGTATCGCAGCCGCGTCAGCCACCGGCACATGCTGGAGTGGCAGACTGCGGAGGCAGCCGAGGCGCACGCGGATCACCATAGCAACACCACTCAAAATCAAATGTTGGCGGTATCGGGAGCATCGTTATTGCTGACGTTAGCGCTCCTGGCCCGGGGGGCTTTCGCTCACTCTGCCGGATTCCTGGTGTTGTGGGCCTTGTCGCCGCTGGTATTGAAGTGGTTCAGCCAGCCTCCGCGGGCCCCTGCCGCGCAGCAAATCTCCGCGCGACAAGTCGTCTATCTGCGCGGCCAGGCGCGCCGTACATGGCGCTATTTCGATGACCTCGTGGGCCCGGATACGAACTGGCTGCCGCCTGATAACTCTCAGCTTGCGCTGCGAGTGGAGGTGGCGAACCGCACATCGCCCACCAATATCGGCATGTGGCTAACCGCGGCCCTGGCTGCGCGCGATTTCGGTTATCTGACAGCCGATGAGCTGTACCGCCGTTGCTCTGCGACGCTTGCGACTATCGAACAGCTGGAACGCTACGAAGGGCATCTTCTCAACTGGTACAACACTACAACGCGCGAACCGCTGTCGCCGAAATATGTGTCTTCGGTCGATAGCGGCAACCTGCTGGCCAGTTTGTGGGTCTTTGAGCAAGGCTGCAAGGAGGCGGTTCGGGCGCCGCTGGTGGGAACCGAAAGTCTGCGCGCGCTGGCCGATACCGCGGCGATTCTGGCGCAAGTGAGCGGAGAGGATCCTTCCCTTTCGGTACCGTTGCGGGCCGTGCGCCGCCTGCTTCGCGGAGACCTGGCGCAACACGAATTCATCGCGCGGCTGCGAATGACAACCTTGGCCGCTGCCCAATTGCAGGAGGTGCGCCAATGGCAGACCGCACCCGCGGATGAGCCCGCCTACTGGGCGTCATCGCTGGCGCGGGAGGCGGCTTCCTGGTCGGCCACCGTCAATCGATACCTGTTGTGGATGGAAACGCTTTCGCGGCCGCCGAATTCCTTTCTCCATTCGCTGAGTGAAGAGCTGGTGGATTTGAGGCGCCAGGCGGTGGAGGATATCCCGTCTTTGCACACGCTTGCCGAAATTGGATCGGCGCCCACGGAAACGATCCTCATGCGGCGCGGTGTTCCGGGTCTGCGGCCGGAAGCCGCGGCATGGCTGGATCAAGTGGATCACGAATACCGAGAGGCGAGAAAAAACGCCGCGGAAACGTTGCAACAGTTCGACGCACTCGCTGCCGGAGTCCAGAGGCTGGCCGAAGGTATCAACATGCGGTTCTTGTACGACGAGCGCCGCCGCCTGTTCGCCGTTGGATACCTGGTCGGCGGGCCGCTGGAGTTTACCAGTCACTACGACTTACTTGCCAGCGAGAGCCGGCTCGCCAGTCTGGTGGCCATCGCCAAGAACGATGTTCCGGTGGAGCACTGGTTCACGCTGCATCGGCCGCGGGGAGCGGGTGCGCACTGGGAAACGCTTCTGTCGTGGAGCGGAACCATGTTCGAGTATTTGATGCCGCTCCTGTTCATGCGCACGTATCAGAGTTCCTTGCTGGATCAAGCGTGCCGCAACGCAGTCGCTAGGCAGATCGATTACGGCCGCGAAAAGGAAGTGCCATGGGGCATATCGGAAGCGGCCTATAGCGCGCTGGACGCCCATCAGATCTATCAATATCGGGCCTTCGGAGTTCCCGATCTGGCGATCCAACCGGATGTGGAGGAGGACCCGGTGGTGGCGCCGTACGCTTCCATGCTCGCGCTCATGATCGATCCGCACAGTGCGATTCCCAACCTCCAGCAGCTTGACCGGCTGGGTTTGGACGGCCCGATGGGCTTCTACGAATCGATTGATTTCTCTCGTGAGTCGAAGAGAGATGGAACCCCCGGTGTGGTCATATACGCCTACATGGCGCACCACCAGGGAATGAGCCTGGTGGCCATCGGCAACGTGCTGCATCAAGGCGCGATGCAGCGCAGATTCCACGCAGATCCCCGCATTCGCGCCGTGGAATCGCTTTTGTTTGAGCGGATTCCCATCACCAAGCCGATTCGAGGGGAAGCGCACGCCAAGCTCGCCGGGTTGCACGCGACCGTCGGAGAAGACGCCGGCGATGTTACGTTCAGCAAGGAAACGCCAGTCCCCAGAATCCACCTCTACGGGAACGGCAGATATGCGTTGATGGTTTCAAATTCCGGCGCGGGTTACAGCCACTGGAACCAGTTCGACATCACGCGCTGGCGTTCGGATCCCACGCTCGACGAGTGGGGAACTTATCTCTATCTTCGCGATGTGCGAACCGGTACGGCCTGGTCGGCAACACCCCAGCCCTTGAACGGAACTTTGGGTAAGAGTTCGGTGACGTTTTCGGCGGATCGAGTTGACTTTTACCGCACTGTCCTGGGCATCGAAACGGTCATGAGCATCACCGTGTCACCGGAGGACGATGTCGAACTGCGCAGGCTGACCATCGTCAATCGTAGCGTTCGCTCGCGGGCGATCGAGATCACCAGCTACATGGAATTGGCTCTGGCGCCGGAGGCCGCCGATGCCGCTCATCCGGCCTTTAGCAAGATGTTCGTGGAAACTATGCAGGAGGACGATGTTCTTCTCGCGCGCCGCCGGCCGCGCTCACCGGACGATCCGCCGATTTGGGTGGCACACATGCTAGTGGGCGCGAGCGGCATGCTCAAGCGTGAAACCGATCGCGCGGAGTTTCTGGGCCGTGGTAACACCGTTCATACTCCTGCGGCACTGTGGCACGACCTGACGGGATCCGATGGCGCCGTCCTCGATCCGGTCTTCGGGATTCGCTGCCGCGAGACTCTGGATCCCCGTGAGCGGCAGGAGTTGGTTTTCCTGACTATGGCCGCGGACTCGCGGGAGGCGCTCATGACGCTGGTGGCAAAGTATCGCCGCAAGGAATCGGTTGCACGGGCGTTCGAGTTGGCCTGGACCCATGCGCAGCTGCAGTTTCGATTCCTGCAAATCGGGTCCGCTGCCGCCCAAGGTTATCAGGAGCTAGCGGGCTATCTGCTTTATCCGAGTGCGCGGATGCGTCCATCCCCTGGACGTCTGGGGCTGAATCGCCTGGGACAATCCGCACTTTGGAGCTACAGCATTTCGGGCGATCTGCCCATGGTAACGGTGACGATCGCGGATTCCTTTAACCTGAGTCTGATTCGCGAGCTCCTTCTGGCGCACACTTACTGGCGTTTGCGGGGCTTCCACGCCGATCTCATCATCCTGAATCAGGAGCCGGCCAGTTACGATCGCCCGTTGCATTTCCAGCTTCAGCGCCAGATTGACGCCTATGCTCGCGAGGCCAGCGGGAATCGCGCTGGCGGCGTCTACCTGTTGGATTGGCATCTGGTTCCCGAGGATCATCGGAATTTGCTTCTGGCGGCATCCCACGCCGTGCTGAGCGGCAACCGCGGATCCCTGCAGCGTCAGCTTTCGGGCACCGAAACGCTTTCGCCGGTCCGGCCGTTTGTGCCTTTGGCAGCCCAGACCGAGGAGCCGTCTTCGCAATTGCCATTTCTCGAACTTCCGTACTTCAACGGATTGGGCGGCTTCACCGCTGACGGACGCGAGTACGCCATCTATCTGGCTCCCGACACGATGACTCCGGCGCCCTGGATCAACGTCATGGCGAATCCGGGATTCGGCACACTGGTGAGTGAAACCGGATTGGGGTTTACCTGGTGCGGGAATAGTCAGCAGAATCGTCTGACGCCATGGACCAACGATCCCGTGAGTAATCCGCCGCCCGAGGCCGTTTACATCCGCGATGACCAATCCGGCGCGCGTTGGACGCCTACTGCGGCGCCCATTCGTGAACACGATGCGTATCGCGCGCGCCACGGCCAGGGTTACACCGTGTTCGAACATAACAGCCACGCGATTGTCCAGGAGATGACCGTATTTGTTCCGGTTACGCAGACTGGCGGCGGCGACCCCGTGAAGATTTGCCGCTTGCGTCTGCGCAATGAATCGACTCGTCGCAGGCAGCTCAGTGTGACGTACGCCGCCGAGTGGACCTTGGGAGCGACCCGGGAAGACCAGCAGCTCCACGTGCAAACAGCCTTCGATCAGGAATCCGGCGCATTGCTGGCCCGCCAGAGCTGGCGTGAAAATTATGCGACCTCCGTGGCCTTTGCCGCCGCCGCTCCGCGAGCCTCGTCCTACTCCGGCGATCGCGCGCAATTCCTGGGTCGAAACCGTTCCCGGGCAAATCCAGCGGCGCTCGATTACGTGACGCTCGACAACCGCTGCGGCGCGGGGATGGACCCGATCGCGGCTCTGCAGATCCCGGTGGTCATCGAGCCGGGGCAGACAGTCGAAATCATATTCTTGCTGGGCGAGCATACCAGCGTCGAGGGAGTCCGCGATTTAGTCAACCGCTATTCGTCTGCCGAGAATGTGGAGCGCGCATTGGCGACGACCAGAAAGTGGTGGGACGAGCGGCTCGGATCGATCCAGGTCCGCACGCCGTATCTCTCTACAGACTTCCTAATGAATCGTTGGCTCTTGTACCAGAGCCTAAGCTGCCGCTTTTGGGCGCGATCCGCGCTGTATCAGTCCGGCGGAGCTTTTGGCTTCCGCGACCAATTGCAGGACGCGATGGCTTACTTATATTCGGCGCCCGAATTGGCCCACGCGCACATTCTCACCGCGGCATCGCGCCAATTTGCGGAGGGCGATGTGCAGCACTGGTGGCATCCTGGATCGGATCTCGGTGTTCGGACCCGCTGTTCGGATGATTTGTTATGGCTTCCCTATGCGGTCGCACGCTATATCGAGATTACCGGGAACGATTCGATCTTGGACCAGCAAGTGCCATTTCTCGAGGGCCCAATACTGGATGCACATGAGCAGGAGCACATGTCGGCTCCCGTTGCCTCCGCAACCAGCGCTCCGCTTTGGGAGCATTGCGTTCGCTCTATCGAACATGCCTGGCGGCTTGGATCGCATGGGATCCCGCTGATCGGCAGCGGCGACTGGAACGACGGACTGAATCGCGTGGGAGCGGAAGGCCGGGGAGAGAGCGTATGGCTGGGATGGTTCTTCATGACCGTCTTACGTTCTTCCGCGGTGCTGGCCGATAAACGCGATCCCGAACGCGCTTTGCTGTGGCGGAAACGCGCGGAGGAACTGGCGAGCGCGATCGAGCACTCATGCTGGGACGGCGAATGGTATTTGCGTGCGTTTTTCGACGACGGAACTCCCATGGGATCGCACAACAACCAGGAACTGCGCATCGATTCGCTTCCGCAATCCTGGGCGGTGCTCTCCGGATCGGCCGATCCAGCGCGTTCGTTGCAGGGCATGCAAGCCGCTACCCGCCAGCTTGTGCCCGAGGATGACCAGCTCGTGCTCCTGTTTACGCCGCCCTTCGACCATTCCCGGCCGCATCCCGGATACATCATGGGTTACCCGCCGGGCGTACGCGAGAACGGCGGACAGTACACTCACGGTTCTTTATGGCTCGCCATGGCATGGGCTCGGCTGGGTAATGGCGAAGCCGCGGTTAATCTGCTTCAGATGATGAATCCCATCGAGCGCAGCCGCGATCTGCAAAGTGCCGCGCGTTACCGCGGTGAGCCGTACGCCGTTGCGGCCGATGTCTCATTCGCACCGGGAAGGGAAGGTCGCGCTGGATGGACCTGGTACACCGGCTCGGCGTCGTGGATGTATCGTATCTGGCTGGAAGAGGTTCTGGGATTCCGCTTGCGTGGGGACCAGCTACGAATCTGCCCGGCGATTCCTGACGATTGGCCCGGATTCGAACTGGTGTACAAGTATCGATCCACGACCTACGAGATCACGGTGAAGCAGGAAAAGGGATTGGCTCCGCGAATGGATCTGGATGGCCGCCCGGTTGAAAGTTCCACCATCCGCTTAACGGACGATGGCGCCAGGCACCGCGTCACTGTTCGGCTGTCGCCTGAAGGACCCAGCCAGCCCGTCCAGCAAATCGCCGAACAGCGCTCCGAACCTCGCTTGGTCCCTCAGGGCTAGTTCGCGGACCGGATTACTTGCTGAACTCAAGCTTGATCTTGGATCCGCCCAGTTGGATGGACGTAATCTGCGCAGTGTTCCCCTGGGTAGTGGAGTCGAGCGATGTCGCGTCGAATTTCGTATTGCTGTTTTCGACTGTAACGGGCACGGTGAACGCACGACTGTGCTCATCGGTGAAGACGGCATTGGATCCCTCAACCTTCACTTTGTATTCTCCAGGAGCGAGTTGGACGCTCCCAGCTTTCGTGGGCGCGGTAAGAACCAGGTCGTAACTCTTTGCGCCGGCTATGGCCAAGCTCGATAACGTCAGGGCTCCGATCAGGAGTGGCAATTTGTTCGTCATGATCATATTCCTTCTGGCAGATGCGTACTTTCGAGCCTTTCGGGCTCTCATCTACAGGACGGACGGGATCATCGGGCGGTAACTACCGTTCAGACTGGATGGACGGTATCCCTACGCGGTGGTGGTTTCGTGCTGCGTCAGGAATTCGGTGTACGGACCCTTGAAGTCCTCGATCGCGTGATTGTCGAAATTCCAGATGCGGGTGGCGACTTCTTCCACCAGATCATGGTCGTGGCTGACCAGCAGAACGGTCCCATCGTACTTTTGAAGCGCGATATTCAGGGCGTTAATCGACTCCAGGTCCAAGTGATTCGTGGGCTCATCGAGCATCAGGAAATTCGGCTTCTGCAGCATCAGGCGGCAGAAAATTATACGCGCGGCTTCTCCGCCCGAAAGAACTTCGGTGCGCTTGGTCGCCTCATCTCCGCTGAATAACATCTGCCCGAGAAGGCCCCGTAACTCTTGCTGTGAGGCGCCTGGATTGAACGCGTGCAGCCACTCGATAATGGTCAAGCCTGGCCGGATGGATTCTTTGTGATCCTGCGAGAAATACCCCACGGTAACTTCATGACCCCAAGTAACTGTGCCGCCATCCACCGGAAACTCGCGATCCGGCGCATCGACGTAACCGGTCGCATTGCGCAGGAGCGACCTTAGCATGGTCGTCTTCCCAGCGCCGTTGCGTCCTAGAAGCCCGATTTTCTCGCCTCGGGCAATGGACGCGGTGAAGTTCTGAATCACCTTCAGGTCGTCGTAGGTCTTCGAGAGTCCCTTAATTTCCAGCGGATGTCGCCCAGAGGGACGTTCATTCTGAAACTTGATGAAGGGGCGTTGGATGTTGGATCTCGCGAGATCCGAGGTCTGGAGCCGCTCCACTTCTTTCTTGCGCGAGGTGGTTTGCGCGGACCGTGTGCCGGCCGAGAACCTCTGGATGAACTCATTCAACTGCGCGATTTTCTTCTCGCGTATGGCATTGCCGGCTTCCACGCGCGCGCGAATCTGAGTCTTCGCCAGAACCATTTCGTCATAGGCGCCGGTGTAAGTAATGATGCTTTGATAGTCGATATCGGCGGTATGCGTGCAGACTTCGTTCAGGAAATGGCGATCGTGCGAAATCACCAACAGGCAGCCGGTGTACGCCAACAGATATCTCTGCAGCCAATGCACTGAATCCAGATCCAGGTTGTTGGTAGGCTCGTCCAAGAGCAGTACGGTGGCGTTGCTGAACAGCGCTTGGGCCAGCAGAACGCGCACCTTCTGACCGCTCTGCAGCTCGGACATCTTGCGTTCATGCAGCTCTTCAGGAATATCCAGACCCTGAAGTAATGTCGCCGCATCCGCTTCCGCCGTGTAGCCACCGTTATCTCCGACGACTCCCTCGAGCTCGCCCAGACGCATACCGTCCTCGTCGGTTAGGTCTGATTTCGCGTAAAAGATTTCGCGCTCCTGCAAGGCGTCCCACAGCGGCCCGTTCCCCATGATCACGGTATCCAGCACGCGGTAGGTATCGAACGCAAACTGATCCTGGCGCAGGATGCCGATCTTTTTG
>Ga0207703_10004821_pt1 | contig 10979 bp, 8 predicted proteins | sample KBSSwiS12_FD_184304 | JGI IMG/M metagenome (GOLD analysis project Ga0207703, IMG submission 184304) | Switchgrass rhizosphere microbial communities from Kellogg Biological Station, Michigan, USA - KBS Switchgrass S1-2 (SPAdes) (version 2) | ecosystem: Host-associated > Plants > Roots >... | reverse complement strand
GGCCATGGCTGCTACGGCACTTTCATGTCCACCATGGACATCGACTGCACCCTGTGCCTGCACGGCCGCGCGCCGGCCAACTCGACCGGCATCAAGCGCATGCGCCCCGAGAAGCTGGTGTGGACCCTGCAGGGCGACGGCGACATGGTGAGCGAGGGCCTGGCCGAGATCCTGCACGCCGCGGCGCGCGGTGAGGACATCACCTGCTTCATGCTCAACAACGGCGTGTTCGGCGACACCGGCGGCCAGATGACCGCGGCGTCGGTGGTGGGCCAGCGCACCAAGACCAGCATCGAGGGCCGCAACCCCGATTACCACGGCTATCCCGTGCCGCTGGCCAACCTGCTGTCCACCATGCAGGGGGTGGGCTACGTGGCGCGCGGCTCGGTGCACAATGCCGCCTCCATCGCCCAGACTAAGAAGATGGTCCACCGCGCCTTCGAGCGCCAGTTGCAGAAGCGCGGCCTGGGCCTGGTCGAAATCCTCACCATGTGCCCCACCGGCTGGTTCGTGCCCACCAATACCGGACCCGAGTACATGCTCGAGTCGCTGGGCAAGACCTATCCCCTGGGCGAACTCAAGGACGAGGGGGGCGGCAACTAGCAGGCACAGAATCAGGCACCCACTGAGCCAGGCACCCACAGAGGAGAAACCGCGCGATGTTGCCGGGAGGAGGTCAGGTTAAACGCGTCATCGGGCGCATCCTGGATGTGGCGGTTTCGGCGGTTCCGAACCGCATCGCCGTCACGCTGGACGACGAGGCGCTGACGTTCCGCGAATGCGACCGGCGCGCCAACCGCGCCGCCAACGCCCTGCAGTCGCTGGGCGTCACGCGCGGCCAGCGCCTGATGTTCTGGAGCGACATCTCGCTCACCAACCTCGACATTTACATCGGCACGCTGCGCCTGGGGGCGACTTTCGTCCCGCTCAATCCGGATTTTTCCGAGGACGAGGCGCGCGACATGATCGAATACGTGCGCCCGCACACCCTGGTGGTGGACCAGCGCCACGTGCCCGTGGCCGAAGGCCTGGCGCGCGCCGCCAAGGTGCCCCTAGCTGTAGTTGACGTACACGGCGTCGACGTGCGCGAGGGCAAGGTGCCCGGCGTGGACCTCGACGCCCGCATGAAGCTCGCCGCCGACACGCCGACGCCCAGCGCGCATGTCGAGGACGAGGACATCGAGGCCATGTTCCTCACCAGCGGCAGCACCGGCAAGCCCAAGGCGGTGATGGTGTCGCACCGCGCGAGCTGGCTGCGCGCCACCTACGTGGCCACGACCAACTCCACGGCCTGCGGCGGGCGCGGCGAAGTGTGCATGTTCCCGCTCTACCATTTCGCCGGCTGGACCTTCCTCCTGGGCAGTTGGGCGCGCCTGCGGGCCATTCACCTCACGCGCCGCACCGACGCCGACACCCTGCTCAACCTTATCGAGCGCTGGGAAGCGGGATCGATCTATTGCATTCCCGCGGTGTGGGAGCGCATCCTGGCCTGCAACACGCCGCATCGCACCGGCTCGCTGCTGTTCGCGTCCACCGGCACCTCGCGGGTGGAGCCCGACCTGATCGAGCGCATTTTCGCGCGCTTTCCGGGCACGCGTACCTCCATCAACTACGGCTCCACCGAGTTCGGGCGCGGCCTGTCCCTGGATCATGCCGACGTGTTCCGCAAGCCCTTCAGCGTGGGCCTGCCGCCCCCGGGCGCCGAGGTCAGCATCATCGACGGCGAGGTGTGCCTGCGCGGCGAGACCATGATGTCGGGCTACTACGAACTTCCCGAACAGACCGCCGATGTGTGGAAAAACGGCTGGTACCACAGCGGCGACTTGGGCGAGCGGGACGACGAAGGTTACTTCTGGATCACCGGGCGCCGGCGCGAAATCATCCGCTCCGGCGGTGAAACCATCGCCCCCGAGGAGGTCGAGCTCGCCCTGGCCAGCTTCCCCGGCGTGCGCGACGTGGCCGTGGTGGGCTTGCCCGACAGCAGCTGGGGCGAGGTCATCTGCGCCGTGGTGGTGCTGGAGCAGGGCTGCAAGGCGCCCGAGGTCGAAGATTTGCGGCGCCACGTGTCCGCGCTGGCCGGCTTCAAGCATCCGCGCAAGGTGGTGGTGGCGGACAGCATTCCGCGCACCGCGGCCATGGACAAGCCGCAGCGCGCGCGCATCCGCGACAGCATTCTGGGTTTGGGGTAGCAACAACGTATCCATCACAAGGAGGAGTGAATGAAAAAAGCAATATTCAAAGCCGCCGCGGCAGTCGGCCTGTGCCTGCTCGCGGCCAATGCAGCCTTGGCGCAGACCTGGCCGACGCGGCCTATCCGCCTTCTGGTCGGCTATCCCCCGGGGGGCGGCAGCGACGTCAGCGCACGCGTGACCGCGCAGGCCATGGAAAAGACGCTGGGCCAGTCCATTGTGGTCGAGAACCGGCCCGGCGCCGTCAGCCTGCTTGCGGCGCAGTACGTGGCCAAGTCCGATCCCGACGGCTACACAATCCACTTCGGCAACGTCACGGGCTTCAATCCCGTGTTCCTCAAGGAGGGCATCGACGCCGCCAAGGTGCTGGAGCCCATCACCAATCTGCAGGTGGGCGGGCTGATTTTCGCCACTAAGGGGAACGCGCCTTATTCCAATCTGCAGGAGCTGGTGGCCTGGAGCAAGGCCAATCCCGGCAAGCTGAACTTTGCCTCCGTCGCGCCTTCGGCCGACCTGTACATGGGCGTGTTCAAATCGCGCGTCGGGCTCGATTACGTGAGCGTGCCCTACAAGGGCGACGCGCCCATCATCCAGGCGCTGCTCGCGGGTGAAGCCGACGTCGCGCTGTCCAACACCCTGGCAGTGTGGCCCCAGGTGCAGGCCGGCAAGCTGAAAGCGCTGTGGGTGTCGCGCAGCACGCGCTCGTCCATCGCCCCCAACCTGCCCACGCTGGCCGAACTGGGCGTCCAGGGCGTGGTATGGGAGTTCTATCTGGGCCTGTGGGGACCGAAGGGCATGCCGGCCATCGCCATCCAGCGCGTGAACGCGGCCGGCGTCGCGGCCGTGAAGCAGCCTGACATCATCGAGCAATACAAGAAGTTCGGCGCCGATTCCATGGGCACGACCCCCGAGGAAACCATGCGCGCCTATGTCAACGAAATGAAGTTCTGGGTCGAGGCGGCCAAGCTGGCCAATTACCAGCCGCAGTAATCGCAGTGGTTGTTCAGGTGACCGGCATAGGGCGGGGCAGGACGGTTTTCGAGACCGTGGCCCTGCACGCGGCGGCGAGACCCCAGGCCGCCGCGCTGTCCGGCCTGGCCGTTTTCGGCCAGCGCATGCGCTGGACCTACGCCGAGCTCAAGGACACGGCCGAGCGCCTGGCCACCGGGCTGATCGCGCAGGGCGCACGGCCGGGCGAGACCTTCGCCATCGTCTCCGACAACCACCCGGCCACGCCGCTCGCCTGGCTGGCGGGGGCGCGCTGCGGCGCCATTCCCAGCATCGTCAATTCGCTGCTGCGCGAGCGCGAGCTGAGCTGGATTTTGGGCAACCTGAGGGCGCGCCTGGTCATCGCCGACGCCGCGCATCTTGAACTGACGCGCGCGGCCCTGGCCTCGGCGGGAATCCACGTGCCGCTGGTGCTGAACGACCTGCGTCCCGGGGCCGGGCAGGATTTTTCCCCGGCGCTGCCCAGCATTGGGGATCTGCTGCAGAGCGCGCCCTATGCCGGCCCGCTGCCGCGTCCCGACGACGTATTCGAAGTCACCTACACCTCGGGCACCACCTCCAATCCCAAGGGCGTGGTGCTCACCCACGAAGCGGTGCTGTTCCGTGCCGACCATCAGCAGGCGCTGTATTCGCTCACCGAAGCCGACGCGTCCATGGTGGCCACCCCGATTTTTCACCAGTCGGGCAGCCGCGACACGGTGCTGCTGATGTGGCGCTGCGGCGGCCACGTCACCGTCGCGCCTAAATTCTCTGCTTCGGGCTACTGGAAGCAGGCCATCGAGTCCGGCGCCACCTATGTGTGCCTGGTCGAGACCATGTTCCTGCTGCTCGAGCGCCAGGAGCCTTCGGCCGACGAGCGCGCCCACGGCATCCGGCGCGCCATGGGTGGGGCGCCGCCCGGCCTGCAGGAGCGCATGGAGGCGCGCTTCGGCCTGCGCCTCATTGGCGGCTACGGCATGACCGAATGCGGCTTTCCGGTGGCGCGCCGTCCCGACATGACCAGCGAGGAGCTGCGGCGCTACCGCGAGTGGGCGCCGCAGGCCGTGTTCGCCGGCTGGCCGGTGGGCGAGAACGAGGCGCGCGTGGTCGACGAGCACGGCCACGACGTGGCCGAGGGCGAGCAGGGGGAGATCTGGATCCGCTCGCGCGGGCTGTTGCGCGAATACCTGCGTAATCCCGAGGCCACCGCGTCGGCCCTGGTCGACGGCTGGCTGCACACCGGCGACTATGGCCTGCGCGGGCCCGGCGGCAGCCTGTACTTCGTCGACCGCCTCAAGGACATGATGCGCCGCGGCGGCGAGAACATCGCCTCCAAGGAAGTAGAGGCCGTGCTGCTCGGGCATCCCAAGACGCTGAACGCCGTGGTCTATCCCGTGCCCGATCCCCTGTACATGCAGGAGGTGAAGGCCATTGTGGTGCCCAAGCCCGGCGTGGCGCCCACGGCCGAGGAGTATTGGACCTATTGCGACCAGCACCTGGCCAAGTACAAGGTGCCGCGCTACATCGAGTTTCGCGATTCGTTGCCGCTGGGCGGGTCGGGCCGGGTGCAGAAGCAGGCGCTGCGCGCTGAACCCATTGCGGGCCAGGGGATGACGCATGACCGCGTGGCGGGAACAATCGTTGAAGTCGCCTGACAACCAAGGAGGAGCCGACATGAAGAACATGCAAGCGCGATTGAATCCACGGCGGCTGAAAAGCGGATTGGCGTGGGGCGCGGGAGCCGCGCTGATGCTGGGCGCCGCGTCATCGCAGGCCCAGCAGTGGCCCAGCAAGCCCATCCATCTCATCGTCGTCACCCCGGCGGGCGGCACCACCGACCTGACGGCGCGCAAGTACGCGCAGTTCGCCGAGCCGCGCCTAGGGCAGCCCTTCGTGGTGGAAAACCGCGCCGGCGCCAGCGGCACCATCGCCGGCAACTACGTGAAAAACGCCGCGCCCGACGGCTACACCATCCTGGTGGGCGGCCTGGGCCAAAGTTCCATTTTCGTCAAGACCAACGCGGTCGAGGTGGAGAAAGAACTGTTGCCCATCTCCACGCTGAACGTGGGCGCCTTCATGGTGTTCGTGCGCGACAGCCTGCCGGTGAAGACCATGCAGGACCTGATCGCCTACGCCAAGGCCAACCCCAACAAGCTCAACTACGCCACCTCCAACGCGCTCACCCTGCTCGACGCCGAGGCGCTGAAACTGAAGACCGGCCTCAGCTACACCGCCATCCAGTACAAGGGCGCGGCGCCCATCGTGCCGGCCATGCTGGCCAACGACGTGGACTTCACCATCGACAGCCTGCCCACCTTCGCCCCGCACGTGCAGTCGGGCAAGGTACGCGTGCTTATGACGGCAGCGCCCACGCGCTCGTCGGCGCTGCCCAACGTGCCCACCGCGGCGGAAACGGGCATTCCCGGCTACGCTGCCGGTTTCTATCTCGGCCTGTGGGCGCCGCTCAAGACCCCGAACGACATCATCCGACGGATGTCCACCGAGACCACGGCGGTGATGAAGATGCCGGAGGTGGTTGAATTCATGAAGCAGCAGGGCACCGAGTCGGTGGGCGGGACGCCGGACGAACTGCTCGCGACGCACAACGCCTTCCAGAGGACGCTGGCCGAAGCCGCCAAGGCGTCGAATTTCGAGCCGCAGTAAACCCGCGGCAATGCCGGCACCCCGCCGCCGGCGCAGCCGGCGGCAGTTCAGTTTTTGAACCTCAACGGAGTAGCCATGCGTCTGCGCATCAAGGACATGCTTCCCCAGAAAATCGACCGCTTTCCGGTGGAGCAGGGCCATGTGAGGATGTTCGCCCAGGCCATCGGCGATCCCAACCCCATCTACCAGGATGCCGCCTACGCCCGCGCCAGCGAGTTCGGCGGCATCATCGCCCCGCCCACGTTCACCGAGGCGGGGCTGCACTACGACGACCACTTCGCCTTCCGCCCGCGCATCGGCCAGCCCTGGTTCGGCTCGGGCCGCGAGGCCTGCAGCGTGCCCGACAAGGAGGAGGATGCCGGCGGCACCGACATGCACGCCGAAACGCACCTGACCTACCACATCCCCCTGCGGGTGGGCGACGTGCTGCACGGCGTGGCCTACAAGGGCCGCTCCTGGGAAAAGCACGGCGCGCGCTCGGGCAAGCTCACCTTTCACGAGAGCATCACCGAGTTCCGCAACGAACAGGACCTGCTTATGGTGACCTGCTCCACGGTGGGGCTCACCACCGAGCGCAAGGTCGAGCAGCCCGCCGTTCCCGCCGAGCCGCGCAACCTCGCGGCCGAGCCCAAGGCCGAGTGGCCGGCCGGCTACCCGGTGCGCCGGCCGCGCGCCGGCGAACTGAAAGTGGGCCAGCGCCATGCCGCCGTGGTCGTGGACAACCTGCGCCGCGGCCAGATCATGCAGTACGCCGGCGCCGCGGGCGACTTCTCGCCCCAGCACACCGACGAGGTGTACAACACCCAGTCCGAGGGCTACCCCTCGGTGTTCGCCCACGGCATGCTCAACATGGGCATGCTGGGCCGCATGCTCACCGACTGGCTGGGCGACGCGTGCCTGACGCGCTTCGGCGTGCGCTTCGTCACCCAGTCCTGGCCCGGCGACACCATCACCGCCGCCGCCACCGTCACCGCGCTGCGCGAAGAGAACGGCCAGCCGCTGGTGGACCTCGATCTCGTCAGCACCAACCAGTACGGCCGGCCCATCATCACCGGCTACGCCACGGCGCGCATCGACCGCTAGTGCCTGTCCCTGGCAGACGGGACTCCCAGGAGGCGAGGAAGGGCAGGGCGAGGCCATCCTTGGATGGCGGTGCCATGGGGTAATATTCGCTTCCCGCAACCAGGGAAGGACGCTACATGGCCGCCACGCGCCGCCGCTTCATCCAGTCCGCCGGCCTGCTCGCCGCAGGCGCCGGGCTGCCGCTGTTCAGCTTTGCCCAATCGCCCAAGCTCAAGGTCGGCCTTATGCTGCCCTACACCGGCACGTACGCCGCGCTGGGCATCGCCATCGCCAACGGCTTCAGGCTGGCGGTGCAGGACCAGGGCGGCAAACTGGGCGGGCGCGACATCGACTACGTCACCCTCGATGACGAGTCCGATCCCGCCAAGGGCGCCGACCGCGCCAACCAGCTCGTGAACCGCGACAAGGTAGATGTCATCGTCGGCACTGTGCACTCGGGCGTTCAGATGGGCATCGTGAAAATCGCCCGCGAGAGCGGCGTCCTGAACATCATTCCCAACGCCGGCGTCGAGGCCGCCACCACCACCCTGTGCGCGCCGAACATCTTCCGCACCTCGTTCGCCAACGGCCAGCCCGCCTATCCCATGGGCAAGTACGCGGCCGGCAAGGGCCACCGCAATGTCGTGACCCTGGCCTGGAAGTACGGCGCGGGCGAGGAGTCGGTGGCGGGCTTCAAGGACTCGTTCCAGAAGGCCGGCGGCAAGGTCACGCGCGAGCTGTGGCTGCCCTTTCCCAATGTCGAGTTCCAGGCGCTGCTCACAGAGATCGCCTCGCTCAAGCCCGATGCGGTGTTCGTGTTCTTCGCTGGCGGCGGCGCCGCCAAGTTCCTCAAGGACTGGCAGGCCGCCGGGCTGAAGGGCAAGATCCCGCTCTATAGCACGGGCTTCCTCACCGACGGCGTGCTGGAATCGGTGGGCAACGCCGCCGAAGGCCTGGAGACCACGCTGCACTACGGCGACGGCATCGACACCCCCCGCAACAAGTCCTTCCAGCTTGCCTACGCCAAGACCTTCAGGCTGCAGCCCGACGTATACGCCGTGCAGGGCTACGACGCGGGACAGTTGCTGGGCATAGGGCTCAAGGCCGTGAACGGCGACATGAGCCGCAAGAAGGAGATGTATGCGGCCATGGGTTCCGCCGTCATCGACAGCCCGCGCGGCAAGTGGAAAATGTCGACCGGGCACAATCCGGTACAGGACATGTTCATCCGCAAGGTGGTGGGCACGGAGAACCGTGTGACAGGGGTCGCGATGAAGGCGCTCGACTATCCCTCCGCCGCCACCTGCAAGATGCCTGTCTAGCGCTCTCTGATTTTTGCCCAAGCAGATCGGTTTATTCGCGGGCGGTTGATCACGAGGCTTCCCGCTCCGCGGGAAGGGGAAAACCAATCATGCCCGCGCCACGAGGCTCGAGGTTTTGAATTCTCCCCGCGGAGCGGGGAGCCTCGTGAAAAACACGCTTCTTCTCCACAAGTCCCTCGTGACCCTCAGTTTCTTTCTTATCCAGCTTCTCAACAGCGTCCAGTACGGCCTGCTGCTGTTCCTGTGCGCGGCCGGATTGACGCTGGTGTTCGGCATCATGGGCGTCATCAACCTGGCGCACGGCAGCATGTACATGCTTGGGGCCTACCTGGCGTTTTCGCTGGCCGAGGGGCTGGGCAGCCTGTGGTTGGCGCTGCCCGTGGGCGTGCTGCTCGCCTTCGCCTTCGGCGCGCTGCTCGAGAAGCTGGTCATCGGCCGCCTGTACAACCGGCCGCACCTGCACCAGGTGCTGCTCACCTACGGCCTCATCCTGGTGTTCGACGAGTTGCGCAGCCTCGTGTGGGGCGATGACGTGCATGGTGTGGCGGTCCCCAAGGCGCTGGAAGCCTCGCTGCCGCTCACCGACACGCTGAGCTATCCCGTGTACCGGCTGTTCATGTCGGGAGCGTGTCTCGTGGTGGCGCTGGCGCTGGCCTGGGTGCTGCTGCGCACGCGCCTGGGCATGACCATCCGCGCCGGCAGCGTCAACGGCGACATGGTCCAGTCCCTGGGTATCGACATCGGCCGGGTGCGGCGGCTGGTGTTCGCCGCCGGCGTGGCGCTGGCGGCCTTCGCCGGCATGCTGGCCGCGCCGGCCTCGTCGGTGTTCCCCGGCATGGGCAATCAGGTGCTCATCGTGTGCTTCGTGGTGGTGGTGATCGGCGGCATCGGCTCTGTGAAGGGGGCGCTGGTGGCGGCGTTGGTGGTGGGCCTGGCCGACACCTTCGGCAAGGTGGCGACGCTGCAGATCGGCGGCGTGGGCGTGCTGCCGGAACTCTCGGGACTGGGCATCTACCTGCTCATGGCCGCCGTGCTGGTGTGGCGGCCGCAGGGGCTGTTCGGGCGGGGCGTTCCGTGAGCGGAGCGGGGCGGCGCGGCGCCTGGGTGGCCGCAGCAGTGGTCGCGGCCGCGCTGCTGCTCGTGCCCGTGTTCGAACCCGAAAAATTCACCCTGCAGTTCATGACGCGCGTCATGGTCATGGGGCTGTTCGCCATGGGCCTGGACTTCGCCCTGGGCTGCGGCGGGCTGGTGAGCTTCGGCCACGCCATGTTCTTCGGCACGGCCGGCTATGCGCTGGCGCTCATGGCGCCGGGCGGCGAGGGGGCGAGCTTCTGGCTTTCGCTGCCCCTGGCCATGGGTGTGTCCGCGCTGCTCGCGCTTGCCGTGGGCGCGCTGGCGCTGCGCACCGGCGGCGTGTACTTCATCATGATCACCCTGGCTTTCGCGCAGATGCTGTACTTCCTCGTCCACGACACGCGCTTCGCCGGCGGCTCGGACGGCCTGTATATCTACACCCGGCCCGACGCGACCCTGGGCGGCTTCAAGCCCTTCGACCTGGACAATGTGCAACACCTTTACTACGTGGTGCTGGGCTGCCTGGCCGCGGGTTTTGCGCTGCTCGCGTGGCTGAAGGCCACCGCCTTCGGGCGCGTCATCGAGGCCATACGCGTCAACGAGGAGCGCATGCATTCGCTGGGCTATGCCGTGTTCCGGCACAAGCTGGCCTGCTTCACGCTGTCCGGCGCGCTGGCGGGCGCGGCAGGCTACCTGGGTGCGGTGCAGTTCGGCGTGGTCAATGCCGACATGCTGGGCTGGCAGATGTCGGGCACGGCCATGATGATGGTCATCCTGGGCGGCATGGGCACGTTGTGGGGGGCGGCGCTGGGCGCCGCCGCCATGCTGGGCGCGGAACTCGGTTTCCAGTCTTTGCCGGTCTTGCACTTTGCCGGCCACGACGTCGAGCTGGGCAAGCACTGGCTGCTGTGGATGGGCGTCTGCATCGTGGGAGTGGCGCTGTACCTGCCGCAGGGACTGGCCGGATTGCTGTCGCGCCGTCCGCGCACGGAGCCGGCCGATGATTGACCAATCCATGAAGCCTGCGCTGTTGCGCGTCGAGCATCTCACGCACCGCTTCGGCGGCCTCACCGCGGTGCGCGACGTATCGCTTGCCTGCCGCGCGGGCGAGGTGCACGCCGTGATCGGCCCCAACGGCGCGGGCAAGTCCACGCTGGTCAACCTGGTGGGCGGGCAACTGCGTCCCAGCGCCGGCCGGGTGTTCCTCGACGGCGAGGAGGTCACCGGCCTGCCGCCCGCGCGCATGGCGCGGCGCGGCGTGGGACGCAGCTACCAGAAAACCAATCTCTTCCCGCCGCTGACCGCGTTCGAGCACTGCCGCCTGGCGGCCCAGGCCGCGACCCGCCACGGGCCCGCGGCCATCGCGGATCTGCTGCGGCTGCCCGCGTCGCTGGCCGCGGCGGGCGAAGCCGCCGAGCGTGCGCTGGCCGCGGCCGGCTTGCAGGGTAGGGCGGCGCGCACGGCCGCCACGCTGTCGCACGGCGAGCAGCGCCAGCTTGAGATCGCCATGGCGCTGGCGGCCGGGCCGCGCTTGCTGCTGCTCGACGAGCCGCTGGCCGGCATGGGCGCCGAGGAGTCGGCGCGCATCGTGGAATTGATCGCGCGCATCGCGCCCGATCATGCCGTGCTGCTCATCGAGCACGACATGGACGCCGTGTTCGATGAGCAGCACGGCATGATC
>Ga0207703_10004818_pt1 | contig 10981 bp, 10 predicted proteins | sample KBSSwiS12_FD_184304 | JGI IMG/M metagenome (GOLD analysis project Ga0207703, IMG submission 184304) | Switchgrass rhizosphere microbial communities from Kellogg Biological Station, Michigan, USA - KBS Switchgrass S1-2 (SPAdes) (version 2) | ecosystem: Host-associated > Plants > Roots >... | reverse complement strand
GAAAAACTCCGCTGTGCGGGTGGGAAACCACGCCACCGGCGAACCGTCGGGAATCATCGCCAACGCCTGCCGCATGGGCAGGGTGGCCGCTGGCGTGTCCAGTTCGATCTGTTTGGTCTTCGCCATCTGGGCCTTGGCATTTGTGATTTCCGGGCCGAGTGCATTGATGCCCACGATCGTTTGGTCCACCCGCTGCCGGAGCGGCCCGAGCAACAAATCGAAGTAGCTGTAAACGATGCCCAGCAGCAACAGTGCGCCGAGGACGATCTTCTGAATTTCTTCTTTGCCTAGTTTCATTTCTTTTTCCGCCCAGGGGGCGGCGTTGAGTCGTCGGGAGCGGTGAATTGCACCAGGATGGAGAAGGTGGCGGTACCCACCTGCTTGTCATCCAACTTCACTGTCTCACTGCCGTCTTCGAGGGTCTTGAAAGTCGAGGTCACGTTCTTGTAACGCGGGGCCAGCTTGTCGGCAATGGCCGTGCGCAAATCCTCGGCGACGCGGCGCGGATCGGCACCCGCCGAGAGGCCGTCAATGGACAGGGAACAACGGCGGGGGGCATCTACGCTGACTTCACCACCGAGGCGCGTAATCTGGACTTCGCGCGGGACGACCTTGGTGAACTCGGCCATCAAGGGTGCCCAGTAAAAGCGGCCTTCGATCCGCTTCACCATCTTCACGCTCGTCGCCGCCTGCTGGTTCAATTCTTCTTCGCGCTTCCGTGCGGCCTTGGCCTGCGGCTCGACGAGGGAAAATTCCTTTTTGGCCTTGAGATACTGGTCCCCGACCTCGTGCATCCGCACCAGTTCGAAGAAATACCAAAGGGCGAAGCATCCCAGCACGCCGGCGATGCAATAGATCGAGATTTTCAGCGGGTCCCGGCGCTTGAGCGCCTTCGTCCGGATGACTTCGTGATAGAGATTGAGACGGAGTGCCATGGCTCAGCTAGCTTTCAAGAGTTCCGCGGCCGCGCCGCACGCCACATTCAAATCGATTCCATTTTGCGCCAGGATTGCCGTGCGATTCGCTGGCAGCGCCGACTCGCACTTCGACACCGCGCTCCACGATTCGCAGGGCAGCCGCAGTTCTTCGGTAAAGACTTTGAGCAGCGCCTGCGACTTGGCCGGGCCACCGGAGACATAAATCTTCGGGATCGTTTCTTCGTGCCGGTGCTCGAGGAAGCCGATGGAGTTTTGGATTTCGCGAATCAGCGCGTTGATGGCCACCCGGGCAAATTCGACCATCACTTCGTCCTCTTGCTCCAGCGCCGCCAGGACAGCCTCGCGTCCTTCGCCGCTCAAGCTGGTCAGGGCTTCGATCAGGGCCTTGCCGCCGAAATCAATATTGCGGACGAGAATGAGTTCCCGCTTCAGGCCCACCATCATCGTGGAATTGGTGTGGCCGATATCGACGAGGAAAAACGCCTGGTTGTTGAAGACTTCCTCGTGGGCAAACTCGAAAGCGTTGAAGGCGCAGATGGGCGCCAGTTGCATGACGCTGACCTCATTGCCGGCATTCTGGAGCGCCGTGCCGACCAGCGTGACTTGCGGCCGGGGCAGTCCGCCAACCAGATAGCGTTTGCGCCCCAGGGCATCGGCTTCGTTGGGCGCGCCCATGGGGACGATACGATCGCAATCGAGCACGAAATCCCGGCAGTCCTGGTTGAGCAGCGTCATGCCATTCAAGCGCAGGGCTTCGCGCAAAAGTTCCGGCGGCGTTTCCGGCTGTTCGATAATCCGGATGATCGAATCCGGGGTGGACACCCCGATGGCGCACGCCTTGGCCGAGCCGCCCATCTGTTTGAACAAATCTTTCAATTGGTGCGCGAGTGCGTCCGCGGTTGCCGCAGGTTCGGTGATGGGCATCGACGCGAAATGGGTCAGCACGATGCGGCCTGCTTTTTTTTGCAGGAGCACGGACTTCAGGGAGTATCGCCCGAGGTCCACGCCGATAACGGAGGTAGGAGCTTTAGCCATTCTGCAAATGCGTATTAGCAGCCGATGTGCCGAGGGGGCTGAATTCTCAATTATTTCCCATTCACGGGGGTCGCCCCTGACGTCGGGGGACGATCGCCCTGCCGCATGTCCATGAGCATTTGGTCCAGCACCAGAAGGGCCCCGCTCGCCACCACGACGATAAAGAGAATCCCAACGACGAGAATTATCGCACGATTGCGACCCGACTGCGTGCGATGAGAGCGCTGCGCCGCCAGTTGGGCGTCGAGCATTTGCAAGAGTTGTTCTGGCGTTGCCTTGTCGGTTTCGGTTTCTTTCATGGCTCCATGTTTGGCGCTGATCCCAAAGAAAAAGCTAATCTCGCGCCTTTTTTGGCATTTTTCGTCGTTTTAGGCTTGGGAACCGCCGCCGCGCATTTCGGGGATGGACGCGCCTTCTGGGCCTTCAGTCAGCCCCGCTATTGGGTATTTCCGCTGCAAACCCTCGTCTGCTCGCTGTTTCTCTTCCGTGGCTGGCCTTATTACGAGCTGCGCGCCCCGCGCCGCCCGCTGTTCACCATCGGCATCGGCGTGCTGGCCCTTTTGATTTGGATCGCGCCTCAGGAATGGCTGGGCGCGTCCCGGCGCATGGACGGGTTCAACCCGGATTTCTTTGGCGCCAACGGCTGGCCTCACGCCGTGAATCTGGGGCTGCGCCTCGTGCGCCTAGTCGTCGTCGTCCCCCTGCTGGAGGAGATCTTCTGGCGCGGCTTCTTGCTCCGCTACTTGATCAATGAGGATTTTTCCAAAGTCCCCATGGGTGCATTCTCCTGGCGCTCCTTCTCCATCGTGACCGCGGGCTTTTGCCTCGAGCATTCCTTCCCCGACTGGCCCGCCGCCATCCTCACCGGCGCGCTTTACAACCTCGTCGCCTACCGCACCAAAAGCCTCAGCTCCTGCGTCCTCGTTCACGCCGTAACCAACGCCCTGCTGGGTTTTTACGTCCTACGCACCGGCCAGTGGGGCTTCTGGTAGTTTCAGGCCAGTCGGAATGGCGATTCAAAATAATACCACAAGTGTCTCTCCACGTGCATCTTAGGAACCCGGATCATTTCCTGGATCAAAGATCCACCGCCCCACGGCAAAGGAACTGCTAGAAGAGAACCCGTGCAAGGCACTTTCACCCACAAGTTCATCATGATGGTTATCGCCGGCTTCGCCGCCGCGTGCCTCCTTTGGGGCTTCCGCCATATTATTCAGGAAGCCTTCTACGAATCGTCCAACGAAGGCTGGAAGGACAGTCTCCACGGCTCGACAGCAGAAAAGCGCTTACATTAGCTTCACGACGGCACCACGGTGGCGTCAGAGGGAGTCTAAAAAGCAGGGGTGGGTCGCGTAGCGTGGATTTTTGGCGTGGGCAAGGCGCGACCAAGGAGCATACCCTCTGCGGTCTGTGACTGAGGAGCAACGCAGCCCACACCAAAAATCCGCGCCGCCCGGAGGGCGGCTGAGCTTTGGGCCTTCTGACGGCGTTGCTCGCTCCTCACAGACCGCAGAGGGTATGCTCGTCGCTCACGCCTTGCCAGAAGGCCCAAAGCTCAGCCGCGCGACCCACCCCTACTTTTTAGACGCCCTCTAAGTGAAAATCGGTTTCGCCCAGCTCAATACCACCGTCGGTGACCTTCGCGGCAATGCGGAGAAGATCCTTGCTGCCTATCGTGCCCTCGTCGCCCAGGGCGCACACCTCGTCCTTACCCCCGAACTGGCCCTGACCGGCTATCCGCCCCAGGACCTCGTCTTCAAGTCGAGGTTCGTCCCGCTCAATCTCGAAAAGCTCGCCGAGTTGCACCAGGCCGTAGGCGAAGTGCCCCTCATCGTCGGCTTCATCGATGTGAATACCGGACCCGGGCAGCCCTTCCACAATTCCGCCGCCGTTCTCCAGCGCGATCAACCCATTCGCAAGATCCACAAATCGCTGCTCCCCACTTACGATGTCTTCGACGAAGACCGCTACTTCGAGCCCGCGCAATCCGTCGAGCCAGTTGACATCGCCGGCACCCGGTTCGGCATCACCATTTGCGAGGATATCTGGACGGAAAAATATCTCCCGCGCCGGCTCTATGGCACCTCCCCGGTGGGATCCCTCATCGCTCAAGGCACGCAGGCCATCCTCAACTTGAGTGCGTCCCCTTTCAGCCTCGGCAAGGCGGCGCGCCGGGCGGAAATGCTCAGCGCCGTGGCTCGCGAGCACCGCCTCCCTATCCATTACTGCAATGCCATCGGCGGCAACGACCAGCTGGTCTTCGATGGCAACTCTTTCGCCGTTGATTCCCACGGCACGCTGCACACGCGCCTCGCCCCTTTCGCAGAAGAATGCGCCATCGTGGATCTGCATCCGTCGTCCGCCACTCCGGCTCCGGCCTTTCCCTCCGAAGCGGAGGATCTCTTCCATGCGCTCTCCCTCGGCACGCGCGACTATCTCCACAAGTGCGGCTTCCACTCCGCCGTCCTCGGCTTGAGCGGCGGTATCGACAGCGCGGTCACCGCCTGCGTCGCCGCACACGCGCTCGGCGCGGACCACGTCCTCGGCGTCACCATGCCCACCCAGTTCAGCTCGCAGGGCAGCATCGACGATTCGCTCATCATCGCCAAAAACCTCGGCATTCGCTGCCTCTCCATCCCCATCCAGCGGAGCTTCGAGGTCTTTCGTGAACAATTCCGCGAAATCTTTGCCGGACTTCCCGAGGACACCACCGAGGAAAACATGCAGCCGCGTTTGCGCGGGATGACTCTCATGGCGCTCTCCAATAAATTCGGTTCCCTGCTCCTCACCACCGGCAACAAAAGCGAACTCGCCGTCGGCTACTGCACGCTCTACGGCGACATGTGCGGTGGCCTCGCGGTGATCAGCGACGTGCCGAAAACCATGGTTTACGAGCTCGCCGAGTGGATCAATCGCGACCGCGAAATCATCCCCCGCGCCACCATCGAGAAACCGCCCAGCGCTGAATTGAAGCCCGACCAGCGAGACCAGGACACACTGCCACCCTACGAGATCCTCGACCCGATCCTGCAACTCTACGTCGAGGAACAGCTTAGCGGTGCGGAGATCATCGCGCGCGGCTTCGACGAAAAAACCGTCCGCTGGGTCGTGCGCCGCGTTGATCTCAACGAATACAAGCGCGCTCAAGCGGTCCCGGGGCTGAAAGTGACGGGCCGTGCGTTCGGCCTTGGCCGCAAGATGCCCGTCGCCCAGCGTTTCGTGGAATGAACCGATGAGCCGCCGCCTCGACGACCGCTACGACTTGCTCGACGAATTGCCTCACGTCACCGGCGGCCGTCTCTTCCGCGCGCGCGACCTCGCCTTCGGCGAAATCGTCGGCGTCAAGCAACTCGGGCCGAATTGCGGTCTGGAGGCCGAACCCCGCCAGCTCCTCGAGAACACCGTCCGGCACTTGCAATGCCTGCCGCATCCCCACCTCTCCCGCGTCTACACCTTCGATGCGCGGAGCGGACTCGTCGTGCACGAATGGGTGCAGGGCATCTCCCTTCTCGATCTGCTGCGCCGCCGGCGGGAATTAAGCATCGGCGAATCCTTGCACCTGCTCTCCACGCTCCCGGCGACCCTCGATTTCCTGGCCCGCGAGGCTATTCCCATCCCGCGTCCGTTACTCGGCAAGCTCTTCGTCGAATTTGCCGATGGCAGCGGCGCCGACAGCCTCATCGGCACCCCCGTCGATCGCTGGCCGTCCTACGTTCTCAAGCTGAACCCGCTGAGCTTGCGCGGCCTCCTCGCCGATTCCGTGACCGATGAAACGCGGCACACCGTGGTCGTCGATCCGCGCCGGCCCTCGGAAATCCAGGAAGGCTACGGTCCGCGCGAACTCGCCCTGCTCCTCTACGAATTGCTCGGCGGCCGCATCCGCGAAGTGGACAGCCGTCGCTACAGCCCCCTCAGTTCCCTGCGCGAAGCAGGCAACGCGGTGCTCCGCCGTGAATTGCTCGCCATGCCGCACGCCGATTGCGCGTCGCTCTGGCGGGACCTTCTGCACGCCCAGTCGGACACCGCGCAGATTCCGTCCGCCGCAAAAGAACCGACCACCGCTGCCGTTCGCCAGTATCATATTCCGGAGGGGCTCCTCGCGTCGTCCCACCCGGGATCTGTCTTGAATCTCGTCCCCGGCGACTCCGACGCCCTGTCCGTTCACCTCGCAACCGGCCCGCGCTTCACGCTCGGTCGTTCCGCCGCCATGGCGGATTTTGTCACTCGCGTTCTGCCGGAGAACGAAGCGAATGACGCGCGAACCAATCGCCTCAGCCGCGTCCACGTCGTGATCGAGATCAGCGACGGCCAGATTGCCCTGCGCGACGGCAACGGCAACGGGCCCAGTCTCAACGGATCCTCTCTCGATAACCAGCCGCTCACCCCAAATCATCCCACCGTTCTGCCCCAGCGCGGACGGCTCGACCTCGGTGAGGAATACGTCCTCGATTTGATCCCCCTGGCCGCGACGGAGGAAACCCAGTGGGAGATCGACAACCTGGGCGCCTGGACCGGCCCGGGCGGCCAGGTATCGGCCGCCCCCTTTCGCGCGCTCGTTTGCCAACCGGTCGACGGACACGCCACGACCCGCCATGGCGTGTGGCTCTTTTCCGAAGTCGGCTTCGGCCTCGATGCCGTCGGGCGCTTCGTTTGGGACACCCGCGGGCGCGGCCGCAGCCCGGCTGCCATTCATTACTTCCGCGGCTGCTTCTGGCTGCGCAACGATTCCCTGCCCGAACCCGTGCTCGTCGGCCACGATACGCTGCTGGGCCGTGGCGAAATCCTGCCCCTCGTCCCTGGCCAAACGCTCCGGATCGGAACCCACGTTTTTGCCGTGCAGATCAAATAACAAAAGTCATTCTTGCGCATGGTGAGTTCCTCTTTCCTCGCTCTCGAAGCAGTTGTCCGGCAGGACGATCGGTTGATCGCGCGCTGCCTGCTGCGCCGCGGCAAGTACATCATCGGCCAGGAGAAGAAGAACGAGATCGTCGTCGACGCTGAATCGATTTCCGGCCGGCACGCCCGCCTCACCGTGGCCAGCGAAGAGCATCTTTTCCTTGAGGACCTGGGCAGCGCCAATGGCACCTTCGTCGACGGCTGCGCCATCGAAGCCTCCACGCCGATCACGCTCGAGAGCGAGATCATGGTGGGCGATGCGAAGCTCACCTTCCAGCGCGGCGGCCTGCCCGCGTCCGCATTCCGGCATCTTCCCGAGAACTTCCTGCGCACCTCCCGCTATGCTCTTGGCGAGGTCATCATCCAGGGACGCACCAGCACCATCTTCGAAGCCCGCGATACTGTCCTCCAGCGCCGCGTGGCCATGAAGGTGTTGCATCGCGCCAGCCAGGAAAATGTGGCGCAGGTCCTCTCCTTTATTCGCGAAAATCAAATCGTCGCCCAACTCGCTCATAGCGGCATTCTGCCGGTCTATGACTTCGGCCTCGACGGTGAAATCGGCCTGTTTTCCGCCACGCGATTTATCGAGGGAGAGTCGCTCGCCACGCTGCTTACCGGCATGGCCTCAGGCGACAAGGACGCGCCTCACGCCACCCTGCACTCCCTGCTCTCCATCTTTCTGAAGGCCTGTGATACCGTCGCCTTCGCCCACGCCTGCGGGGTGGTGCACGGGTGCCTGCACCCGGAGGCGATCATCTTCGGCCGTTTCGGCGAGGTCTTCGTCGATCATTGGGGCACCGCCCGAATCGGCGACCCGCGCGACGAGGACAAGACGCGCCTGCAGGCCGTCGAGGCGACTGCGCCTCCTCCTGTCTCGCGTTGCCTCGCCCCCGAGCAGGCCGCGGACGCCGAGGTCATCAATGCACGGGCCGACGTCTTCGCCTTGGGAGCGATTCTTTTCCGCATCCTCACGCTTCGCAATTTCAATAACGGCGAATCCGAGGAGGAAATCGTGGCTGAAACCCTGCACCCGGTCTCACCCGCGGGGGAAGCGCTCGTGGCTTCACCTCCGCCCGCCCACATCCCTGGTGGTGTCCTGCCGGAGCGCCTGGCCGCCGTTTGTGCCGGAGCGCTCAGCTTCAATCGCGAAGAACGTTTCTCCACCGCCCACGACTTGAAACTGGAGATCGCCCACTGGCTGGAGCAGGCCGTTGAAGGCGGCGCCAGCTCCGCTAAAAAGCGGTCCAGCCTGTTTGGCCGGCGCTGACCCTGTGGCCGGGTTCCGTGAGCCCGGATTGGCTGACTCCATGGAACCCGCGCTTCACTTTTCCGCTTTTTCCGGCAACGTTCCGCCCACACTCTCCTGCCCCTCATGGACTTGAAAAGCTATCTGACCACCCGCGGCAAATTGATCGATCGCGCCCTCGATCGCTTCCTCCCGCGTGCCACGGTGAAACCCGGCACCATTCACAAGGCGATGCGCTACAGCCTATTTGCCGGCGGCAAGCGGCTGCGCCCCGCGCTCACGCTCGCCGCCGCCGAAGCCTGTGAGGGAGAGGTTTCGCGGGCCCTGCCCGCCGCCTGCGCGGCGGAGTGCATCCATACCTATTCGCTCATTCACGACGACCTGCCCTGCATGGACGACGACGATTTGCGCCGCGGCCGGCCGACTTCACACAAGGTTTTCGGTGAAGGTGTCGCCGTCCTCGCCGGTGACGCCTTGCTCACCATCGCCTTCGAGATCCTCTCGCAAGCCGTGGAAACGCCACGCTACAAGATGCCGGCCTTGATCCGGGAACTGGCCACCGCCTCCGGCAGCCAATGGCTCATCGGCGGGCAGGTGGCCGACCTCGAGGGCGAAGGTAAAAAGATTTCCGGCGCGGAATTGAAATACATCCATCGCTGCAAGACCGCCGCCTTGCTCACCGCCAGCGTCCGCCTCGGCGCCATGAGCGCCAATGCCAGTCCGGCCCGATTGAAAAACCTCACCGATTTCGGCCAGTCGCTCGGCCTCGCTTTCCAGGTCATCGACGACATCCTCGACGTCACCCAGACCACCGAGAAACTCGGCAAGACGGCCGGCAAGGACGTCGCTGCCACGAAAGCCACCTACCCCGCCATCTTTGGCCTGGAACGCTCCCGCGAGGAAGCCCACCGCCTCACTGTCGCCGCGCACGACGCGCTCAAGCCCTTCGGCAAGAGCGCCGCCACCTTGCGCGCCTTCGCAGACTACCTGCTCGTCCGCGATTACTGATCACCCCCTCTACGCGACCAGTCGCAAATTGGGATCAATGTCCGAGGCCAGCGATGAGCTCTCGCCGTGCGCCAGCTTCAGGGTGGCGACGTAGCCGATCATCGCCGCGTTGTCCGTGCAGAGCGCCGGCGTAGCCACGAGCAATTCCACCCCGCGCGCCGCACAGGCCGTGCGCATCGCTTCGCGCAAACGCGAATTGCAACTCACCCCTCCGCTCAGCGCCACCACCCGGCGTCGCGTGGCCTTCACCGCCCGCAGCGTCTTGGTCACGAGCACCTCGACCACCGCTTCCTGGAAGGAGGCGCACACGTCGGGCAGGTTGATGGTCTCCAGCTTCGGCAACAGATAGCGCACCGCCGTCTTCAACCCGCTGAAGCTGAAATTCAAATCATCCGAGTCGAGCATGCTGCGCGGAAAATCAAACCGCGCGGCATCGCCTTCCCGGGCCATGCGATCGACGTTCGGACCACCCGGATAAGGCAAGCCGAGCAACTTGCCCACTTTGTCAAAGGCTTCACCCGCCGCATCGTCCTGCGTCTGGCCGAGCAGATGATAACAGCCAAAGGCTTCAATCTCGATGAGCAGCGTATGCCCGCCGCTCACCACCAGCGCGATCGCCGGGCGAATCCCTTCTGCCGTCCCAAAAAACGGCGATAGCAAATGCCCCTCCATGTGATTGATCGCGAGGTACGGTTTCCCGAAGCCAAGAGCGAGCCCCTTGGCCAGCGACGCTCCGATCATGAGCGAGCTTGCCAGCCCCGGCCCGCTCGTGGCAGCGAAGGCATCGACTTCGCCTAACGAAATTCCGGCAGCCGCCACGGCGCGCGCGAGCAATTGCGGAGCCCGTTGAAGGTGATGCCGCGAAGCGACCTCCGGCACAACGCCTCCGTAGGGCTGATGCTCCGCGACCTGCGAAGCGATCTCGCTGGCGAGCAATTCGCGCCCGCGCAACACAGCAATGGCCGTCTCGTCGCAGGATGTTTCAATCGCAAGAACGAGCGAGCTCAAATTTTCGCACTACGGAGAGCACGAAAAACGCACGACCGCCGTGTCCTTTGTGCCCTTCGTGCGACAAATCATTTTTTTACCGCGTCGACATTCGGAGACGTCTGTCGGGCGTAAATCATCACGCCTTTGAGCGCATCGATTGCGCGCATCATTTGGAGGTCCTGGGACTTGATGATGTGGGTCGCTTCAGCCGGTTGGATCTTGTCGTTGTTGCGTAAAGAGGCGACCGCTCGGTCCTGCTCCGGAGTCAGCGGGACCAGAATATTAGGCACAACGCCGTTGCCCTGAATGACCGTTCTACTCGGGGTATAATACTTCGCGGTCGTGAAACGGAGCGCGGATCCATCGGGTAATTGCATCACGTTTTGCACTGAACCTTTGCCGAAGGTCGTTTCACCGACGACGATCGCGCGATGTAAATCCTTGAGCGCGCCGGCCACGATTTCGGAGCCGCTTGCACTCCCCTCGTTCACCAAAACCACGAGCGGAAAACGCGGCCGCTCCTTTGCCCCTCCCGACGTGGAATATTCGTGCTGTTGCGATGAAGCCCGGCCTTGGGTGGACACGACTTTGGTGTTCGGCGGTAAGAATTGACCGAGCACATCCACCGCGGAATTAAGCAAGCCACCGGGATTATTGCGCAAATCGAGCACCAGCGCCTGCATTCCTTGTTTCTGCAAACCGTCGAGCGTTTTGCCAAACTCCTCAGCAGTCGGTTCGTTAAACTGCACGATTCGGACGTAACCGACCTTGAACGGCCCGGTCAGCTCCGGATCAAGCAACTGGCCGCCTTTCACACTCTGCACTTTGATTTCCTTGCGCTCGAGCGCGTAGTCTTTGATCTCCTTCG
>Ga0207703_10004816_pt1 | contig 10990 bp, 9 predicted proteins | sample KBSSwiS12_FD_184304 | JGI IMG/M metagenome (GOLD analysis project Ga0207703, IMG submission 184304) | Switchgrass rhizosphere microbial communities from Kellogg Biological Station, Michigan, USA - KBS Switchgrass S1-2 (SPAdes) (version 2) | ecosystem: Host-associated > Plants > Roots >... | reverse complement strand
GATTTCGTTGTTCAGCTTCATCTGGTAGACGCTGGCGCGCCCGTGCATCGTGCCCGAGCGGTACGTGACGCCGCCCTCCAGGTCGTGCGAGGTCTGCGGCTCCAGCAGGGTGACCATGGCATCGAAGAACGGCCCGCCGAACTGGCTGTACACCTCGTCCACGGTGGAGATGCGGAAGCTCGAGCCCAGCCGCCCGTACACCGACCACGCCTTGGTCAGGTCGCGGCGCAGCGCCACTTCCCAGGCGCGCGGCGTGCTGCTTTTCTCGCCGGCGGCGTAGGCGGCGGGATTGAGCTGGTCCTGCGCGCGCATATACACGTGCTGAATGCGTCCGCCCACGGTGAGCTTGGTGGCTTCGTTCAGCGCCACGTTGTCCTGAAAGTAGAATGCCTGGTTGCGCTGCGCGGCCACCACGTTCGCCACCGGCGCGCCCAGGGTCTCGAAACTGCCGGCGCGGCGCTGGTCGTAGCTCCAGTCGTCGGCGTCGATGCCCAGCACCAGGCTGTTCTGCAAACCCAGCGCCTGGAACGGCACTTTCAGGCGCGGCGTCAGCGACCAGGTGTGCACCCGCGTGTCGGTGTAGGTGTTGAAAATGCCGAAGGCGTAGTCCTTCAGCAGCGCGGTGCGCACGCTGTTGCGGTAGCCCAGGTCCACGGCCAGCTCGCCGAAGCCCAGGTTGAAACTCGAGCCCAGCGCCGCGTGGCCGCCGTCGCGCGCCGAGTAGTCGCCCGGCCGGCTGGTGCCGCGCGGATCGGTCTGCAGTTGCGCCGCGGTGCGCTCGCCCGGCAGGCGCAGGCTCTGGTTGTCCACGCCAAAGTTGAAATAGGCCTCGCCCAGGCCGTGCCGCAGGCGCACCTCGCCCGTGGCGTTCTGCTGCTCCAGCCGGTTGTTGTCGCGGTAGTTGTCCGAGGAGTAGTTGTTGGCGTGCAGCGAGAACGACACGGTATCGCCCGAGCGGGCGCCGTTGACGCGGGTCTCGCGGGTGTTGAAAGTGCCGAAGCTGGTGCCGGCATCGGCGTGGTAGCCGCGCACCGCGGCATCGGCCGGCGTCTTGGTGACGATGTTGATGGTGCCGCCGGTGGCGCCGCCACCGTACAGCACCGAGCCGCTGCCGCGCATGATTTCGATGCGCTCGATGCTGTCCAGCGGAATGGCCGACCAGCGTATGGTCACCAGTTCGATTTCGTTCAGGCGCTGGCCGTTCAGCAGCACCAGCGTGTTCTGGTCGCCGGTGATGCCCATGCCGCGCAGGTCGATCTGCTTGTCGGGGGTGCCGGTGTTGTCGCGCGCCACGATGCCGGCCTGGGTGGCGAGCAGCTCGGGCAGCGTGGCGGCCGGGCTGCGCGCGATCTGCTCCGCGGTGATCACGGTGAGGCCGGCCGGCGCATCCAGCGCCTTCTCGGGAAAGCGCGTGGCGGTGACCACCACGTCGGGATCGGCAGCGGCGGCCGGCGGCGAACAAACAACGGCGCCGAAAGCGGCGCAGGCGGCAATGGAAAAAACACCAATGGGAAAAACTGCGGCGCGGTCCGCGCCATTTCTGGGGTGGGGCATGTTTGACTCCCTGGCCTGCATCCCCGCAGGCTTGTGCGATTGCGGAAAAGAAACCGCAGGGGTCAACCGTGCGCCGCGTGCCGTTCGTTGTGACCCGGCGCGGCCCGCAGCAGTGTCCGCCCCGGCGGCATCTCACGGGCTCGACAGGCCGGTCTCCGGGCTCGTGGAATGGACGCGCCGCCTTCCCATGAAAAAATTCACAGTGGCTTGCCGGCCGGGGCCGGCGAGGCGCGCCCGCGCACACTTACCGTTGCGGGGGCAGCACAGGAATTGAGATCCGCCCTGAAGGCAGATCCCGCACCTGTTTCCCGTTTCACCCCGAGTTGCCTCGGGGCACCTGACGAGTGGCGCGGATTGTAGCAGCCGGCAGCGGCGGGGGTGTGCGCTTGCTCACCGCGCCGCAGGGTATATCCCGCCGTGACTGATGCACGAAATCACATTGAATATAGCCCCTTACTTCTTGACTGCTCAGAATTTTTCAAACTATAGTGTGCTGATGAACACGGAACTGGCCGCGCTCGAGGACAAGATTCGCCAGGCGGCTCAACTGTGCCGCCAGTTGCGCGAAGAAAACAACGAATTGCGCCAACAGGTTGTCAAGCTCGAGTCCGATCGCAAACGCCTCGCCGAGAAGATCGACGGCGCGCGCAGCCGCGTCGAAAACCTGCTGGCGCGCTTCCCCGAGTAGTAGCGACAAGGCTCAAAGGCTCAGGGAGAGATGAGCACCAAATCCAAGACTATCGACGTGAGCATCCTGGGCCGCATTTACAAGGTGGCCTGCACCGACGAGGAAAGGGAATCGCTGTTGTCGGCGGTGACCTATCTCGACACCAAAATGGGCGAGATCAAGGCGGCCGGAAAGGTTGCCAGCATCGAGCGCATGGCGGTGATGGCGGCGCTCAACATCGCGCACGAGTTGCTCGTGGAACGTAGCGGATTGGCTACTCCCGCCGGCTCTGAAACCGGCTTTGACATTGAGTCGGTGAAGCGTAGAATGAATTCCATGCAGGCGCTGCTCGATGATGTGTTGGAGCCTCAGGAACGTCTCATCTGAGTTCCCGGCAACATATCGCAAGCGCGCCAAGACTATGTCCCCTGCGGTGTTTTGCGGGTCCGGAGATTCTTGAACCAACGGAGTAATCTCTAGGTTGCAGACTAAGCGTCGCTGTTGTGCGCGTCCCGGGTTCTGCGAACCCGCCGGACGAACCTGATGCGACCGGGAAGCGACCGACCTACTTGAACCTAACGGTTCAGGATCAGGGCCCACACTGCATTGGCGGGGGACTCCCATAAAGGGAGTTGCCTATCCAACTCCCGTGAAACGCAGGCCACGGCCTGCGTTTTTTTGTGCCTGCCCGCGGCGGTAGCACGGGCGTACAATCGCCACCTCGTTCTCCCGTCCCCGCCCATTTATGCGCTATTGGTTGATGAAGTCCGAGCCCGAGGATTGCAGCATTAACGACCTCGCCAAGGCCCCGAAGCAGCGCGTGCCGTGGACCGGCGTGCGCAATTTCCAGGCGCGCAATTTCATGCGCTACGAAATGCAGATCGGCGACCAGGTGTTGTTCTACCATTCCAGTTGCGAGGTGCCGGGCATTTACGGCCTGGCGGAGGTGTGCTCGGAACCCTATCCGGACGAGACCCAGTTCGACAAGAAGAGCAAGTACTACGATGAGAAGTCCAAGCGCGAGAAGCCGCGCTGGTACCTGGTCGACGTGAAGCTGGTGGAAAAGACCCGTGCCGTGCCGCTGTCGGAAATGCGCGCCACGCCGGAAATCGCCGACATGATCGTGCTTCGCCGCGGCAACCGCCTGTCCATCACCCCGGTGGATCTCAAGGACTGGAACTTCATCACCAAAAAGATGATGAAGGTTTGATCGCCGCCGCCGACGTGATAACCGCCGCTGTAACGTTGCCTTCGGGGCATGGCTGATGCCACGCAACGACACCTTCCTGCGCGCCCTGCTGCGCCAGGCCACGCCGTACACGCCGGTATGGCTCATGCGCCAGGCCGGCCGCTACCTGCCCGAATACCGCGCCACGCGCGCCCGCGCCGGCAGCTTCCTCGCCCTGGCCAAGAATCCCGCCCTCGCCACCGAGGTGACGCTGCAGCCGCTCGAGCGCTTCCGCCTCGACGCCGCCATCCTGTTCTCCGACATCCTCACCGTGCCCGATGCCATGGGCCTGGGCCTGACGTTCCAGGAAGGCGAGGGGCCGTGCTTCGAGCGGCCGCTCGCGAGCGCCGCCGACATCGAGAAGCTGGCGGCCCCCGACCCCACGCGGGAGTTGCGCTACGTGCTCGACGCAGTGCGCGAGATCCGCTCCGCGCTCAAGGACTCCGTGCCGCTCATCGGCTTCTCCGGCAGCCCCTACACGCTGGCCTGCTACATGGTGGAGGGCCGCGGCAGCGACGACTTCCGCGCCATCAAGACCCTGCTGTACGAGCAGCCGCGGCTCGCGCACAAGCTGCTCGAGGTCAACGCCGCGGCGGTCGTCGCCTACCTCAACGCGCAAATCGAGGCCGGCGCGCAGGCGGTGATGATATTCGACACCTGGGGCGGCAACCTGTCGCATGCCGCGTATCGCGAGTTCTCGCTCGAATACCTGCGGCGCGTGGTGGCGGGATTGCGCCGCGAGCACGGCGGCACGCGCGTGCCCAGCATCGTGTTCACCAAGGGCGGCGGGCAGTGGCTGGAAGCCATCGCCGCGACAGGCTGTGACGCCGTGGGCCTGGACTGGACCACCAGCCTGGGCGACGCGCGCCGGCGTGTCGGGGAGACGGTCGCCTTGCAGGGCAACCTCGATCCCGTGACGCTGTTCGCCCGGCCCGACGCCATCCGCCGCCAGGTGGCGGCGGTGCTGGAAGATTTCGGACACGGCGCCGGCCACGTCTTCAACCTTGGCCACGGCGTCTCGCAATTCGTGGACCCCGGGCACGTCCAAGCCCTGGTCGAGGCCGTTCACGAATTGAGCCCGGCCTATCATTCCGGCGCGGCCTGATTTTCAGACCGGGTTGAGGCCGGGCGCAGACTTATTCACAGTGCCCAGTAGACCCCTTGTAGCTCCAATATTGGTGCGGTTTTCCAAGGGTTTCCCTGTGGGAATTCCTTAACACAATGATTAATAATAAAATTTTCGTTTTGCGTCCAATGAATCCAACGGGAAAAATCCTTTGACGCTCGGGAGTTACGATCCCGTGACGCAACTGTGCACAGAATTACTCACAGCACTCTGTGCAGAAAACTGAAAACGAAAATCGAAACCGCTGTTTACCCCATCAACCTAGAAACGACTTCAGCACATGGGCCGGCCCTGCTGATCGTTCAGGTGGCCCTGGACGTGCCTCTGCCCACGCTGTTCGACTACCTGTGCGCGGCCGAGCAGGCTCCGGCACGCGGCCTGCGCGTGGTGGTGCCGTTCGGCACGCCTTCGGCCAAGGGGCGCGCCGATGAAGCGGGGAGCCGCAAGGCGCCGCCCGTGGCCGTGGGCATCATCGTCAACGTCACCGCGCGCTCGGAACTGGCGCCCGACAAGCTGAAAAGCGTGGTGCAGGTGTTGCACGATCTGCCGCCGCTGCCCGAGGAATGGTTCGGTCAGGTGGATTTCTGCGCGCGCTACTACCACCGCCCCCTCGGCGAAGTCATGCTGCCGGCGCTGCCGCAGCGCCTGCGCAGCGGCAAACCCCTGCGAGCGGTCAAGCCCAAGGCCAAACCCAAGACCAAGCGGGCCAGGACCACCACGGCCGAATCCGCTCCCGAGGTCGAAGCCGTGCCTTCGGGCGTGCCCGAAGTTTTGGCTGCGCCCGGCTTCATCAGCCCGCATGCGCTCACCGACGAGCAGGGCGGCGTGATCGAGGCCGTCGCCGCGGAACTCGGCCGCTACGGTGTGCACCTGCTGCTCGGCATCACCGGCAGCGGCAAAAGCGAGGTGTACTTCCAGCTTATCGCGCGCGTGCTGGCGGCCGGGCGGCAGGCGCTGGTGCTGGTGCCCGAGATCGCACTCACGCCGGCGCTGGCCAAGGGCTTCACCGAACGCTTTCCCGGCGCCCGCATCGCCCTGCTGCACAGCGGCGTGGCCGAGGGCGCGCGCGCCGCGGCTTGGCGCGCGGCGCTCGAGGGCGAGGCGCACATCGTGCTCGGCACGCGCCTGGCCGCGTTCGCGCCGCTGGCGCGGCCCGGACTCATCGTGGTGGACGAGGAGCAGGACGCCTCGTTCAAGCAGCAGGACAGCCTGCGCTACAACGCGCGCGACCTGGCCGTGTACCGCGCCAGCCAGTGCGGCGTGCCCATACTGCTGTGCTCGGCCACGCCATCGCTGGAGAGCTATCAGCACGCCCTGTCCGGCCGCTACCGCATGCACCGCCTGGCGGTCCGGGCGCATGCCGAGGCGGCCCTGCCCGAGGTGAAGCTGGTGGACCAGCGCGAGCACCGGCCCCGCCACGGCCTGTGCGCGCCGCTGGAACAGGCCATGGCCGAGCGCCTGGCGCGCGGCGAGCAGACGCTGGTGTTCCTCAACCGCCGCGGCTATGCGCCGGTGCTGTCCTGTCCGGCCTGCGGCTGGGTGTCGCATTGCCCGGACTGCGCCGCGCACCTGGTGGTGCACCTGGTTGATCGGAGGCTGCGCTGCCATCACTGCGGCCATGCCGAGGCCGTGCCGCATGCCTGTCCCGACTGCGGCAACGTCGACCTGCAGCCGCTCGGCCGCGGTACCCAGCGCATGGAAACCACCCTGGCCGAACGCTTTCCCGGTGCGCGCGTGGTGCGCATCGACGCTGACAGCACGCGCCGCCGCGGCAGCCTGGAGGCGGCGCTGGAGGACGTGCAACTCGGGCGCGCCGACATCATCCTGGGCACGCAGATCCTGGCCAAGGGGCATCACTTCCCTCGGCTGACGCTGGTGGCCGTGCTCGCCGCCGACGCCGGCCTTTTCGCCGCCGACTACCGCGCCAGCGAGCGGCTGTTCGCGCAACTGGAGCAGGTGGCGGGCCGCGCCGGACGCGACAAGCTGCCGGGCGAAGTGTGGATACAGACGCGCTACCCGCAGCATCCGCTGTACCGCGCCGTGGCCGATCACGACTATGCGGCCTTCGCGCAGGCGCTGCTGGAGGAGCGCCGCCAGGCCGGCTTCCCGCCCTTTGCCTACGAGGCGGCGCTGCGCGCCGAGGCCGAGGACGAGGCCGCGGCCAGCGCCTTCCTGGAGGCCGCGCTGCAGGCGGCGCCCGAGCACGGTCCCGAGCTCAGCGTGTACCGGCCCGTGCCCATGGCGCTGCCGCGCCTGGCGCGCATGCAGCGCGTGCAGGTGGTGATGCAGTCCGGTTCACGGCCCGCGCTGCAGCGCTTCCTCGATGCCTGGATGCCGGCCCTGTACGCCCTGCGGCCACGCAAGGCGCGCTGGCACCTGGACGTGGATCCCACCGAGTTCTGACGGGCCAATTCATGGGCACGCCGTTCTGCAAGGTTAGCTCGGTAGAATCGGCAGCCTTTGGAATTCCCACCTGAGGATCGTTCTCCGAATTGCCCATGGATACGCTTCTTTACATCAAGGCCCTCATTCTCGGTCTCGTGGAAGGACTCACCGAGTTCCTGCCCGTCTCCTCCACCGGCCACCTCATCCTGGTGGGCGACTTGCTGCACTTCAACGACGAGCGCGGCAAGGTGTTCGAGATCGTCATCCAGACCGGCGCCATGCTGGCCATCATCTGGGAATACCGCGCGCGCTTCGCGCGCGTCATCGGCGGCCTGGGCAGCGATCCCATGGCGCGTAAATTCGCCGCCAACATCATCATTGCCTTCCTGCCCGCGGCGGTGCTGGGCCTGGCTTTCAACCGCTACATCAAGGCGGCGCTGTTCAAGCCCGTGCCGGTGGCGCTCGCCTTCATCGTCGGCGCCTTCATCATCCTGTGGGTAGAGCGCATCGAGGCGCGCAAGGCGATCAAGCGCGTGCCCGAGGTGGACGACATGACCTGGCTGGACGCGCTCAAGGTGGGTTTCTGCCAGGCGCTGGCGCTGATCCCGGGCACGTCGCGTTCGGGGGCCACCATCATCGGCGGGCTGGTGCTGGGGCTGTCGCGCAAGGCCGCCACCGAGTTCTCGTTCTTCCTCGCCGTGCCCACGCTGATCGCCGCCGGCGGCTACGACCTGGTCAAGAACCGCGCGCTGCTGTCGGCGTCCGATACAGGGCTGTTCGGCGTGGGCTTCGTGGCCGCGTTCATTTCCGCCTTCCTGTGCGTGCGCTGGCTGCTGCGCTACATCGCCAGCCACGACTTCAAGGCGTTCGCCTGGTACCGCATCGCCTTTGGACTGGTAGTGCTGGCGACGTGGTGGTGGGGCGTGGTGGACTGGTCGGCGGGCTAGGCAATGAATAAAGAGCGCATCGACGACGCGCCCTTATTCTTTCCAGAGCAGAGTTGTTCGTCAGCCCTGCACCCAAGGCAGGCCGGCATGGCGCCAGCCGCCCACGCTGCTGCGCTGGCCCGCGGCATTCTTGTTGCCTTCAAAACCTTCCACGATGTTGAAGGCATTGCGATAGCCGGCTTGGGCCGCCAGCGCCGCGGCATTGTGCGAGCGCGCGCCCGAGCGGCACAGGAACAGCACCGGGGTTTCGGGGTCGGGCACCTGAGCGCGCAACTGGTCCACGAAGGCCGGGTTGCGCCGGCCCTCCGGCCAGTCGTTCCATTCGATCAGGCTGGCCTGCGGCACCCGGCCCACCCATTCCCACTCGGCGCGGGTCCGCACGTCGATGAGCTTGGCCTTGGGGTCATGGGTCAGCGCGGCATGTGCCTCGACGGGAGTCAGGGCGCCGGCATAGGGCAAACCCGCCGCCTGCGCGCGCTCGCGCCCGGCCTGCAGTGGCTCTTGTAAAGTCTTATCCATAGTATTCAGAGGGTTAACCTGGGTAATCAAGGAGCGCTATTGTCTTTTAGACCGGCTCATTTCACAATCGCTCCCGCCCGCCCCACATTGAGGCGAGAAACGAGGGCTGCGCACTAAAATGGTGCTGCCCCCTGCGCCATTTGGAGCCTATGGCACAATCCCGGTCCTCCAGATACCTGATTGCACCGACGAAGCAGGTTTGACCAAAAATTCGCGCCGGTGGCACATTTTCTGCTGAAACCGGGTCTCGTGCCCGTATCTGGCCTCCGTTTTTCACCCGTTTCCGAACCGAACTGACCAAAACGCGCTTTAGGAGATTTGCATGGCAATGACTGCGAACGATGTATTGAAGATGGCGAAGGAAAAGGAGGTCAAGTTCGTTGATTTCCGCTTCACGGATACGCGCGGCAAGGAACAACACGTTTCCGTGCCCATGAAGCATTTCACCATGGACAAGTTCGAGAACGGACACGCTTTCGACGGCTCCTCCATTGCCGGCTGGAAAGGCATCGAGGCTTCCGACATGCAACTCATGCCCGACCCGGATTCGGCACGCTTCGATCCTTTCACCGACGAGACCGTGCTCAACATCACCTGCGACGTGGTCGAGCCCGCCGACGGCAAGGGCTATGACCGCGATCCCAGAACGATCGCGAAGCGCGCCGAGGCCTTCCTCAAGTCCTCGGGCATAGGCGACACTGCCTACTTCGGTCCCGAGCCCGAGTTCTTCATTTTCGACGGCGTGACCTGGAACGTCGATATGTCGGGCAGCTTCGTCAAGATCAAGTCCGAGGAAGCGCCGTGGTCCACCGGCATCGACTATGAGGGCGGCAACTCCGCCCACCGCGCGCCGGTCAAGGGCGGCTACTTCCCCGTGGCCCCGGCCGACTCGCTGCAGGACATCCGCAACGCCATGTGTATCGCGCTGGAGCAGCAGGGCGTGGAAGTGGAAGTGCACCACCACGAAGTGGCGGCGCCCGGCCAGTGCGAAATCGGCACGCTGTTCAATTCGCTGGTGAAGCGCGCCGACTGGAACCAGATTCTCAAGTACACGGTGTGGAACGTGGCCCATTCCTACGGCAAGACGGCCACCTTCATGCCCAAGCCCGTGGTGGGCGACAACGGCTCGGGCATGCACGTGCACCAGTCAGTTTGGAAGGAAGGCAAGAACCTGTTCGCCGGCAACGGCTACGCGGGCCTGTCCGACTTCGCGCTGTATTACATCGGCGGCATCATCAAGCACGCCAAGGCGCTGAACGCCATCACCAACCCCGGCACCAACAGCTACAAGCGCCTGGTGCCCGGCTTCGAGGCGCCCATCAACCTGGCGTACTCGGCCAAGAACCGCTCGGCTTCATGCCGCATCCCGTTCGTGTCCAACCCCAAGGCGCGGCGCGTGGAAGTGCGCTTCCCCGATCCCACCGCCAACCCCTACCTGGCCTTCGCCGCGCTGCTGATGGCGGGCCTGGACGGCGTGCAGAACAAGATCCACCCCGGCGACCCCATCGACAAAAACCTGTACGACCTGCCGCCTTCGCAGGCCAAGAAGGTGCCGAACGTGGCCTCGTCGCTGGACATGGCCCTTGAGCACCTGGACAAGGGCCGCGCCTTCCTCACAAAGGGCGGCGTGTTCTCGGACGACTTTATCGATGCCTATATCGCGCTCAAGATGGAGGAAGTGACCCGCTTCCGCATGACCACGCATCCGGTTGAATTTGATATGTATTACAGCCTTTAAGAACGGAACTGGGCTGGCCCGGGCGCGTCCCGGGCGGCCCGCCGGCGCGGAATCGGAGGACGGGTAGCAGTTCACAAACCCGTCCTTTTTCATTTGAAATACAGCGCTATATTGGCCTACACTTAAAGTCCGACTCGCAATGTGCCAACGTCCGCAGGGATATGCGTCAGGACCCCACCATGAATCACCGCACGCGCCTGCGCCCCACGACCAGGGCATGGGCGGCATTGGGCTTGCTCGCCGAAGGAGTACTGATGGTGGGGCTGCTCACCGCCGCGGTTTCCGGGCAGGCGCAGGTGCCCGGTGCCACCTACAAATGCGTGGACGAAGCCGGGCGCAGCACCTACACCAACGTCAAGGAAGAGATGACGGGGCGCAAGTGCGTCGTCGTCATGCGCGAAGTCTCGGTGGTTCCCTCCACCGCCCCGGCCCCGATTTCGCGGCCGGCCGATACGGCGTCGCGGGTGGATTCGCCCACCCAGCGCAACCGTGATGTCGACCGCCGCCGCATCCTGGAGCAGGAACTGCAGGTCGCCGACCAGCAGCTGGTGGGTGCGCGCCAGAAGCTGGCCCAGCAGGAGCAGATCCGCAACGGCGACGAGCGCAATGCCCAGCGCCAGCAGGACCGCCTCAAGCCCTTCCAGGACGATGTGCGCGTGGCCGAGGACAACGTGGCCGCGTTGCGCAAGGAATTGTCCAACCTGCGCTAGCCGGCCCGCAGGCCGGCGAAGCGGCGGGCAAACCGGTCGGGTTCGCCGTGTTTGAGGGCCTCGACCTGCTGGACACGGCGGTGCTGGTGGCCGACGCCGAGCTGCGCATTCTGTAC
>Ga0207703_10004815_pt1 | contig 10991 bp, 8 predicted proteins | sample KBSSwiS12_FD_184304 | JGI IMG/M metagenome (GOLD analysis project Ga0207703, IMG submission 184304) | Switchgrass rhizosphere microbial communities from Kellogg Biological Station, Michigan, USA - KBS Switchgrass S1-2 (SPAdes) (version 2) | ecosystem: Host-associated > Plants > Roots >... | reverse complement strand
CGTCGCCGACACGACGAAGTACGTGGTCGCTCGAATGCTCCATCACGATCCGTCGTTCACGCGGTGCGAGTGCGCGGGATTCGGACGGCGACTTCGCCACGCGCTCCGTTCGCCTTTTGTGGCCCGCACGCGTGACGGGCACACGGTTTTTTCACCGGCGACTGTCGCAGGCCTGGCGGCCGGCCAGATCGTGCCCGCCATCACGTGGTACCCGGCTCCCAACGGCACGCGCGACGGACTCGCACACACGGCGGCCGGCATCGCCGGAAAGTTGGGAGTGAACGTGCTCAGGGAATTCATGCCGCGCCCGAGCGACATGAAAGCTAAAATCCGGTCCGCATTGCCATGATCGCGAGTCCGTCGGGCGCGAGTCCACCTCCGATTCCGGCGAGATAGAGATTCTGCCGCGTCGGGATGTGTGTGACGTCCTCCTTCAAGCCTCGCAGGAGCGCCCGCACGCCTGTGTGAGGCGGCGTCGGCGGCTTCTTGTCTTGAGCGTCGCCGGCTGTCTTTTCCTGAGGTGTTGAATCAGCGTCAGGTTTTGAATCAGCGTCTGCCTGCGTCTTTTCCTGAGGTTCGTCGATCGACGACTCGGGCGCCGCGTTCTGATCAGCCACCTCGGCCGAAACTCCCGGCTCAGTTGGGGGATTCAGACTCGTGGGCGCCGCTACAACGAGCAGCAGGAGCGAGTCGACGCGAGGACCATCGTTACCGATTAGACCCTCAGTCGATAGGAACGCGATGTACCAAATTAATCACGAGGACCGCCCTCATGAGGTGCCGCCCCGTCTTTTTCAGCCGGCTGAGCCTCCAAAAGGCAGTCACAGTCGTGATTCGATTCTTGCAAGGTCGAGGAGCGTGACCAAATCCACTTACAAGATCGTCAGCGCATTGGCCATCAGTGCGATCGCCCTTTTGAACACGCCTCGCTTGATGGCCGCCAGAGCTCCCAATCGAGCCACCGGGACCGATGCGCTCGAACTCCAAGTCCGGCTCGACCGGGCCGGGTTTTCACCAGGCGAGATCGACGGGCGGGACGGCCAGAACACGCGCAAGGCTGTCGCTGCCTTCCAAAAAGCCCGCCAGCCGTCTTCCGGGAATGAGGGGTTGCTCAAGGCGCTGAGCGGGGACGCGGCGGAGACGACCGTTGTCTACACGATTACCGCCGAGGACGCCGCCGGACCGTTCACCGAGACAATTCCGGATGACATGGCGGCGAAGGCGAAGCTTCCAGCGCTGCACTATACGACTCTGCTGGAAGCGCTTTCCGAGAAATTCCACTCGGCGCCAGCCTTGCTCAAACGCCTGAACCCCGGCGCCAGCTTCGCTGAAGGGGAGCAAATCAAGGTGCCCAACGTCTCACGGACTGACGAACCGGCGGCCGGGTCTGCCCGGAAGCCTGCGGGACGTGTCAAGGTTGTGGTTTCGAAGAGGGCGTCGGTGCTGACGGCATACGATGAAAAAGGCCAGACGATCTTCCATGCGCCGGTAACGAGCGGCAGCATGCACGACCCCTTGCCACTGGGACAATGGGCCGTCACTGCCGTCGTGTCCAATCCAACGTTCAACTACAACCCCGAGCTCTTCTGGGATGCCGAACCTTCCCAGACCAAGGCAAAGATTCCACCGGGTCCCAACAACCCCGTCGGTTCCGTCTGGATCGATCTGACCAAAGAGCACTACGGCATCCACGGGACGCCTGAACCCGGGCAGATTGGGCATTCCACTTCTCATGGGTGCGTCCGTCTGACAAACTGGGATGCGGTGAAACTCGCGGCCCTCGTGCAGAAGGGAACTCCCGTCGTGTTCGAAGAATGAAGTGATGAGAAGACGACGCTCACCTGCGTCCAGGACGGCGACGGCGGCAGTGGCCGGCTTTCTCGTCGGTGTCGCTGCGACGGCCCTCCTGGCGTGGCGCCTTCCGGCGCTGACAAGGTCGCTGGAGCAGCCTCCCGCTCCACCAACCGCCGAGGAAGTCCGTCGTGAAGTTCCGATCACACCGAGCCGACCGTCGACTCCTCCGCCGGTTGCCACGTCCGCATCTAATTCTTCGACCTCCGAGCCACTGATCGGAACGAACCCGTCCGCCGAACTGCGCGGTCGGCACCTCCAGATGCCGATACGCAGTGTGACAAGGGAAGATCTCCACGACTCGTTTGAGGAAACGCGCGGCACGACGCGGCGGCACGAGGCGATCGACATCCTGGCGCCCCGGAACACGCCAGTGCTGGCGGTTGAGGACGGCACGATCGCCCGTCTGTTCCTCAGCAAGGCTGGCGGCATCACGGTCTATCAATTCGATCCGACCGCCACCTACGCGTACTACTACGCGCACCTCGAGCGCTACGCGGACGGCCTCCGGGAGGGCGATCCTGTCAAAGCCGGTCAAGTGCTGGGAAGCGTCGGCACGTCGGGGAACGCGGACAGGAACACGCCCCACCTCCACTTCGCAATCTTTCGCCTTACGGACAAGAAGCGATGGTGGGAAGGGACCGCGATCGACCCGTACGAGGTTCTGAAAACCCCCTGAGGCGCGTCAGGACTTCGCCTCCCATCCGTATCCGGGTTCCGTCGTCAACCGGGTGTCGTCGACCGGCATCCCGACGGTGAAGTGATAGAGGCTCTGAAAGGCATGTCCTTGAAGGCCCAGCACGTCGTGGACCGGATCGTCGTAGAAGCATCCGATGCCTGTCGAACGCGTGCCGGCGGCCTCGGCTTCGAGATACAGCGCCTGGCCCACCACGCCTGATTCCCAGAACAGATGCCGGTAGAACGACCGGCCGTGGGCGCCGAGGCTCGCGTCGAAGTCGGCGATCATCCCCAGACTGAAAAAGCCATCCGCCGCGATGTCCTGGTCGCAACTGAGACGCTTCGCGAGCATCCGACAATCGCCGCGCGCCAGACACATCACCGGTACCGTGTCGTGCGCCGGTTCCCACAGAAACTCGCGGCCACACGACGCCTGAAGACGGTCGAGCGCCTGCGGATCGCGCGCCAGCAGGTAAAGTCCCGGTGCGACACCGTCGACGCGGTGCACGAACAGCACGAGATGAATGCGAGGTGTCCACCACAGAACATCCCAGGGCGCGTGCCGGCCAGGCACGATCCGCGACAGCATGTCGAAGAACACCAGCCCGTCGATCGCCGATTGGCCGTCGAACGCCACCGCGCTGCGGCGCCGTAGGATGATCGCGCGCGCATCGAGTTGACCCGCGCGATATCCGCGGGCCTCACCAGGCTCGCCTTGCGGAGGCGAACAGTCCACCAGACGCGGAGACACCGCGCTCTGGGAAACGAACGCAGGGCCCGTGTTCCTCGCGAGAGTCTCGAACACGACGGGATGGCCGGGATCCTCCGTCTCGCGGGCGATCTCGTCGATGAACGTCCACTCGACGTGATTCTCACTCAACTGACTCGCACGCCCCGACCATCGTCCATTGCGAACGGCCTCTACGAGCGCGTGGCCATCCCGGTTGAGGGCGGCGGGGACGTCAGTGGCGGAGACCGCCAGCAGGCATGCAGGCTCTTCGCGTTCGGCCTCGATGAAGTCCTCGTCGCGATCGATGCCCGAGAGTGTCGCGATCGATCGATGAGACCACGCGGGCAGCAGCCTGGTGCGCCAACCCGCCAGCGCCGCAGACACCCCGACGGCCGCCATCGCGTGCCCGAGGTCGTGCTGACAATAGCGAAACGCACGTTCGCCGTACTTCCACGCTTCCCGCCAATGAATCGACGTCAGCGCGATGAGCAGGATGTCTTCGCGCCCGGCGCACGCCGACATCCACGCGGGCGCGTCGACGGCGCAGCGCAGCTCGAGACTGTGACGGTCCGCGGCGTAATGGTAGACCGCCGGCGTTCCGCTCAGCCCGGCGACGGCTCCGCAGACGATGTACGCCTCAGTCGGGTGGAGGTTGCCGCTGGACGGATTCACGCGCAGCGACCAGCGTGATTTCTCGAACCGTTTCCACGCGGAGAGTCCGAGCGCGTGCCGGAGCACGTCGCCAATGGCCGCCGCGCTTACCTGTTCGACAACGCCGTCGCCATCGAACAACTGGGCATACGTCGTCGAGCGCGGGGTGTAGCCGCCGGCGGACACGGAGGGTGTCGGATACAGTGGAAACGCCTTCGTCCCGGCAAACGTGCGAAAGGGCCGTGGCTGGGACGACCAGTCCAGATAGCCGAGCGACCTCGCGAAGTTGTTGAAATGGTGCTTCGTGCCGTCGTGGTAGCGGTGGACGCTTGGAAAGGTCACGGACGAGTCGCTCTCGGTCTATCATCACATGTATGGTCCGAACCGGCCGGTGGAGTGAGGAGGCCTTCGCGAGGAGGTATCGTGGGCTCTCAGCAGGATCAACCAGGTGGCGCCGTCAAGGAACGGGTCGCGCCGAAAAAACAGGAGCCGGCGCTCTACAAGGTCGTGCTGATCAACGATGACTATACGACGATGGAATTCGTCATCCATGTGCTCGAGACGGTGTTTCAGAAATCGCCCGCCCAGTCGTATCAGATCATGATGCATGTGCATGTGAACGGACGTGGGGTGGCCGGCGTGTATCCGTGGGAAGTCGCGGAAACGAAGGCCGACACAGTTACGTCGATGGCTCGCGAGGCAGGCTTCCCGCTGCGCGCCACGCTCGAAGAAGACTGACGATGTTCTCCGCCTCTCTCGAAATCGTCCTCACGATCGCGTATCGGGAAGCGTTGTCGCGGCGGCACGCCTACGTCACGCTCGAACATCTGCTGTACGCGCTCGCGCACGATGCGGACGGCGAGCGCATCCTCGGCGCCTGTGGGGTGGATCTGCCTCGGCTGCGCCGCGAGCTGGACAGCTACCTGCACGACTCGGTGGAACAGGTCAGGCGCGGCCAGGAGCGGCAGCCGGAGCAGACCGCCGCCTTTGGTCGAGCCCTGCAAACAGCCGTGCTCCACGTGCAGAGTGCGCAGCGGGAAGAAGTGCAGGCGGGCGACATCTGCGCGGCAATCCTGCAGCAACCCAAGACGCACGCGGCTCGCCTGCTCGCCGAGCAGGGCGTGACCCGTCTCGACGTGCTCGAGTACATCTCGCATGGGATTACCAAGACCCCGGGCGCCGGTCCCGCCGAAGGCGGCGACCACGCCACGCCGGCCGGTGCGGGAGACGAAGGGTCGGCCTCAGCGCGCGATCCGCTTTCTGCGTACTGCCTGAATCTGACCGGCCGCGCGCGGCAGGGCCTGCTCGATCCCCTCATCGGGCGCACCGACGAATTGCAGCGCACGATCGAAGTGCTGTGCCGCCGCCGCAAGAACAATCCCGTATTCGTCGGCGATGCCGGAGTCGGGAAAACCGCGATGGCCGAAGGCCTCGCCACCCGCCTCCTGGCAGACGATGTGCGTGGCACGCTGAAGGATGCGGAAGTGTTTGCGCTCGACACCGGCGCGCTCCTGGCGGGCACCCGTTTCCGCGGCGACTTCGAAGAACGGTTCAAGGCGGTCATCAAGGCGCTCAGCGCGCGCCCGAAGGCGATCCTCTTCATCGATGAGATCCATTCGACGGTCGGCGCGGGCGCTGTCACCGGCGGCACGATGGACCTGGCCACGCTCATCAAGCCCATCCTGACGGCGGGGGATCTGCGCGTCATCGGCTCGACCACGTTCGAAGAGTTCAAGCAGATTGAAAAGGATCGAGCGCTCGCCCGGCGGCTGCAGAAGATTGCGATCGACGAGCCGTCAATCGAAGAGACGGTGCAGATTCTCGCCGGCTTGCGCAGCCGCTATGAGGCGCATCACGGCGTCACCTACAGCGACGCCGCCCTCGCCGCGGCGGCCAAGCTGGCGGCCCGCCACCTGCGCGACTATCGGCTGCCCGACAGCGCCATCGATCTCATCGACGAGGCCGGGGCGGTGATGAAACTGACGGCCGGCGACACCCACGCCGTCATCGACGCGCCCGACATCGAGAGGGTTGCGGCCCGGGTCGCCCGGATCCCCGCGCGTCAGGCGTCGTCATCCGACCGCGAACGGCTGCGGACGCTCGAAGAATCGCTCGAGCGCGTCGTGTTTGGACAGAGCGAGGCGGTGCACCTGGTGGCGCAGGCGATCAAGCGATCGCGGGCGGGACTGGGACAACCAGACCGGCCGGCCGGCTGCTTTCTGTTCACCGGACCGACAGGCGTCGGCAAGACCGAGCTCGCCAGGCAGCTCGCGATTCTGCTCGGCAACGAGTTCACCCGCTACGACATGAGCGAATACGCAGAGAAGCACGCCGTCGCGCGGCTGATCGGGGCGCCGCCCGGGTATGTCGGGTTCGAACAGGGAGGGCTCCTCGTCGACGCCGTCCGCACGCATCCCTACAGCGTCGTCCTTCTCGACGAAATCGAAAAAGCGCATCCCGACCTCTACAACATCCTGCTGCAGGTGATGGATCACGCGACGTTGACCGACAACACCGGCCGGAAGGCCGACTTCAGGAACGTGGTGCTGATTCTGACCTCGAACGCCGGTTCGCGCGAGATGAGCGCCAAGTCGATCGGGTTTGCGGACGAAGCGGCGGGCGACAGCATGGACAATGCGTTGCGCCGCGCGTCGGCGAGCAAGTCGAAGGCTGCCATCGAACGGGTCTTCAGCCCGGAGTTCCGCAACCGGCTCGACGCGATCGTGACGTTCAGGTCGCTGACCTCCTCGGTGATGGAAAGCATCGTCGAGAAGTTCGTGCTCCAGCTCGAAAGTCAGCTCGGCGAGCGGCACGTCGCCATCGCGCTCAGCCCGCCGGCGCGCGCGTGGCTGGCCGCGAAAGGGTACGACAAGGTGTTCGGGGCACGACCGCTCGGGCGGCTGCTGCAGAAAGAAGTGCGTGATCCGCTGACGGACGAAATCCTCTTCGGACGCCTCGAGCACGGGGGCACTGTGACGATCGACGTCGCCGACGATCATCTGACGTTCTCTTACGAGGCGCGCCCGGCATGACCGAATCCGGGAGTCTTGTCACAGATCCGACCCCCACTGAGCTGCCCACCCTTTCGGACGCGGCCATTGCGAGCGAGCTCGAACGAGAGGTGTCGAGGCGTCGTACGTTCGCGATCATCTCCCATCCCGACGCGGGCAAGACAACGCTGACCGAGAAGCTGCTGCTGTATGCGGGCGCGATCGAGCTTGCCGGGGCCGTCCGTGGCCGCAAGGCGCGGCGGCACGCGACATCCGACTGGATGGCGCTCGAGCAGGAGCGCGGCATTTCCATCACCTCCGCGGCCATCGAATTCGAGCTCCAGGGGCGCCGGATGTCGCTCCTCGACACGCCCGGCCACCGCGATTTCAGCGAGGACACGTACCGCGCCCTCATCGCCGCCGACAGCGTCGTGATGGTGATTGACGCGGCAAACGGGGTCGAGGATCAGACGCGGAAGCTGTTCGAGGTCTCCAGGAGGCATCGACTGCCGATTCTCACCTTCGTCAACAAGTTCGACCGCCCCGCGCGCGATCCGATGGAGCTGCTGGACGACCTCGAGCGCACGCTGGGGATCGCCGCCGCTCCGGTCAACTGGCCGATCGGCGATGCGGAACAATTTCGCGGCGTCTACGACATCGAACGCAAACATCTGCTGCTGTACGAGCGCGAAGCGCAAGGGCAGTTCCGGGCTCCGGTCGAAATCTCGGAGCTGGACGACCCCGAGGCGCGAGAGCTGATCGGACCGGAACGGTATACGCGTTTCCGCGAATCGCTGGACCTGGTGCGTGCGGCCGGGACGCGGTTCGACCCTGACGAATATCGGGCCGGACGCCAGACGCCCGTGTTCTTCGGCAGCGCGTTGACGAACTTCGGTCTCGAGCCCTTCCTGCAGACGCTGGTCGAGCTCGCACCGTCGCCGCAGCCGCGCCCCAGCGACTCGGGAATGGTCGGCCCGACCGACGAACGGTTCACCGGATTCGTCTTCAAGATCCAGGCGAACATGGATCCGCGCCATCGCGATCGGGTGGCGTTCGTCCGCGTCTGCTCCGGCCGGTTCACCAAGGACATGGTGGTATCCAACAGCCGCGTCGGACGGACGCTGCGCGCGTCCCGGGCCTATCGCTTCTTCGGCCGCGAGCGCGAGACGATCAGCGTGGCCTATGCGGGCGACATCCTCGGTCTCGTCAATCCCGGACAGTTCGCGATCGGCGACACGCTCCACACCGGCCAGGCCGTACGGTTTCTCGATCTCCCGCGCTTTCCTGCCGAACATTTCGGGCGGGCCCGTCTCCAGGACGTTCGCTACAAGCAGTTCGACGAGGGTCTCAGGCAGCTCGAAGAGGAAGGGCTGATGCAGGTCTTCTACGTGACGAGCGGACGCCGCGAGCCGATCGTCGGCGTCGTCGGCGCGCTGCAATTCGACGTGATTACCAGCCGTCTTCGCAGCGAGTACAACGTGGAGGTCCAGATCGAGCCGGCTTCGTACACCGCCGCGCGATGGTTGGCCGATCCTGCGCAGGCGATACCTTCAATGGGAGGAGGAGCCGCCGTCGCCATGGATCGACAGGAGCGCCGGGTGATTCTCTTCGCGTCGGAGTGGGAAGTGCAGTACTTCGAGCGCCAGCATCCCACCATTCGCCTGCTGGCCGAGTCGCCGGTCAGTTGATCCGATGGCGCGGCGGCGGACGGCCGTTCCGCTCGTCGCTCCCGCTTCGCCGCGTGGCAAAAACACTCCCTCCAGCGCCGGACTCACGTTGCGGCGTCGGTTGGGGTCAGCCGATCGCCGGTGAGCCGACTGGCCAGCCGTGGGGTTTGCCGCTGCGCTGATCGCGTACTCCTCGCCGACGCCGATCGCATCAGTCTCTGCGTCAGCGGTCACGCTCAATGCGATCGAGTGGCTATCTTGCCGTCGCCCCGAGGCGCGGGGCTGGCGGCGTGCTCGACGCGACGGGCTCGATCTTCAGCAACGCCGCCTGATCTTCGTCGGTCAGCAGGTACAACAGACCGTCCGGTCCCTGGCGGACGTCCCGGATGCGCTGGTGAAGCTCGCGCAACAGCGACTCGCGGCGCATCTCTTCCCAGTTGTCGTTGAAGACGATGCGCTGGAGCTGACCGGTGGGGGCGATCTCGCCCTCACGCATCCCGCCGACGAACGCATTCCGCTTCCAGCCAGGAAAGCGATCCCCGGTGTAGAACGTGAGGCCCGAGGGCGCGATCGACGGCACCCAGTACACGACCGGCTCTTCGAAACCGGGGGCAGAAGGCGGGAAGCGCTGACCGTTGTAGTCGCGGCCATAGCTCACGATCGGCCAGCCGTAGTTCTTCCCCGGCCTGAGGATGTTGAGCTCGTCGCCGCCATTCGGTCCGTTCTCGTGTTCCCAGATCTCGCCAGTGTAAGGATTCAGCGTCAGCCCGAGCTGCACGCGATGCCCCATCGTGTAAATGGCCGTCTTGTAGCCGGTCTTCCCCACGAACGGGTTATCCGCGGGCACGCTGCCATCGTCTTTCAGCCGGAGCACCTTGCCCGCGTGGTCGTCGGTGTGCTGCGCGCGATCGACGCTGACGTGCGGTCCAGTGCCCGGACCGCCGATCCCCATGTACAGCATGCCGTCTTTCCCGAACGTGATGCGCGATGCTTCCATGTCCACATCGTCGGACACGAAGACATCCCTCACCTCGACCAGTGCCTTGCCGTCCCAGGTGCCGCGCAGAATCGCGTTCGATGCCACGCCTTCGATGCGTGGCTTGTGGTACGAGATGTAAACCCATTTGTTCTGCGCGAAATCGGGATGGAGGGCGATGTCCATGAGCCCTGCCATCGTGCCGCGCGAGAGCACCTTCGGCATGCCGACGGCCGGAGTGGGATCGAGAACGCCGTTGCGCACAACGCGGAGCTGACCGATCTTCTCGGTGATCAGCATGCTGCCGTCCGGCAGAAACGCCAGGCTCCAGGGATGCGACAGCCCGCGGGTGACGATCGACACCTTGATGTCGCGCTGCTCCATCGTGGGCCACACCCACGGACCATCGCCGAGCGGCGGCGCAGGCAGCGGCCGCGGTGCGGGCGGAATCGCGCCACGCTGATCGCGGACGATGGGATACGGATACTGCTTCTGGAGCTGCTGCTGCGCAGCTTGAGCGGCGGGCGACGGCGGCTGCGGTCCCCCTTGCGCGGCAGTCGCGTCAAAGCGTGTCGCGAACGCCAGGACCAGACACCCCAAAACAGATGCGAGCGCGCGGAGGCGCGCTCGCATCGAAATTGCCCTCACCATCGACTCACTTTCGAACTTGCTACTTTTCCTTCGGCTCCTTGCCATCCTCGGGAGCCCCGGTGCCCGACGACCCCAGGAACAGCCGTTTGCCGTCCGGCAGCATCACGTCCCGGCCGTTCGCCCGGTTCGCGCCGTTCTTTGCGCGGTAGCCGAAGACGACGATCTCGGTGCCCACCGGCAGCGAGCTCTTCGTGAAGCCACGGCGCAGCAACGTGTTGGGCGTCGCACTTTCGATCATCCATTTCGCGATGGTGCCGTCCTGGTTCTTCACGTCGAGGTGAATCCAGGAGTGCGGGTTCACCCAGTCCATGCCGGTGACGACGCCGCGAAGCTGGACCGGACTGTCGGCGTCGAATTCAGCAGCGAACGAATGATGCGCGCCGAGCGGTCGCACGGCCAGCAGCAGACCGACGCAACAGGCAACCACCGTCAACTTGGCTCTCATTGCTCCGCGCTCCCTCTCAACTTTTGAACTTCAGACTTTCAACTTCGACTTCAAACTTCTGACTTCGAACTTCTTACTTCTTCTTCGCAGCTTTCTCTTCGTCGCGCGCGACCTCAAGAATGTCGTACAGACCGACATTGGCTTCGTGGCACGCATACTCGTAAATCGGCCCTTCGCTCGTGACCATGGGAAGGGCAGCCGTCCACGGGCGCACGAACGTGTGCGGATCGTCGATCGTGACCTGGAAATCCACCCGATCCTTGCCAACGCGCGTGAAGCGCTCGATCGTGTGCAGCGTCGCGCCCGATCCGCGGTAGTTGGTCTTGTCCGAGAAGTTCTGCGACTCGACGAC
>Ga0207703_10004812_pt1 | contig 10991 bp, 15 predicted proteins | sample KBSSwiS12_FD_184304 | JGI IMG/M metagenome (GOLD analysis project Ga0207703, IMG submission 184304) | Switchgrass rhizosphere microbial communities from Kellogg Biological Station, Michigan, USA - KBS Switchgrass S1-2 (SPAdes) (version 2) | ecosystem: Host-associated > Plants > Roots >... | reverse complement strand
GCGTGAGACGTCGCCCGTCGCCGGTGAGGATCGGCAGCACCATCAGTCCGAGCTGATCGAGGGCGCCGAGAGCGTGCACGGTCTCGATCATCCGCGGGCCGCCGACGAGGTGGACGTCGCCGCCCCGGTTGGCGCGGCGCAGCTGGTCGAGCAGCCGTGCCGGGTCGTCGTCGACGACGACGTGGTCGGGTGCGCCCGCCGGTCGTCGCGAGCCGAGCACGAACACCTCGAGCTCACCCCAGGGCCAGAACGGTGCGCCGAGCGCCGGTTCGAACGTCGTGCGCCCCATCAGCACGGCGTCGCACCGGGCCTGGAGCTCGTAGAAGCCGAGGGCACCGGCGTCCCAATGGTCGAAGGCGAGCTGCACCGGAAGCCCGTCGGGCGTCGTCACGTTGCCGTCGAGGCTGGTGCACATCCGCGTCACGATCTTCATCGCGCTACGACGCCTTGAACGCGGGGACGGGCCACTCCGTCGGTTCGGTGGTGCTCCACAGCACCTGGTGGTACCGCTCCCGGAACCGCCAGCCGTCGGCGGTGCGCACGAGCTGGTCGTCGTAGCTGAGCCCGCGGTGCACGACGTCGTGGCCGTCGGCGAGCGGGCGCACGACGTGGACCGTCGTGTACGAGGTGGCGGTGGCCGTGTCGCCGTCGACGTGGACGGCGATCGAGCCGACGACGTGCTGCGTCACCGGGAAGTCGTTCATCGGCTGCATGTGGGCGACGATGTTGTCGACGCCCGGTTCGAGCCGGACGCCGGAGAACGTCGCCTGCGCATCCGGGGTGAACAGGTCCCGCATGTCGTCGAAGCGGCGGCGGTCGCAGGCGATGGCGTAGCGGGCCAGGAGGTCGGCGATCTCGGCGCGGTCGTCCATGCGTGCGAGTCTGGCCTACCGTCGCCGCTGATGGTCAGCTTCCGACTCGACGGCCGGGTTGCGGTGGTCACCGGCGCCAGCTCCGGCATCGGCGCGCAGTGCGCGCGTGCCCTCCACGGTGCCGGCGCGCGCGTGGTGCTGGTGGCCCGCCGCAAGGACCGCCTGCAGCACCTCGCGGGCGAGCTCGGCGATTGCGTCGTGGTGGCGGCCGACCTCGCGGACCCGACGGTGGCTGCCGATGTCATCGATTCGGCGCGGATCGAGTGCGGACGCGTCGACGTGCTCGTGAACGCCGCCGGCATCTCGAACCCGGTCCCCGCGCTGCGCGAGGACGTGGCCGAGGTGCAGCGGGTGCTCAACGTCAACGTGGTCACGCCGTTCGCACTGGCGCAGGCGGCGGTCGGTGTGATGCGCACGCACGGGGGCGGATCGATCGTCAACGTCTCATCGGTGATCGCGCGCATCAGCGAGCCTTCGATCCCGGAGGCGAGCTACGCGGCGTCGAAGGGCGGCATCGCGTCGATGACGCGCGAGCTGGCCGTGCAGTGGGCGCGCTACGGCGTGCGGGTGAACGCCCTCGCACCCGGCTGGTTCCCGACCGAGATGACCTCCGACCTGACCGACGATCTCGAGCGCTCCGCGGCGTTCACGGCGCGCATCCCGCTCGGTCGCTTCGGTGACGTGCCCGAGCTCGACGGCGCCCTGCTCCTGCTGGCGTCGCCGGCCGGCAGCTACATCACGGGGCAGACGATCGTCGTCGACGGCGGCGTCTCGGCGTTGTGACTGTGCCATCATCCGTTCGTGAACGATCGTGAACTGAACCTGGTCCTCGACGTCGTCCGCCGGCCGGAGACGCCCCGGGCGACCGTCGAGCAGCGGCTCATGGCCTACGGGTGGCTCTGCGACGCCCGGCGCTGGGACGAGCTGCTCGACCTCTACACCGACGACTTCGAGCGCACGTTGCTCGGCACGCTCGACGAGCACATCAAGGGCAAGGAGGCCATCCGCCCGCTGTACGAGCGCCCGCAGCTGCCTCGCGCCGAAGGGTCGACGAACGCCGGCCCGCCGCCGGCCAGCCAGCTCCAGACCTACGAGCTGCGCCACCTGATCCACCCGCCGGTCATCCGCGTCGCCGACGACGGCCAGACGGCGACGGTCGCCGCTGTGTACTCGCTCGTGGCCAGCAGCGGCGACGGACCCGACTTCCGGCGCGGCGAGCACGAGGGCGGCTACATCTTCGGCATGCGCCGCGAGGGTGGCGGCTGGAGGTTCGCCAGCATGATCGTCATCAGCGAGAACGCGAGGAACCCGCTGTTCTCGGCGGCCACGACGTAGTGGGCCGCTTCGACGGCAAGGTGGCGCTGGTCACCGGTGCCGCGCGCGGCATCGGTCGAGCGACGGCGACGCGGCTGGCGACCGAAGGTGCGACGGTCGTGGTCAACGACGTGAACGCCGCGGGCATCGACGAGGTGGTCGCGGCGCTCGGCGGCCAGGGCGTCGCCGGGCCCGCCGACGTCACGTCCGAGGAGGAGGTCGTCGCCCTCGTCGAGCGCGTCGGTCCCATCGACATCCTCGTGAACAACGCCGGCGGGGCGCTCCCGGGCACGACCTGGTCGGCGGTCACCGACACATCGCTCGCCGACTGGAACGCCTTCTTGGCGCTGAACCTCACCGGCGCCTTCCTCTGCTCGCGGGCCGTGCTGCCCGGGATGCTCGCCCGCGGGCGCGGTCACCTCGTCAGCGTCGGGTCGATCTCGGGCACCAACGGCCAGCGCGCCGGCGCCGGGTACGCGGCGGCGAAGGCCGGGCTGGAGGCGCTGGTGGCCTCGATCGCCAAGGAGACGGCGGGCCGCGGCATCTCGTGCAACGGGATCATCGTCGGCAACGCGCCGTTCCCCGGACGCCCCGCATCCCGCCAGACCGAGCTCGACGCCCTCACCCACGTCGGTCGCGTCGGTCGCCACGAGGAGTTCGCCGCCGCCATCGCGTTCCTCTGCTCCGAGGACGCGGCCTACCTGTCCGGGGCGATGGTGCCCGTCGACGGCGGCTTCCACCGCTTCAACGTGCTGTAGATCAGCCGCAGCTCTCGAACACGGTCATGTACCAGCCCGGTGTGTCGGCCGGCCCGACCAGGAACACGGCCTGGCCGCCGTCGGCCCGGCGGTTCTCGACCGGGTAGCTCGACGGGTACTCGTGATCGAAGTAGCACGTGTAGTCGCCGAGCCCCTGTCGGGCCTCGCAGCGGTCGAGCCGCAGGTCGATCGCCTCCGTGTGCATGTCGTCGAGCTGCTGGCGCGCCCCGGGGTCGGTGACGTGGCGCAGCGCCACGAGGTCGTTGGCGTTCCACGCCGCGGCCAGGTAGCGCATCGCCGCCTCGGGGGAGTCGAAGTGCGGGTGCGGATCGGTCGTCATCGTCGTCGACGTCGTCGCCGACGTCGTCGCCGAGACCGTGGTCGAGGTCGATGTGGTCGTCGATGACGACGTCGTGACCGACGGCGAGGTCGTGGCCCCCGACGTCGCCTTGACCGTCGACCCACTGCCGCACGCGGCGGCACACGACGCGGCGAGCAGCAGCGTGGCCGTCAGTCGTCGCATCCGTCGTCCCCTCGCTCGATGCGACGTGCACGGTAGCGGCGAGGCAGCATGTCGCGGTGCCTGAGAAGCAGCGCCGCGGCGCCAAGATCGCTCTGACCGATGCCGAGCTCGACGAGTTCCTGCGGACGCAACGCACCTGCCGGCTGGGCAGCGTCGGCAAGGACGGCTCGCCGCACGTCACGCCTCTGTGGTTCGCGTGGGACGGCACGTCCATCTGGCTCAACTCGATCGTGAAGAGCCAGCGCTGGACCGACGTCGCCCGCACGCCGAACGTCAGCGTCCTCGTCGATGCCGGCGAGGAGTTCATGGAGCTCATCGGGGTCGAGCTGAAGGGCATCGCCCGGCCCGTCGGCGAGGCGCCCCGCGCCGGTGAGCCCGTGCCCGAGCTCGAGGAGCCCGAGCGCCTCTACAGCCGCAAGTACGCCGGCAGCGACCAGATGCACTACGACGGTCGCCACGCCTGGCTGCAGGTCGTCCCGACGAAGGTGATCAGTTGGGACTTCCGCAAGATGGCCGGCTGATCGGTGATCCGCAAGCTCCTGCTGGTCAGCCTGCTGGCCGTCCTGGCGCTGCTTGCGATCGGTGACCTCGCGGCGAAGCACGCGGCGGAGCACGCCATCGCCTCCGAGGCGCAGTCGCACATGGCCGGCGTCGGCACCGTCAAGGCCACCATCAGCTCGTTCCCGTTCGTCGGGCGCCTGCTCGTGCAAGCCAAGGTGTCGAAGCTCGACCTCCTCCTGTCCGACGTGACGGGCCACGGCATCGACGTGGCCCGCCTCGACGTGGTGGGTCGCGCCATCGAGCTCGATCGCTCGGCGCTGGCCGGCAGCCAGCACGTCAAGATCAAGGGCCTCGACTCGGTGACGGTGACGGCGACCATCAGCGAGGCGACCGTGCGCGCGCTCACGAGGGCCGACGTCCGCCTGCTCGCGGGCAAGGCCACGGTCACCGTCGCCGGCAGGACCGTCGACGCCACCGCCAGGGTGGAAGGTGGGAGCGTCCGTCTCGTCGTGGCATCGACGCCGGTCGCGTCGCTGCCGATGCCGGACTCGAGCTTGCTTCCGTGCCAGGTGGCGCTGACGATCACGCCGGGCGCGCTGGAGCTGGCGTGCACGGCCACGAGGTTGCCCACGCTCGTCGTCGACGCCGTGGGGTCCGTCAGCCTCCGCCACTGAACGTCAGCGACGTGTCACCATCTCGCGCGTGTACAAGTTCTTCCTCGTCCTGCACATCCTGGCGGTGGTCGTCGGGATCGGTTCCCAGACGCTGAACGGCCTGTACGCGGCCAAGGCGAAGAAGCTCGCCGGGCCGGGCGCGGGCGCGGTCATGAGCGTCAACTTCGACGTCTCGATGATCGCCGAGAAGGTGATCTACGCCATCCCGGTCCTCGGCATCATCCTCATGGCCATACCGCAGAGCGGCGAGCACCCGTGGAAGTTCAGCCAGACGTGGATCTGGCTCTCGCTCGTGCTCTACGTGATCGCCATCGGCATCGTGCATGCCGTGATGGTCCCGAGCAGCAAGAAGCGGATGGCGATCGGCGCCAAGCTCGGTGCCGGTCAGGGCGGCCCCGCCGACGTGACGGAAGCCGCCTCCCTCGAGCAGAAGCTCGCCACGGGAGGCATGGCGCTGAACCTGCTCCTCGTGGTGCTGATCGCCCTGATGGTCTGGAAGCCCGGGTTCTGACCCAGGCTCTCGTCAGCGGCCGTCGGCGGTCGTGCCGGGGAACGACGCGGGGTCGGTGGGGCCCGGGATGAGCGGACGGGACCAGCTCATGGCGTGCGACAGGTTGTCGGTCACGGCGCGCCAGTCGTCGGGGGCCCAGCCCTCGGCCTTGCCGGCGATGCTCAGGTCCTGGCGCACGTGCACCAGCGCCGGCAGGCGGTCGATCCCGAACGCCCGCACCGACGCGCGGTCGGCGTCGGCGAAGGTGAGGAACTCCTTCGCGTAGGGGCCGAGGAACTGGCGCGCTTCGTCCGGTGAGCAGGTCACGATGATCGCCACGCGGCAGTCGGCCTCTTCGTAGACCCGAAAGACGCGCGCCACGGTCGGCAGGAGCCAGGCGCTCTCCGACGTGAACGGGTCGAGCACGGCGGCCACGAGGTGGAACGTGGTCAGCCACGCCGGCAGGGGCCGGGCCGTCCCGTTGAGGGGCGCGAGCTCGAGATCGGCGGGGGCCTCCGTGACCACGGCGGCGCAACCTAGCAAGCCGACCGTCCAGCGCCGTAGTTTCACGGTGATGCACCCGATCGAGCGCCTGCGGTACGTGGCCCGGGCCGGCGGCGTCGACCAGGGCGAGCTGGTACGCGAGGCCGCCGCCGCGCTGAGCGGCCTGAGCGACGACCCGGGCGGCCTGATCATGTCGTGCCGGCGCCTCGTCGCCCGGCACCCGACCGCCGGCGCGCTCTGGTTCCTGTGCGCCCGGCTGCTCACCGCCGCCGACGTCCGCGCCGAGGCGTGGAAGGCCACCGAGGAGCTCGAGCACGACCCGACGGCCAACCACCTCGTGCGCCTGCTGCCGGAGGACGCGCGCCTCACGGTCGTCGGCTACCCCGAGCTCACCGCCCTCGGCCTGCCCAAGCGGGGCGACGTCGAGGTGCTCGCCATCGACGCGTCGGGCGACGGCACCCAGCTGGCCCGCCGTCTGCGCAACGCCGACGTCGACGCCATCGACGTGCCCGACGCGGGTGTCGCCGCCGCCGTCGCCGCCAGCGACGTGGTCGTGCTCGAGGCGTCGAGCTTGGGGCCGACCGGGTTCGTGGCGCCCACCGGCTCCCGCGCCGCGGCCGCCGTGGCCAAGCATGCCGGCATCCCGGTGTGGCTGGTCGCCGGCGTCGGTCGGGCCCTGCCGTCCCGCTTCTGGGACGCCGCCACCGCCGGCCTGGGCGGTGACGAGCCCTGGGAGGAGGCCGAGGAGCTCGTGCCGCTCGACCTGGTCGACCGCGCCGTCGGGCCCGACGGCGGCCGCCCGGGGGCCGAGCTCGCCGGCCGCGCCGACTGCGCGGCGGTGCCGGAGCTGCTGGAGCGGCAATAACGTCTCGCCCATGGGCGAGATGGTCGAGTTCCCGAGCAACGGCGGCACCGGACAGGGCTACCTGGCAGCGCCCGAGGTGGGCGCCGGCATCGGCCTGGTCGTGATCCAGGAGTGGTGGGGCCTGGTGCCCCACATCAAGGACGTCTGTGACCGGTTCGCGGCCGAGGGCTTCACCGCGCTGGCGCCTGATCTGTTCCACGGCGAGACGACGACGGAACCGGACGAAGCCGGCAAGCTGCTCATGGCGCTCAACCTCGAGCAGGCGGCGAAGGACATGAGTGGCGCCATCGACTTCCTCGAGGGGAGCGACAAGGTGCGCGGTGAGGGCGTCGGCGTCGTCGGGTTCTGCATGGGCGGCGGCCTGGCGATGATGCTCGCCGTCCAGCGACCCGACGCCGTGAGGGCGTGCGTGCCGTTCTACGGGATCATCCCGTGGGAGTCCGCGCAGCCCGACTGGTCGAAGCTGCAGGCGCCGATGCTCGGCCACTTCGCCGAGCTCGACGGCTTCTTCAGCCCCGAGAAGGCCAAGGAGCTCGAAGCGACGCTGAAGGGCCTCGGCAAGGAGGTCGACTTCCACGTCTACCCCGGCGTCGACCACGCGTTCTTCAACGACGTCCGGCCTGAGGCGTACGACAAGGAAGCGGCCTCCACGGCGTGGGTGCGCACCCTCGAGTTCTTCCGGGCCAAGCTCGGCTGAGCGAGCGAAGCGAGCGAGTCGTGAGCATGGGTGACGCCGCCGACGACGTCGTCGAGCGCTACCTCACGCTCGGCTTGGCGCTCGGGCGCCACATCGACGGGCTGGTCGACGCCTACTTCGGTCCGCCCGAGCTGGCGGCGCGCGTCGTCGACGTGCCGCCGGCCCGTCTGGCCGACGACGCGCGCCGCCTGCTCGCCGATCTCGAGCATGCGGCGCTCGAGCCGGCGCGTCGCCGTTGGATCGCGGCCCAGGTGACGGGCCTGCGCACGACGGCGTTGCGGCTCGCCGGCGAACCGATCGGCTACGCCGACGAGGTCGAGGCGTGCTACGGCGTGCGGCCGCGGTGGGTCGACGAGGATGAGCTGGAGCAGGCGCACCGCCGCCTGGATGCCGTGCTGCCCGGCAGCGGTCCCGTCGGCGAGCGGCTGATCGCATGGCGCGAGGCGCAAGCGGTGCCGGTCGAGAAGCTCGGGCCCGCGGTGGCGTCGCTCGCCGACGACCTGCGCGAGCGCACGCAACGCCTGTTCGGGCTGCCCGACGGCGAGCACGTGGACTTCGACCTCACCACCGAGAAGCCGTGGTCGGGCTTCAACTACTACCTCGGCGGGCTTCGGTCGCGCGTCTCCATCAACACCGACCTGCCGGTGCTGAGCCCGACGCTGTCGCACCTCGTCGCCCACGAGGCCTATCCGGGGCACCACACCGAGCACTCCCGCAAGGAGGCCGGCCTCGTGCGCCAACGACGCTGGCTCGAGGAGACGATCTTCCTCGTCGGCACCCCGCAGTGTCTCGTGGCCGAGGGCCTCGCCGACCTCGCCATCGAGGTGGCGGTGTCGAGCGACCCGGCCGAGCAGGCCGCGATGGCGGCGAGCCACCTGCGCCCGCTCGGCATCCCCTACGACGTGGAGGTCGTGGCCGAGGTCGGTCGGGCGAGCGAGGGACTGGGCCGCGTGCGCGGCAACATCGCCCTGCTGCTGCACGAGCGCGGCGCCGGCATGGACGAGGTGGTGGCCTACGGCGAGCGATGGGGGCTGCTGCCGAAGGCACGCGTCGAGAAGCTCATCAGCTTCCTCACCGACGAGACGTGGCGGGCGTACATGACGTGCTACGTCGAGGGGCTGCCGCTGTGCCGTTCGTTCGTCGCCGGCGACCCGGCTCGCTTCGAGCGCCTCGTCACCGAGCAGCTGACCCCCGACCAGCTCGCCGCGTGACATGAAGATCGCGGTGGTGGGCGCCCGGTCGGCACTCGGCGGGCGCGTGCTCGCGGCGCTCGGCGACGACGCCCTGGCCGACCCGCCCATCGTCGCCGGGCTCGACGTCGTCCTCGCCCTCGAGCCGTCGTTGTCGGTGCTCGATGCCGCGGTCGAGGCCGAGGTCGCGTACCTCGACGCGTCCGGCGATCTCGCCTGGGTCACGGAGGTGCTCCTCCGTCATGCCGACGCCGCCGCGCCCGTCGTGCCGGCGTGCGGCTTCGACGGCCTGCTCGGCGACCTCGCCGCCGCCGTGGCCGCCGAGCACTTCGGCGGGCCGGTCGACGAGATGGCCGTGCACCACGACCGCGACGTGGCGCTCAGCGGTTCGCCGGGCCGCCCCCGGCGGGTGACGTTCCCGAACGGCAACCGGTGGGTCGTCGACACCACGTTCGTGGAGCAGGTGCTCGTCCCGCGCCACGTCCCCGGCGCCGCCGTCACCACCACGCTCGCCGTCGTCCCCGGGGTGACCAGCCGGTTCATCGGCCGCCGCCGTGACACGTTCCAGGTGGTTGCCGAGGCGATGGGCCTGGGCCTGCGCAGCTTCGTGGTCTGCCACGGCACCGACACCGACGCGGTTGGCGCCCGGTTCCTCGTCACCGCGGCTCGCAACCTCACCGAGGCCGGCGCCATGGCCCCCGCCGAGGCGTTCCACGCCGAGCCCTTCCTGGACGCGGTCTCCGGCGACGACTTGCACTGGTCGTTCGAATTCCCCGAGACGAGGCTCAACTCGTAGCATCCGGCCATGTCCGAGCGCACCCGCAACCTCCCCCGGCGGTCCTGCCACGCGGTTCCCGGCTCCAACGAGCGGTTCCTCGAGAAGGCGCCCGGCATCCCGGCCGACATGGTGTTCCTCGACCTCGAGGACTCCGTGGCGCCGCTCGAGAAGGAGGCCGCCCGCGGCAAGGTCGTGACGGCGATCCGCGACCAGGACTGGGGCGACAAGGTCGTCTGCGTCCGCATCAACGCGTGGGACACCGAGTGGACGGTGTACGACGTGCTCGAGGTCGTCGGCAACGCCGGTCAGCGCCTCGACGAGGTGATGCTCCCGAAGGCGCAGACCGCGGCCGAGGTGGTGGCCCTCGACCTGCTGCTCACGCAGGTCGAGAAGAAGGCGGGCCTGCCCGCCGGCCACATCGGCATCGAGGCGCAGATCGAGACGACCCGGGGCCTGATCAACGTCGAGGAGATCTGCGCGGCCTCGCCGCGGCTGGAGACGATCATCTTCGGTCCGGCCGACTTCGCGGCGTCGATGGAGATGCCCGTGCTCACCGGTGGTGTGCAGATCCCCGAGTACCCGGGCGACCACTTCCACTACGTGTTCTCGAAGATCCTCATGGCCGGTCGGGCCAACGGGCTGCAGGTCATCGACGGCCCGTTCCTCAAGATCCGTGAGATCGACGCGTTCCGCGACTACTGCAACCGCACGAAGGTGCTCGGCTACGACGGCAAGTGGTCGCTGCACCCCGACCAGGTCTCCGTGCTCAACGAGGTGTTCTCGCCGACGCAGGAGCAGTTCGACCGGGCCTGGGACATCCTCGACGCCTACGCGAAGGCCACCACGGAAGGCGACCGCAAGGGCGCGGTGATGTTCGGCGACGAGATGATCGACGAGGCGTCGCGCAAGATGGCGATCAAGTTCGTCGCTCGCGGCGAGCGCGCCGGCTTCACGCGCACCGCCTCGTAGGAGCAGGTTGGACGTCGTCGTCTGGGGCGTCATCGGCGCCCTCACCGTTGCGTTGCTGGCGGCCGGCGTCCTCGACGTGGTGCGGGGCGCCCGCCGGCGCCGGCATCGCCTCGCGGACGACATCGTCGATGTGCGCGCCGAGCCGCGCCACCTCGTGCTCGTGCGCCACGGCCAGACCGAGTGGAGCGAGACCGGCCAGCACACCAGCCGCACCGACATCCCGCTCACCGAGGAGGGCCGCCGCCAGGCCGAGGCCATCCGCGAGCAGCTCGACGGGTGGGTGTTCGACGCGGTGTTCGTGAGCCCCATGGCGCGGGCGCGCGACACGCTGGAGCGGCTCGCCCGGGCCGAGCCGGTGCGGGTGCTCGACGACCTGCGCGAGTGGGACTACGGGCGCGACGAGGGGATGACGACCGTCGAGATCCGCCGCGCCCGTCCCGGATGGGTCGTGTGGGACGGCCCGGCCGGCGGCGAGACCATCGATCAGGTGGCGGCGCGCGCCCGCCGGGTGATCCACGAGGCCGACGGTGACGTCCTGATCGTGGGCCACGGGCACCTGCTGCGCGTCCTGGCGGCCTGCTGGCTCGGGCTCGACCCGCGTGATGGACGGTTCCTCGCGCTCGACCCGGCGTCGATCTCGGTGCTCGGCCACGAGCGAGACCAGCGCGTGCTCGAGCGATGGAACCTCAGCCCGCCCGCTCCAGCAGACGGCGAGCGATGATCCGCAGGCACAGCGTCTCGTCGGCGCCCTCGAAGATCGACAGCACCCGGGCGTCGAGGAAGTAGCGGCTCACCGGGAACTCCTCGGCGTAGCCCATGCCGCCGTGGATCTGCATGGCCTCGCGGGTGACCCACT
>Ga0207703_10004810_pt1 | contig 10996 bp, 10 predicted proteins | sample KBSSwiS12_FD_184304 | JGI IMG/M metagenome (GOLD analysis project Ga0207703, IMG submission 184304) | Switchgrass rhizosphere microbial communities from Kellogg Biological Station, Michigan, USA - KBS Switchgrass S1-2 (SPAdes) (version 2) | ecosystem: Host-associated > Plants > Roots >... | reverse complement strand
CCATCCCGGTCTACATCGGGGTACAGAACAACGCCAAGGACTCCGCCACCAAGTCGGACATCGAGAACGCCAAGACCGCGGTCGTGGCCTACTACACCGACAAGGGCACGTACCCGACCGGTCTGACCGGCCTGAGCTCGTACGGCTACCCGGGCGTGAGCCTCTCGAGCTCGACGGAGGCGCTGACCTTCACGACCACGACCTCGGGCTTCTGCATCGTGGGCACCAGCCCGACGGCGAACGTCTTCAACGCCTCTGACTCGAGCGGTGTCGCCACCGGCGGTACCTGCCCGTAAGCCAGTAGCACCCGGACTGCCGGGGTCGATCCGCTCGACCCCGGCAGTCCTCGCCATTCCCCGACCACGCCCCCGGATGCCGACTTCGCGACCCCCCCCACTGGGGTCCTGATCTGGGGTTTTGACCCCCAGACGCGGGATTCACGGCCCCTACTGCAGACCATAGGTTGAGCCTGTCGGGTCACCGCCGTAGGGGGGGACGGCTCGATTCCCATTCACATGACAAGAACGGAATCAACATTATCACCCGCATCTCGAAGGCACTCGCGGCTCGCCGCGAGGCCCTGGCCGAGGGCGAGAAGGGCTTCACGCTCATCGAGCTCCTCGTCGTCGTCATCATCATCGGCATCCTCGCCGCGATCGCCATCCCGGTCTACATCGGGGTTCAGAACAACGCCAAGGACTCCGCCACCAAGTCGGACATCGAGAACGCCAAGACCGCGGTCGTGGCCTACTACACCGATAAGGGCGCATACCCGACCGGTCTGACCGGCCTGAGCTCGTACGGCTACCCGGGCGTGAGCCTCTCGGGCTCGACGGAGGCGCTGACCTTCGCGACCACGACCTCGGGCTTCTGCATCGTGGGCACCAGCCCGACGGCGAACAAGTTCAACGCCTCTGACTCGAGCGGTGTCGCCACCGGCGGTACCTGCCCGTAAGCCAGTAGCAACCGGACTGCCGGGGTCGATCCGCTCGACCCCGGCAGTCCACACCGCTTTCAATCCGTGGGGGGACGGATCACATGCTGAAGATCGCACGGCGCCTATCTGCTGCACGCACCGACGAGGACCCGGACGCCGGCTTCTCGATCGTCGAGGTGCTCGTCGCCACGGTGATCTTCATGCTCCTCTCGATCGGCATCGCCCAGGCCACCGTGACCTCGATCCGGTTGTCCGGCGACCAGAAGCACCGCGTCACCGCTCTGAGCCTGGCGGCCAGCGAGATCGACACCGTGCGCGCGATTGGCGACCCGTTCAAGGTGCAGACCTTGGATCCGCCGAACACCGTGACGATCGACGGCACGACGTACACGATCAACCGCGACACCGAATGGGTCTCGGGCACCGGAACCGACATCCCGTGCGGCGGATCGGGCACCGCGAATCTTCAGGTCAAGCGCGTCAACGTGAGTGTCACCTGGACCGGCCAGCTGGTGAACACCAACCCGGTGTCGTCCGACACGGTGCTGGCGCCCATCGGGCGGATCAACGACCCGACGCAGGGCACCATCATCGTCGCCGCCACCCAGGCTGACGGAACCGGCTCGGCCGGCGTCACTCCGACCATCACGCCCGTCTCGGGTGGGGCGACCGCGCTCACCACCGCACCGCCGGCACAACCGACAGCGATGTGCAGCTACGCCCTGCGCGTGACGCCCGGCGTCTACAAGGTCGCCTTGTCGAAGGCCGGCTACATCGACGTCACCCAGAACCCCACCCCCTCTCTCAACGTCACCGTCGTGGCGGGGTCGACCGTGTCCGCCCCGTTCGGATACGACCTGGCGGCGAAGTTCACCATGACCTACGCTCCGGGGCAACCGGCCGGCACCAAGTTCGCCACGAATGCCGAAACCTCGTTCGTCAACACCTACGGCACGTTCTACGTCGGCGGAACCGGAACCTCGACCTCGCTGTACCCGTGGGGGATCGGGTACGTGCCGATGGCCGGGCACTACATCCTGCCGACCGCGTCGTCAGCGGGATGCCGCTCGGTGGATCCCTCGGAGTGGGACGCCGATCCCACTGCCGGCCCCCCGCTCGCGGACGGCGACCACGGGGCGCCGACGGCAACCGGCCCGGGAGGAACCGCTGCGATGACCGTGCGGATGGGGCTGCTCAAGGTGAAGTCGACCAAGGCCGGGACGCTCACCGCGACCAGTGCGACGGCCCCGGCCGCGTGGAATGATCCGGGCTGCGGCACGGCGATGACATACACCTTCACCGGGATCGCCGCGAATACCGACACCTACATCGCCCTGCCGTTCGGCACCTGGGCGCTGTCCGTGCCGTCCGCATCCCTCACGCTGACGCCGCTCAACAACGTGGTCTCGGGCCGCGTCTCGGGCTCGACCGTCATGCTCGATCCGAGGCCGGCCGCATGATGACGACACTGCATCGACGACTCGCCGCCGCCCGTTCGGAGGAGGGCATCACCCTCGTCGAACTGATGGTCGCGGCCTTCCTGAGCACGCTCATCATGGTCGCCATGTCGGCCATGTTCATCATCGTGGCCAAGCAGACGGTCGCGAGCCAGGGCACGCGGCTGAGCACAGCCGACGCGAGCAACATCGTGAACGTGGTCTCGACGACCATCCGCGCATCGATCAACAACGCCGTGCAGGGGACGGACACCCCCGACCCGGCGATCGTGTCGGGGACCTCCAACGCGGTCACCGTCATCAGCTACACGGATGCCGGCCCCAGCTTTCAAACACCCCTGCAGATCCGCTACCGGATTGTCAGCGGCCGCATGACCGAAGAGCGCTGGAAGCCGACCATGGTCAGCGGCTATGCCGTCTTCCCCGCCACCTCAATCACGCCGTACCAGACGCGCGCCCTGGGCAACGTGGTGGTCAACACCGCCCTGGAGCCCCTGTTCCGCTACTACAACGCCGCGGGCACCGAGCTGGTCCCCGACCCGACCACCGGTCTCTCCCTGACCCAGCGACAGGCGGCCGCGTCCGTCAAGTTCGACGTCAAGGTGCTCGCCCAGAACTCGCACCAGGTGGTCGAAGTGCAGAACAACGTCGGGATGCCGAACATGGCCCTCACACAGAACGGCGGTTGACCCGTGATGCGACACATCCTGAAGCGGCTGCGCCGCTCCGACGACTCCGGATACGTCCTCGCGGTGGTGGTCGGGCTCGGCCTGGTGATGCTGCTCATGGTGGCGACCACGCTCACGATGACCACCAGCGGCGAGCAGAAGTCGTCGACCGACACCGCGTGGAACGCCGCCCTCGCGGCTGCCTACGCCGGCGTCGAGGACTACAAGAGCCGGATCGAGAACGACTCGAGCTACGCGCGCTACGGCAACCCCAGCGACCCCTACACGGCGACCAGCACCGGGATCACGCTGCCGACCGGGTCGAGCACGAACCCGGCGTTCAGCATCTCGGGGACGACCTGGGCAACCGTCCCGGGGTCGGGCGGAGACGCGAGCTTCCGTTACGAGATCGACAACTCCAAGTACGGGTCGACCGGCGTGATCCGGTTGCGCTCGACCGGCAAGGTCGGCAAGGAGACCCGCTCGGTGATCGCGGACCTGAAGCAGAGCGGCTTCAACGACTACGTGTACTACACGAACTTCGAGGTGCAGGACCCGACGATCAGTGGCGAGTCGGCGAGCTGCGGCAACTACGACTGGATCCGGCCGTCGAGCTGCCAGGACATCCGGTTCGCACCAGGCGACGTGCTGCGTGGCAAGGTGCATTCGAACGACCGTCTGCTGGTCTGCGGCTCGGACTTCAAGGGCTCCGTCACCACGGCGAGCCAGACCACGCCGCTCTACGCCGTCGACGGCGGATGCTCCGACGCGACCTGGGAGGCCGGCAAGCCGGTGAAGACCCAGTCGATCGACATGCCGCCGACCAACCAGACCATGCCGTTGGAGACCCGCAACGACCTGCCCGCGCAGGTGCCGCATCCCGGATGCATGTACACCGGGCCGACCAGCATCAAGCTGAACAGCAACGGCACGGTCACGGTGATCTCACCCTGGACGAAGTTCACGAACATCTCGGCCACGGCGGGTGGCAGCACGAACCCGGCGGCCTGCGGAATCCCCGGCACCGCGGCCGGCCAACTCGGCAGCACCGGCGGAGCGACCTTTGCCACTCCTACAGACAACCTGATGTTCGTCCAGGGTGTGAGGAACACCGTCGGTGACCCCAACTACTGGACGAGCTCCGCCAAGCCGACCAACTTCACCTGCACCACGGGCACCACCGGCAACCCGTCCCGCAACAAGGAGGGCTTCGTCTTCGGCAGCTTCGCGTACCCCACAACGAACGAGGACGCCCCGGTCTCGTCGGTCGGCCTCAATCCCGCGTATGGCTGCCGCAACGGCGACGCCTACGTCAGCGGGACGCTGCAAGGACACCTGACCATCGCGACGGACAACTACATCTACATCGTGGGCGACCTGCTCTACAACAACAACCAGCAGGACCTGCTGGGACTGGTTGCGCAGGCCGCGGTGTGGGTCTGGAACCCGATGAAGAACATCGCCACGAATGGTTCCAGCGGAACCGCGATCCTCCCTCAGAACCGGACCATCTACGCCGCCATCCTGTCCGTTTCCCACACGTTCCAGGTGCAGAACTATCAGATCGGAGCTGCCCGCGGCACCCTCAAGGTGGTCGGCAGCATCGCCCAGAACTTCCGTGGAACCGTCGGGACCGGTAGCGGGACGACCGGCTTCCTGAAGGACTACGGCTACGACACCCGGTTGACCTACAGCTCGCCGCCGAAGTTCCTGATGCCGACCTCCACCACCTACAACACGACGCAGGTCGCGGGGGTTCCCGCAGCATTCGCCTGGAATGGCACCGAGAACTGATGATGGCAGCCGCCGTACTCCTCGTCGCCCTGGTCGGGATCACCGGCCTGGCGATCGGCTCGTTCCTGAATGTGGTGGTCTACCGCGTGCCCGCCGGCATGTCGGTGGTGAGCCCGCGTTCGGCGTGCCCGAACTGCGGTCACGAGATCACCGCGCGCGACAACGTGCCGGTGCTGTCGTGGCTGCTGCTGCGCGGCAAGTGCCGGGAGTGCGCCGAGCCGATCTCGAAGCGGTATCCCCTGGTCGAACTGGCCGGCGCGGTCGCCTTCCTCATCGTCGGGATCTGGGCGGTGCCGTCGCTGGCGAACGCCGATGACGCGACGTCGGTCGCCGCTGCGGTGCTCCGCCTGGTGGCGTTCCTGTACCTCGCGGCCATCTCGGTCGCCCTGGCGATCATCGACATCGAAACGCATCGGCTGCCGAATGTGATCGTGCTGCCCGGCTACGCGGTCGGGGTCGTGCTGCTCGGCACGGCAGCGCTGCTGCACGGCGACCTGGTCGGGCTGGGCCGGATGGCGGCGGGAGCCGGCATCCTGTTCGCGTTCTACTTCGTGCTGGCGATGATCTCGCCGCGCGGCATGGGCATGGGCGATGTGAAACTCGCCGGCGTGCTCGGACTCTTCCTCGGCTCATTGGGCTGGGGTCAGCTGGCAGTGGGGGCGGGCGCGGCTTTCGTGCTCGGCGGGCTGTTCAGCATCATCCTGCTCATCACCAGGCGTGCGGGGCGCAAGAGCGGAATTCCGTTCGGGCCCTGGATGCTCCTCGGTGCATGGGTGGGTATTTTCGCGGGTTCGGCGATCGCAGGGGGTTACCTCTCGATCGTCGGTCTGCTCTGAGTGGGGGAGAAGAAAGGTATGGCTAGATCAGTTGTCGGGCTCGACATCGGGCACGGCGTACTGCGTGCGGCGGAGGTGGCCAATCCGGCCAAAGCCCGCCCGACGCTGTTGCGCTATCACGAGATGTCGGTGCCCATCGAGGCAGTCAACCGGGGCGAGGTCACCGATCCCGCTCTGGTCGCGCAGGCCCTGAAGGTCATGTGGTCGCGCGCCAGGTTCGGCACCAAGGATGTGGTGCTCGGCATGGGCAACCAGCGGGTGCTCTCGCGCGACTACACCGTCCGCGATCAGCCGCTCGACCGCATCCGCGAGTCGCTGCCCTTCCAGGTGCAGGATCTGCTGCCGGTCCCGGTGGCGGATGCGCTGCTCGACTTCTATCCGATCTCGCGCGAGCTGACCGACCAGGGTCCGATGATCAACGGCCTGCTGGTCGCGGCGGTCAAAGAGGCCGTGCTCGGCAACGTCGAGGCGGTCGAAGCGGCCGGACTGCACGTCGCAGAGGTCGACCTGATCCCGTTCGCGCTGACCCGCCTGCTGCTCGGATCGTCGAGCACGACCGGAGTCACGGCTCTCGTCGACATCGGCGCGTCGACCACCAACGTGGTCATGGCGGTCGGCGGCATTCCGCACTTCGTGCGCGTGCTCCCGTCCGGCAGTCGCGAGATCAGCGACGCGATCGTGGCCAAGCACGGCATCGCCTTCGACGACGCCGAGCGCATCAAGCGGCAGTTCGGTGTGGCACCCAACGTCGTCACGCCCGAACAGCGCCCGGTCATCGACACCATCCACGGCGCCACCAGCGAACTGCTGGGCAGTGTGCGCAACACGATCAGCTACTTCGTGAACAGTCGACCCGGCCTTCCGGTCACTCAGCTGATGCTGAGCGGTGGCGGCGCGGACATGCCCGGGATCCGCGAGGCGTTCGCCGAGCTGACCCGGCTCCCGGTTGCCGAAGCCGACCCGTTCGGACGGGTCGCTGTCGCACGATCCATCGCCACAGACGCCCTGCGTGCCGCTCGCGGCAAAGCGCCGGTCGCCATCGGCCTCGCAGTGGGGAGCGTCGCATGAGCCTCGCATTCCTGAGCAAGCCGATCGGCGGATCCAAGAAGGATGCCGCCGGCACGCCCGAGAAGCCGGTCAAGGGCAAGGCGCCCGGCCCGGTTCGCGGCGGAGCGGCATCCAATGTGTCGGTGGGGGGAGCGCCCCGCGTCGACCTGATGCCGCCCGAGATCCGGGTCAAGCGGTCGCAGTTGCGCACTCGGCGCTCGCTGCGCCTGGCCCTGTTCGCCGTCTTCGTGCTGGTGGTCGTCGCCTGCGGCGGCACCTGGGCATGGAGCGCCCTGGCGCAGACCTCCTTGGCATCGGCTCAGTCCGAGCACCAGAACCTGGTGGCTCAGCAGGCCAAGTACTCCAAGGTGACGACCGTCAAGAACGCGATCACCCTGATCAAGGCGGGTCAGATCGTGGGCGACGCGACCGAGATCGATTGGCAGGCCTACCTGACCAAGCTGCAGGCGACCCTGCCGGCCGGTGTCTCGCTGGTCACCGTCTCGATCGGCACCGCGGATCCGATGACGGCGTACGCGCAGTCGACGACCCCGCTCGAGGGCGACCGGATCGCCACCTTGGCGTTCACGGCGAGCAGCCCGCTGCTGCCGTCGATCCCGGTCTGGCTCGACGGCCTGCGGACCCTGCCCGGGTTCGTCGATGCAACGCCCGGACAGGTCACCCTGGATCAGGGCGTGTATTCGGCCGACGTCACGATGCACATCGGGACGGACGCCTTCGCGCACCGCTTCGATCCCAAGAAGAAGGATTCCTCGACCAACGGGACATCCGATTCGTCGACATCCGGCGCTTCCACCGACGGGGGGAACTGACATGCAGACGCACCGGCTTCTCAGCGCGCTGACCGTGTTCCTGATGATCGTCCTGGTCGCGGCCGGGTGGTTCCTGGTCGCCCAGCCGCAGCTGGCCGCGGCGGCCACCGCCAACGCGACCCTGGCTGACGTCCAATCGCAGAGCGCGGCCACCCAGGCCACGATCAAGCAGTTGATCGGCGAGCAGAAGGACCTGCCCCAGCTCACCAAGGACCTGGCGGCGCTTCGCCTGTCGATCCCATCGGGCGCGGAGAGTTCTGCGTACATCAACGGACTCGACGCCCTGGCGGCGGCATCCGGGGTGACCATCACTGCCCTCAAACTGGACGACCCGGTCGTGTACTCGTCGCCGGCTCCGCCTCCCGCTCCGGCGGCGGGCGCCAGCCCGACCGCGACGCCCACGCCGTCGGCCAGTCCGGCCGCGACTCCGGTCAACACCGGATGGACGCCGCCCACGGATCCGCGGATCACGGGGGCGAACTTCATCGCCATCCCGGTCTCGGTCACCACGGAGGGCGCCTGGGACACGACCCTGACGTTCCTCAAGGGACTGCAGACCGGCAAGCGGTTGTTCCTCATCACCGGCATCTCCACCGAGGTGGAGACGTCCGGCTCGCTGAAGGCGACCGCCAAGGGCTACATCTACGTCCTGCTCGATCCGGCATCCGCCAAGATCGACACCTCGAAGGACGAATTGGCCCTCAACCCCACACCGACCCCGACTCCGACACCCACCGTGTCGGCGTCCCCGAACCCGTCGGGCTCATCGACGCCCACTCCGACGACGAGCCCGACGCCTTAGTAGTAGCTCCGGCTACGAAACCAGGGGGTCGGCCGTCCGCGCACAGCGGAACGGCCGGCCCCCTCTCACATTGCGGCGGGTTACGCCGGCGGGCTACACTTGACCACGTGTGTGCGCGTCACGCACGCTTCCCCTGCCCTGAGAACGAGCCCGCCTGAAAGGACGGGCGCGCTCCCGTGTGCGGGAAGGGCCGAACGGCCCCCACGGCATATCCGCCAGCAGTCCCGGAACGATTCCGGCCCGGGTGACGGATTGCGATGGAAGTCCATCAAACGCTGTCACCGTGCAGCGACAACAAGGAGCACTTTTGCCCACGATTCAGCAGCTGGTCCGCAAGGGCCGCACGCCGAAGGTCGTCAAGACCAAGGCACCGGCCCTCAAGGCCAACCCGCAGCAGCGCGGCGTCTGCACCCGCGTCTACACGACCACCCCGAAGAAGCCGAACTCGGCCCTCCGCAAGGTGGCGCGCGTCAAGCTCTCCAACGGCACCGAGGTCACCGCCTACATTCCCGGCGAGGGCCACAACCTGCAGGAGCACTCGATGGTGCTCGTGCGTGGCGGCCGTGTGAAAGACCTCCCCGGCGTCCGCTACAAGATCATCCGCGGCGCCCTCGACACCCAGGCGGTCAAGAACCGCAAGCAGGCTCGCAGCCGCTACGGCGCGAAGATGGACAAGAAGTAATGCCTCGTAAAGGACCAGCTCCGAAGCGCCCCGTCGTCGCCGATCCGGTGTACGGAGCCCCGATCGTGAGCCAACTCGTCAACAAGATCCTGGTGGACGGCAAGAAGGGTCTCGCCGAGCGCATCGTCTACGACGCGCTGTCGGGCGTCGGCACCAAGTCGGGCCAAGACGCCGTGGTCGTGCTCAAGAAGGCGCTCGACAACGTGCGCCCCACCCTCGAGGTCAAGAGCCGCCGCGTCGGTGGTTCGACCTACCAGGTGCCCGTCGAGGTCAAGCCGCACCGCGCGAACACGCTCGCACTGCGCTGGCTCACCAGCTACGCCAAGTCGCGTCGCGAGAAAACCATGACCGAGCGCCTGACCAACGAGATCCTGGATGCCTCCAACGGCCTGGGTGCCGCGGTCAAGCGCCGCGAAGACACCCACAAGATGGCCGAGTCGAATAAGGCTTTTGCGCATTACCGCTGGTAAATAACCTCGCCGGTTGAGTAGCCGCGAAGCGGCGTATCGAAACCTGGTCTCGATACGCACTTCGCGCTACTCGACCTGCTCATCTCTATTAGTAAGGAAACCCCGTGGCACAGGACGTGCTCACCGACCTCTCCAAGGTCCGCAACTTCGGCATCATGGCCCACATCGATGCCGGCAAGACGACGACGACCGAGCGCATCTTGTTCTACACGGGCATCACGCACAAGATCGGCGAGGTGCACGACGGCGCCGCCACGATGGACTGGATGGCGCAGGAGCAGGAGCGCGGCATCACCATCACCTCGGCCGCCACCACCTGCTTCTGGAACAAGACGCAGCTCAACATCATCGACACCCCCGGGCACGTGGACTTCACGGTCGAGGTCGAGCGCAACCTGCGCGTCCTCGACGGCGCGGTCGCGGTGTTCGACGGCAAGGAGGGCGTCGAGCCCCAGTCCGAGACGGTGTGGCGCCAGGCCGACAAGTACGACGTGCCGCGCATCTGCTTCGTCAACAAGATGGACAAGCTCGGTGCCGACTTCTACTACACGGTCGACACCATCATCAAGCGCCTCGGAGCCAAGCCGCTGGTCATGCAGCTCCCCATCGGGTCGGAGTCCTCGTTCGAGGGCGTCGTCGACCTGGTCGAGATGCGCGCGCTGACCTGGCGCGGGGATGCCAAGGGTGACGTCGAGATGGGCGCCAAGTACGCCATCGAAGAGATCCCGGCCGACCTGGTCGAGAAGGCCAACGAGTACCGCCACGTTCTGATCGAGACGGTCGCCGAGGCCGACGACGCGCTCCTGGAGCGCTACCTCGAGGGCGACACCGATTTCTCGGTCGCCGAGATCAAGGCCGCCGTGCGCAAGCTGACCATCGCCAGCGAGCTGTACCCGGTGTTCTGCGGCAGCGCGTTCAAGAACCGCGGCGTGCAGCCGATGCTCGATGCCGTCGTCGACTACCTGCCGTCGCCGCTGGACATGCCGGCGATCGAGGGCCACGACGTGCGCGATGAGGAGAAGATCATCGAGCGCCACGCGGACGCCAACGAGCCGTTCTCGGCGCTCGCGTTCAAGATCATGACGCACCCCTTCTTCGGTCGCCTGACCTACATCCGCGTCTACTCGGGCAAGCTCGAGTCGGGCGGCCAGGTCATCAACTCGACCAAGGGCAAGAAGGAGCGCATCGGCAAGATCTTCCAGATGCACGCCAACAAGGAGAACCCGGTCGACAGCGTCACCGCCGGCCACATCTACGCGGTCATCGGCCTCAAGGACACCACCACCGGTGACACCCTGTCCGACTCCAACGCGCAGGTCGTCCTCGAGTCGATGACCTTCCCGGCCCCGGTGATCGAGGTCGCCATCGAGCCGAAGACCAAGGCCGACCAGGAGAAGCTGGGTGTCGCCATCCAGAAGCTCGCCGAAGAAGACCCGACGTTCCGCACCGAGCAGAACCAGGAGACCGGCC
>Ga0207703_10004804_pt1 | contig 11002 bp, 12 predicted proteins | sample KBSSwiS12_FD_184304 | JGI IMG/M metagenome (GOLD analysis project Ga0207703, IMG submission 184304) | Switchgrass rhizosphere microbial communities from Kellogg Biological Station, Michigan, USA - KBS Switchgrass S1-2 (SPAdes) (version 2) | ecosystem: Host-associated > Plants > Roots >... | reverse complement strand
CGGATGGATCGCAACTTCGTCCGAATTCTGGTCGGCGATCGGGTGCGAGTGGAGCTCTCGCCGGTCGACGTGGGGCGCGGGCGGATTGTGGAACGGCTGTAGCGCGAAGGCTTCAGCTGAGTGGGGTCAATGATGAAAGTAAGGGCATCGGTCAAGCGGATTTGCGACAAATGCAAGATCGTGCGGCGCCGCGGCGTCGTGCGCGTGATTTGCTCGAATCAGAAACACAAGCAGCGGCAGGGATAAAGAAGGGCTGAGGGCTGAGGGCTTATGGCTCGTATTGCAGGCGTTGATCTTCCGCGGACCAAGCGCATCGAAATTGGTCTCACCTATATCTATGGCATCGGGCGTTTCCGCTCGAACACGATCCTCAAAGCGGCCGGGGTGAGCCCCGACATCCGCATCAAGGATTTGTCCGAGGACGACGTCCGCAGCATCAGCAAGGTGATCGAGGAGCAGGGCGGCGTCGAAGGCGATCTCCGGAAGGAGATCTCCATGAACATCAAGCGGCTGATGGAAATCGGCTGCTTCCGTGGATTGCGGCACCGCCGCAACCTGCCGGTGCGCGGCCAGCGGACCAAGACGAACGCGCGTACGCGCAAGGGCCCGCGCAAGGGCGCCATTGCGAAGAAGAAGGTCATCTAACCATGGCGAAGACTGAACCGACCGCCGACGCGGGCCTTCCGGAAAAAGAAAAGAAGGAACCCGCCGGCAAGCGCAAGAAGACATTCAAGAAGCGCGGCGAGAAGCGCATCGTGCACCACGGCCTGGCGCACATCCACGCCTCGTTCAACAACACGACGGTGACGATCACCGACACCGAGGGCAACGTGGTCGCGTGGTCGAGCGCGGGCGGAATCGGCTTCAAGGGCTCGCGCAAGGGCACGCCGTTCGCGGCGACCCAGGCCGCGCTCAGCGCCGGCAACGTCGCCAAGACGGTGGGGATGCGATCGCTCGACGTGCGCGTGAAGGGGCCCGGCTCCGGTCGTGAGTCGGCGATCCGCGCGCTCCAGACGGTAGGTCTCGAGGTGAAATCAATCCGCGACGTGACGCCCATTCCGCACAATGGATGCCGTCCCCCGAAGCGGAGGAGAGTGTAAATGGCTCGTTATATCGGTCCGGTCTGCCGGCTCTGCCGCCGCGAGGCGATGAAACTGTTCCTCAAGGGCGAGCGCTGCTACACGGAGAAGTGCGCCATCGAGAAGCGCAACTTCCCGCCGGGGCAGCACGGCAAGACCCGGAAGGCGAAGCTGGCCGGCTACGGGCTGCAGCTGCGCGAGAAGCAGAAGGTCAAGCGCATCTACGGCGTGCTCGAAGATCAGTTCCGCGGGTACTTCGAGGCCGCCGAGCGGGCGCGGGGCATCACGGGCGTGACGCTGCTCCAGCTGCTCGAGCGGCGCATGGACAACGTGATCTATCGCCTCGGCCTGGCGACGTCGCGGCCGCAGGCGCGGCAGCTCGTGCGCCACGGGCACTTCCTCGTCAACGGCAAGAAGGTCGACATCCCGTCGTACCAGGTCAAGGAAGGCGACGTGATCACGGTGCTCGGCCGCACGCAGAAGAACCCGACGATCGAGCACGCGATGGAAGAAGTGAAGGGGCGCGGCATCCCCGAGTGGCTCTCGTTCGACCAGAACACGATCACCGGGCGCATCAACGCGATGCCGACACGCGAACAGATCAACCTGCCGGTGCAGGAACAGTTAATCGTGGAGCTCTATTCGAAGTAAGAAGGTAGAAGGAAGAAGTTAGAAGGAAGAAGTTAGAAGTGAAACTTTCGAAGTTCAACTTCTCACTTCTGACTTCTCACTTCTAACTTTCGTAACCGCTGACCCGCAGCCTTATCAGACCTGCGGCGGGAGGTCGGCGGTCAATTGCAGGTCTGGAGGCCCGTCTGCGGGCCCATGCGAAAGGACACAGCATGCTCTGGAAAGGTTTTCAGCGACCCAAGCGCCTCGAATTCGAACGCGAGACGCTCACCGATAGATTCGGCCGGTTCTACGCGCAGCCGTTCGAGCGCGGCTTCGGCACGACGATTGGCAACGCGCTCCGGCGCGTCCTGCTCTCCTCGATCGAAGGCGCGGCGATCACCGCCGTGAAGATCGACGGCGTGCTCCACGAGTTCTCGCCGATTCCGGGCGTGGTCGAGGACGCGACCGACATCATCCTGAACCTGAAGCAGATTCCGCTGAAGCTGCACACGGACCAGGTGAAGACGCTGACGGTCAAGATCGACAAGCCGGGCGAAGTGCGCGGCCGCGACATCCAGGCCGACGGCGACGTGGAAATCCTCGAGCCGGATGCGCACATCGCCACGGTCTCCGAGCACGGCAAGCTCCACATGGAGATGCGCATGAAGCGCGGCCGCGGCTACGTGTCGGCCGACAAGAACTTCGACGAGGATCTCGGGATCGGCTGGATCCCGATCGACTCGGTCCACTCGCCGGTCAAGAAGGTCAACTACCTGGTCGAGGCGGCGCGCCTCGGGCAGACGACGGACTACGACAAGCTGACGGTCGACGTCTGGACCAACGGATCGATCAACCCGCGCGATGCCGTGTCGCTGGCGTCGAAGCTGGTCCGCGATCACCTGAACATCTTCATCAACCTCGAGGAAGGGGCGGAGGCGCAGTCAGAGGCTGCCGCCGACGCGCCGCGCTCGGGCGCCAGCAACGAGAACCTGGACAAGTCGGTCGAGGAGCTCGAGCTCTCCGTCCGATCGTACAACTGCCTGAAGAACGCGAACATCCGGACGATCCGCGAGCTGGTGCTGAAGACCGAAGCCGAGATGCTCAAGACGAAGAACTTCGGGCGCAAGAGCCTCAACGAGATCAAGGAAATCCTGCACACGATGGGGCTGAGCCTCGGCATGCGCGTCGATCAGCCGGCGGGCGCGTCGCAGGATTAATCGGGCAGGACAGGCAGGAAGGGCGGGACAGGCAGGACGCGTTTTCCATCCCGCCCATCCCGCCGATCCAGCCCGTCCCGCCCCAGAGAAACATAAAGCCATGAGACACCGAGTCGCACACCGAAAACTGGGACGCGTCACCGAGCATCGGCTGTCGATGCTGCGGAACCAGGCGACGGCCCTGCTCAAGTACGAGCACATCACGACGACCGTGCCGAAGGCCAAAGAGCTGCGGCCGTTCGTCGAACGCCTGATCACCGTCGCCAAGCGAGGCCTCGCGGCCGGCGAAGCCAACGCGCGGGTGCTGAACGCGCGGCGCCTGGTGATGGAGGACCTGCAGGATCGCGAGATTGTCACCAAGCTGTTCGACACCATCGCGCCGCGATTCGCCGAGCGGCCCGGCGGCTACACCCGCCTGATGCGGACCGGCTTCCGGCGCGGCGACAGCGCCGAAACGGCGATGGTCGAATTGCTCGGCAGCGAGTTCGATCCGAACGCCAAGGTCGAGACGCCGGCCGAGGAAGAGAAGCCGAAGAGCAAGGGCGTGGCGGGCCGGCTGCGGGCCGCCGCCGAGCGGCTCCGCGGTACGAAGAAGGGCGACGACGAGGCCCGGAAGACGACCGCGAAGCCATCGCGCGGCATCCAGCGCAAGAGCACGACGCCGCGGAAGGCTGGGGGCAGCTAACGGTCAGAAGTTAGAAGGTAGAAGGTAGAAGGTAGAAGTCAAAGTTCGAAAATGTTGAAGCCCCGCGTGCCGAAAGGTACGCGGGGCTTTTTCTTTTTGCGATAGCATCCCCGCCATGAAACGGATCGCCGTAGCGTTGACGATGGCGGCGCTGCCGCTGGCCTCGCTCTTCATCCGCGCACAGACAGCAGCCTGCGATCTGACGGCGTATCATGCGCAGCCCGGCCTCGCCGCGGTCAACGGCGCCGATGGCCTCACGGTCTCGTGGACGGGGGAGACCGACCGCGAACTGCGTTTACGCCTCGGAATCGATGCGGGCGTGCCAACCATTCGAGATCTGGCGGTCCGTCGCAAAGGTGCTGGCTGGGCAACGCTGGCGGAGAACGCCCGTCCGGAATTCCGCGTTGTCGCCGGCTTCCGCCGGATGAGCAATCAGCAAATCCAGCCGCTTACCGGTCTCAAGGTTCCGATCACGCCGGAGATCATCGACGAGCACAAATGGGACGCGTTCTGGGACGCGCCGCTCGACCTGAATCCGAAGCCTGCGCGCGGCGGCAATCCGCCGCCCGCCGCCGGCATCGCCAATCAACCCGGGCTGCCGCGCAAAGCGGAGGAGATTACGCGCGCCACCGCGGTCTATCACGCAGATCGCTGCGAGGTGAAAGTGGACGGCGCACGCCTCGAGATCGCGTTCCCCGGCGTTCACCTCGGACCGTTCGACGGCCGGCTGCAGTTCACCGTGTACCGAAGCACCGGCCTGCTGCGCATGGAAGTGATCGCGAAAACCGATCAGACGTCGGTCGCATACAAGTACGACGCGGGCTTATCAAAGCTCGCGTTTGATCCCGCGGTGTCGAAGCTCGCCTGGAGAGACACGTCCAACACGTGGCAGTCGTACCGGTTCGGCGGGACGGACAACGAACACGAGATGCCGCTCAAGGCGAGCAACCGCGTGCTGATCGCGGAACGCGGCGTGCCGGGGTCGGCAGCATCGCTGGCGGTGTTTCCACCGCCGCATACCTTCTTCTGGGCGCGGGAGATTGCGACCAACCTGGGATACGTGTGGTATCGCAAGGACGCGGGAGGCACGTTCGCCTTCGGCGTGCGGCAGGCGGAGCGCGAGGAAACGCCGCAGTACGACGCCAACTTTGCGCTCTACAGCGCGAGGCCCGGCACCCTCCAGCGCATGCCCGTCTATCTGTTCGCGAGCGCGGACGAAGCGCAGCCGGCGCTCGAGCACGTGCTCGCCCTGACCCATGGCGATCGCTACAAGGCGCTGCCCGGCTACCAGGTGATGAACCATCACTATCACATGGACCTGGGACAGCGTCTGCTCGCGGCCGGCAGCCTCGACGCGGAGATTCCGGATCTTCAGGCGCTCAAAGCGCTCGGCATCACCATCGTGAGCCAGATCGATTCGATCGTCGAAGGAGGAGGCCGCGGCGAACCACGCCTGAATCCGCTCACCGTCGCGAAGGCGTCGGTGGACGGGGCGCGGAGGCACTCGGACGCGGACTTCGTCGTGATGCCCAATCAGGAATACTACGGCAGCCCCCTGGGCGGGCACACCGATCTGCTGTTCTCCCATCCCGTTTACTGGACGCAGGGCCGGGCGGCCGGGCAGCCGCTCGTCGAGGAGGATCCCGCGTTCGGCCGCGTCTATCGCATCGGGGGCGCGGACGACTTGATGGAGATGGCGAGGCGTGAGGACGTCCTGATTTCGATGCCGCATCCGCGCACCAAGGGATCCACCGGCTTCCCCGACGCGGTGAAGGACACCGCCGCGTTCAAGGATCCGCACTATCAGGGCGTCGGCTTCCGCTGGGGGATGGGACTGGATCTGTCCGAGCGTCGGCTGTGCGAGCGGCGTTGCCTGGCGCTGCTCGACGACATGAGCAACTGGACCGCCGATCGGCCCGGTCCGCCGAAGTACGTCCTCTCCATCTCCGAAGTGCGGTATCAGGCGCCAGGCGACGATATCTATGCGAGCGCGCCGGTCAGCTATGTGAAGCTCGCCCGGCTGCCTTCGCCGCAGGATGTCAGCCCCGTCATCGCCGCGCTGATGCGCGGCGACTATTTCGTGACGTCAGGAGAAGTACTGATTCCGTCGTATGCCGTGCGTGGAACCGGCGCGCAGCGAACGATCGAAGCCGACGTGGAGTGGACGTTCCCGCTCGACTTCGTTGAAGTGATTTGGGGCGACGGGGTGAAGACAGGCCGCGGGATCGTGACGGCCACCGATCTTCCTCCAATGAGCCGTCACCATTTCAGTATCCCGTTCGACGCGGCCGGTCAGAAGTGGGTTCGCTTCGCCGCATGGGATTCGGCCGGCAACGGCGCACTCGTGCAGCCGGTCAAGCTGACGCAGTAGGGCGCCTTCTGACCAGCGTCACTCCTTCGTCGCGGCGTGCTGCAGTTCGTAGTTGATCGCCTCGTCGAAGTACTGCGGCGCCAGCACGCTGTCGATGCGGACGCCGTTGATGAAGAACGTCGGCGTCCCCCGCAGGGCGAGCGTCCCGCCGAGCGCCACGTCGCTCTTCACCAGCGACATCGTCGCAGCATACTGCGCGTCGAAGTCGGTGACCTGACCGATCTCGCGCGCGGCCTGCCGGACTGACGGCGGCGTCATTTCGGGTTGATGCGTGTAGAACCAGTTCTCCATCTCGTCCCCGCGGTTGTGCAGGCGTGCCAGCCGAACCGCCACGGCGGCGTCGCACGCCGAGGGGTGCATGGTCTGCGAGATGTTGTTGTTGCAATCGCGGTTGAGCGGATAGTCCTTGAGCACCACTTTCACTGCGCCCGGATGCTCGGCTTCGCACTTGGCGAGGATCGGCTTGTATTGCAGGAACGACTGCGCGCACGCCGGGCACTGGTAGTCGTTGAACTTCACGATGAGGACCTTGGCGCCCTCGGAGGGAACCACGAGCGGCACACGTGGCTGGGCGACGTACCAGCGCTCGAATTCCGATCGTTGTGTCTGCGTCGGGGCTGCCGGCGCAGCCGGCTCGGGCACGCCCGCGGCGGAGACGACCTCGCGCGGAAAAAAGGCGAGCGTGCCGCCGGCGCCGGCCGCGAAGAAGAGAGCGAGGATCATCGCGAGCGGGCTGGCGACCAGCACGCGCAGGTCGCGGCGTGTCCGGCGTGCCATCGATGACATGGGCACGGTCGTCGACGCAGCGGACACGATGAAGAGCCCGATCACGGCGGCATACGTCGTCAGACAGAGCAGGCACACCGCCTTGACCAGGAACAGCGATGCGTACCCCAGATACAGAATGACCGCGAGCGATACGGTTGAGAGCACGAGCAGATAGGACGGAACGCTCTCGCGCAGCTCCTGGCGTCCGATGAGGCCCACGATGGCGAGCAGAGCGGCTGCGACGAACGCGATGGCACCGAAGATCGCCACCGGCACGCCGCCGACGGTACTGAACCGGCTCTGATAGACCTGCGTGCAGCTGATCGTCTCGCTGACATCGCAGAAGCTGTGGTACGCCGGGTCGTGAATCAGGTGATAGTGCGTGTAGGCTGCGGCCGCCGACGCGGCCAGGCCGGTCAGTGCGCACGCGAGCGCGAAGAGCGCCGCTCGTCTGCTCATTTCTGTCAAACCTCCTCGACTTCCACTCCGGCCCGTTCGGCCTTCGCGGTTGCGATGATCTTCGACTGGAGGTGCGAAGGCACCTCGTCGTAGTGTGAGTACTCCATGTGGTACGAGCCCCGGCCGCCGGTGGCCGACGTGAGATGCTGCTCGTAGGTGAGCATTTCGGACATCGGTACCTGCGCCTTGATGATCGTCGTCGCGCCGCGCGTATCCATGCCGGCGATGCGGCCGCGGCGTCCGTTGAGATCGCCCATGAGGTCGCCGGCAAAGTCCGACGGCGCGTAGACCTCGACGTTCATCACCGGTTCGAGGATCGTCGGCCGCGCGCGCGTCATGGCGTCCTTGAACGCCAGCGAACCCGCGAGCTTGAACGACAGCTCGTTCGAGTCGACGTCGTGATACGAGCCGTCGAACACCGTGACGCGGAAATCGACCATCGGATAGCCCGCAAGGTATCCGCGCGTGCGCGCGTCCTGGATCCCTTTTTCGACAGCGGGCACGAACTGGCGCGGAATCGAACCGCCGAAGATGTCGTCCACGAACTCGAAGTCGGAGCCTCGCGCCAATGGCTCGACCTTGATCTTGCAGTCGCCGAATTGTCCGTGGCCGCCGGTCTGCTTCTTGTGCCGGCCGTGGGCTTCCGTCGCGGCCTTGATCGTCTCTCGATACGGGATCCGGGGCGGCTTGAGGTTCACGTCGACGCCGAACCTGCGCTTCAGCTTCGCGACAGTCACTTCGATGTGAAGCTGTCCCTGGCCGTAGAGGAGCAATTCCTTCGTCTGCGGATCCCGGCTGTACCGGATGGAGGGATCTTCTTCCTCGAGCCGGTGCATCGACGTGCTGATCTTGTCCTCGTCGCCGCGGCTCTTCGGCTCGATGGCGTAGGCCAGGACCGGCTCGGGGAAATGCGCGCCGGAGTAGCTGACCTGATCGCCCTTGTCGCCGAGCACGTCGTTGGTCAGCGTGTCCTTGAGCTTCGCGACGGCGCCGAGGTCGCCGGCCTTGATCTCCGGCACGTTCGCTGGCGTCTTCCCCTGCATCAGCATCAGGTGGCCGAGGCGTTCCGGCGCGTCCTTGGTCTTGTTCAGCACGGTCGAATCCGCTTTCATGACGCCCGAGACCACGCGGAACATCGTGATGCGGCCGGCGAACGGATCCGCGATCGTCTTCCAGACGAATGCCGACAGCGGTCCCTTGTCGTCGGCGGCGCGAGCGACCGCGGCGCCGGCCTTGTCGACGCCTGCGAACGGGCGGTCCACCGGCGACGGCAGATACGCGACGATCGCGTCGAGCAACTGCGGGACGCCGACGTTCAAGAGCGCCGACGTGCACACCAGCGGGAACAGTTTGCCGGCAATCGTCGCGCTGCGCAGTCCGGTCAGCAGCTCCTCGTCGGTCAGCGTGCCGGCTTCGAAGAAATGCTCCATCAGTTTTTCGTCGTTCTCGGCGACCATCTCGATGAGCGCTTCGCGCGCGGTGTTGACGTCCGAGGCCATGTCCGCGGGCACGTCGCCCTCGGTGAACGTGCCGCTGCCGTCGGCCTTGAACAGGAACGCCTTCTTCGACACGAGGTCCACCACGCCGCGGAAGCTTTTCTCCTCGCCGATGGGGAGCTGGATCGGGACCACCGACCGGCTGCACGATTCACGCAGCGAGGTCAGCGTCCGTTCGAGGCTTGCGCGCTCGCGATCGAGGCGGTTCACCGCCACCAGCCTCGGGAGCCCGCTCTCTTCAGACGCGGCCCAGACTTTCTCGGTCTGGACCATGACGCCGCCGACCGCGTCGACTACGACTAACGCGGCATCAGCGACGTTGAGCGCCGCCAGCGCGTCGGCGAGGAAGTTCCCTACGCCGGGCGTGTCGATCAGGTTGACCTTCTGCTTGTTCCATTCGGCATAGGCGAGACTGGCCGACAGGGTGTGCTTGCGCGCGATTTCTTCCTCGTCGTAGTCGGTGACGGTGGTGCCTTCGTCGACTTTGCCGAACCGGTTGATCATGCCGGCGTCCGCGAGGATTGCGGACGCGAGCTGGGTCTTGCCAGAGCCGCTGTGACCGACGAGAGCGACGTTACGAATACCGGCCGCGTCGTAGACCTTCATGGGCGATGCCCCCAGAAGAATTGGTGAATCGGCTATGGGGTGGATTGGTGAAGTGATCCTTCACCAAAAGGCCAACTACAGGGATCCCATGAGCGGCATCATATGCAGGGCTTGGGGGGCCCCGCAAGCCGATCAGCGCCGGGGGCGTGACCAGGTCCGGGAGGTTGCCGGCGATCAGCCGGATCGAGCCGCGAGGGTGCCTTACTCCTACGAAAATACCGGCGCCGGTGCCAATGTGACCGAGTGCCCGAGGTTCTGCAGCCGCTTCACAAGTGATCGGCGCACGGCGTCGGCGTTGCGACGGTCAAAGTAGTCAGGGCCGAGGTCCATGTAGGTCGTCTTCCGCTTGAGCAGGTGGAAGGCGATGACCAGAATGGCATGGCCGACAGCCATCGTGGCGCGCTTCGTGCCCCGATGGCGCGCGACGCGGCGAAACAGGGCCGAGAGGTACGAGTGCTTCTTCGTGGAGACGGCCCAGCCCGCCTGACAGAGATGGCGCCGCAGGAAGGCGCTCCCTTTCCGCGTCTTGCCGCTCAAACGCTTGCCCGCACTTTCGGCATTCCCCGGACACATGCCGGCCCAGGACGCGAGATGTGCCGCAGACGGGAATTGATCCATGTTGAAGCCGATCTCGGACAGGAGTCCCCAGGCCGTCACGCGATCCACGCCCGGAATCGTGCACAGGCGCGCGACGTCATCCTGAAAAGGGCGGAGACGTCGATCGATCTCCTGTTCGACCGTCATCATCTTCGCTTCCGCGTGGTCGAGATCGTCGAGCAGCTCCCGCAGCATGAACCGATGATGCGCGGTGACCCGGCCGGTCAGCGCCTCGCGCAGCGCGGGGATCTTGTGGCGGAGGAGGCCCTTGGCCATCTCCGCGAGGGTCGCGGCGTTGTCCTCGCCCCCGATGATCGCACGCAGCATCGCACGTCCCGACGCGCCGAGCGCGTCGCTCGCCACCGAGGCGAGCTTCAGATTCGCGTCCTCCAGCACCTTCTGAATTCGATTGGCGATCCGATTGCACTCCTGAGCGAGGCTGACACGATAACGCGTGAGGTCGCGCAGTTCGCGCGTCGGTTGCGGCGGCACGAAGCTACCGCGCAGCAGCCCGTGTTGGAGCAAGTCGGCGATCCACTCGCTGTCCTTTTGATCCGTCTTGCGTCCAGGAACCGCCGATGTGCTGCGCGTTCACGAGCAGCACCTCCGCAAACGAGCCGTCGAGAATGTTCCAGACCGGCTTCCAATACACGCCCGTCGCTTCCATGGCCACGTGCGTCACGCCGCATGTGCGCAGCCAATCCGTGAGCTCCAACAGATCCGCGGTGAAGGTGCCGAACCGCCGCTTCTCCTTGCGCGCCCGTCCGCCGCCTTCCGCCCACAACACGCACGCCGTGATGCTGGCCTTGTGGACGTCGAGACCACAGCAGCACGGATACACCACATCCATCGCACGGGCCCTTCTGCCGCGGTGGCAGGACGCTCGCAGGAAAACACTCTCCTACGCGTGCTCTCGATGATGCTGAGGCGACAATTCGTTGTGCGTCTGAGCGTCCGGGCCACACTCGTATGCGGGCTCAAAAGCGCGCCAGAGTAACACGGCCTCGTTCGCCACCACGGCGCCGACACCATATCTCTGAACCGCGCTTTTTTCATACTTCGTTGCGGTCCGTCTGAGGACCATGATTCACTCGTAGCGCAACGCGAACATC
>Ga0207703_10004802_pt1 | contig 11007 bp, 12 predicted proteins | sample KBSSwiS12_FD_184304 | JGI IMG/M metagenome (GOLD analysis project Ga0207703, IMG submission 184304) | Switchgrass rhizosphere microbial communities from Kellogg Biological Station, Michigan, USA - KBS Switchgrass S1-2 (SPAdes) (version 2) | ecosystem: Host-associated > Plants > Roots >... | reverse complement strand
CTTCAATGACGGCAAGGTCGACCGCCGTGGCCGGGTCTGGGCCGGAACGATGGACGACGCCGAGCGCGAGGCGAACGGGACGCTCTATTGCGTCGACCCCGACCTTGAGTGGAGCGCGATCGACCGGGGCTACAAGGTCGCCAACGGCCCCGCTTTCAGCCCCGCCGGCGACATCCTGTACGTCAACGATTCGGCGCTGCGAACCACCTATGCCTTCGGCATCGGGCCTGACGGGCGGGCATCGAACCGGCGAATCTTCCTCCAGTTCGGCGAACATGACGGCTTCCCGGATGGCATGACGGTCGACCGCGAAGGCTGCCTGTGGATCGCCTTCTGGGACGGCTGGAAGGTCAGCCGCTACTCGCCGGACGGGCAGTGGCTGGAGACCGTCAAGATGCCGGTTCAGCGCCCGACCAGCTGCGCGTTCGGCGGTCCCGAGCTCGACCGGCTTTACATAACATCGGCCAGCATCGACCTCGATGAAAACAGCTTAAGGATGCAACCAAATGCCGGAGGGTTGTTTATGCTGATACCAGGGGTGCAAGGAGTAGAAGACGTCCCCTTTGCGGGCTGACGCGTGACGAGAGCTTCAGGAGACTGAGTCATCGCCAACTTCATGTTCGCGACCGGGATCGAAAACAGCATCCCGACGATCAATCACGGCAAGACCCGCGTCGATGAGATGGAGACCTGCGGTCACTATGAGCGGTGGCGCGAGGATTTCGACTGCGTCCAGGAAATCGGCATCAATTTCCTGCGCTACGGACCGCCGCTCTACAAATCATGGCTCGGGCCGAACAAGTTCGACTGGGAGTGGGCCGATCTCACCTTTCCCGAGCTGAAGCGCCGCGAGATCACGCCGATCGTCGACCTCTGCCACTTCGGCGTCCCCGACTGGGTCGGCAATTTCCAGAATCCCGATTTCCCGCGCCTGTTCGCCGATTATTGCGGCGAGTTCGCCGAGCGCTTCCCCTGGGTGCAGCTCTACACCCCAATCAACGAGATGTTCATTTGCGCGGTCTTCTCCGCGAAATACGGCTGGTGGAACGAGCAGAAGAAGGACGACAAGTCGTTCATCACCGCGCTCAAGAACATCGTCAAAGCCAACGTCATGGGGATGATCGCAATCCTCAAGCGCCGCCACGACGCGATCTTCATCCAGTCGGAATCATCGGAATATTACCACGCGGATTCGCCCGCAGCGATCGGCCGCGCCGAGGTGCTGAACCAGATGCGCTTCCTGTCGCTCGACCTCAATTACGGGCGTCGGGTCGACAGCGGAATGTACCAGTTCCTCCTGGATAATGGCATGACCCGCGAGGAATATGAGTGGTTCCTCGAGCACCGGCTCAAGCAGCATTGCATCCTCGGCAACGATTATTACCAGTTGAACGAGCACCGCGTGTTCGCCGACGGCCACACCGTCGCCGCCGGCGAGACCTTCGGTTACTCCGAGATCACCCGCCAATATTACAACCGCTACCGCCTGCCGGTGATGCACACCGAGACCAATTTGTGGGAAGGCCCGCACGGCGACGAGGCAGTCAAATGGCTGTGGAAGGAATGGGCCAACGTCCTTCGCCTGAGGAATGTCGGAATCCCGACCGTCGGCTTCACCTGGTACAGCCTCACCGACCAGATCGACTGGGACACCGCGCTCCGCGAGCAGAACGGCAACGTCAATCCGCTCGGCCTGTTCGACCTCGACCGCAAGATCCGCAACGTCGGCAAGGCCTACAAGCAATTGATCGCCGACTGGCGCGGAGTGCTGCCGGCGCAGAGCGTCTGCCTGGTCGTCCCGATCAAGAAGATCGGCGACGGCGAAGAGGAAGAGGAGGATGCCGCCGGCCGCCACTACGGAACGTCCGGAACGCAGGCGAAGAAGGCCGAGGCATGACGGTTCGGAAGATCGGCAAGATCGAGACCTTCTACGCGCCGCCGCGCTGGCTGTTCGTGCGGGTCGAGAGCGACGACGGCGCCTTCGGATGGGGCGAAGCCAGCCTCGAAGGCTGGGCCGAGGCGGTCGACGGCGCATTCGAGGCGTTCCGCGACCGCTTCATCGGTGCCGACCCGTTCAACATCGAGGACATCTGGCAGGTCGGCTATCGCGGCGGCTTCTACCGCGGCGGCCCGGTCCTGATGTCGGCGCTGTCGGGACTAGAACAGGCGCTGTGGGACCTGAAGGGCCGAGCGCTCGGCCTCCCCGCCTGGCAGATGCTCGGCGGAAAGGTGCGCGACAAGGTCCGCTCATACGCCTGGATCGGCGGCGACCGGCCGCACGAGATCGGCGAGGCGGCGGAAGTCCGCAAGAACCAGGGCTTCACCGCGGTCAAGATGAACGCGACGGCCGAGGTCGAATGGCTCGGCACTCCGAAGATGTTCGAGGCGGTCGTCAAGCGCGTGGAGGCGGCGCAGGTCCAAGGCATGGACGTCGGGCTCGACTTCCACGGTCGCGTCCACCGCCCGCTCGCCAAGCAGCTCGCCAAGGCGGTCGAGCCGCTGGGGCTGCTGTTCATCGAGGAGCCGTTGCTGTCGGAAAACCCGGAAGGGCTGCGCGAGATCGCCGAGTTGGTCTCGACCCCGATCGCGCTCGGCGAGCGGCTGTTTTCGCGCTGGGACTTCAAGCCCTTCTTCGAAATGGGCGCGGTCGACATCATCCAGCCCGATTTGAGCCATGCCGGCGGAATCCTCGAGGTGCGCAAGATCGCGGCGATGGCCGAAGCTTACGACATCGCGGTCGCTCCGCACTGCCCGCTGGGGCCGCTGGCGCTCGGCGCCTGCCTGCAGATCGCGGCGTGCACGCCCAACCATGCGATCCAGGAGATCAGCCTCGGCATCCACTACAACACCGGCGGGCACGACCTTCTGAACTTCTGCACCAACAGGGAGGCGCTGACCCCCGTCGGCGGCTATCTACCGGTGCCGGAGGGGCCGGGCCTGGGCGTGGACATCGACGAAGCCGCGGTGCGCGAAGCCGACAAGGACAGGCACCGCTGGCGCAATCCGATCTTCCGCACGAGTGACGGTGCGTTCGCGGAATGGTGATCGCCCTGCTCCTCGCCGCCGCGGCCCCGTCCGCCGAAGCGCTGGCGCTCGGCCGCCAGATCGCCGAATCCGGCACGCTCGCCAGCCTCGTCCAGCTGGTCCAGGGCAAGGAAACCGACGAGCTGGTCAACGACCATCCCGAGCTCGGCGACGCCGACAAGGCCAGGCTTCGGGCGACCGCAAGGCAGGTTTACGAAACGGGCCGCGAGAAACTGATGCAGGCGACCGCCCGCGCCTATGCCGAGAAGCTCAGCGTCGACGATTTGCGCGCGGTCGCCAGGTTCGAAACCAGCGAGTCGGGCAAGCGCTTTCACGCGGCCACTCCTGGGGTGATCGCGGCGACCGTCGAAGCGGTCGGCGAGATGGACTTCAAGGGCGACGTCGCCGCTGCTTATTGCAAGGAAACCGGCAAGCTCTGCGCCAAGTAATAACTGGCTAGCGGTGCTCCGGCGGGATGTCGCGGAGCTTCGCGGCGAACTGCTCCACCTCCTCTTTCGAATGGCGCAAGTGCACCCGCTCGGTCGACGCCGGCCGCGACGCGAGGCCGAGCCCGGGCCGTCGATCCTGCGCCGGCCGGATCGGGCGGCGCTCGAAGCCGCCGCCGCAATTCGGGCAGACGTTGTGGAGATGTTCCTCGACGCAACCAGCGCAGAAGGTGCACTCATAGGTGCAGACCATCGCCTCCGTGCTGTCGGGTGGGAGGTCCCTGTCGCAATATTCGCAATTTGGTCGGATCGAGAGCGCCATCAGCCGTGAGTTATCAGTGGCATTTGAACCGTTCAAACGGCTCTTGGCACGAGTTGCAGCGCCATTGCGCCTTGCACGGAGTGGCGCCGAACCGGCTGACCTCGGCCGTGTCGGTCGATCCGCACTGCGGGCATTCGGCGGTCACCGCCATGCTCGGCGGCGCGATGCCGTAGGCCTTCAGGCGCTCCTGCCCGCGGGCGGTAATCCAGTCCGTCGTCCACGGCGGGAACAGCACGCGCTCGATATGCACTTCCTCGAACCCAGCTCTGTCGAGCGCTTCGCGGATCGCCTGCTCGATCGCCACCGTCGCCGGGCAGCCGGTATAGGTCGGGCTGATCCGCACGCGCGGCGGATCGGCCACGAAGCCGCGCACGATTCCCAGATCGGTGATCGTCAGCACGGGGATTTCCGGGTCAGGAACGTCCGCAATGGCGGCCATTACCGCCGCCTCGTCGATCTTGGTGGTCACCCCGGCCATTCGCCGAGTTTACACCTTCTCAAGCGCGAGCGCGATTCCCTGGCCGACGCCGATGCACATCGTGGCAAGGCCGAGCTTGCCGGTGCTGCGCTGCAACTCCTCCGTGGCCGTCAGCGCTAAGCGGGCGCCGGACATGCCGAGCGGATGGCCAAGCGCGATCGCCCCGCCGTTGGGGTTCACGCGGGGATCGTCGTCGGCGATGCCAAGCTGGCGGAGGACGGCGAGCCCCTGTGCGGCGAACGCCTCGTTCAATTCGATCACGTCGAAGTCGGCGACCTTGAGCCCGAGCCGCCTGGTGAGCTTTTCGGTCGCCGGCGCCGGCCCGATGCCCATGATGCGGGGCGGGACTCCCGCCACCGCGGCGCCGAGCACGCGGGCGCGCGGGGTCAGCCCGTTGCGCCTGGCCGCCGCTTCCGAAGCGATGATGATCGCCGCCGCGCCGTCGTTGACGCCCGAGGCATTGCCGGCCGTGACGGTGCCTTCGGGACGAACGATGGGCTTCAGTTTCGCGAGCGCTTCGAGGCTGGTCGCTCGGGGGTGCTCGTCCTTGTCGACGACCAAAGGGTCACCCTTGCGTTGCGGTACTTCGACGCCGACGATCTCGGCGGCGAGCCGCCCGTTGGCCTGGGCTGCAGCGGCCTTCTCCTGGCTGCGCAGCGCGAACGCATCCTGGTCCTCTCGGGAGACCTGGAACTCCTGCGCGACATTCTCGCCGGTGCTCGGCATGGTGTCGTCTCCGTACGCCGACTTCATCTTCGGGTTGACGAAACGCCAGCCGATCGTCGTGTCGTAAATCTCCGCGTTCCGGTCGAAGGCGCTCATCGCCTTGGGCATGACGAATGGGGCGCGGCTCATGCTTTCGGAGCCCCCGGCGATGATCAGGTCGGATTCGCCGCCGCGGATCGCGCGCGCGGCCATGGCGACCGCGTCAAGGCCGGAACCGCACAGCCGGTTCAGGGTCACTCCGCCCGAGCTGTCGGGCAGCCCGGCCAGCAGCCCGGCCATCCGCGCGAGGTTGCGGTTATCCTCGCCCGCCTGGTTGGCGCAGCCGAGGATGACGTCGTCGAGCTCGCTCCAGTCGACCTTCGGGTTACGCTCGATCAGCGCGCGGATCGGGATTGCGGCGAGGTCGTCGGCGCGGACGTGCGCCAGCGCGCCGCCATAGCGGCCGATGGGCGTGCGAATGTAGTCGCAGATGAAAGCGTCGGTCAGAGGACGCCCCTGCGCATCTGGTCCAGCTCGATGCTTTCGAACAGGGCTTTGAAATTGCCTTCGCCGAAGCCTTCGTTGCCCTTGCGCTGGATGATTTCGAAGAAGATCGGTCCGATCACGTTCTGGGTGAAGATCTGCAGCAGCAGGCCCTGCCCCTCGGTCGGAGCGCCGTCCATCAGGATTCGGCGCTTCTCCAGCTCGGGGATGCTCTCCCCATGGCCTTTGATGCGCTCGGGGAGCAGCTCGTAATAAGTGTCGGGCGTATCCTGGAACGCCACGCCGCGGCCCCTCAGGATGTCGACGGCTTCGTAAATGTCCGATGTGCCGAGCGCGATGTGCTGGATGCCCTCGCCTTTATATTCGCGCAGGAACTCCTCGATCTGGCTCTTGTCGTCCTGGCTCTCGTTCAGGGGAATCCGGATCTTGCCGCACGGGCTGGTCATCGCCTTGGAGAACAGGCCCGTCTGCTTGCCCTCGATGTCGAAGTAGCGGATTTCGCGGAAGTTGAAGAGCCGCTCGTAGAAATCGGCCCACACCGCCATCCGCCCGCGATTCACATTGTGGGTCAAATGGTCGATGTAGGTCAGCTTCGAATCCGCCTCGGCCATCCGCTGCTGCCAGTCGGGATGAAGATCGAAGTCGACCTCGTAGATCGAACCCTCGATGCCGCGCCCTTCGCCGTAGCGGTCGACGAAGAACAGGCGCGAGCCGCCGATCCCCTCGATCGCGGGAATCTCGAGCTCGCCGTCGCCCTTCTTCACCTCGACGTTGGTGGCGCCGAGCTTGAGCGCGCGCTCGTGCGCGGCCTTGGCGTCCTTGACGCGGAACGCCATTGCGCAGGCGCTCGGCCCGTGGGCCTTCGCATATTCCTCCGCGTAGGAGCCCGGCTCGGCATTGATGATGAAGTTGCAATCGCCCTGCTTGTGCAGGGTGACGTTCTTGCTCTTGTGGCGGGCGATCTCGGGGAAGCCCATCCTAGTGAACAACGAGCGCAGAAGCTCGATGTCCGGCGCGGTATATTCGACGAACTCGAAGCCGTCCGTGCCCATCGGGTTGGCGAACCCGGTGGCGGTCTTCTCCTCCACGCTCGTGGCCATGCTTGACTCCTTTGCGGCCCAACTGCTCCTGCAACCGCGGCATTTCAAGGGAGCCGAACGATGGACAATCCTGCGGGCTGGGCGGTCGAAGAGGGCGGGAAGGCGCTGGTCCGCTCGTTCAAGTTCAAGGATTTCAGCGAGGCGTTCGGCTTCCTGGCCCGCGTCGCGCTGCACGCCGAGAAGGTCGATCACCATCCCGAGTTCGCCAATGTCTGGAATCGCGTCGATTTTCGATTGACCAGCCATGACGCCGGGACAATCACCGACCGCGACCGGAAGCTCGCCGAAGCGATCAACCGGCTGGCGGAAGATGCGCGTTAAGGCTTAATCGGCGCCCGGAACGCCCATCACCTTCGACCAGTGGCCGTCGTGCTTGATCTGGCTGATCATGCTCGCATCGAGCGGAGTCTCGAAGGTGACGCCGCATTCATCCCGAGCGGTCCATGCGACCTTGGCGAAGAATTCCGTCTCGCCGACGGTGATGAGCACGCTCGCGCCCCGAGACGGCAGCTCCTTGCCGAGCAGCTTCGCGCCCTTGCTCGACACGTCGGTGACGACGACCGCGGCCGATGATTCGAGGCTGACCGCCGAGGCGGCGAGCACAACCTTGTCACGCAACGCTTTCCGGCGGCCGTCCAGGCCGTCGATCCGCTTACCGAAACTCCGCATCAACGCACTCCAACGCTCTACCCCACGCCTAACCCCCATTGAACGCGAACGGTTAGTTTCAGCCTTCCGGAGTTGGTGAATTCCCGATTTACCGAGGCACTTATTCAGCCATTGATCGTTCAGGCGTCGACTGTCATAGGCACCCGCAATGAACCGCATGATCGCCAGCAGCTACTATTATCCCGACGAGGTTGGGATCGGCTGACGCGCGCCTAAAGTTCAGACGACCAACCTCGACCCGCCCGGCCTTCCGCGGCGGGTTTTTTGTTGCCCGACAAAAGGAACGAAGATGCTTCAGGAGACGATCAGCAAGGACCAACCGGCCAGAAGATGGTCCGACTATGTCGTGCCGCAATGCTGGGAATCCTTTACCGCCGAGGACCACGCGGTGTGGGACCTGTTGTTCGCCCGGCAGGTCGAGCTGCTCGGGTCGCGCGTGGTTTCGGCCTTTTTCGACGGCATCGATCTCTTGAAGCTGTCGCACCCCGGGATTCCGGACGTCGAGGGCCTCAACGCCATCCTCGAGCCGCGCACCGGCTGGCGCACCGTGGCGGTGCCCGGCCTGGTCCCCGACCATATCTTCTTCGCCATGCTTTCCAGCCGCGTCTTCCCGGTCGGCAATTTCATCCGCACGCGCGACCAGCTCGATTATCTGGAGGCGCCCGACTGCTTCCACGACATGTTCGGCCACATCCCGATGCTCGCCCACCACGATTATGCCGAGATGACCCGCCACATCGGCGAGCTTGGAACGGCGGCGATCGCTGCGGGCGAAGGCGACCGCGCGGCCCGCCTCTACTGGCACAGCGTCGAGTTCGGCCTCGCCAGGGAGCATGGCGAGCTCAAGATCCTCGGCGCGGGCCTCGCCTCGAGCTTCGGCGAATCGCACTTCAGCCTGGAGAGCGAAGAGGTCGAGCGGCTGCCCTTCTCGGTCGAGCGGGCCGTGCACACGCCCTACAAGCACGACGCGTTCCAGCCGCGCTACCTCGTCTCCCGCTCGGTGGAGATCACGGTCAGCGAGATCCTCGCTCTGGCGCCGGAGCAGCTTCTGGAGCTTTAGCGGCGGCCAGCGGCAGCTCGAGATTCATGTACGCCGCTTCGAGCGCCACGCGCTGCGCGTCCTCCTCGGGGACGATGCCGGCGGCATGGCCGCCCTCGATCGCCTCGTCGTAGAAGAATTTGTCGCCATATTCCTGGAGCCGCGCGGCGAACTTGCGCGCATGGCCCGGATGGACGCGGTCGTCGCGGGTCGAAGTGTAGATGAACGGCACCGGGTATTTCACGCCCCGCTTGAGGTTCTGATAGGGCGAATATTTGCTGATGAACGCCCAGTCGGCGGGAACGTCGGGATTGCCATATTCGGCCATCCACGAAGCGCCGGCGAGCATGTGAGAATAGCGCTTCATGTCGGTCAGCGGCGAGCCGATGATCGCCGCTCCGAACAGGTCGGGCCGCTGGATGATCGCGACCGACGCCATCAGCCCGCCGTTCGACCGGCCGGAGACCGCGATCCGCCCCTTTTGCGTCACTCCGCGGGCGATCAGGTCTTCCGCCACGGCATACAAATCGTCGTAAGCCTTCTGCCGGTTCTCGCGGAGCACCGAATTGTGCCAGTTGGGCCCATATTCGCCGCCGCCGCGGATGTTGGCGAGCACATAGGCCTCGCCTTCCTCGACCATGAACAGGGCCAGCGGACCGGAGCGGTAGGGCTCGCCGATCAGATAGCCCGGGGTCTGGGCGACCTCGAATCCGCCGTAGGCGTGCATCAGCACCGGGACGGGGCCGCTGACGTCCTTCCGGTGGACCAGGAAGTAGGGGACCCTGGTGCCGTCGGGCGAAGTGGCGAAATTCTGTTCGACCACCATGTTCGAAGCGTCGAACTGGGCCGGCAGCGCCTGGATCGGCGCCGGCGCGGCGTCGGGCCTGACGGCGAACAGGGTCGGGGGCGTCAGCATCCCTTCGACCGTCGCGAAGGCCAGGTCTTCGCGCCCCGCGCTCGCGTTCAGGTGTACGGTCGATTTGTCGGGCAGCGCGACCGGCGTTCCGCTCCACGTTCCGTCGGCAGCGCGCGTGAATGCCGCCAGCCGGCCGGAGGCGTCGTCGAGATATTTGACCCACACCTTGGACTTGCTCGCGGAGACGTCTTCGACGGCCTGGTGCGCGTTGGGCACGAACACCGTCTCGACCGCCGGGGCGTGGCCGGAGATGAGGTCGGGGATCGAATAAGCGACCAGCGCGCCCGCGGGATGGCCCTGCCACGCGCTCTTCAGCGAAGCGACGACCCGGCCGTCGGTCACATCCTCGATCTGCGCGTCGTCGGGCAGAGGGGTCGGAACCAGCCTGCCGTCGGGCCCGATGTGGCTGATCTTGGAATGATAGAAGTCGACTCCGCGGTTGAGCACTGGCCAGGTGCGGTCGCCGTCGACCAGCGTGTAGGCGCTGACCGAGACGTCGGTCTTCTCGCCTTCCGCGAGGTTGGCCGCGGCGCTGAGTGGAGTGCCGCGATTCCACACCTTCACCACCCGGGGATAGCCGGAGTCGGTCAGGGTGCCCGGCCCATAATCGGTGCCGACGAACAAGGCATCCGGCCCGGCCCAGGAGACGTTGGACTTGGCGGTGGGAAGAAAGAAGCCGCCGCTGGTGAACGCCCCCTTGTCGAGGTCGAATTCGCGGACCTCGACCGCGTCGCCGCCGCCGTTCGACAGGCTGACCATGCAGTCGACGTAGGCGGGCGACAGGCAGGAAGCGCCCTTGAACACCCAGTTCTTGTTGTCCGCCTTGCTCATCGCGTCGATGTCGATGAGCGTCCGCCACTCGCGCTTGCCGGCGGCGAAAGCGGCCAGCGGCGACACCCGCCAGATGCCGCGCGGATGCTGTTCGTCCTGCCAGAAGTTGAGCACCTTGTCGCCCAGCACCTGGTCGGGCTCGGCGATCTTCTGGTTCGTCGACAATAGCTCCAGCGCCCGCTTGCGGTAGTCGGCGAAGCCCGGCTGCTTTTCGAGCTCGGCGCGCGACTTGGCGTTCCACGCCTTCACCGTCGCGATGGCGCGGGCGCCGTCGACCTGCTCGAGATAGAGGTTCGGATCGGCCGCGTTCCCGGCCGGCGCCGCGGCTGCAGCCGAAGCCAGAAGCACGGCCGCGAAGGACGCGTTCGCCATTCGAATCATTTGAAAATCCCTCCCATCAGTCACTGCCTCGCCGCTATCGCGCCTCGCAATGGCAGTCGAGAACGCTATAGCCAACGGCATGCCAGAGACGACGAAAGGCGAATATCGAAGCGGCCACGACCCGCGCACGCTGCGGGACGCGCTCGGCTGCTTCGCCACCGGAGTCACCGTCGTCACCTGCCTGAAACCCGACGGCGAGCCCGCCGGGATCACCGTCAACAGCTTCACCTCGGTCTCGCTCGACCCGCCCTTGCTGCTCGTCTGCCTGCACAAGAAGGCGGCCAGCGCCGGCGCCCTGGTCGAGGCCACGCACTTCGCGATCAATGTCCTCCAGACCGGGCAGCAGCCGGCCTCGATCACTTTCTCGACGCGCGGCGAAGACCGCTTCGGGAACACGCCTTGGTCGTGCGGCGAAGCCGGTGCTCCGATCCTCAAGGATTCGCTCGGGGTGTTCGAATGCGAGAATTTTGCGGTCTATGACGGCGGCGACCACCACATCCTGGTCGGTCAGGTGGTAAAGGCGAGCTTCGATGCGAGCCTCGACCCTTTGCTCTACTTCCGCGGGCGCTACCGCCGGTTGCACTTCGACTAG
>Ga0207703_10004800_pt1 | contig 11013 bp, 8 predicted proteins | sample KBSSwiS12_FD_184304 | JGI IMG/M metagenome (GOLD analysis project Ga0207703, IMG submission 184304) | Switchgrass rhizosphere microbial communities from Kellogg Biological Station, Michigan, USA - KBS Switchgrass S1-2 (SPAdes) (version 2) | ecosystem: Host-associated > Plants > Roots >... | reverse complement strand
CCTCGGCCCCACCGGCGTCGGCAAGACCGAGCTGACCAAGGCGCTTGCCGGGTTCCTGTTCGACGACGACAACGCGATGGTCCGCATCGACATGTCGGAGTTCATGGAGAAGCACGCGGTCAGCCGGCTGATCGGCGCGCCTCCGGGCTATGTCGGTTATGATGAGGGCGGCGTTCTCACCGAAGCCGTGCGGCGGCGGCCGTATCAGGTCGTGCTGTTCGACGAGGTCGAGAAGGCCCACCCCGACGTGTTCAACGTGCTCCTCCAGGTGCTCGACGACGGGCGGCTGACCGATGGGCAGGGCCGGGTGGTGGACTTCACCAACACCCTGATCATCCTCACCAGCAATCTCGGCAGCCAGTACCTCGCCGGCCTCGACGAGGGGCAGGACGTGAGCGCGGTCGAGCCGCAGGTGATGGAGATCGTCCGCGGGCATTTCCGGCCCGAGTTCCTCAACCGGCTCGACGAGATCATCCTGTTCCATCGCCTCGGGCAGGAGCACATGGCTCCGATCGTCGACCTTCAGGTCGCGCGCGTCGGCAAGCTGCTCAAGGACCGCAAGATCATGCTCGACCTTACCGAGGCGGCGCGGCGCTGGCTCGGCCGGGTGGGCTACGACCCGGTCTACGGCGCGCGGCCATTGAAGCGCGCGGTCCAGCGCTACCTGCAGGACCCGCTGGCCGAGAGGCTGCTCGGCGGCGAGATCCCCGACGGCAGCACGGTCCGCATCGACGAAGGCGAGGGCGCGCTGGCGATCAGCGTGGAGTAATCCCGCCCACCTGAACAGACGAAGGGCCGGGGAGCGCTAGCGCTCTCCGGCCCCTCTTTTGGTGCAGCGGTCCGCGGAGGCTCAGAACGCGGTGCTGGCACCAACCTTGAAGTAGCGGCCCATCACGCCCGGCCAGTAGGCGATCACGCCCCCGCCAGCCGGGGCCGGGAATGGCGGCTTGGTATCGAACACGTTCTCCATCGACAGGCGCAGGCTGAAGCGGTCCTGCACGTTGAAGCGCGCGCCGGCATCGACGAAGGCGACCGCGTCGCGGTGCGGCAGGTCGTAGGTGTTCGCCGCGGCATCCATGTCGAGCTCGGCCGGGCCGATGTACTGCACCCGCAGCCAGCCGCCGACGGCGCGGTTGTCGAACGCCAGCGTACCGGTGCCCTTGTGTCGCGAATTGCCGATCGAGCCGGCGAGGTGAGTGATCGCGGTGTCGCGCAGCTGGATCTCGAGCGTGTCGGTGTACTGGTAGTCCACGTCGAGCGTCACCCGCCCGTCGGCACCGAGGAAGGCAGCAGGAATGCGCCATGCCAACGCGGCCTGGAGACCGCGAAAGCGCTGCGAAGCGGCGTTGACGAAGCCGGTCCGCATGCCCGCGATCTGGCCCGAAAACGGGCCCGGACTGGTGCTGCGGACGAATTGGCTGCACTCGGCGGGAGCCGGGTAGGTGGTCGAATCGTAGCACGCTGCAAGCACTTGGTTCGGCGTCTCGGCGATGATCGAGTCCTTGACCCTGATGTCCAGCCAGTCGACGCTCAGCGACAGCCCTGGCACAATGCGCGGGGTGAACGCGAAGCCCAGCGTCCAGCTGTCGGCCACCTCGTTACGCAGGTTCGGATTGCCCGAGGACGAGCCGACGACGAACCCGATGGCCTGCCGGAAGCCGGTGGGTAGCGCTTGCGCCGCGCAGTTCTTCACCCGCGCCGCGGGGTTGGAGCCGCCCGGCGGCACGCTGGTGTCGCACGGGTCGACGAACGAGAGGAAGCCCTGGCTGGTCGGATTGAACAGCTCGGTCACCGAGGGCGAGCGGATCGAACGGGTGAAGTTCCCGCGCATCGCGAAGTCGGGCACCGGCTTGAACCGCGCGCCCGCCGTCCAGGTGAAGGCGCCGCCGGTGATCGAGTGGTCGACATAGCGGCCCGCAGCATTGGCTTCGAGCATGCTGGCGAAGGGCAGGCGCACCTCGCCGAACACCTCGTTGGTGTGGAAATGCCCGTGCACCGGGTCGATCGGAGCGTTGCGACCATAGGAGGTGCGCAGCGCTGTCGGCGTCGCGCCGGGCTTGCCATAGAGATAGGCGTCGGGATCGAACCCGGATTGCTCGTAGCGATGCTCGTAGCCGACCACGACATCGGCGTGGCCGCCCGGCAGGTCGAACAGCGCGCCCTTGGCGCTGATGGTCCCGACCCACTGGGTGTTGGCCGAGCGGGTCCGATAGGCCGCGGTGACGTAGTCGATCGCGGCCTTGCTGTTGGTCTGGCCGAACGGGTTGAACGGCGTGCACACCGGGTTCACCGCGGCGATCGGCGCGCTGGTGCCGGCACAGGGGCCGGCAAAGCCGTTGGCCGTGGCCGTGCCGATGGCGTTCTGGAAATTGGCCTCGAGCAGGCCGCGCCCGGTGCCCACGTTGATGGAGCGACCGTAGCTGGAGCTCACGTCCCAGGTCCACTCGCGCCCGGCGAGGGCGAAGCCGCCCGTCACGCCGCCATTGATGCGGAAGACATCGGTGGTCGTGTCGGTGCGTCCGGTGATCGCGTCGGTGCTGGCGCGGGCGAGATAGAAGACGCTGGCCGGTATCACCGTTGGGGGACCAACGGGAGCGGTGACAACGGTCGGTGGAAGCGATGCCTGGATGGTCGCACGGTCGGCCGCCGAGAGGAACGGCGTGTTGACCGGGATGACCAGGTAGCTGTTGAGGCCGTCCGGCGTGCCGAAGGGGAGCGAGTTGTAGGCCGGATCGGCCCGCAGGGTGGTTGCCTCGGTATGAGCGTAGGACCCGGCGAGCCGGACGGTGATTCCGTCGGCCGGTTCGTAGCGCAGCTTGGCCGAGGCGACGGTGCGCTTCAGCGGGGTGAGCAGGCTGGTCGCCGCTGCCGCGTTGTAGCCGTCGCCACCTGCCGCGGTGACCGGCAGGAGCGGGCTGTTGAGCTGGGTGCCGTAGCTGATCGGCGCGAGCTGGCCGGCCGCATTGAACGCCAGCGGCCGCCCCAGCGAATCGTAGATGCCTCCACCGAGCTGCGAGCCCGGCACGATCGGGAAGACCACGCCCGGGGCGACAGTTCTCTGGGCCGCCGCCAGCGGAATGCCGTATTCGGTCAGCGCGGTGATCCGCCCGTTCGGCACGTAGACCTTGCCGAAGCTCGACGTTCCGGCGGGCGGGGTGATGTAGTTCGGGCCGTTGGCGATCACGTCGCGGTCGCTGCCGGTCAGGCCGTCGCCCTCGGTATATTCGAAGCCCGCGACGACCGAGCCGCGGCCATCGGCGAAGTCGGTCCCGGCCAGCGCGCCCAAGCGGAACTGCGCGGCGTCGCCACGGCTGGAAATGCCGTATTCCCCGTCAAGCTTCACGCCGTGGTAGCGGTCCTTGAGGATCACGTTGACGGTGCCAGCAATCGCGTCCGACCCGTAGATCGGCGCGCCGCCCACGGAGATCGTCTCGATCCGGTCGATCATCAGCGTCGGGATAGTGTTGACATCGACCTGCGAACCGCGGCCGCCAGCGCCGAACACCGAGGCGCTGCTGCCGCTGACCGCGCGCTGGCTGTCGATCAGCACCAGCGTGCGCTGCGAGCCGAGGCCGAGGTAATCGAGGAAGGTCTGGCCGGAGCCGAACGGTCCGGCCTGCGCGCCGACTGGGCTGCTGGCGCCTGCGGCGGAGAACGAGAACGCCGGCGAGCGCCGCAGCGCGTCAGCCACCAGCAAGTCGCCCGAGCGCTCGAGGCTGTTGCCGGCGGTCACGAAGGTCGGCACGGTCGTGTCCGCGCGCTGCTGCGTCAGGCGCGAGCCAGTAACCACGATGGTCAGCATTTCGCCGTCATTCGTCGCGGCGGGCAGCGCCGTTGGGGCTGCAGGTGCCGGTGCGACAGGCGCCGCAGCCTGGGCGCAGGCCTGCTGCGCCGCCATGCAGGCGAGCAGCGAAACCCCCAGCGTCAACCCTCGAACCCTGTCGTACCCCATCGAAATTGCGTCCCTTGTCATGGCGGGCATCTGTGCCAGCCTCGAAAGACGGCATCGCCGCCCGATCTTTTCAGGGTCGGGTATAGTTCTGGATGGTAAATTAAGCATAAACGGTTGGCACGCCGCCGATGGGGCGCAGCGGGACCGGCGCAGCCCAAGTCGGTGTTTGACCGCGCCGCCCGACCGCGCCTATTTAACCGCCCGATTAAGACTTGGGAGTTGCCGCGAGCATGATGTGCCGGTTGTCGCCTCGAACGGAGCGGCAGTGATGGGAGAGTCCCTGCCGCTGACGCCTGACAAGGACGCCGCCGGCGACGCGCGCTCGCAGCTGCTCGATGCGGCCTGCGCGATCATGCGCCAGGGCGATATCGAGGATGTCTCGCTGTCCGAGCTGTCAAAGCGCTCCGGCCTCAACTCCGCGCTGGTGAAGTACTATTTCGGCAACAAGGCCGGCCTCCTGCGCGCGCTGATCGACCGCGAATGGGGCGCGCGAGTGCGCCAGATGGAAGCGCTGATCGCCAGCGACTACGATCCCGAGACCAAGCTGCGCATCCACATGGCCGGCGTCGTCGACAACTTCTTCCGCCAGCCCTACACGCATCGCCTCTTGCTGCGCATGATCCGGGAAAGCGCCGCTCCCGAGGCCAAACGGCTCGCCGACAGCTATCTCGCGCCGATGTTCGCCGCCTATGAGGCGCTGGTCGGGGAAGGGGTCGCGGCCGGCGTATTCCGCCCGGTCGATCCGCAGCTGTTCTACTTCACCGTGATCGGCGCGGCCGACCGGTTCTTCACCGCCCAGCTCGCGCTGCGCTACTGTTCCGGCACCGACGTTCTCGACGAGAGCCTGCGCGACCGCTATCGCGCTCACCTCAACGACTTCGTCGTCGCCGGCATCCTCGTCCCGCGCAGCTGACCGCGCCGGATGGCCGGTCAACCGGGAAGGGGCACAATGGCGGGCTGGCACATCGGGATCATCGGCGGTTCGGGCCTGGCCGATGGCGTGGGGCTCGAGGATGCGCAGGAGATCCGGGTGTCCTCGCCGTTTGGCGAGCCTTCGGGGCCCGTGACCACCGGCCGGCTTGGCGAGGTCCGCGTCACCTTTCTTGCCCGCCATGGCGCCGGCCACCGACTGCCTCCGTCCGCGGTCGATTATCGCGCCAACATCGATGTGCTCAAGCGCTGCGGCGTCACCGACGTGCTCGCGCTCAGTGCCATCGGCTCGCTGCGCGAGGAGCTTGCCCCCGGCGAGTTCGTCGCGGTCGACCAGTTCATCGATCGCACCACCGGCCGCACCGGGTCGTTCTTCGGGCCCGGAATGGTCGCCCATGTCAGCCTTGCCGACCCGGTCTGCCCGCGCCTTGCGGGCCTCGCCGCCGCCGCCGCGCGGGCGGCGGGGGCGACGGTCCACGATGGCGGGTGCTACATCGCCATCGACGGCCCGCAATTCTCCACCCGCTCCGAGAGCCGCATGTACCGCGCCTGGGGCGCCGACGTCATCGGAATGACCGCCATGCCCGAGGCGCGCCTCGCCCGCGAGGCCGAGCTGCCTTACGCGCTGCTCGGCATGGTCACTGATTACGATGGCTGGCGCGAGAGCGAGGCCGCGGTCGAGGCGGCCGAGGTCTTCGCGGTGATGAAGGCCAATGCCGAAGTGGCGCGCGCCGCGGTGCGGGCGATGGTCGCAGCGCTCCCGGCCGAGCGCAAGCCGAGCCCGATCGACACGGTCCTCGACCAGGCGCTGGTCACCGCTCCGGCAGCCCGCGACCGCGCGTTGCTGGCCCGGCTCGATGCGGTGGCGGGGCGCGTGCTCGGCTGAACGGGCGTTCGTCCCGGCTCTCCCTCGCCCTGGGGGTAAAAGACTATAAAATGGTCCAATTGGCCCTTGCCAAGCGCGTGCCCAGCGGGCAGCGGGCGCGGACCATGTCTGCCCAGAAATCCCGCCTAGCCGATTACCTGCCCTACCTGATCGCGGTCACCGCCAGCGCCGTCAGCGACCGCATCGCCGATGCCTACCGCGAGCGTTTCGGCATCCGCATTCCGGAATGGCGCGTGCTGGTGGTCCTCGGCGATGCCGGCGCGCAGACCCAGCGCGAACTCGTCCGCGCCACTCTAATGGACAAGGTTGCCGTCAATCGCGCCTGCAAGGCGCTGGAGGAGCGGGGCCTGGCCTCGCGCCGCGCCAACACCCGCGATGGCCGTTCGCACCACCTTGAGCTTACCCCCGAGGGCCGCACCGTGCACGAGCGGATCATGCCGCTGGCGCTGGAGATGGAGCACGGCATTCTGGGCGAGCTTTCGGCCGAGGAACGCCAGCTGCTGCAGCGCCTTCTTGCCCGCGTCCGCGCCGGCGCCGCCGACCTCGCCCCCGACGTCGCGGCCTGAGCACCGCTTCCACTCACCCCAACCAGCCGTCACCCGGGACTTGATCGAGGTCCCGCTGTCTGGCGAGCTTGCGCAGCCCGCACCTGGGGCCAAACCGTTTTCCTACATCGCCGGCCGCTGTCATCCTGCCTGCGCAGTGCCTTCGCCTGCGCTCCTTGACAGCCGGCCGCGTGAAATGAGCCGTGTCAGTGTCACCCATGCACTGCCGGGCTCAAGTCACGGAGATAACCTGAATAACCTTCCGCAAAACCGGGTGACACGGTGTCACCCCGTGTCACCCGTGCACTTGCGCGATGGCCTACTTGTTCTGGTTGGCGAAGGCGTCGGCGATCGAGCAGCCGGCCGGGCCGAGGATGACGATGAACAGCACCGGCAGGATGAACAGGATCAGCGGCACGGTCATGATCGCCGGCAGACGCGCGGCCTTTTCCTCGGCGCGCATCATCCGCTCGTTGCGGAACTCGGCCGAGAGCACGCGCAGCGCGCTCGCCAGCGGCGTGCCGTAGCGTTCGGTCTGGATCATCGTGGTGACGACGCCGCGGACCGCCTCGAGATTGACGCGATAGGCCAGGTTCTCGAAGGCCATGCGTCGTTCGGTGAGGAACGAGAGTTCGATCGCGGTCAGCGTGAACTCGTCACCCAGCTCCGGATAGGCGCGGCCGAGCTCCTTCGCGACGCGGCCGAAGGCGGCGTCCACGGTGAGGCCCGCCTCGGCGCAGATCACCATCAGGTCGAGCGCATCGGGCAGGCCCTTGCGGATCGCGTCGGTGCGCTTGGTGGCGATGTTGTTGATGTAGAGCTCGGGCGCCTTGTATCCGAAGATCACCGCGGCAGCGAAGCCCATGAAACGCTTGGTGCTGCTCCACTCGGGGAACGCGTTGGACCAGTAGAGCACCGCGGCCGCGATCAGGCCGAACACGATCGGCAGGACCATGCGACCGAAGATCACCGCGACGGCGTATTCCTTCTTGCGGATGCCGGCGAAGGCCAGCTTCTGCTGGATGTCCTGGATCTGGCTGTCCTGCAGCACCTTGAGGTTGCTGAGGACGTCGCGCAGCCGGTCGGTGGTCTGGTTCTTGCGGACCAGGCTCTGGCGGCGACGGGCGCCGCCACTGACAATGCCGGCCTTGAGCTGCTCGCGCCGCTCGTTGAGCGCCTTGACGCGCTTGGCCATCGGATCGCGCACCGTCACCGCGGCGTAGATCGCCAAGACCACGGCGAGGGCGGCGACGCCGGCGAGGATCGAGCCGACGAGGACGACGTCGACCCCGAGAAGCGTGGGATGAGCGGCGGAGGAGGTCATCATGGTGCGTGTTTCCCGCTCAGATCTCGAAGCTGACCATCTTGGCCATGATGAAGGCGCCGATGCTCATCCACACCAGACCGCCGAGGCCCGCGACGATCAGCCGCTCGTCCTCGAAGAACTTGGCGATGTAGCCCGGGTTGATCCACCAGATCATGGTGAAGACGACGAACGGCAGGGCGCCGACGATGTAGGCCGAGGCTTTCGATTCCGAGCTCATCGCGCGGATCTTGAGCTTCATCTGGGCCCGCTTGCGCAGCACGTCGGCAAGGTTGGAGAGCGTCTCGGCGAGGTTGCCGCCGGTCTCGCGCTGGATCGCCAGGGTGATGCAGAAGAACTGGAACTCGGCCGTGCCCAGCCGATCGGCGGTCTCCTGGAGGGCGTCCTCCATGGTCTTGCCGATCTTCATCCGCTCAGTGACCATCTTGAACTCCTCGCCCACCGGCCCGGGCACTTCGCCCGAGACGATGCCGAGGGTTTCCGACACCGGCAGGCCCGAGCGCAGGCCGCGCACGAGCAGTTCGATGGCATCGGGAAACTTGGTCGTGAACGCGTTGATCCGGCGCTTGATGAAGTGGCTGACGAGCAGGTGCGGCAGCCCGAGCCCGATGATTGCACCGACGAACAGCGCGACGAGCGGGATGCCCGACTTGAGGAACACCAGCAGCGCTACCGCGAGGCTGAGGCCGATCGAGCCGTAGATGTACTGGGTCATCGTCCAGCCCATGCCGGTGCGGTGCAGCCGCAGCGCCAGCGCCTCGGCGCGCGAGCCCGAGCCGGCGATGCGGTGGGCCTGCGGCTTGCGCGCGGCCACGGCCTTCTTGAGCTGGGCCTCGACCTTGTCGGTCGCGTTCTCCGAATGGCGGTAGCGCACCGCCTGGAGTCGGCGGGTCACTTCCTTGGTCGGGTTCGGCCCCATGAACGCGCCGACGCCCATGCCGAGAACGGCGGCTCCGCCGACTGCAATGACCATCAGCTGCATCGGATTCATCGGGTATTCTCCGGACGCGGGTCCATGAACTTCACTGTTGGGTCAGGCCCGGCGCTCACGCCGGGGCCTTCTCCTTCTTGGCGAGCAGGCCCTTGAGGTCGAACTTGCCGAGCAGCGATTTCTTCGCGGCATCGCCGCCTTCGACAGCCTCTGACACGCCGGTGATCGCCTGGGCGATCTCGCGCACCACCGAGCCGCCCTTGGTCGTGCGGTTCGCCTCGGCGAAGGTCTGGCCCAGCTTGGCGGCGTTGGTGACGGCCTTCAGATCGTAGGGGATCTGGTAGTTCACCTTGCGCTCGATCGAGGCCTCGAAGTCGGCCTTGCTGATCTCCTGCGCGCTGGCCTGGACCTTGTTCACGACGACGAATGTCTGGACGTGGGCCGCGTTGGCCTTGAGCCAGGAGAGGATGCGGATCGCGTCGCGCGCCGAGGACAGCGTGTACTCGGTCGCCAGCACCACGCAGTTCACGTCCGCCAGCAAATGGGGGAAGTTGATCAGCATGTTGCGCGGCAGATCGATGACGGTCATCTCGAAGGCCTGGCGGAACTCCTCCTCGAGCTGGACGAAGGCCGAGCCGTCGGTCATCAGCGGCGAGTTGATCGGCGCCTCGGCCGAGAGGATCGCGAGGTTGTCGTTCGCGCGGATCATTGCGCGCTCGATGAACAGCCCGTCGATGCGGCTCGGGTTCTCGATCGCGTCGGTCAGGCCGCGGCCCGGCTCGAGGTCGAGCGTGAGCGCGCCGGTGCCGAAGTGGACGTCGAGGTCGAGCAGCGCCGTCGGCAGCTTGTGGTCGTTCGAGAACAGCCACGCCAGCGAGGTCGCGAGCAGCGAGGCGCCGACGCCGCCGCGGGTCCCGACCACCGCGGTCGAGATGTGGCGCTTGGCGGCGCTGGCGTCATGCGCCCGCGGCTGGGTGAAGATCGCCTGCGCCGAGAGCAGCGCATCGCGGACCTGCCCACTCGACAGCGGCTTGAGCAGGTAGTCCTGGATGCCGCTCGCCACGAGGTCGCGGTAGAGCCGCACGTCGTTGACCTGGCCGATCGCGATCACGACCGTACCCGGCTCGCAGACTTCGGCGAGCGCGTTGATGTCGTTGAGCGGATCGCCGCTTTCCGACAGGTCGACCATCAGGATGTTCGGGCTGGCGGTGATCGAGAGCGACTGGACTGCATTGCGCAGACCGCCCTTGTTGCACTTCTCCGGCTGCCAGCCGAGTTCGACCACGACCGGGCGCAGCACGTCGAGCGCGGCGTCGTCGCAGATGAAGGCGGCGAAGGGATCTCGATTGCCGGGCAGTCCGGCTTTCCATGGCGCGTTCATGTGTCAGTTCCCCCCGGTCGACCCGGCCTTGGCCTCGCCGGCCTTGGCAGCGTGTTCACGATAGGCGTCGATCGCCTTGTTCGAGCTCATCACGACCGTCTCGCCCGATCCGGTCGCGCCGTGCACGAGGTGGCTCGGATCGGCGACCATCGCGGCGAGGTTGCCGTTGATCGAGCAGCCGTAGCCGTGGCTCGTGGCGTTGGCGAAGTTGGTGTCGGAATTGTCGCGCCAGTCCGGGCAGCCCGGAACCGAGGCGCTGGTGCGGACCACGACGACGCGGGCGGTGCCGGCGTTGACATAGCCCTGGGTCACCGGGGCACCGTCGCTCAGCAGCATGCCGTAGCGCGCGGCAACCGCCTCGACGGCAGCGCGGGTGGCACCGCTGGCGAGCGGGTCGTCGATGAAGACCTTGTCGCCGTAGCGCAGCTTCATCGCGTCGAACCAGCCGGCAAGGCGGCGCTGCTCGGGGAGCGAGAGACCGCCGGGTCCGGTGGTCACGTCCAGCACATAGTTGGTCTTGTCGACCACCGGCTGGTGCACGCTTTCGACCGTCCGGTTGGCGGCCATGCCGCCGCAGCCGGCGAGCGCGAGGCCCAGCGAGAGGGCGAGGGCGGCCGGAACCTTGGTCATGACGGAATTGCGCGAGGATTTGCTCATGGGTCTGGCCTCTCTCACTTCAGGTTGAAGCCGGGCTGGGCGGACGGGTCGGCCTTGGGAGCCTTGCCGGGCTTGGCCGGAGCACTGGCGGCAACCGCCGGGAGCTGGCTGGCAGCGGCCGGGTCGGCCTCGCCGATGCGCGGCGCGGGCGGGGTCGCCGCCTGGGTCGCCGGCGCCTCCTTCGGCTTGGGCCGATCGCCGCCATTGCGGCCATCGCTCTGCTGGTTGCCGAAGATGCGCTGGATGTCGTTGGGCGCCTGGTAGCCGTCGGTCGGCAGCTTGATGTCGTTCGCGTCGACCGGATTGACGAGATAGGGCGTCACGACGATCACCAGCTCGGTCTCGCCGCGCCGGAAGCCGGTCGAGCGGAACAGTGCCCCAAGGATCGGGATGTCGCCCGCACCCGG
>Ga0207703_10004797_pt1 | contig 11018 bp, 8 predicted proteins | sample KBSSwiS12_FD_184304 | JGI IMG/M metagenome (GOLD analysis project Ga0207703, IMG submission 184304) | Switchgrass rhizosphere microbial communities from Kellogg Biological Station, Michigan, USA - KBS Switchgrass S1-2 (SPAdes) (version 2) | ecosystem: Host-associated > Plants > Roots >... | reverse complement strand
AGCGCGGGGCGGGTGGCGTTACAAGGCCCGAACTCCCCCTCCGTCTCGCGCGACGCGCGATCGCCGATGGCGACTGGGGGCGCTTTAGTACAGTCCCGTCGTCTCGTCGGGCGGTTTGCGGGGCGGCGCCGGCGCGGTGACGGACGCGGCGTTGGGGGCTCCGGTGACGCCGTTCCGCCAGACCTGATTGTAGGGCTGGGGCCCCGCCTGGCCCGGCAGCGCCGTCGGCGGGGCGACGACGCGCGGCTCGGTTCCCGGCCGGAACGCCTCGCGGATGCCGCGGACCAGGGCGAACTTCGCGTCCTTGGGCGGCACGAAGTCGTCCGCCGGCTCGGCCTTCAGCGCCTCCTTCATGAAGTCGATGAAGATCGGCACGGCGTCCACCGCGCCAGTCTCGCCCGAGCCGAGGCTGCGGTTGTCGTCGAAGCCGACGAAGACGCCGACCACCAGCTTCGGCGAGAAGCCCATGAACCAAGCCGAACGGTAGTCGTTGGTCGTCCCGGTCTTGCCGCCGACCGGCCGGCCGAGCGACAGGGCCTGGGTGGCGGTGCCGCGCTGGACCACGCCCTGCAACATGCTGGTGATCTGATAGGCGGTGATCGGGTTCCAGACCTGATCGCCGGTCTGAGGGATCTTCGGGCTTTCGTCGCCGCCGAAGCCGGCGTCGCAGCGGTCGCATTCGCGCTTGTCCGCCCGCCAGATGGTCTTGCCCTCTCGGTCCTGCACCAACTCGATCAGGTGCGGGTCGATCTTGCGTCCGCCGTTGACGAAGGCGGAATAGGCCGCCGCCATCCGGAACACCGTCGTCTCGCCCGAGCCCAGCGCCATGGAAAGCACGCGGTCCATGCGCCGGGTGACGCCCAGCTTCTCGGCGTTGGCGGCGATCTTGGGCATGCCGACGCCCTGCGCCAGCCGGACCGTCATGGTGTTGCGCGACAGCTCCAGGCCTTTGCGCAGCTGGAGGGGGCCATAGTACTTGCCCTCGTAGTTCTCGGGCGTCCAAGCCTGACCGTTGGCGCCGGCGAGCGTGATCGGGCTGTCCATGATCACGCTGGCCGGGGTGTAGCCGTTCTCCAGCGCCGTGGCGTAGACGATCGGCTTGAAGGCCGAGCCAGGCTGGCGGTAGGCCTGGGTCGCGCGGTTGAAGCTCGACAGCGAGAAGGAATAGCCGCCCACCATGGCCACCACCCGGCCGGAGCTGGGCTCCATGGCCACCAAGGCGCCGTTGACCAGCGGAATCTGCTTGAGCCGCAGCGGCCCCTGGGCCGCCTCGTCAGGGGCGACGAAGACCAGGTCGCCGACGCCGATGCCCTTACCCGCCCGGGCCCAGGCCACATCCTGCGCCGCGAGCGTCCCGGTCTGGCCCTCGATCGTACGAACCCGCACCACGCCGCCGCCCACGTCGACGACCACCGCGGCGCGCCAGGCGCGGCGCTCGGCCGGGGCCGCGGTCTTCTTGGCCACCTGCTCCCAGCCGGCGAGCGTCGTCACATGTCCCCAGGCGCCGCGCCAGCCGTGGCGGCGGTCGTAGGTCTCCAGACCGTTCATCAGCGCCGTGCGGGCCGCGCTCTGCAACTGCGGATCCAGCGTGGTCCGCACATAGTAGCCACCCTCGTTCAGGCGATCGCCCAGCTCGGCAAGGCCCCGGCGGCGCACCTCCTCCACGAAATAGTCGGCGTCGCGGTACTTGGCGCGCGTCGGCTCGGGCTGGACCTTCAGGTCCTCGCGCTTGGCGCTTTCCACCTCGGCGCGGCTGGCCCACCCCTGCTCCGCCATCTGGTCCAGCACCCAGTTGCGGCGGGCGATCGCCTGGGCCTTGCGGCGCAGCGGATGGTAGTTGTCGGGGCCCTTGGGCAGGCTCGCCAGATAGGCGCATTCCGCCAGGTCGAGGTCGGTCAGCGGCTTTCCGAAGTAATTGTAGGCCGCCGCGCCGACGCCGTAGCTGCGATAGCCCAGCCAGATCTCGTTCAGGTACAGCTCGAGGATGCGCTCCTTGGAGAGCGTCTGCTCCAGCCGCCGGGCGAGAATGGCCTCCTTGATCTTTCGGCCGAGTGTCGCCTCGTTGGTCAGTAGGATGTTCTTGGCTACCTGCTGGGTGATGGTCGAACCGCCCTCGAAGCGTCGCCCCTGCAGGGCGTTGAGGATGTTCTTGGCCATCGCCCGGCCGAGCCCGCTCACGTCCACGCCGCCGTGCTTGAAGAAGTTGTGGTCCTCCGCCGCGAGGAAGGACTGGGCCAGCCGCGGCGGAATGCTGTCGTAGGGCACGAAGATGCGACGCTCGCGCGAGAACTCGCCGATCAGGGTGCCGTCCCAGGCGTAGGCGCGCGTGGCCGTGGGCGGATGATAGTCGGCGAGATCCGCCGCATCCGGCATCTCGTGGAACATCCAGGCCGCCCAGATGGCGGCGCAGAAGCCGGCGAGCGCGATGACGCTCAGCACGACGACGCCCGCCGTGGCGACCCACTTCTCCACGACCCGCTTTTCAGGGGGGTTCAAGTTAAGCTCGCCTCCGGGGGCCGCCCGCCTGTTGGCGGTCTAGCGCGCGTCGGGGCGGGCGCCAACGGGCGCAGCACAGTTCGCGGCGGCAGGCCGCAAGCCCAGGCGACCTCAGCGGGAGGCGAGCCTGGCCGGGCGTCCGAAATAGGCGTCGATCGAGTCCGCCACCCCTTCGACGAGTTCGGCGAGCTGGTCGGGGTCGCGCAGGCGCTGCTCGTCCTGCGGATTGGTGATGAAGCCCATCTCCAGCAGCACCGCCGGCACGTCGGGGGCCAACAGCACCATGAAGCCGGCGCTGCGGTGGCTGCGACGCAGCAGCGGGGCGCGGCCGTCGAGCTTGCCGACCAGGGTCTCGGCGAAGGTCGCGGAGCGGTTCTTGGTCGCCCGCTGGGTCAGGTCGAAGAGGATGTCGCTGACGCCGGGGTCGGAGGCGAGGCTGGCCTTCATGTACCAGTCGTCGGCCTTCACGAAGCGCGTCGCGCGCGAAAAGGCCTTGTCGGACAGGGTATAGACGCTGGCGCCCTTCAGGCTGGCGTCCGGCCCTGAATCCGAATGCAGCGAGATGAACAGGTCGGCGTCCGCCCTCTGGGCGACCCGCACCCGGGTCTCCAACGGGACGTAGACGTCGGCGTCGCGGGTCAGCACCACCTTGTAGCGGCCCCCGCGCTCCAGCCGCTCTTTGAGCGCCAGGGCGGCGGCGAGGTTGATGTCCTTCTCGATCCCCTCGGCGCCGCGTGCGCCCGGATCGTGGCCGCCATGGCCGGCGTCGATCACAACAACCTTTTTCAGCGGCAGCGGCGGCCGCAGCGCCGCAAGACGGGCGCGAACGGGGATAGGCGCGGCGCCGGGCTCGGCGGCCACGTCGATGACGTAGCGGTAGTGGTCAATCCCGTCGGCCGGCGGCAGCAGGAAGCGACGCTTGATGCGGCCCTGAACGGCCAGGTCGAGGCGCAGGCGTGTCGCGCCGCCGACGCTGTCCGCCGCCCAGGCCTTCACCAGGCCGCCGCCGGCGCCCTGTGCGCCCGAGGTGGCGACGCCTTGCAGGATCACCTCCACGCGGCCGTCGCCGAAGCCGTCGGAAACCACCTTGGCCGTGGCGGCCTGGCTGAGGTCTAGGACGATGCGGCTTTCCCGGCCGTCCCCGCCCAGGCGCACCTTGAGGAGGTCGGAGACCACGGTGGCGGCCTGCGAGGCGGCCACCACGGCCAGCCCCAGGGCCGCCGCGACAACCACGAGCAGGGCGCGCCAGCGCCTGCCCGCAAAGCCTTGCCGAACTCCACTCAACATGACCCCGACCCTAGACCTGGCCCGATCCAAAAGAAGACCTCATATAGCCGCAACCGGGTAGCCGAGCAGTTAACAGGACGTTTCCGATGCTGCGGATGCTCGCGGCGCTTCCAATTTGCAGCCCGCTGTTGCAATGTCCGGCGGCGCGGCGACCCGCCCCGGCCCTGAGGCAGGGCGGGTCGCGCGAACGCCCGGCGTCGGCATACGGCCTCGCGCCGAGACGCAACCTCCGATCCGCGCCCCCAAGGCGCGCCTGGGAACACACCTGATGAGCTGCGCAGCTCAAGCCACTCCTGGCCTCGAGGTCGCCCGACACGCCCTTTCCGGCGTCGTCCGCGGCCCGGCGCGCGCTCATCCCACAAGCCGGCTGCGCAGGGGCTCGACGCCCGCCGCGCGCCGTGGAGATCTGATTTATGACCAAGACGATGTTGATCGACGCCGCCCACGCCGAAGAGACGCGTGTGGTGGTGGTCGAGGGAAGCCGCGTTGAAGACTTCGATTTCGAGAGCCAGAGCCGCAAGCAGCTTCGAGGGAACATCTACCTGGCCAAGGTGACGAGGGTCGAACCCTCGTTGCAGGCCGCCTTCATCGAATACGGCGGCAACCGGCACGGCTTCCTCGCCTTCAACGAAATCCACCCCGACTACTACCAGATCCCGGTCGCCGACCGCGAAGCCCTGCTGCGCGAAGAGGCTGAGGAGGACGACGAGCACGAGCCGCGCGGCCGCGCCGCGCCGACCGCCGACGACGAGGACGACGACGAGAACGGCGCCTCGGCCGCCTCGGACGACGAAGACGACGTCATGGAGGAAGAGGTCGCGCGCCGCCGTCGACGGCTGATGCGCAAGTACAAGATCCAGGAGGTGATCCGCCGCCGGCAGATCATGCTGGTGCAGGTCGTCAAGGAAGAGCGCGGCAACAAGGGCGCGGCGCTGACCACCTACCTCTCGCTGGCCGGTCGCTACGGCGTGCTGATGCCCAACACCGCCCGCGGGGGCGGGATCAGCCGCAAGATCACCACCGCCACCGACCGCAAGCGCCTGAAGACCGTCGTCCAGAGCCTGGACGTGCCCCAGGGCATGGGCCTGATCGTGCGCACCGCCGGCGCCAAGCGCACCAAGGCGGAGATCAAGCGCGACTACGAGTACCTGCTGCGGCTGTGGGAGAACATCCGCGAGACCACCCTGCATTCCATCGCGCCGGCGCTGATCTACGAGGAGGAAGACCTCGTGAAGCGCGCCATCCGCGATCTCTACGACAAGGACATCGACCAGGTCTGGGTCGAGGGCGAGGCCGGCTTCCGCGAAGCGCGCGACTTCATGCGCATGCTGATGCCCAGCCAGGCGAAGAAGGTGCAGCTCTACCGCGATGCCGCCCCGCTGTTCGTGCGCCACAAGGTCGAAGACCATCTTTCGCAGATCTATTCGCCGGTGGTGCCGCTCCGGTCCGGCGGCTACCTGGTGATCAACCAGACCGAGGCCCTGGTGGCCGTCGACGTGAACTCCGGCCGCTCCACCCGCGAGCGGAACATCGAGGCCACGGCGCTGAAGACCAACATGGAGGCCGCCGAGGAGGCGGCCCGCCAGCTTCGGCTGCGCGACCTCGCCGGCCTGATCGTCATCGACTTCATCGACATGGACGAGCCCAAGAACAACCGGGCCGTCGAGAAGAAGCTGAAGGACTGCCTCAAGGACGACCGCGCCCGCGTGCAGATGGGCAAGATCAGCGCCTTCGGCCTGATGGAGATCAGCCGCCAGCGCCGCCGCACCGGCGTGTTGGAAGGCACCACCCACGTGTGCGAGCACTGCGCGGGAACCGGCCGGGTCCGTTCGGTGGAATCCAGCGCGCTGGCGGCGCTCCGCGCCCTGGAGATCGAGGGCCTGAAGGGCGGCGGCGAGGCGACCCTGAACGTGCCGCGCGCCGTGGGGCTCTACATCCTCAACGAGAAGCGCGCTCACCTGGCGCGGCTGCAACAGACCTTCGGCCTGTTCGTCACCGTGGTGATCGACGACGACATGGCCCATTCGGACCTGCAGATCGAGCGCACCGCGAGCGAGACCCGAGCCGAGCACGCCGCGATCATCGCCCCGCCTCCCGCCGCGGCCCCTCCCGTCGAGGCCTTCGACGATGAGGTCTTCGAGGACGAGGACGAGGAAGAGGACGAAGACGTCGAGGAGGACGCCGGCGACGAAGAGGAAGCCCGCGCTCGGCCGCAGGACGAGCGCCCCCGCCGCTTCGAAGACGACGACCGTGGCGAAGGCGGCCGCCGCCGACGCCGCCGACGCCGGCGCCGCGGCGACGAGCGCGAGGAGCGCGACCCGCGGCCTCCGGTGGAGGCGCACAGCGAACCGGCGGGCGAGGACGACGGTCTTGGCGGTCGACGTCGGCGCCGCGGCCGCCGCGGCGGCCGGCGGATGCGCGACGACGCTCGGCCGCAGGACGTCTTCGCCTGGACCCGGCCCTGGGTGCCCTACGGCGACGACCCGTTCGTCTGGTACGACCCGGCCGAGGACCTGAAGCACGCGGCGGCCCCGCAAGCGGCTTCGCCGGCGACGGCCCGCCCTGTGGGCGAGGTCGCGGCCAGGTCCGAGCCCGCTGCTGCGCCCGCGGCCGCCATCTCGTCTGCGGACGAGGTGGAAATCTGGGTCGAGCTGCCAGCTGCTGAGGATAGGCCGAAGCGCTCGCGGCGCAGCCGCGGACGCCGTGGCGAGGCCGTGGCGGACGAGGCGCCTGGCGAGATCACGCCGTCGGCGCCCATCGCAGCCGAGGCGCCGGTCAATACGGTTGCCGAGGCGCCGGCGGAGCCTGCCGAGGAACCGGCCGCGCCTCGCCGCAGCCGGTCGCGCAAGCGGGCCGCACCAGCCGAAGTCGAGGCCGGCGCCGAAGCCGCCCCCTCCCCGCCCGCGCCGGAGCCGGAACCGGTGATGGCCGAGGCGGCGCCGGCGCCCCGTGCGCCCGATCCTTCGGAGATCACCGCACCGCCGACCGCGCCGCGTAGAGGCTGGTGGCGCCGCGCGTGACGCTGTAGGTTTACGGCGGCCTTGAGGGGGGCCTGCGAAGAGAGTCGAGCATGGCTTCCCCCAAGGCGTTCCCCGTCCGGCCGCTCAGCCGCGTGCTGCTGAGCCTCGTCCTTTCGGCCAGCGTGCTTGCGCGGCCGTCGCCGGCCACGGCGCAGGACGAGCAGGAGACCCTGATCCGGGACACCGAGATCGAGGAGATTCTGCACGCCGACGCCGACCCGATCCTGCGGGCCGCCGGCATAGAGCCGAAGACCGTGCAGATCGCCCTGATCGGCTCGAAGGAACTCAACGCCTTCGCCGCGCCCCGGCTGATGGGGATCAACACCGGCCTGATCCTCAAGACCAAGAACCCCAACCAGCTCCAAGGCGTGATCGCCCACGAAGTCGGCCACTTGGCCGCCGGCCATTCGGCGCGCTCCGGCGAAATGCAGGCGGCGGGGATGAAGCCCTTCCTGCTGACGATGGGCCTTGGCCTGCTGGCGGCGATGGCGGGTTCGCCTGACGCCGCGGTCGGCCTGGTGGGCAGCGCAGGCTATTTCGGCGCGCTCGGCGCGGTGGGCTACAGCCGCGAGCAGGAAGCCCGCGCCGACCAGGCCGGCGCCACCCTCCTGGAGAAGGCGGGACTTTCCGGCAAGGGGCTGGCCGACTTCTTCGACAACTTCCGCTATCAGGAGGTCTTCGCCGAGGCCCGGCGGTACAAGTACTTTCAGACCCACCCGCTGTCGTCTGACCGTATCGACTCCCTGCAGACCCGGGTGCAGTCGCAGCCCCACTTCAAGGAAGTGGACAGCCCCGAGGCCATCGCGCGACACCAGATCATGAAGGCCAAGCTGGACGGGTTCATCAATCCCCAGTCGGCCATCGTGACCTACGCCGAAGCCGACCGCAGCTATCCGGCGCGCTACGCCCGCGCCATCGCCTATTACCAGCTGCGCGAGCCCGACAAGTCGCTGAAGCTGATCGACGCCCTGCTGGAGGAGCAGCCGGAGAACCCCTACCTGTGGGAGCTGAAGGGCCAGGTCCTCTCCGAATTCGGCCGCGCCAAGGAGGCGGAAGCCCCACAGCGCCGGTCAGTGCAGCTCAAGCCCGAGGCCCCCCTGTTGCGCATCAACCTCGGCCAGACGCTGATCTCCCTCGACGACCGCGCCAAGATCGAGGAGGGCGTAAGCGAGCTGAAACGCTCCCTCACCCTGGAGGAGGACAATGCGGAAGCCTGGCGCCAGCTCGCGCAGGCCTACGACAAGCTGGGCCAGGAAGGCTTGGCCCGCCTCGCCACTGCCGAATACGACTTCGAGATTGGCGACGTGACCCAGGCCCGCATCTTCGCCATGCGGGCGCGTGAGAAGCTGCCGAAGAACACGCCGGAATGGAGGCGCGCGACCGACATCGTCTTGGTGTCCAAGCCCAGCCAGGAAGACCTGAAGGAGCTGGCCCGCGAGGGCTCCTCCTCACGGAATCCTTGAGTCCCCCTGGATGAGAGCCCCGCGATCAACGCCGCGCCCCGGCCGGCGCTAGGGTCCCTCTGCTCCATCCCCATCCGCTGCACGGCGAGTTGTGAGAGGAAGGCCGACTAGGTCCGCGCCCGAAGGCGCAAGGGTCGTATCGAGGCCATGGCCACGCTCATGGCCATGCCTTAATCCGACAGTGGTCGCGCGTTGGTAAACCCGCAGCGGGTTCGCCGCTGGCCCTGCGTCGGGCGAAAGCTTATTGAAAAGGCCATGAGAACCCCCACCGGCGCCGGCCTGGCGCTCTGCCTCGCCCTCATGCTTTCGGCCTGCCAGCGTGACGACGAGGCCTTCGGCAAGCGCGTCCACGCCTACCTGATGGCCCACCCCGAAGTGATCCGCGACGTGGCGGCCAAGCTGCAGGAGAACGACCGGCTCGCTGCGGTGAAGGCTTCCAGCGCCGCCATCGGCAAACACCGCGACCAGCTCGAGCGGGATCCCCGCGACGTGGTCCTCAACCCGAACGGCAAGGTGACGGTGGTCGAGTTCTTCGACTACCGCTGCGGCTACTGCAAGTTGGCGGCGCCGCAGGTGGCGGAGCTGATCCGCGAACATCCCGACGTGCGGTTCGTCTTCAAGCAGTATCCGATCTTCGGCGAGGTTTCGGACACCGCCGCCAAGGTGAGCCTCACCGGCCCCGCCAAGGCCAAGGCGCTCGCCCTCTACACCGGCCTGATGGCCGAGAAGGCGCTCACCGAGGAAACCCTGAACGCGCAGCTCCAGGCCGCCGGCATGGATCCCGCCGCCACACGCCAGGCCGCCCAAGACCCCGCGATCGAGCGCCATATCCTCGACACCCGCGCCCTGGCGACGGCCCTGCATATCGAAGGCACGCCGGCCTTCATCGTCGGCGACACCATGATCGCCGGAGCCGACCTTGGCGCGCTGCGCGCCGCCATCGCCGTGGCTAAGGCGGGCGAGCTGAAGTCAAGCTGAGCACGTCTGGGGGATTCCCCGGCCTTCGAGCCCGTCTGGCCGGGGGCGCTGGTCGCCGGTGCTGGCGGAAAGCGTGGCCTTCCCGCGCGCCGCCCTGTCAGATCAACCCCGCGAGGGGCGACGAGGGATCGGCGTACATCCGCTTGGGCATCCGCCCGGCGAGATAGGATTCCCGGCCGGCGATGACGGCGTGCTTCATCGCCCGCGCCATGCGGATCGGGTCCTTCGCCTCGGCGATGGCGGTGTTCATCAGCACCGCGTCACAGCCCATTTCCATCGCCATGGCGGCGTCGGACGCCGCCCCCACGCCGGCGTCCACCAGCACCGGCACGCCCGCCTGCTCGATGATCAGGCCGAGGTTGAGGAAGTTCTGGATGCCTCGGCCGGAGCCGATCGGGGCCCCCAGCGGCATGATCGCCGCAGCGCCCGCATCCTCCAGCTTCTGGGCGTAGACCGGGTCGTCCGTGCAGTAGACCATCACCGAAAACCCGTCGGCCACCAGCATCTTCAGGGCGCGGAGCGTCTCCTCCATGTCGGGCAGCAGGTGCTTGGTGTTGGACAGCACCTCCAGCTTCACCAGGTCCCATCCGCCGGCCTCGCGCGCCAGGCGCAGCGTCCTGACCGCGTCCTCGCCGGTGAAGCAGCCCGCCGTGTTCGGCAGGAAGGTGAAGCGGTCGGGCTTCACATAATCGACCAGCATGGGCTTGCTGGGATCGGACAGGTTCACGCGGCGAAGCGCCACGGTGACGATCTCGGCGCCGGCGGCCTCGGCCGCGGCCGCGTTCTGGACGTAGTCCTTGTACTTGCCGGTGCCCACGATCAGGCGCGAGCGGAAGGTGCGGCCCGCGACCGACCAGGTGTCGTCCGGCACGGTGGATCCGTCCATCTCAGCCGCCTCCGATGATGTGCACGATCTCGATCCGGTCGCCGTCCTGCAGCGAGGTCGCGTCGTAAGCCGAACGCGGAACGATCTCCAGGTTCCGCTCGACCGCGACCTTGCGCCCATCGAGGCCAAGTCGTTCGACCAGGGCGGCGACAGTCTGCGCCCCTTCGATGGCCCGGGTCTCGCCGTTGAGCGTCAGCCTCATAGGTCTCCGTTCCGACGCCTGCTTGTGACCCCCGCGCCCGACCGTTACAAGAACGCGCCGAACGAGGGCGGAGCCGAATGGCCAAACCGATCTATGTGCTGAACGGCCCCAATCTCAACCTGTTGGGGACCCGGGAGCCGGATATTTATGGCCGCGAGACCCTTGAGGAGGTGCGGCGGCGCTGCGAATCGCGCGCCAAGGCGCTCGGTCGCACGGTGGAGTTCCGCCAGACGAATCATGAGGGCGTGCTGGTCGATTGGCTGCAGGAAGCGCGCGAATCCGCCTGCGCGGTCGTGCTCAACCCGGGCGCCTACGGCCACACCTCGGTGGCGATCCTGGACGCGATCAAGTCGATCTCGGTCCCGGTCGTCGAGTGCCACCTGTCGAATCCGGCGCAACGCGAGTCGTTCCGTCATCACTCCTATGTCTCCCTGGCCGCCGCAGGCGTGGTTTGCGGCTTCGGCGCGGCGAGCTACGAACTGGCTGTCGAGGCGGCCGCGGGCCTGGCCCGCTGATCGCCCAGCGTAAGGACACACAATGGCAAGCAGTCCCAAGGCCTCCGCCGACTCCATCGACGCGCGCCTTGTGCGCCAACTGGCCGATATTCTGACTGAAACCGGCCTGTCGGAGATAGAGGTCGAGCGTGGGGGCCTCCGGGTCCGCGTCGCCAAGACGCTGCTCGGCTC
>Ga0207703_10004792_pt1 | contig 11024 bp, 9 predicted proteins | sample KBSSwiS12_FD_184304 | JGI IMG/M metagenome (GOLD analysis project Ga0207703, IMG submission 184304) | Switchgrass rhizosphere microbial communities from Kellogg Biological Station, Michigan, USA - KBS Switchgrass S1-2 (SPAdes) (version 2) | ecosystem: Host-associated > Plants > Roots >... | reverse complement strand
GACGAACCCCTGGTTGCGGGTTTTGACGGTCCGCGCGATTTCCTTCAGCGTCGCATCGAACTCGGGCTTCACAGCGCTGCTGTTGGCATCGAAGGTCAGCGATGCCGGGATCCGGACCAGAATAGTGTTGCCGAGGCGGATGATGTCGACCCCGATCCCCGCGGTCTGCTGACGCAGCTGGCTTTCGGTCCAGGCGAGATAGTCCGCCGCGCCTGCAGGAGTCAGCGGCCTCACGCCCGCGCCGCGCAGCTTCGCCGCTCGCGCCTTACGGCCGTTGATGACATCGCTGGACAAATAGGTCGCACCGACACCGAGCGGAGTGAATTCGGCGGGCCGCTCGAGCGGCGGCGGAGGCGCCGTCGAACAGCCGGCGAGGGCGGCCAGCGAACAGGAAAACGCAACCGCGGACAGAAGGCGGAAGGATGGCATCTCGGTGCTCCAGTGTAACGGTTGCGGAAGTTCGCTGAAACCGGCGCGCGCCGCGGATGGTTCCAACCGACAATCCGACCAAGCTTGTGAACGGCTGGGAATCAAGGGTAAGCTTGCATGACGCCGCCCATGAGCGACCATATCACCCCCATCCCCTGGCTCGATGTCCTGCTGATCGCCGCGCTGATCGCCTTGAACGGCGTCCTGGCGATGAGCGAGCTCGCCATCGTTTCGTCGCGCGAGGCGCGGCTCAAGGCGATGGCCAAGACGGGGAGCCGCGGGGCCCATTGCGCGCTCGACCTGGCCGCCGACCCGGGGCGGTTCCTTTCGACCGTGCAGAGCGGGATCACGCTGATCGCGATCTTTGCCGGCGCCTTTTCGGGCGCGAGCCTGGGCGAACCGGTCGCCCAGCGGGTGGAATATTACTTCGGCCTCGAAACCGCGACCGCCCATACCGTCGGCTTCGGCGTGGTGATCGTCCTCACCACCTATTTCTCGCTGGTGATCGGGGAGATCGTCCCCAAGCAGATCGCCTTGCGCTCGCCCGAACCGATCGCCGTGGTGATGGCCCGTCCGCTGCTGTGGCTCTCCAAGATCACTGCACCCTTCGTATGGCTGCTCGAAAAGTCGAGCGCGTCGATCTTCAGGATCCTCGGCCTCAATCGCGAATCGAAGAATCACGTCACCGCGGAGGAGCTGCACCTGGTCGTCGCGGAAGCGCAGACCGCGGGCGTTCTCGAGGAAAGCGAGCGCGCGATCATCTCGGGGATCGTACGCCTCGCCGACAGGCCGGTGCGTGAAGTGATGACTCCGCGTACCGACATCGACTGGATCGACATTCACGCAACGCCCGAGCAAATTCGCGAAGCGGTACTTCAGTCTCCGCACAGCCGGCTTCCGGTCGGCAATGGCTCGGTGGAGAATGTCGTCGGAGTTCTTCAGGTCCGCGATGTGCTTGCAGCGACTTTCGAGGGCCGCGAGATCAACCTGAGGCAATTGTGCCTGAAGGCCCCGGTCATTCCGGACCTGATGGACGCGATGGACGCGATGGCGGTCCTTCGCAACGCCGACGTCCCCCTGGCGCTGGTCCACGACGAATATGGCCACCTTGATGGGATCGTCACGCCGGGAAGCATCCTTGCCGCGCTGACCGGCGCGTTCGCGCACGACATCGAGCAGGGCGAGGAGCCGCCGCTGGTCGAGCGCGATGACGGAAGCTGGCTGGTGTCAGGTGCGGCAAGCGCCGACCTGCTCGCCGATCACCTCGGCGTACGTTTGCCCGACGACCGCGACTATTCGACCGTGGCAGGCTTCGCGCTGTCCGTGTTGAAGCATCTCCCGGAGACGGGTGAGAGGTTCAAGCACGACGGCTGGTCGTTCGAGATTGTCGACATGGACGGCCGCAAGATCGACAAGCTCATCGCATCTCCGCCCAAGCGCAGACAGGCCGAAGCCGCCGCGGCGGCGGAGACCTAGATCTTTCCGAATTTCTGTTCGAAGCCGTCGATGTCGTTGCGCGCGAGATAATCCGCTTGCTCGACGATCCGGTCGCGCGCGATTCGGCCGCTGAACGCGCCGAGCTGCGGATCGAGGCGCTCGACTTCGGTGGGCGACAGGCGCGCAAGCTGGTCGAAACGCGCGAAGCCAAGCCCGTGCAGAGCGTCGGCGAATTTCGGCCCAATGCCCTTGATCAGAACGAAATCGTCCGCGGGTCCGGCCCCGCCGTCGAGCTTGTTGCGAACGGGCGCGCTCAGCAGCTCACCGGTGAGGTCGCTGGTCGCCGCCGCCGCTTCGCCGGCGAGTCCGCGCCCCTCCGGCGGCCGGCCGGTCATGTGCGGACGGGTCGGAGCGCTGTCGGTCAAGCGTACGCGTTGCCGCGGCCGCAAGAGCGTGAAGGCGATTGCGATCGCGATGACGGCGACCAGGATCAGCCACCAATATTCCCGGATGAAGTCCATCAGATCACCAGTTCCATTGAAGATTGTAGCGACGGCGAAGCTCACGGAGATAAGCCACGAACAAGCCCAAAAGGAAGCCCAGGACTGCGCTGCCGGCGGCTTCGGCGATCAAGGGCGTTCCGCCGCTGTCCGGGTTCCAGGTCGCGCTGCTCACTCCCGGCAGAGTTTCCATGGTCAACACCAGCTGGGAGCGCTGGAAATCGTCGGCGGGGCCGGCGAGCACGATACGGCGGGTGAGGGGGCCGTGGTGCAAATGCCCGGTGATCTTGGTCATTTCATAGGTGTCGAGCGTCAGCCGGACATCGCGCTCGATCCGTGCGCTGAAGCGCGCGGCCCCGCCCGCAGGGCCACACCACAGCGCCGCCGCGGCAAGCGAGAGGACGAACGTCGCGAGCAGCCCGAGATTGCGCCCCCTGTGGCGGCGAAAGGAAAGCCCGCCCCCGACCACCGCAATCACCAGGCCCGCTGCAAACGGCGGCCAGAAGAAGCTCCAGAAAGCGTTCATGCGTTCTCCCGCGCAAGTTCGCGCCAGCCGATGTCGCGACGATGGAAGCCATCGGCAAAGTCGATCTGGTCGACGGCGCGGTACGCGCGCGCCCGCGAATTGGCGAAGGTGTCGGCGACTGCGGTGACTGCGAGCACTCTTCCGCCTTTGGCGACCAGGCCGGCGTCGGTCAGGTCGGTGCCAGCGTGGAACACGGTTACCCCCTCGACCTGCTCGGCCGCCTCGATCGCGCGAATCGCTCCGCCACTCGAGGGAGTGCCGGGATAGCCCCGAGCGGCAACGATCACCGTCATCGCATGCTTGGGCAGGAGCCGAGGGGGCTCGATCCCGGATAGCCGTCCGCTGGCGACGGCAAGCAGGAGCTCGGCGAAATCGCCCTCGATCAAGGGCATGATCGCCTCGCATTCGGGGTCGCCGAAGCGGACGTTATATTCGATCAGCTTCGGCCCATCCGCCGTCAGCATCAGTCCCGCGTAGAGTACGCCGTTGAAGGGTGTGCCGGCCGCGGCCAAGGCGCGTGCGGTCGGCCCCACGATTTCCTCCATCGCGCGGGCCTGAAGCTCCTCGGTCAGCACCGGCGCGGGCGCATAAGCACCCATTCCTCCGGTGTTGGGACCGGTATCGCCTTCGCCGACGCGCTTATGATCCTGCGCCGAGGCGAGCGGCACCGCCGTTTCGCCGTCGACCAAAGCGAACAGGCTGGCTTCCTCGCCCTCAAGGAACTCCTCGATGACGAGCGCCGAATCACCCGCGGCTTCGATCGCCGCCACCGCTTCGGCGCGGGTCATGGCGACGGTCACTCCTTTCCCCGCGGCGAGACCGTCGGCCTTGATCACCACCGGGATCGAAAATGTGTCGAGCGCCTCGAGCGCGTCCTTGGCGGTCTCCACACGCACATAGGCGGCGGTCGGGATGGCGTTGGCGCGGCACAGGTCCTTGGTGAAGCCCTTGGAGCCTTCGAGCTGGGCGGCCGCGGCACTGGGTCCGAATACCGCGATTCCTTCCGCGCGCACTGCGTCGGCAACGCCGGCGACGAGCGGCGCTTCCGGTCCGACGACGACGAGGTCGATGGCATTGGCCTTCGCCAGCGCGATGATTGAAGCAGCGTCGCAAGGGTCGGCGGCGACGCACTCCGCCCAGCGCGCGATCCCGGGATTGCCGGGCGTGGCCATGAGCTTGTCACAGCTCGGCGATTGCCTAAGGCGCCAGGCGAGCGCATCCTCGCGGCCGCCCGAACCCAAGAGCAAGATATTCATGGACATTCCCGAGGACACTCAAAGCGGGCTGTTAGCGAACGTCGCAGCCGGCGACAATTCGCCCCCGCTGACGGTGAGCGAACTTTCCGGAGCGCTCAAGCGCACGATTGAGACCGCGTTCGGCCAAGTCCGGGTGCGCGGCGAGATCTCCGGCTTCAAGCGCCATGCCTCGGGCCACTGCTATTTCACCTTGAAGGACGAGAACGCCTGCATCGATGCGGTGATCTGGCGCGGAAGCGCGGGAGCGCTTGCCTTCCGCCCCGAAGACGGTGCCGAAGTGATCGCGACTGGCAAGCTTACCACCTATCCCGGACGCTCCAAATACCAGATCGTCGTCGACCGGATGGAGCTGGCCGGGGAAGGCGCGTTGCTCGCCTTGCTCGAGCGGCGCCGAAAGGCGCTTGCCGCCGAGGGGCTGTTCGAGGTCGAGCGGAAGCGCAAGCTGCCGTTCCTTCCGCGGGTGATCGGGGTGGTGACGTCACCGACCGGGGCAGTCATTCGCGACATCCTCCATCGTCTCGAAGACCGCTGCCCGACGCACGTCATCCTGTGGCCCGTCGCGGTCCAGGGCGAGGGCGCGGCGGCGAAGGTCGCCGAGGCAATCCGCGGCTTTGCTTCCTTCGATCCCAAGCCCGACCTGCTGATCGTCGCGCGCGGTGGGGGCTCGATCGAGGATTTGTGGGCTTTCAATGAGGAAGAGGTGGTGCGAGCCGCCGCCGAATCGCCGATCCCGCTGATTTCCGCCGTCGGCCATGAAACCGACACCACGCTGATCGACTTTGCCGCGGACCTGCGCGCTCCGACGCCGACGGCGGCAGCCGAAATCGCGGTCCCGGTGAGATCCGAGTTGTTCGCCCAGCTCGCCGAGCTCGCGCACCGGGCGCAGCATTGCCTCGCTCGCCGCGCTGAACGCGGCCGCGAGCGCTTTGAGCTGACGATCTGCCGCTGGCCTGAACCGCAGGCGATGTTCGCGCCTCTATCCCAGCGCATGGACGAGCTTGGCGAGCGATTGCCGCGCTCGCTGTCCGCGCGCGCGGGTAACGCCCGTGCGGACTTGAACAGCATTGCACCGCGGCTCCGGTCCGAAATCCTCATCGACCGGATCAGCCGGTCCGGCGATCGCCTCAATTCGCTGTGGCGCCTTGCCGAGCTCGCCCATCCCGAACGGCCGCTCGAACGCGGATTCGTGCGAGTGACCGCGAGCGACGGCCGGACGCTGACCACCGCCGAGCAAGCACGGGCCGAGCGCATGCTTGCGCTCCATTTTCGCGACGGCGTCGTCGACGCCTCGGTTGAACGGTCGGCAAAGGCGGCAAAGCCGGCAAAGGCGGTTGAGCGCAAGTCGCGCCGACCTTACATCCCTCCACAGCCGGGTTTGTTCGACGAGGAGGCGACGTAGGCGATGCTGATGTCCGGAAGCGGCAAGGTCGCGCGCGTGCATTATCTGCCGGGCACGTTTCGGCTGATCACCGACGGCGATCATGTGGTTTGCGCGGTCACCGGCGCGAGCATCCCGCTTCACGAGCTGCGCTATTGGAGCGTCGAGCGGCAGGAGGCGTATGTCGACGCTGAGGCCAGCCTCAAGGCCGAATCCGCCGCTGCAAACAATCGCTAGCCGATTCGCTTGACCTTGAATCCCGGATACTTGGGGAAATCGAGGTAGAAGCTTCCGAGGCTGCCCCGCTTGATGGTGACCTTGTCGCCCCGCCTAGGCGGAAGACCGAGCTGAGCGTCGTCGACCTGGCTCCACACCGACCCGTCGGAAAGCCGGACGACCCAGCCGCCATCGGCGTTCTGGGACACCCCCGTGATCGTGCCTTCGATCTGATTCATCTCATCATTGCCGAAGAGTCCACCGAAGTTTGGAATCGAGAAGCCGAACAAGCTGCGCTTGGCTGCGCTTGCGCGGGCCTTGTCGATAACCACCAGGTCGCGGGTCGCGATCGCCTGGTTGATGACTGCGGTCTGGCGATCATAACAGGCGAGGCGTTGCGCGCTGTCGCTGATCGAGCGGCATGCGAGCAGTTGTTGCACCACTGCCGGAGTCCCGGTGTTGGGTGGCGCCTTCGCCCCGGCGGAAGTCGCTGAAACGAGCGCAGCAAGGCAGAAGACCGTCACGGAATTACGCATTTTTTCCAGTCCCTCAGATGTCCATTTGAAGGTAGAGCGCAGGCCGATCGAAGCGCAAGGCAGCGCTGTTGCAAAATTGATACAGGACGCGGACAACTCGCGTCGGTCATCGCCCCAGCCGTTGCCAGCCTCTCCAAGCTTCACTTATCACACGGCGCAGTTCGGCAAAGTAGCATTTGTCGTTCCACGGCAGTCGTGCGCAGCACGGCTAGTGAAGGGGAAGATTTTTATGATGCTCGATTTCCGTCAGCGCCTGCTCGCGACCACGTTGTTGGTCGGCGCCAGCGCGCTCGCCACGCCCGCTCTTGCGCAGACCGCAACTCCGCCCGAGTGCCCTCCGGGCACCGTTCCGGGGACCGGTGGCGCTTGCAATCCCGCCGACACGTCGCAAGGCACCGGCACCCAGCCCGAGACGACGACTCCGGTCGAAGGTACGACCACGGTTCCGTCGACGTCGGCGAGCGGTGAACCGGTCCGTTCGTCTCAGGACATCGTCATCACCGGCACGCGCATTCCGCAGCCGAACTTGACGTCGGCGAGCCCGGTCACGGTGATCAGCAGCCAGGAAGTCAAGCTTCAGGGCACCAGCCGCACGGAAGACCTGATCAACTCGCTGCCGCAATCCTTCGCTGCGCAGGGTTCGAACATTTCCAACGGTTCGTCGGGCACCGCTACGGTCAACCTTCGTAACCTCGGCGCACAGCGCACGGTCGTCCTGATCAACGGCCGTCGCCTGATGCCGGGCGATAACAATACGCCGGTTCCGGATATCAACTTCGTCCCGACCCAGCTGATCAAGCGCGTCGACGTCCTCACGGGCGGCGCTTCGTCGGTGTACGGTGCGGACGCGGTCGGCGGCGTTGTCAACTTCATCATGGACAACACGTTCACGGGCGTCCGTATCGACGCGCAGGCGAGCACGTTCCAGCACGACAACCGCATTGGTGGTCCGGTCCTGCTGGCCAACCAGCTGGCGAATCAGGGCCTCGGCTATCACCCGCCCAAGGGCCTCAGCACCAACGGCGGTGCCGCCGACGTCGCAGCCATCCTTGGCGCAGCGTTCGACGACGGCCGCGGCCATGTGCAGGCTTACGCGACTTACCGTCGCCAGCGTGCAGTGCTGCAGTCATCCCGCGACTATTCGTTCTGCGCATTGAGCGCGCGTAGCGCGGCGCAGGTCACGGCCAACCCGGCGCGGACTTTCTCCTGCGGCGGTTCGGCGACCTCGGCCAACGGCACGTTCATCACCAATGTCGGCACGTTCCAGGTCGGCAACGGTCGTGAGCTGATCCCGTACTACAGCTTGTTCAACTACGCTCCGTACAACTACTATCAGCGTCCGGACGAGCGCTATACCGCTGGCGCCTTCGCCGACTACGAGATCTCCTCGGGCGCGAAGCCGTACCTCGAAGTCATGTTCATGGACGACCAGTCGGACGCGCAAATCGCCCCGTCGGGTGACTTCGGCAACACCAGCACGATCAATTGCGACAACCCGCTGCTGTCTCCGCAGGAGCTGGGGATTCTCTGTTCGCCGGGCAACATCATCGGTCAGAACATCGATCCGCTCACTGGTCAGCCCTATGACGTCGGCCTCGCCATCATCCTTCGCCGTAACGTCGAAGGCGGTGGACGCGACGACAACATCGAGCACACCGATTACCGCATCGTCGGCGGTGTCCGCGGCGACCTGCTGAAGGGCCTGTCGTACGACACCTACTACCAGTACGGCCGCGTTCTCCGGAACGAGACCTACCTGAACGACTTCTCGGTCACGCGCCTCGGTCGTGCTATCGATGTCGTCACGGATCCGAACACCGGCAACCCAGTTTGCCGCTCGGTCCTGACCGGCGTCGACCCGAACTGCGTCCCGTACGACATCTTCTCGTCGACGGGTCCCAGCCAGGCAGCCATCGACTATCTGTCGGCGCCGGGCTTCCAGCGCGGCAAATTGGACGAGGCGATCGCGCACGCCGACTTCACGATCACGGGTGCCGAATACGGCCTCAAGACACCGTGGGCGGACAACGGCTTCGGATTCAACTTCGGCGCCGAGTATCGCAAGGACACGTCGAAGCTGAACACCGACCTTGAGTTCCAGACCGGCGATCTTGCCGGCCAGGGCTCAGCGACCTTGCCGATCTCCGGTCAGTTCGACGTTCGTGAACTCTTCGCCGAAGCGCAGATCCCGATCGTGGAGCATAACTTCATCGATCTTCTGCAAATCAGCGCCGGCTACCGCTACTCGGCTTACAAGACGCAGGGTATCGATCCGATCAGCCTCGTCGACACGAAGAACCAGTTCAAGACGGACACGTATAAGGTTGCGATTGAATTCGCGCCAATCCGCGATATCCGGTTCCGCGCCGCCTACAACCGGGCGGTCCGCGCACCGAACATCGTCGAACTGTTCTTCCCCGCGGGTGTTGCGCTCGGCGGAACCGCCGATCCGTGCGCCGGTGCGTCTCCGTCGGCCACGGCAGCGCAGTGCGCCCTGACCGGCGTTTCGGCCGGCCAGTACGGCCACGTTAAAGCCAACCCGGCGGCGCAGTACAATGCCCGGTTCGCGGGTAGCGCCCTGCTCCACCCGGAGAAGGCGGATTCAATCACGGCTGGTGTCATCCTCCAGCCGCGGTTCATTCCGGGCCTCGCCCTGACCGCCGACTACTTCAACATCAAGGTGAAGGACGTCATCGGGACGGAGCCTTATGGCTTCGTCTTCCAACAGTGCTTCGGGGGTGACGCGGCCTTCTGCGACCGCATCCATCGCGATCAGTTCGGAAGCCTGTGGCTCACGTCGAACGGCTTCGTCGATCTGCCGAACAGGAACATTCCGGGCACGGCTCTGAAGACGAAGGGCTGGGACTTCAGCGGCAGTTATTCGCACCGCTTCGGCAGTGTGGGTACGTTGAATGCCAGCTTCGTCGGCACTCTGCAGGGCAACACGCAGACGGCCGGTGGCTCGGGCACGGGTTCCTTCTCGGAAGACTCGATCCCGATCAACAAGTTCAAGTCGAAAATGCGGGTCGGGTTCGTTCTGCCCAACGGTCTTGGACTGTCGGGTCAGTGGAGGCACTTCTCGGCGGTTAGCTGCGATCAGTCGCTCAACGACTCGGGAACCCCGAACCATGCGGGTTGCTTCCGTCCGGCGAACGAAAAGATCCCGCAACAGAACTATTTCGACCTGGCTCTGACGGCCCGCGTCACGAATAAGTTCAACGTGCGGATGGGCGCCAACAACATCTTCGATAAGGCGCCGCCGGTTCTTGGCAGCCAGGTGCTGACGGGTGTGTTCGGTAACGGCAACACCTATCCGCAGATCTACGATGCCCTCGGCCGCTATATGTTCGCGGGCGTTACCGTCGACTTCTAAGTCGCGGCAAAAAAGGGAAACTACGGCGGGTCTCGAAAGAGGCCCGCCGTTTTCTTTTGGGCCAGCGCGCTTATCCTAGGTGGCGATGACTGAGATCCAGGGTCTTGAGGAGCAGGCCGATCGCGCAGCCGCCGCCGGTCAGTTCGATGCGGCGCGTACGCTGCTGGAGCAGGCCGTGCAGGACGCCGAGGCCGACCCGGGCCTGTGGACCAAGCTCTCCGCGATGCGGAAGGTCTCTGGCGACTTAGCGGGCGCGTTGACTGCGATCGACCGAACGCTCGCGCTCACTCCTCTCGATTATTCCGCTTTGCTCTCGCGCGCCCTCCTGCTCGAGAAGATGGGCAGCCCGCAGGCCGGAGCAGAGTTCGGCAATGCGCTGGCCCAGGCACCGGACGACGGCGAACTCCCCGCAGCGATCAAAAGCGCGCTCGCGCACGCGCGGCAAAAATGGTCCGAGCATCAGCAAAAGGTTGAACAGCGGCTTCTGAAAGCCATACCCGCCGATTTGGCTTCTCCGCAGCGCGCGAAGGTGGAGCGGTTCATTTCAAATCGTTCGCGGCGGACCCGGCCGTTCCACCAGGAACCGAGCGACTTCCATTACCCGGGCCTGCCCGAAATCGAATTTCACGATCGCGCGACCATATCCGAGCTGCCTTCGCTTGAGGTTCATACGGATGAAATCCGCTCTGAATTTGAAGCACTTATCGCTGCGGAAGCAGCCGAGATGGTACCCTACATCCAATATCCGGAACGGGTTCCGCTGCGCCAGTGGCGCGAGCTCAATAACAGCCGCGACTGGACTGCGATCCACCTCCTCCAGAACGGTAAGCGGATCGAGGCGAACGCGAAGCATTGCCCCGCGACCATGGCTGCGATCGCCCAGATGCCCCAGCCGCACATCGCCGGCGCTTCGCCAAATGCGATGTTCTCGCTGCTTGCGCCGCGCACCCGCATTCCGCCGCACACCGGCGTCGCCAACACGCGGCTCGTCTGCCACCTGCCGCTGATCGTTCCTCCCGGTTGCGGCTTTCGAGTCGGCGCGAGCACCTGGGAATGGAGGGTCGGCGAAGCCTTCGCCTTCGACGACACGATCGAGCATGAAGCCTGGAATGACAGCAACCAGCTGCGCGTGGTGCTGATCATCGACCTGTGGGCGCCCGCACTCTCAACCGAGGAGCGCGAGGCGATCGCTGCCGTCATCGGCGCTGCGGGAGTCAGTTTCGGCGGAGCCTGAGCGCCTTCAGATCGTGTAGCCCAGCTTTTCGGCCCAGGGCGCGAGGATCGGCAGCGCCGGTTCCATATGGTCGCGGTACCGCTGCCAGCGCTCGACAGAGCGCGAATAGACCGGCTCGGCAACCTGGGCATAGGCCCAG
>Ga0207703_10004785_pt1 | contig 11034 bp, 6 predicted proteins | sample KBSSwiS12_FD_184304 | JGI IMG/M metagenome (GOLD analysis project Ga0207703, IMG submission 184304) | Switchgrass rhizosphere microbial communities from Kellogg Biological Station, Michigan, USA - KBS Switchgrass S1-2 (SPAdes) (version 2) | ecosystem: Host-associated > Plants > Roots >... | reverse complement strand
GGCCTCAGTGTTGGACTGCAGAGTTTTCAACAGCGCCGGGGCATCGATCTTCTCGTTGTCCTTGACGTAGCCCTCATCGGAAAATTCCAGGTACGCCATCCACTCCATGTTCTGGGGCGCGACCATGACTTCCCGGCCGTCACTGAGATTGTGCTGGAGCTCGAGAAACTTCTTGGTATTCCCCGCATCCAGGTACACGTACTGATCCGGAATGGTCAGCTTCGAGTTGCCCTGCACCTCGACGGTGGTCGGGCCCTTGACCCAGTTGAGGGCGCGCATCTGCTCAACAAACGCCTGGTTTTCGCCATCGGCATCCGCGGCCCGTGCCGGCACGCTCGCCACAGCCAACAGCGCAACGGCAACCCAGATTGATCTCAACATGTTCTTTTCCCGCCTCAGGCCAACGCGTACAGAAATTCAACAAACGACGCGACGGCGCCGTCGAGTCCCTGGACCTTGGGATTGTTGGATTCGATGAGGTAATACTCATCAGGAGCATGGGCGCCCGTCCCGTGTCCCAGGCCGTAGTGCCCGGCCGGCAAGCTCAGGGGCGGCTCCGTGAAAACGCAGCCCGGCCAGGATCCCGCCGAGCGCGGCCACAACTGAGGGTCCACGCCCAGCTTGCGGTACGTGGCCATCTGCACCTTGATCAGCTTGCTGTTGGCGTCGGTTTCATTCGGGTTGTAACCACCGCTCATGTTGACTTCGATGTCCGGGAAGCCCTGCGCCGCCAGATGCGCCTTCAGCTTGTCGAGCGTATCGGTAGCCGTCATGTCCGGAACCAGGCGCATGTCAATCTTGGCAACCGCCCGGTGCGGCAGAACTGTTTTGCCGCCGGGACCGGTGTAGCCGGCGACCAGGCCTTCAATATTGATGGTGGGCTTGGAAACGAGCAGCTCGAGTGAGTCCTGCCAGTTGGCATCATGGACCCAGTGTTGCACGCCGAGAGTCTGTTTGACCGTGGCTTCCGAGGTCTTGGCCGCGTGCTCCTGAATCAATTGCTTCTGCGCGGCAGTCAACGGCTTCACCTTGTCGAAGAAGCCCGCCACGGCGGGCGTGTGGCCGTCCTTCTCAACCAGGGTGTTCAGTGCCTGCACCAGGTGCCAGGTGGGCGAGTCAACCTGCGCCTCCAGGCTCGAGTGCACGTCCTTTGCAGGTCCCCGGCCCCACTTCCCGCCGCTCGAGACCAACTCCAGCTCGACGACACCCTTGGCGCCCAGCAATACCTCGACGCCCCCGTCACGATCCTGTCCGGCCTCGGGGATGAAGATGCCGGCGCATTTCTTCAGCTCAGGGAGCACCTCGGGATGCATGACCACCTCGCGGAAGTGGGGCGAGGCAATTTCCTCCTCGCCTTCGCACACCAACACGAGATTGACCGGCAGTTTCCTGCCCGCCGCCTCGAATGCCATCAGGGCGCTCAGGAAGGAATTCTCGGGACCTTTCTGGTTGACCGCACCGCGGCCCATGCAGACGGTACCCAAACCTGGCTTTTCAACCAGGCGCGCTTCCAGGGGCGGCGAGCTCCACTCCTCGGGCACGAACTGCTTCACGTCGTACATGAAGTAGATACCCATGGTCGTCCTGGCGCCCGCGTCGATCCTGCCGAATACACCGGGTTTACCCGCGGTAGGGATGATCTTCACGCCCGTAAAACCAGCCGCTTCGGCCAGCTTGGCCATGTACTGCGGCCCCTGGGGGAAGTTGCGGTTTTCCGCGGCAATGGAGGGGAGCGCGATCCAGTCCTGCAGGCGCTTGATGTTCTCGGCGTGCATTTTGGGGATCTGGGCCAGCACGGCGGCCTTGTCGCCCGAGGCAGCCAGCGCCGCTCCCGGGGCGGCCGCGGCCAATGCGACTCCCGCTACGGCCCCCTGTACGAACTCGCGTCTTCCGAGACTGGGATCACCTGCGTCAACCATTTTTGCTTCCCTCATGCCTTTTGCTGACGATACCAGCACCCTCGGGTAAACCCTAGCGTGGGTTATCCCGGATAGTTCTCCAGGAGGTGATTTCCTATAACAGTTGCATTCGTCCAGGGGATTGGAGATGCATGATGCGTATCGATGATGGTTTTTCCACTTATACTCCGCCACCCCCTCCGCCACCCTCCAACCCGTCGCCGACCGACAACAGTACAAATACCAATACGGCGGCTGGCAAGACTCCACAGAACGTAACGCAGCCGGCGCAAACCAATTCGGCGCCGCCTACTCCCGCTCAAACGGTCGACCAGGCTGTCGCTCGCTACAAAGCAGCGGTTGCGTCAGGCGATCAGGATGCAATCAAGAAGGCGCAACAGGACGTCAACACGGCCGTCAAAAACGAGATCGGACCACAGGTTGACGCAGCCAACAGAGGTGTCCCTCCTGAATACCGTACTCTGACCGACCAACAGATCACCTCCTACGGGAATGTAATCCTGCGCCGTAATCCCAGCGATGAGACGACGCAGACAGGGTTGAAGAACGCCATTCACGACTATCAGGTGCAACGCAAGGCGGATGACCTGATACCGCAGTTCTACGGCAATTTCACTCCGAAGGAAAAGCTCGACTCCCTGAAAACGAGCCTGCAGGGCCAGTCGCCGGAAGTGGTGGCGCGCGTCATGCAGGATCCGTCCGTGCAGAAAATGCTGCAGGATGGCGCCAAGTGGGTTGATGAACCCTACAAGGGTGTCAGCGCCAACGATGCAAAGGAGAATCAACAGGCTGCGCTCGATGCGTCACAACGCCTCACTGATCTCACGTCAGGCCTGCCGCCCGAGTATGCAACCGTCATCGTTCAGCAGAGCATGCCGACAATTCAGAAGATTGCCGGCGTGGATGCCAACTACAGCGGCTCCGGAGCGTTTACCAATCTGTCCAAGGTAGCTGATTCACTGGGAGACAGCCCGACCGCTCAGAATCTCACGAAGCAGATTGCGCAGGCCTATGGCAACCAGTTCAACACCTGGGAAGGCCGGTTTGATGACCCGAATGGCGGGATCGTCAAGTACACCGTTGGCTCAGGTGCGAGCCCTGCCCTGTCACTGGCGCTCGCCTCGGAGTTGAAGGCGCAGGGCAAGAACGACGAGGCCGGTGCGGTGCTGCGCTCCATCGAACGCGGTGTCGAGGACCTCCAGGGTAAGGTCAAGAAGGACACCGAAGACTACAACGGCCTGACCAAGAACCTCAATTGGGTAGTGGCCAACTCGAAGGGCAAGCTCACGCCCGAACAACTGCAGAAGGCGATCAACAAGTACATCGCCGACCAGCCGAAGGACTGGCAGAACAAACTCCAGGACGTCCAGAATCGCATGATGACGGACGGCAAGGCGCTGGCGGCCGACATCGGCACGCTCAACAACGTACCCGAGGACGTCAAACAACTTGCTCCGGACGCGTTCGCCAATCTCGAAAAGAATGTTGGTGAGAACGAGGACACCGAGCATGCGCTGCAGTGGGTCGCCAGCCGCGACCCGAGCATTTTCGAGGGGGAAAAAGGTGAAGGATTGATGTCCTTCATCGAGGAGGAAGTGCACAAGGGTAAGGACGTCGCCAGCTCCTGGGCGCAAGCGTACATCTCGGGTCACGTGCTGCCGGCGGTCAAGGATCTCAACCCGAGTGACCCGGCCAGTGTTGCGAAGGCCAACCAGGCTCTGAGTGACCTGCAGAAGCATGCGTCCGGATTGCTCGGACTTCCCCAGGACGAAGTTGATCGCAACATCAACAAGCTGAAAGAGATCGTCCATACCCTGCAGACCACGAAATCGATCGCCACGGCTCTCGACAACATCAGTGAGCTGGATGAAACGAAGACGCAGCTGGGCGAGCTCAAGGACATGACACTGGACTCGGGCCCCGCGGGTCTGGCGTTCCGTGTGCTCGGCCTGGCGTTGTCGGGCGCCGTGTTCCTCAATTCGACATCCGAGACGTTGAAAGATCCAAGCGTCAAGAACGCTTTGGGCACAATGGCGTCGAGTGTTGGATTGGCGCAGGATGCCGTCGAATTCGGCACGTCGATCAATGCCCTCGATGAGGACGGCACACTGGCCAAATTGGCCGGGGCCCCCGCTGAGAAGCTGTTCGGTATACTCAACATTGCCTACTTCGCCGCTGCGGCATATCAGGACCGCAGCAATACGCCCGTCATGGCGTTTGATCTCACCGGCGCGGCCGGTGCCACGCTCGCTACCTTCGGCGAAGCACTCGGCGCCGGCTCGTGGGCCGGTCCCGTTGGCTGGGGGGTCACGGTTCTCGCCGTGGGCGGAACCGAACTGGTCAAACACGGCCAGGAACTCCGTGAACAAACCGAGCTGGCTGAGACTTTCCTCAAAGACGGTGGCGTTGATGAGGAAACGGCCAAGGCTCTCGCCAGCGATCAGTTGCAGGATGCAAAGCTGTTACAACAGTTGAAACTGTCGCCCGAGCAGTTGCAGGAGCTGGCGGAGAAGCACCCTGAGGTCTTCTCGGCAGGCCAGGGTGGCGCACAGTCCGTGCTCGATGTTGCCAATGCCAATGGCATCGAGGGTGAGGACGTCGAAGGGTTCCTCGATGCCGTGGCCAAGGACAATTCCAACTATATGCAGGTATTCACGGCGCAGCGAATGAGCAACGATGGAGCTCATCCACTCTCGCACTCGGCGGCGTTGTTCAACCTGGTTCAGTCAATGCCCACCGCGGCGGCATTCGTCAAAGAGCATTCGCCAGGGCTCGTCGGAGCGGATGCGGATGCCCGGCGGAAGGCCGACGTTGGGTATGAGTACTCGATGAACCGGTCACCGGAGAGCGTTGCCGGGCTGCTGGCCAGCAACCACGATCCGGCTTACCAGGCTGAAATCATCAGCATCCTGCAGAAGAACGGCACGCTCGATAACTTCGTACAGGCGATGGGTACGAACCTTCACTACAACGGCTGGCCGGAAGCAGCCAGGTCCGCCATCCAGAATGCCGCCAGCGCCGGAGTGATCACTCAGACACAGGCGCAGAGCTATCTGACGCGGGTGGGATAACACGCAGCGCAGTCAGGGAGAAGTCGTAGTGGCCAGGCGGCTGGTGGAGGTCTCCCACCCGCCGCCCAGGGCGCGGTAAATCGCCACCAGGTCCGTGGAGATGGCGGTGGTGTTTGATACCAGCGCCAGCTCATTCTGCTGCAGGCTCCGATCGGCATCGAGCACATCAATGAAGTTGGCCACCCCACTGGAGTAGCGAGCACGCGCAAGGTCCAGTGCATCTCGACTCTGTGCCACAGCGGATGCCAGCGCGACGCCGCGGTCGCGATCCGACTTATATGCCGCCAAGGCATTCTCAACCTCGTGCAACGCCGCCAACACAGTGCGTTCATAATCCAACGCAGCTTCCTGCGCCCGGACATTCTGCAATCGGACCGTAGCCCACTTGCTCCCGTCAAAAATCGGTACCTCGAGTGTCGGCCCAATGCTTCCAAAACGGCTCGCCCACTTCAAAAGGTCGGATGCGCTTTGTGACTGAGTGCCGCCGCTGGCCGTCAGGGTCAACCGGGGAAACAAATCGCCAACCGCCACACCGATCCGTGCAGTGGCGGCGTGGAGCTTGGCCTCAGATTGCCGTATATCAGGACGGCGACGTGCCAGATCCGCTGGCAATCCAATCGGCAACACCGGCGGCACTTGCGGAACCGGCTTGGCCGACTCCAATTCCGCACGCAGCGAGTCCGGCGCGCGCCCCATGAGCAGACTCAACTGATTGATGTCCTGCGTGACTTCCCGGTCGATCTGCGGCACCAGTGCCTGCGTACTGTCGACCTGCGCGCCGGCGTTTGCCACGTCGAGGTCCGTGGTCAGACCAACCGCCTGCCGCTGTTTCGTAAGGTCGTACAGTTCCTTTTGAGTCGCGAGACTGCGCTCGGTCACTTCCCTGCGCAATTGAGCCCCACGCAGCTCCACGTAGTTTCGGGCCACATCGGCGCACAGAGATACCAGCACCGCATGCTGATCTTCCACTGATGATTGAAGGTCGGCGTTGGCCGCCTCCACTGAGCGCCGGACGCGACCGAAGAGGTCCGGCTCCCACGACGCGCTCGCACCCAATTGGAATTGGTTATACGGATTGGGGAAATTGATCGAGGGCACCCCGGGAATACTGACATTGCCAAAGTTGGTGAAGACAGCGCCGGTCGTCGTCGTATCACTCAATCGCTGCCGGGTAAACGACGCATTTGCCGACGCCGACGGAAAGAACGCCGCCCCTGCAACGTCCCTTTGAGCCCGGGCCTCGGTGATGCGCAGTACCGCCGCACGCAGATCCAGATTCGACTGCGTGCTGCGCTCGATCAAGGACGACAACGTGGGCTCCTGGAAGGTGTTCCACCAGTCGACAACATTCGATGGATCGCTGTTGACAGCATTCGACGCCGCACTTGCTGACCATCCCGCGGGAACCCGCGGCTCAGGTTTCTTGAAATCGGGACCCACCGCGCATCCCAAGGGAGCGAGGACGAGCGTGATAACCAGGATCCGGCGAGTTATGGAGATCATCACTGCAATGCCTCAGGTCATCCGATGGCCAAACATCCACGACGCGCCGCTCAGCGTGACGACGGCAATGAGCGTCAATGGCAAAAGATCATGCGACAGCAGGTTGAGCCCCGCCCCTTCCAGATAGACACGTCGCGCAATATCGATCGCGTATCGCAGCGGATTGATGGCCGTCAGATACTGCAGGACGCTCGGCATGTTGTTGAGCGGTGTCGTGAGTCCCGACAACAGGGAGAACGGCATGATGATCAGCAGCGCGAACAACATGGCCTGCTGCATCGTCGCCGCCACGGCGGACAGCAACAGCCCGATGCCAATGGCCGCCAGGAGGAAAAACAACAGCCCCGAATACAGGGTGATGATGGACCCCGCGAAGGGAATCCGGAACCACAACTGCGCGACCAGAAATACGCCCGTGGCCTGAGTGATGCCCACGAGCATGGAGGGCATGGCTTTCCCGGCCATGATTTCGAATGGCCGGAACGGGGTCACCAGCAGTTGATCAAAGGTCCCCTGCTCCCGCTCGCGGGCCACCGACATGGCGGTCAACATCAGGGTCTGGATCATGGCCAAGGTACCAATCAACCCGGGAATCATGTTCCAACGGGTCTCGAGGTTGGGGTTGTACCAGGCCCGGTCGGTCGAGGTCAGCACCGGGCCCGGCAGGTCATGATTTTTGCGCCAGTTGTCGTTGAAGCTGCCGATGACAGCGGTGATGTAGCTGGAGGCCGTCGCGGCCGTGTTCGAATTGCGGCCATCACCGATGACTTGCACATCGGCCGTCTGTCCCAATTGCAGCTTCCGCTCGAAGTTCTGACCTATCTGGACGACCAGCACCGCGCGACGTTGATCAATGTAGGTACGAATTTCCTGCACGCTGCGCAGGTCCGCGACCCTCTCGAACACACCGGAACCATCCAGACCGGCGAGGAGTTCCCGGGATGCAGCGGTTCGATCCTGATCGAGCACCGCGTAGGCAACGTGATTCAAATCGTAAGTCGCGGCGTATCCGAAAATCAGCCCCTGCACGATCGGTGGGATGAACAAGCTCATCCGCGCCCGGCGGTCCTTCAGAACGGCCAGCAGTTCCTTGCGTGTGAGCGCGATGATTCGCAGGATCGTGTCGAGCATGTTGCCTCAGTCCAGCCGTTTGCGCGTCACGACGCGGCTTCCAATTCCGAGGAGTGCAATCATCGTGATCAGCACCAGCATATTGGGCACGATCACACCCCAGACATTGCCAGCCAGGAATATCGTCTGGAGCAATGTGACGTAATAGCGTGCGGGCAGTACGTAAGTAATGAGTCTGATAGCGGTGGGCATGCTCCGCAGATCAAACAGGAAGCCGGACAACATCATCGCGGGCATGAATGTGACCAGCAGCGCCAGTTGGCTGGCCACGAGTTGATTCTTGACCGCCGAGGAGATCAACAGGCCAATGCCCAGCGCCACGAGCACGTACAGAATAGAGGCAGCCAGCAGTACCGGCAGCGTGCCCCGCAATGGCACATGGAATAGAAACCTGGCTGACAGGATGCACAATGCGAGGCCGATCATTCCCAGCAGAAAATAGGGAATGGTCTTGCCGAGCAGGATTTCCTCGCTGCGTACCGGAGTCACAAACAGCGACTCCAGGGTGCCTCGCTCCCACTCCCGGGCCATGACCATGGCGGTCAGCAATGCGCCGATGAGTGTCATGACCAGCACAATGAGCCCTGGCACCAGGAAGTAATGGCTCTCGTTGGCGTCGTTGAACCACAATCGTGACTGGATGGCCACGGAGCCGCTCGCCATCACCTTGCCTTCTGCTGCCTGGCGCGCATTCCAAGCCTGGATTGCACCCTGTACGTAGCCCTGAATTATTCGTGCTCGGTTGGCATCACCTCCATGCAACAACACCTGCACCTGAGCACTGCCCTCATTTACATGACGAGCAAAGTCGGAAGGGATACGCACGATCGCATCCACCGAATGCTCGAGCATCATTCGCTCCGCGGGCGGCTGCGAGTGAGTGATCTGCGCCACGAAATAGGGGGACAGCTGGAATCCAGCCACCAGTTCCATCGCTGTTGGCGAGGTGTCCTCCACCACCAGCGCGACGGGGACATTTTTGACATCGAGCGACAGCCCGTAGCCAAAGAGGAGAATCAGAATCATCGGCATCACCACGCCGATGGCGATGCTCGAAGGGTCACGCAGTACCTGCCGGGTTTCCTTCACGACCAGCGCGATGATGCGCCGCACCCTTGGATGCGCCTGGATGTAGGTCATGCGGCCGCCTCGTGCGTACCGTTCAGCCGGCGCGACCGCTCCACAACGGCAATGAAGGCATCCTCCATGGAGGGCTCTTCACCAGACTGTTTGTCGGCCATGTGGCGGATCTCACCTGGCGGACCTTCGGCCAACACCTTGCCGGCGTCCATGATTGCGATCCGGTCGCAGTACTCGGCTTCCTGCATGAAGTGAGTGGTCACGATGATGGTTACGCCCTGCTCCGCGAGGGCCGTAATCCTTCGCCAGAACGCACGCCGTGCCAGCGGATCAGCGCCGCTCGTAGGCTCGTCGAGAAACAGAATCTCGGGCTCGTGTAGCAACGCGGCAGCCATGGCGAGTCGCTGTTTGAAGCCACCGGGAAGCTGGCCGCTCGGCTCCCCGGCATGGGGTCCCAGCTCAAATTGCTCGATGGCCCAGGCGATGCGGGTGCTTTTGAGGGAGCCGCGCAGGCCGTACGCGCTCGCGAAGAAATCCAGGTTTTCGGCGACGGTGAGCGCGCCGTACAGGGAGAACTTCTGGGCAACGTAGCCCAGGTGGGCACGTGCCGATGCGCGAGCGTTCCGGACATTTGCGCCGGCGACATGCAGCTCGCCATCCGTCGCGGGAAGTAAGCCGCACAACATGCGGAAGGTTGTAGTTTTGCCGGCGCCGTTGGGCCCCAGCAGACCGAAAATAGCGCCCCGTTGAACATCGAAGCTGATGTGGTCGACGGCCGTGAAATTGCCGAACTTGCGAGCGAGGTTGCGGACCCGGACAGCCACGTCAACATCGCTGGAGGCCAACGGTCGATCCAGTGATATGGCAGAGGCATGCTCCTGATCGGCCACGCGGCGCAGGAGCGACATGAACCCGTCCTCGAATCGAGGCGCAACTTGCGAAATGCGAGCGCCGTTGAGGACGGCTGAAAACGAAGCACCAGGCGATTGACCCGCGGGTTCGCGCATACCGCGGCCAGTGTCGCCGCCGAGTACAATTCGAACGCGCCCACCGTCGGGAACGGCGTCGACGACGTTGGGCTCATCGAGCAACCTCGACTGCACACCCCTGGGGCTCTGCCCCGCCGCCAACTCCGCCACAAACACGCGATCACGCGCGATCGCCGTGATGTCACGCGGTGGCCCTTGTGCCAGCACCTTCCCCTGGTGCAACACAACCACATGCCCGCACCGCTCAGCCTCGTCGAGGTAAGCCGTGCTCAGCAACACCGTCAAACCCTGCGAATCAACCAGGTCGCGGACGATGTCCCACAACTCCCGCCGCGACAGCGGGTCAACACCAACCGTGGGTTCATCCAACAGCAACAGCTCAGGCGAGCGCACCAAAGTGCACGCGAGCCCCAGCTTCTGCTTCATGCCTCCAGACAGCTTCCCGGCCAATCGGCGGGTGAAACGCCCCAGGTTGGTCATCTCCATCAACCGCGGATAGCGGGTCGCGCGGGCTTCCTGTGTGACTCCATGCAGATCCGCATACAGATCGAGGTTCTCAGCCACGGTCAGGTCTTCATACAAACCGAACCGTTGCGGCATGTAGCTGATCCGATCCTGGATCTGCTGCGGGTCCTTGGCCACATCGATTCCGAGCACGTCCAATTGACCGCTGTCCGCGCGCAACAACCCCGCGACGAGCCGGATCAAAGTCGTCTTACCCGCGCCATCAGGTCCCACCAGCGCGGTCAGCATGCCGCGGGGTGCTTCGAGAGAAACGCCTTCCAGCGCCTGCACAGGGGGCAGCTTCTTGGGTGTAAAACGCTTGTGGACGTCGCGCACCGAAAGAATCGACTGCGCGGCGCCGGAAGCGCTCATCATCGCGCCGCCACATCAGGATGACCGGCCGACTCCAGTCGCACCGTCGCGGGCATGCCCAACCGCAGCTGGTCGCCTGGATCCTTCACAAACACCCGGATCTCATAGACCAGGCTGGAGCGAAGCTCCTCGGTCTGAACGGTCTTTGGCGTAAATTCAGCCGTGGGCGAAATGAATCCAACCCAACCCTCAAATGGATGCGACGGGAAGGCATCCGTGGTGATGGTCGCTTTCAGCCCCTCCCGCACCGCCCCCAGATCCGGGTCAGACACATACGCCCGGATCCACTTCGGATCGGTAATCGCCAACGTGAATGCGGCCTTCTGAGGTGATGCAATCTCACCGGGCTCAACCAGCCGGGACCGCACCACTCCATCGATCGGCGCCTTCAGCTCCATGTCAGCCACCTGCCGGCGCAACAGAGCGAGTTGCGCTTCGTCGGCTTTCAACTGCGCTTCAGCCTGA
>Ga0207703_10004782_pt1 | contig 11037 bp, 11 predicted proteins | sample KBSSwiS12_FD_184304 | JGI IMG/M metagenome (GOLD analysis project Ga0207703, IMG submission 184304) | Switchgrass rhizosphere microbial communities from Kellogg Biological Station, Michigan, USA - KBS Switchgrass S1-2 (SPAdes) (version 2) | ecosystem: Host-associated > Plants > Roots >... | reverse complement strand
GAGCGAAAGCGGCACCCAGATTCTAGTTCCTGAACCACTGGGCCTTGACTGCTCGTTAAAAATTGAGTATTCGGACAAAAATCTTCTAGGTGAAGTGGTGTATTGTCGGCAGGAGCAAGCCGGGTGGGTACTGGGCATTCGCCTCGAACGCGCTTTGTCGGGAGTGAGCGAGGCTTTGGCTGAGAGGCGGCGCGGCGAAATATAAGCTGGGGCCCACAAGTAGGTATACTCCCTAGTCGAGGAAGAATGGAACGTCTACTCGACGTTGTAACGGACCATCCACTGGGAGTGCTAGCACTGGGGATCGTACTGCTTCTATTCGTAGCGTACAAGTTTAACCACTCAAGATAAGCGAACTGCCTATCCGAGGCGGAGCGGGCCAGCGTCACGGCCGGATTCGCGAATGAAGTGGATGCGGTAAACCAGTAAGCGCTGGTGATGTAGGCGCCAACTGCAAACGGAACGGCAGCGGAGCGGAGGCGGACACAACCCCATATGACCGAGAGAAGTCCGAAGGTCGCGATGAATTCACTGAAGAGCTGGGCGTTTCCGGAGCGGATATGTTGCGAAGCGGAGAACACGGCCTGGCTGAACATCAAGTGGACGGCGGCGACGCCGACAAAGGCACCGGCGATCTGCGCGGCCAGGTACACCGGCACCTCGCGCCACGCCAATCCGCCCTGCGAGGCGTCCGCCAGGGTGACGGCGGGGTTGAAGTGCGCTCCCGAAATCGGCCCGAGCGTGAAGATCAAGGTTACCAGCATGGCGCCCGTGGCGATGGTATTCGCCAGCAGGGCGATGGCGAGGTTTCCGCCGGCCAGCCGTTCGCCCATAATTCCGGAGCCGACCACCGCCGCCAGTAGAAATGCGGTCCCGAGCAACTCAGCTACAGCACGCCGGGCCACAGCAGTCCTTGGTGATTGGTTTCACGGCACGGATAAACGCGCTGATGAATTTGTCCTGCACCTGCGGCGCGATGGCGTCGGCGTCGATGCCTTCGCCGGTCAGAAACTGGCGGGCATCGTCCACGTTGTAAACCCGAGTGGGCTCAATGTCGATGGAATCGAACCCAGCCCTGGCGAGCCTGGCTACATAGTCGTAATCGCGCAAAGCTCCGGCAATGCAACCCACCCACAATTCCATGCTCCGCCTGACCTCGGGGGGGACGTCGCCGCGCACCACTACGTCGGAGACCGCGAAACGGCCACCCGGTTTGAGGACGCGGAAAGCTTCGCGCAGAACTTTGTCTTTGTCGCCGGAAAGATTGATGACGCAGTTGGAGATGATCACATCGACGGAATTGTCGGGCAGGGGAATGTGTTCTATCTCGCCCTTGAGAAATTCAACGTTCTCGATGCCGGATTTGCTCTGATTCTCGCGGGCGAGAGCGAGCATTTCATCGGTCATGTCCAGGCCATAAGCCTTGCCGGTGGGGCCGACGCGCTTGGCTGAGAGCAGCACGTCAATGCCGCCTCCGGAGCCGAGGTCGAGAACAGTCTCACCTGCGTTGATCGTGGCTAGCGCCGTGGGATTGCCGCAACCGAGGGACGCGAGGACAGCCTCTTGCGGAATCTGGCTGGCTTGGACTGAATCGTATAGATTCGAGGTGATCGGATCCACGCAGCCCGCTGCGCCGGGTGCGGCTCCACAACAGGAGCTTCCCCCGGTAGTGACGCGAAGCGCCGCTTCGCCGTATTTCTGGCGTACTGCATCCTTTAATTCCATGATGATGGTCTCCTTGATGCTACTTGCATATCTGCGTGATCTTGCCGGGCTTGATGGCCTTGTTGCGAGTACAGCATTCGGCGTAAAGAAATCCCAGCAGTTCCTCCAAAGTCCCGGTGTTGGCGGCGTAGCGGAGAAAAGTGCTCTCCCGGCGAACGGTGATGAGATCCTCGTTCTTGAGCTTATCCAGGTGATGGGAGAGCGTAGAAGCGGCGATACCAAGCTCGCTTTGAATTTCCCCGACCACCATTCCATCCGGGTGGGCAGCTAGCAGCGTACGCAAGATGCGAAGTCGCGGCTCTGCGCCGAGGGCCGAGAACATATCTGCGTAGTGAGCGGTCCGGTCACTGGCGGCGGTCACGGCGTTGGTTCGTTGTGCTTCCATAGTTCCACTATAGTAGAAATATAGAAACTGTCAAGTCTAGCAAGATCGCCGGCTGGAGGCTGTACAACTGCTGGGCCGCCTGCAATCGGGGGTTAAAGTTAGATCTTTGCACGACGGATTTGTTTCCCGATCGTCCATCGAAGCATGGCCGAAAACGTGCTGGTCTCACACCGTGATTCCTTGGCAGTAACAAAAGGAGCTCAAGGACGGGGAAAATATGAAACTTGTGAATGTCAAATATATTCTTGCTGGTTCGGTAATGACTTTGATGTTGGCAGGCTGCCAGCAAACTCCTCCATCGCAGCCGGTAGTGGTCACGCAACCCCCAGCCAGCGGCACGACGTCGGAAAAGACTACCACCACCAATACCGAAACTAAGCAGGTGGAAATACCGCAAACGCCTCCGAACCCTGACGGGACTCCGCAAACCAAGACTCAGACGTCCACCACCACAGTCGAGCAACAAAAGAAGCAGTAGAGGTGGACAGGCCGCCGGTGATTTCGGCGCCCGCTGTCTTCGCGCGTTCGGACCTGTGCTTTGCAGTACAGCAGGCCCGAATTGCGCGGAGATGCCCCGAGTACGAGTGCTTTCGGGAAGATCTGCCTACTTCTGCGACGGGATGTAAATCTGGAACCTGGGAGAAGCGACTTCCGAAACTCGATCGTCAGTAATGACGACTTGGCCAATCGGGGCATTATTCGCCTCTTTGTAGTACAGCGTTTGACGATCGATCACGACGTCCGTCGATTTGGGCTCGCCAAGGATTTCCACCACCTGGGCGCGTGACATCCCCACCTTGACGGCGGCCCAACCCTCCAGGGTTCTCCAGGAAGGCGCCGGAACGGGCTGCGCAGCGGCAAGGATCGCGCGCTGCTGTGCTCTCACCGCACTTTCCAGAGTGGCAATGCGCCGATCCTGATCCGCCAGCATGCGCTTTAGCAGCGCGATCTCTTTAACAGCATTGTCGAGACGGGTGTCGGGCCTCTGGCCGGACAAACTGTACGAAGCACTGAGGAGAGCGGCAACAATTGCGCCCGCCCGGAAACCATGTGGCATAACGCCTCCGCTAACTGATTCTATGAGCTAGACGCTGGCCGGTGCAAGAACGTTTGAATTTATCCCGAGGGGGCGGGCATCCGCGCCCGGCAGTCCGCCGCTAACCGCGGATGCTCATGTCGCTGGAAGTTCCGCCCGCTGCCGGGACATAGCATTTGCTGGTGTAATCCATCACCATGCGATTGGCATTGAAGCGCCATCCGAGAGTGCGGATGGTGCGTTTCATGCGCTTGATCCAGCCGCGCGGCAAGCCGTCCTGGTCGCGCTGGTAAAACAGCGGAACCACTTCTTCGCGCAGAACACGGTATAAATCTTCGCCGTCGCGGGTGTCATGAACCTGCATATCGGTGTGGGTCCGGCCGTTGCCGATAGCGAAGCCGTTCATCCCGTCGTAGGCCTCTGCCCACCAGCCGTCCAGCACGGAGAGGTTGAGGCCGCCGTTCAGCACAACCTTCTGCCCGCTGGTACCGGAGGCTTCGAGAGGCCGCCGCGGATTGTTCAACCATACGTCGACGCCCTGCACGAATAAGCGGCCGACGTTGATGTCGTAATCCTCGACGAAAACCAGCTTGTCGGCGAACTTCGGGTCGCGCATCAGCTCCGCGATCTGCTGCAGCACCCGCTTGCCGGGCTCGTCCCGCGGATGCGCCTTGCCGGCAAACACAAACTGGATCGGGCGATTGGGATCGTTGACCATGGTGATCAACTTCTCGATATCGGCCAGCAGCAAATTGGCGCGCTTGTAAGTCGCGAAGCGCCGGGCGAAGCCGATGGTGAGCGCGTCCGGACTGAGAACGCGGGTCAGCCGCTGCAAGGTTTCGGGACTTTCCCCGCGCCGCTCGGCCTGTTCCCTAGCGCGGCGCCGCACGAATTCCAGCAGGCGGGATTTTAAGCTGAGGTGGGTTTCCCACAACTCGCCGTCATTCACTGTTTCGATGCCTTCCCAGATGCGCGATTCGCCGCTGTGCTCTTCCCAGCCAATTCCCAAGTGGCGATCGTACAAGCGGAACATCTGCGGCGCGAGCCAAGTGGGGACGTGCACGCCATTGGTGATGTGGCCGATCGGGATCTGATCCTCCAACTTGCCGGGGTAGAGGCCGGTCCACATGGCGCGCGATACCTCACCGTGCAGAGCGGAAACCGCGTTGGCCCGGCGCGAGAGGCGCAGGCCCAGCACCGTCATGCAAAACTCCTCATCCGGATTACCAGGTTGTTCGCGGCCGAGAGCCATGAACGCATCATGCGAGAGACCCAGCGCCTCGCGCAGAGGACCGAAGTGCTCTTCCATGAGTCCGGCATTGAACCGGTCGTGACCGGCAGGTACGGGCGTGTGAGTGGTGAACACCACTTCGCGCGAGACGCGAGGCATGGCCTGATAAAAGCCCACGCCTTCCTCTTCCATACGGCAACGAATCGCCTCCAGCACGGCGAACCCGCTATGTCCCTCGTTCAGGTGCAGCACGCCGGGCGTGATCCCCATGGCCTTCAGTGCGCGGAAGCCGCCGACGCCCAGCAGCAATTCCTGGCGTACACGCTCGCGGCCATCGCCGCCGTAGAGCCGCGAAGTCAACTCGCGATCTTCCGGCGTATTGCCGTCGACGTTGGTATCCAGGAGCAAAAGATCGATGCGGCCCACTTTTACGCGCCAGACTTTGGCGGCGATGGAAGCGCCCCGGGTTTCGATACGGATGGTCACCGTCTGGCCGTTCTTGCTAATGGCCGGGGCCATGGGGAGCTGGCTTACGTCAGTCGGCAGGTATTCTTCATGCTGCCAGCCGGTACGGTCCAGCCATTGCCGGAAATATCCCTGACCGTAAAACAAACCCACGCCGACTAAAGGAATGTCCAGATCGGATGCGCTCTTGACGTGGTCGCCCGCCAGCACGCCTAGGCCGCCGGAATAAATCGGCAGGGATTCGTGCAGGCCGAACTCCGCCGAAAAATAGGCCACCGGGCGCGGGCGTAACACTCCCGCGTGGGTTGCGCCCCAGGTGCGGTCGGCTTGCAGATATTCCTGCAGGCGGCGGTACGCATAGTTGATGCGGCCGTGCAGCACCAGCTCGCCGGCGCGGCGCTCCAGCTTGGAGAGAGGAATCTCGTTGAGCAGAGAAATAGGATTGTGGTTGAGTTCCCGCCAGCGCACTGGGTCAAGATCGCGAAACAGGCTGGTGGAATCCTGATCCCAGCTCCACCACAGGTTGCGCGCAATGGCCCACAGCTTTTCCTGCGCCGGCGCTATGAAGCGATCGAGCGTGCGCGCCTCGCTGACCACCGGCGCCACTTGGGCCGCGGCCTCGGTCAGCATGCGGATTTCGTCGTCCGGAAAAGTTCTGGTCTGGACTGTTTGCACGACCAGGACGCCTTGCAGCACGCCGCGGTCGACGATGGGGACGCCCAGAAAGGACTGGTAGGAATCTTCGCCCGCCTCGCGGAAATATTTGAAGCGCGGGTGGCTGGCGACTTGCCCGACAGCTACCGGACGCACCTGTTCGGCAACCAAGCCGGCTAAGCCCTCGTTCAGGGCCAGACGCAGCGTGCCGATACATTCGGGGCGCAGACCCACGGTCGCGGCCAACACCATGTTCGCGCGGTCCGGTTCCAGCAGATATACCGAGCACACATCGGTCTTGGCGCGCGCCGCGATCAAGGCGACGACGTTCATGAGCGTCTCAGCCGGCTTACCGCTGGCCTCGGCAAGGTTCCCGATTTCTTCCAGCGTCAAAACATAGTTGGCATCACGCGCGTCGGCGGGTTGGGTCATCAGAAATCCTCAGAAGTTTGAATTGAGCTTCGCGGCGGTTGTTCCGCGAACAGGGCGGGGAAAGGCACTTCCCATCTTACAGTGATTGGAGTGCGACAGAACAGGCTTAGAGTACTAAGCCGAGTCCGTGACAACTCAGTACTAAGGTGGCTGTTTGTTATTTGCCGCGGAACCCTTCGGTCAGCTCGATGCGTGTGCCTTCGGGATCGATGAGGTACGAGATCTGCAAGCCGCCCAGTTGCGGGAGCACGAGGTATTTCAAATCAAAAGGCGTGCCGGCGGCCTCCAGTTTCTTGCAGAAGGATTCCAACCCGACGACTTCAAACCCGATGTGATCGAGGGCTCGGCCTTTTGTAGGGGCGCCGGCCGACGCGGCTTTTTCGAAATAGATTTCGCCGCCCGGGAACACCGCAGTCAGGACCTTGCCGCGCTTGCCCTTGGTGCCTGAGAACATCTTCACGTACCACTCCTGAAGCGTGGCCGGATTCACACTCGCGATCTGGACGTGATGAAAGGCGAGGGGCGTCGCGAGAGACGCGTCCTCGACGAATTCGAAGTGAACTCCCTCGGGGAACTCGCCCAGCAGGGACTTGTGCTTCGCGTCATCCTTCAGCAACTTCACATTGGCCCTGTTGAGCTTCGCTTTGGTGTCGGCATAATTTTTGACGCGGAAGCTGACGTACGGAACGGTGGATCCTTCGGAGCCGCCGGTGGGTGGCTTCTGGCCTTTGGAGGCGATTACCATGGCCCCGGGAACGCTCATCAATTGGAGCACTCCAGTGTTGGTGGGGCGCGCGCCCAGCAAGTCGACCCAGATCTTTTTCTCGGCATCCGGATCATTCACGAACATGTGGACGTGCCCGTAGGAAATCCCGCTCGCATTGGGAGCGGCAAGCTGGGCAAACATTGTGGCGGACGAGGCCGCGATCAGCAGAATCCAGCGCATGGGCTACAGGCTATCACGTATTCGGCGCTGACGCTAAGCCAAGTCAGGCGGCCCCCATCACGTTCTAAACCGGATGGGGACCACCTGGGTTACGGCTCAGAACAGCAACTTCAGAGCGAACTGGATATTTCGGGCAAGGTAATTTCCCGTACTCCCGATCACGCCAAAAGCGGAGGTGCCGAAAACGTTGTTCGGCATGCCCAGGTTCGGGTGATTGAGAATATTGAACATTTCAGCACGGAATTGCAGGGTCATATGTTCGCGAGGCTGGAATTCCTTGAAAGCCGAGAAGTCCACGCTGACTGCTCTGGGGCCTCTCACCGTATTGCGGCCCAGGTTGCCGATGGTTTGCGCCGCGTTCAAGGAGAATGCCGCCTTGTTGAACCAGTTATTGACGGAACTGGTTCCGTTACCGTAGCCATCGCCGCCGTAGGGGAGCCCGGTTGCATTTGGACGATCGGCTGTCTGACCGGTGCCGGCGAGGTTGGAGGACGTCTGGATGGTTTCAACGCTGCCGGTTTGTGCGGTCGAAACCGCGTTGAACGCCCATCCCTTCACCAGCACACCGGGCAGGCCCGTCAAGCGACTTCCGAAGGGGAGCCGATAACTGGCAATAACATTGAAGCGCTGACGAATATCTATGTCCGAATCTCCGCGTTCATTTTTGAAGTTAGTTTCCAATTGGGGGAAGTAAGTACTGAATAGTGTTCCTCCACCAGTTGCGGGGTTGTCGTCGATGTTATGGGACCATGTGTAGTTTGCAGCCAGACTGAATCCCTTGTTGAAGCGATGCTCCAGCCCAGTTTGCGGCCCGCAGGCAGCAGGGAAATGACATAGTTTCCGGAACTGTTGGTGGTCGCCGTGCGGGTGAGGTTTGTTTCCGGATTTTCCACGGTGATTTTGGCATCCACCAGCACCGCGCCGCTCGAGTCAGTAACAGTCCCCAAGATGTCTGCTGTCGACACCTGCGCCGCTAGTGGCATCGCGCACACCACGGCAAGAACACTGAGAATGCAGGCCTGGACCAAAGGCGTGGCACGGCCATTCATCGATCTATTCAACATGGAATCCTCCCGTTAACTCTGCCCGGAATCGCCGGCGCTTAAGGTTCTCAAAGAGGGCTTTCTCTCGTCCCGTGCGACCTTTGCGAACCTTGGTGGAGGCTATCACAATACCTGCTTAGCGACAACCGACATTTGGCGTCGGCCCTGCCGAATGCTTGAGCACGCATTGCGACCTCGCGCGGAAAGGGGGGTAGTTCGGCGTCGCAAGCGAGTTCTTGGCCATAGCACGAGATTTTGATAACATCCGATAACGAATATTATGTCTACTTTCAATTTACCCCGTAAACTTCGCCAAGCACGCCACATGCTACGCTGAGTGCTGGCAATATCCGCTTGATTCCCCGCTTTCGGTATCGCATTTGGCTGGTGGGCGCGGCGCTCCTCGCGCTGCAGCTCTTCTTTCTGACCGGTCCCGGCATTGAAGAAGATGAGGCGCTATTCGTCGGGCCGTTCGTTGGCAACGCGCCCTCGCTTTATGAATGGCATGTGGGACACTTCCGAATTCCGGTGATGACGATGGACTACATCGGCGCCTTGAAGTCATGGCTGTACTGGCCCATCTTCCGGCTGTGGAGTCCCAACGTCTGGTCGATGCGGTTGCCGGTATGTTTGCTGAGCGTGGTCATGCTGCTGCTGTTCGCCGATGTGGTCCGCCGGGCCGTTGGGAGCCGAGTAGCGCTCGCGGCGGCGGTGTTTCTGGCCACTGACGCGGTGTTCGTCCTTATCAATGTCTTCGACATGACGGTGTGCCTGCTGCTGCTTGGAACCGTGGCGTTTTTGAATCTATTGCAGCGCTTTGAGGACTCTGGGAGTCAGCGATTTTTGGCGGCGGCATTTCTAGTCGCGGGATTGGCGTTATGGTACAAGGCCATCGCCATTTTCCCGCTGGCGGCGATGCTGCTCGCGCTGGCGGTGGCCTATCCGAACCAAGTATGGCGTGCGGTCACACGACGGAATGTTGCCCTGGCAGCGATCAGTATCGCGGTGGGCGCGGCACCCTTGATCGCGTTCAACCTGGAACGGCGAGGAGCGACGGTGCAAGCTTCAGGCGCGCTGCCGAGCGTACCCGCGCTCGAAAAGGTGGTGATGCTGCAGCACACATTGGATGGGCGCGCGTTTGAGCATTATATGTTCCGCAGTACCTCTACCGAGAAGATTCCGCTGATCGGAGCGCCGATCGGCGAGCTGGTGATCCGGTGGTATCGCGAATCGCACTTTGGTCCGGGGAGCGCGTTGCTGCCGAGCCTGGTGCTCGCGTTTGTCGCGCTGCCGTTCTTACGAAGGTCCGCGGTCTTCCCTGCTCTGATATTCAGTTGGACCGCGATGGCCGCGGCCTATGGCGCGATGTTTGTGTTTCGCGATGCCGGCGCGGGGCCGCACCACACAGTATTGCTATATCCCGCTCCGCACTTCATCGTGGCGGCGAGCGCGGCGGCTCTGGCGGAGCGCTACCTGATGGGCAAGCAAAACGCGGCTTTCGTCGCATTTTGCGTTGTGCTGGTGGCGTCGAATGCGTGTCTGCTGGGGCGCTACGCGCACGCGGCGCGGGTCAACGGTTTCAGCGCGTATTGGAGCGATGGCGTCGAGCGGCTTGCAGACGTGCTTGGTCATCAGGACCTGCCGGTAGCGCTTCTGGATTGGGGTATTCACAACGGAGTGCAAATCCATTCGCGCGACGCCGTGGCCTTCGCCGATCCCGCGCCGCGGGAACATATTCTATATGTGACGCACTGCGAAGGCTATGTGATCGACGAGTCGCGAACCAGTCAGTTCCAGGCACAACTGGCGGCCTCCAGCCTGCGCATGACGGCGAATCGCGTGGTGGCCGATAAAAAGGGTCATCTGGTGTATTGCCTGTTCCAACTGGAACGCAATTAGGCGCGTGCCAAACGGCGGCTCACGCAACCATTGGCATCAAAAAAGAGATATGATACGTGATCGCAGGGGAGGATCCATGAAAACTGACACTCTTAAATTTGCCGGATTCGCGTTGCTGGCTGCGGTCGTCGCCAGTGCGCCGGCGATGGCTCAAGAAGCGCCGGGAAAACTTTACAACACCGCGAAGCAGAAGCTGCTGGACGGCAAACAGATCTTCAGCGTGACGATTACAAAGCCTGACGCCGCAGCCTATTGCGAAGCGGCGAAGCACTACGACTACACCTGGTTTGAGATGCAGCATAGCACGCTCACCTGGGCCGACATCGAGAAAATGATCGCGGCCTGCCCGCACGTGGCAGCCACACCCATGGTGCGCATTCAGGACGAACTGGAAAGTTCCATCCAGCACGCCACCGATATCGGTTTGCTGGGGATCATCATGCCCACCACCGACACGGTTGAGAAAGCGCAAGCCGCGGTCAAGTATGCCAAGTATCCGCCGGAGGGCCGCCGTAGCATGGGCGGAGGTCAAGCACCCAGAATCTGGGCGGGCGAAGGCCAGGCCGCCACCATGAAGTATCGCACCACCATCAACGAGAATATGATGGTGGTCGTGATGATCGAAACTCCCGTTGGCGTTGCCCATATTGCCGAAATCGCCAATGTGCCGGGCGTCGATGCGGTTCTGGTAGCGAACACCGATCTGGGTAATTTCTCGGGCTGGTTCGACCACAATTCGGCGCCTTACCAGGGCATGGTCAAGCTGATTCACGATGCCACGCTGCACGCCGGAAAGTTTCTGGGCGCGACCGATCCTTCGTACGCGAAGGGGCGTCCGGACAGCGCCGACTACCGGTTCCTGCAGAACGGACCCGCATTCGACGGCTGGGTGAATCCAAACCGTCCGGCTGCAGCCGGCCGCGGCGCGTCTCAGTAAGCGTGGGTTGTCAAACGTCCAGCCCGCTCACTGCGGGTTGGGCTGGACGCTTGATTGTCTCAGCGACTTCACGGCGCCGTCAATCAGGGCCTGCCTTTCCTCGGCGCTGAGCCGTGCGGCGGGGTGCATGGGCAGATAAAACCAGGGCGGCATGTCGCCTTTCGTCACCTCATCGTCGACATCCTTGGCGTGCCGCTGCGGTTTATCCCACTCGGTGAAATTCAAATGCCGCCGTCCGCCGCTCACGTCGTTCTGGAGAAGCCGCGACATCGGCGCGACATGGG
>Ga0207703_10004775_pt1 | contig 11049 bp, 10 predicted proteins | sample KBSSwiS12_FD_184304 | JGI IMG/M metagenome (GOLD analysis project Ga0207703, IMG submission 184304) | Switchgrass rhizosphere microbial communities from Kellogg Biological Station, Michigan, USA - KBS Switchgrass S1-2 (SPAdes) (version 2) | ecosystem: Host-associated > Plants > Roots >... | reverse complement strand
TTCCAGTGCCAGGAGTCGTTCGCGATCCGTCAGGACGAAGCTGCTCATCTCACGCCTTCTTGGCGGGCAGGATGCCCATCCGTCCCGACACCACGTAAGCGGCCACCGCGGACACGATGAGACCCACGCCGACCGAGCCGACGATCGCCTGGATGACGGAGAGCGCCTGACGCACTTCTTCCATGGCGTCCTTCTGGACGAACAGGAGTCCGCCGCCGAGCGCCATCAGCACGATGCCGGCCTGCATCGACCAGATGATACGGCTGACGGGCGCCGAGGAACGTGACTCGGCGTCGAGCGCGATCGGCGTGGATTCGAGGAAGCGGCTGCCGGCCGGCGACTGAGCGTAGGCCAGCAGATCCTCGTTGGTGGTCAGGCGATCCAGCAGCTTTCCGTGCATCTCGACCTGCACCTTCGACGTGCGCAGCCAGCGGCGATGATCGACGATGGTCCGGACGAGCCACACGAAGATGCTCATCGTGGTCAGGAGAATGATGCCGGCACCCATGCCTGCCAGGATCTCCTCGAGCAGTTCCTGGGTGCGATCGCCGGCCGAGCGCTCACGGTACTGAAACGTACCGAAGTAGAAGCTCGGGTTTCGCGTCACCTCCGGGTGCTGTTCGATGAAGGCCACGAGCGCCGGGTAGGCCGACATGTAGTCGGCCTTGCCGAGCAGCGACGGGTCGCGCTGGATGATCTCCCCCACCGCCGGCGGGTACTGGCGCATCACCCGCCACAGATCCTGCTGGGTCATGTAGGCGTTCTGCGCGTCGAATGCGGCCCGCTCGCTGTCGGGCAGCGGCCGGCCCCGCTCGATGAGCACGGGCCCCCGATTCGGGACCGGGTTGCGCTGGGCAAGGGCCGGAGCGGAGGTGCCGGCGAGCGTCAGGGCCAGGAGAGAAGCGGTGAGGGCGCGTCGTGTCATACCCGCTATAACGGGACGTTGCGGAAAAGGTTAACCGCGGGTCGCCACGCCGATCCGCGTCACCACCGCCTCCGCCAGCCGGTCTATGTCGTTGATATCGTTGTAGATCTGCGCCGAAATCCGGGCCCACACCCGCTCCCGGTAGGCGTGCATCTGCACCTCGATGCCGTCGTCGAAGAACAACGCGTCCCGCAGGGCCTGGGCTTCGACGGGCGTGCTTCCCGCCACCTCGGGCAGCGGCACCGTCGCCATCGACGCGATCATCGCCTCGGGCACGTCGAACGTGGTGTGCCACCGCTCCGCCAGCCGGTGCGCGCCGGTCCACGCCAGGTTGTGGTTGTAAGCCTGGATCTCCTCGAGGCCCCATTCGCGCATCAGGGCAATGGCCGCGGGAGCCGAGAGATGTGGGGACGGATCGCGGGTGCCCAGCATGTCGAATTCGGCCTTGAAGCCCTTGTCGAGACCCCAGGAGATGATGGCCGGCCGCAGGTCGGCCTGCCGCTCCGGCGCGGCCCACAGGATGCCGCTGCTGCGCGGCGTCCACGCCCACTTGTGGAGGTTGGCCGTGTAGTAGTCGACGCCGAGCGACGGGATGTCGATCGGGATCTGCCCCGGCGCGTGCGCGGCGTCGGCGAGCACCGCCACCCCTTTGGCGCGCAGCCGCGCCGCCGTTTCACGCAGTGGGAAGACGAGCGCGCTCTGGGCGGTGATGTGTTCGACGATCGCCAGCCGCGTGCACGGCCCCACCGCATCGGCGTAGGCGTCGGCCAGACGGTCGGCGCGGAACGGGTGCGGCATCTCGACGGTGCGCACCGTGGCGCCGTGCTCGCGGGCGGCAAAGAGCGCCGCGCGCAAGACGCCGCCGTACACGAGATCCGAGACGAGGATCTCGTCGCCCTCGCGGAGCGGAAACGAGCGCAGCACCGAATTGACGCCGGCCGTGATGTTGTCGACGAACACGAGGTCTTCGCCGCGCGCGCCCAGGAACTCCGCCACGGTGTCGGCGGCCGCGCGCAGCCGCGGCGGTTCCGGCAGCGGCCGGCCGAATTCCGTCTTCGAGAGGGCCCGCAGGATGAAACGGCTCGGATGCCGTTCGATCTCGTCGCGAATCGCCTGCTGGACGGCCATGATGCGGCGCGGCGTCACGCCGACGGTTCCGTGATTGAGGTAGGTCACCCCTGGATCGAAGGACCACTCCGCCAGCATCGGCTTGCCGAACGACCGTGTCGTGCCCATCACCGTCTCCCGTCGATACTCCCGTTCCTCGTCAGCGTCGTGACGGCGCGAACCAGCTGACCGACGTCCAGAGGCTTGGACAGATGGCGCTGATATCCGGCCTCGATCGCGCGCGCGCGATCTTCGCTGCGCGCGTAGGCGGTGAGCGCAATCGCCGGCAGCCGGGCGGCGTCGAACCCGCGGGCGCGGACCTGCCGGATCAGATCGTAACCGTCCTCGCCCGGAATGCCGATATCGCTCACCATCAGGTTCGGCTGAAACGAATCGAGGGCATCGAGGGCACCTCGCACATCCTCGACCTCGCACACCCGCGCCTCGGCGGAGGTGAGCACGCGATTCAGCAGACCGCGGGCGTCTTCGTCGTCTTCGACGATCAGGACGCGAATTCCCGTCAGGCTCGGCTGGCCGATCTCGACGTCGGGCGAGGCGGACGCGGGCCGGACGTCCGTCGTCCGGACCCGAACCAGGAACGTGGAACCGCGATCGGGCCCCTCGCTCAGAGCCATCACCGTTCCACCGTGGGCCTCGACCAGCTCCTTCACGATCGACAGGCCCAGTCCGAGCCCTCCGTACCAGCGCGTGGTACCGGCGTCCTCCTGTCGGAAGCGCTCGAAGATGTGCGGAAGGAACTCGGGCGAAATGCCGCGCCCTTCGTCGCGCACCGAGAGTTCGACCCCCTCGGGTGCGTTCGCCAGGCGAATCGTGACGGTGCCGCCGCGGCGGGAAAACTTCACCGCGTTATCGAGCAGATTCCAGATCACCTGTTGAAAACGCGCCTGGTCCCATTGAATCTCGCCGATCGGCTCGATCTCGGTCCGGATGCTCACGTCCTGCGTCTTGGCCGATCCCGCCAGCGCACTCACCGACGCCTCGATCGTCTCGCGCGGGTCGAACCACCGGACGTCCAGACTCAGCTTGCCGGAGGTGATGCGGGAAATGTCGAGCAGGTCGGCGATGAGTTGCGTCTGCACGCGCGCGTTGCGGGCGATCGCCTCGACGCCGCGAGTCTGTTCCGGATCGTTCGGATCGATGCGGCGCTTCAGCAGTTCCGCCCAGCCGACGATGGCGTTGAGCGGCGTGCGCAGCTCGTGCGACAGCGCGGCGAGAAAATCGTCTTTGAGGCGACTGGCGCGTTCGGCGTCGGCACGCGCAGCCTGTTCGCTGTCGAGCAGCCGCTCGCGATGCGCCTCGATCGCCGTGCGCTCGGTGATGTCGGTGCAGAGCGCCAGGCGGGTGTTGGGTGCGGAGTGCACCGACACGCTCCATTCGAGCGGCACCAGCCGTCCGTCGCGCCGCATGATTGAAAAGACGCCCCGCCAGGCACCCGTCAACGCCAGCTCGCGATCCATCTCGACCAGCGTCCGCACCGAGGCGGCGGGTACGAAGTCGGTCAACGGACGCCCCACCATCTGTTCGCAGTCGTGATCGAAACTGCGGCATGCCGCCGGGTTGACGTCGAGCACGTGCATCTGCTCGTCGAACAGCACGATGCCGTCGAGCGCCTGCTCGAACACCGCCTTGAACTTGGCCTCGCTGGCACGCATCGCCTCTTCGGCACGCCGCGTGCGCAGGAAGGCGTTCACGGTTGCGATGAGGACGGGCGCTTCGACGGGGCTGGTGATGTAGCCGTCCGCACCGCCCTGGAGGCCGCGTACCTGGTCGGCGGCGTTGGTAAATGTGGCCGAGAGATGAATCACGGGCGTGCGTGCCGTGTCCGCCCGCGCGCGCAGCCGCCGGCACACCTCGAAGCCGTCGATGTCGGGCAGGTTGACGTCGAGCACGACCAGGTCGGGCCCCTGCTGGGCGAGCTCCAGCGCCTCCTGCCCGCTCGCCGCCTCGAGCACGACGAACCCCGCCCCGCGCAGCACCCGGCTGGTGGCGTAGCGGCTCGCCGGAGTGTCGTCGACGACTAGAAGCGTAGCGGGGGAAGCCTGAGCCATCGTGACCTACTCTACCGGACGCAATTCGATGGGGATGGTCACGGAGAAGGTCGACCCCTTGCCCAGCTCGCTCTGTACGTCCACCCGTCCGCCGAGCACGGTGGCCAGCTTGCGGCTCAGCGACAAGCCGAGCCCGGTCCCACGAAGCCGCTTCTGGATGGGCGCGTCCACCTGGACGAAATCCTGAAAGATAGTGGCGAGGTACTCCGGGCCGATGCCGATACCGGTGTCGGTGACGGCAAAGGTCACCGAGTCGCCGCCGGTCCGGCGCGCCGTCACCCGCACCTCACCCTCCGGCGTGAACTTCAAGGCGTTCGAGATGAAATTACGGAGGATCTGCGACAGCTTCTTGTCGTCCGTATAGATCTTCGTGACGTCGACCGGCTCTTCGAAGGCCAACGACACCGACTCCGACGACAGGATCGGCTTGAACATCCCTCGCAGCGCGGAAAAGAGATCGACCATCTCGAACCACGCGGGCGAGATGGTCACCCGTCCCGCCTCGACCTTTGCGAGATCGAGCAAGTCATCCACCATCTCGGTCAGCTCCGTCGCGGCCGACTGGATGAAGAGCACCTGTTTCTGCTGCTCCTCCGTGAGCGGACCATCCATGAGATCGAGCAGAATGCGCGTCAGGCTGCGAATCGAGCCCAAGGGCGTCCGAAACTCATGGCTCATGTAGGAGAGGAACCGGCTCTTGAGGTCGGAGGCTTCGCGCAGCAACATCGCCTGGTCGTCGAGCTCGGCGTAGAGCGCCACCACGCCGTGATTCGTTTCGGCGAGCTCCGTCGTGAGCGTCTTGATCGTCGCCTCGTGCGCGCGAATCTGCGCTTCCGCGCGCTCCAGTGCGAGAGGGTCCGGGCCGCTCATGAGGCCGCTCCTGCCGCGCGTCGATCGCTGCGCACGACCAGCACCGTGGCGTCGTCGCGGCCACGTCCGAAGTCGCGCAGCAGAACGGCCGCCACCACGGCCGGATGCCGGCCGATCAGCCCCTCGTGGGCATCGAGCGACCACCGGTTCGAGACACCGTCCGAGTGCATGATGAGGAGCGCGCGCTCCGGCCAGTCGTAGGCCAGCTGCTGCGCTTTGCGCATGTTCAAGCCGACGGTGCCGTTCTGACTGGCCATACCGCGGCTCTGCGACGACGTGACGAGCGACCCGGCGATATTGCCGACGCCGGCGTAGTGGACCACGCCGCTGCGTATCAGGTGGGCTGCCGCGACCGCGGCGCCCCGGCTGCCGCTCAGCGCCCGATGCGCGCGTTCGACGAACTCGCTCGGAGCATCGAACGCGCCGGCATCGAACACGTCGGCGGCGCGATCGGCCGCCTCGGCGGCGAGCGGGCCGTGGCCGAGTCCGTCGGCCACGAGCAACGCGATCTCCCCGTCCCGTTCGGCCACGCGCCAGGCGTCGCCGCACACCAGCTCGTTGGGTGCGGGCGACGATACGGCGGCCCACTGATAGCCGTACTCGGTCGGCCGGCCGCATTGCGCCCCGACACGCGCCATCACCACCGTGCCGGTGCCGGGGACGGAATCGAGGTCGAATTCGGTGGCCATGCGCCGCACCGCTCCCAGCCCGGTGCCGGGCGTGCCGCTCGTGGAGAATCCGTCTCGGAGGCAGCGCTGCACGTCGGTCATCCCCGGGCCCGAATCGATCGCCAGCACCTCGAGGCAGCGCCCGGAAGGCCGCCGCAGTATCTGGAGGAGGATGCGTCCGTCGCGGGCGTACTTCGCCAGGTTGCTGGCCAGCTCGGTGACCACCACCCCGGCGGCGCCGCATTCGGTGTCGCTGAGCGCCGCCTGCTCCGCCATCCGCATGGCGATGCGTCTTGCCTCGCCCACTTGGCTCTGGCCCGCGACCGCCACGGACACGTGAGCCATCATCGTCTACTTCCAGCGCGTGATGGTCACGCGCGTGCCGCGGCCGGGTGCCGTCTCGATCTCGAAGTCGTTGACGAGACGCTTGGCGCCGGACAGCCCCAGACCGAGGCCAGAGCCGGAGGTCCAGCCGTCCGTCAAAGCGCGGGCGACATCCTCGATCCCAGGCCCTCGATCGACGAAGTGCAGGCGCAGCCCTTTCCGCCCGCCGTCCTCGAGCGTCTCCCAGCGCATCTCGCCACCGAGGCCGTAGACGACGGTGTTGCGCGCGAGCTCGCTGGCGGCGGTGACGATCTTGGTCTGGTCGACGATGCCGAATCCGATCTCCTGCGCCACCTTCCGCACGCTCTGCCGGGCCAGCACGATGTCCTGTTCCGAGCGCACGGGTACGAGGTCACTCTTGATGATCGTCATCAGTCGAGTCTGTCCGCCCGAGCCGGGCCCGTAGCCGCTGCATCCCCCGCTCCACGGTCAGCGCGGTGTCGACGCCCGAGAGGCTCAGGCCGAGCTCGACCAGCGTGATGGCCACGGCAGGACGCATCCCCACCACCACCGTCTGTGCGTCGAGAATTCGAGCCATCGCAGAGATGTTTGCAATCATCCGGCCGATGTAGGAATCCACCAGCTCGAGTGCCGAGATGTCGATGAGCACGCCTTTGGCGCCGGTGCGCTCGATCTTCTCGGTGAGGTCTTCCTGCAGCGTGCGGGCCAGCCGGTCGTGCATGTCCACCTGGATGGTGACCAGCAGGAAGTCGCCCATCCGGAGAATCGGAATGCGGTCCATCTACGCGCTCTGCGTCGCTCTGGCCTTGATCACCGTGAGGCCCACCTGCTTGAGCGCGACGGCCAACGCGTCGGCCAGGGTGGCCTTGGTGGTGATGCCCTGCAGGTCGATGCCGAGATGCACGATCGTCTGCGCAATCTGCGGGCGGATGCCGCTGATGATGCACTCAGCGCCCATGAGACGGATCGCCGTGACCGTCTTGAGCAGGTGCTGTGCGACCAGCGTGTCGACGGTCGGCACGCCGGTGATGTCGATGATCGCGATTTCGGACCCGGTATCGACCAGCCGCTGCAGCAGCGACTCCATGACGATCTGCGTGCGGGCGCTGTCGAGCGTGCCGATCATCGGCAGCGCGATGACACCGTCCCAGAGCTTGACCACCGGGGTCGAGAGCTCCAGCATTTCTTCCTGCTGCCGGCCGATGACCTCCTCGCGCGTCTTTTGAAAGCTCTTCACCGTGTGCATGCCGAGCGCGTCCACCATCTCGGTGATGGCCCATGTCTCGTCAGCCAGCCCCTGGACGTCATTCGCGGTCACACGCCGAACGCGGTCGAAGAGCGGTTTCTTCAACGAGAAGATGAACGTCGCGGTCTCGGCGGACGAGAAGCCTTGCAGTGCACGGGTTCGAGAGAGCTCTTGGAGATTCTCGCGGACCGGACGCCATGCCTCGCTGCCCACGTCGGTGCCATGCGCGGCGGCGTCCGCAATCGACGTCAGAAGCTGGTTCGCTTGAGCTTTAAGCTCAGCCTCCGAAATCCGCTGATCGGCGCCCGCGCGCCGCAACTCGCGCATCCAGTCATCGAGCAGGGCGCTCTTGTCGGATTTCAGGATCTCGGCCGTCTTTGCACGGGCGTCCGCCATCGACTCTCTCCGTTGTGTGGGAAGCGCTCATGCTACTCGGTTTTCGGATCAGATGTTTTTGGATGCGCGCGTCAGTCGCCGAGGCGCTGCGCGAGTGCGTCGATGATCTTGCCACCGTGGAAACGGCCGTTTTCGATGAAGATGTTGCCGGTGTGGCGCCCCGCCACGGCGCCGCCGGCGACAAACAGGTTCGGCACGTTGGTCTCGAACGTCTCGCTGTTCATCTGCGGCGCGAGCGTATCGGGATCGCAGTTTACGCCGGCGCGCACCATCAGCTCGGTGTCGGGCCGATAGCCGGTGAGCAGGAATACGCCTTCCGCCGGCACCTCCTCGCGGCCGCCGGGCCCGTCGATCACGACGGCGGTCGGCGTGATCTCGATCACGCGCGATTCGAAGCGCGCCTTCACCGAGCCTTCCTTGATCCGGTTCTCGATGTCCGGGCGCACCCAGTACTTGATCGTGCTCCCGAGCTCGGCGTGGCGATGCACGAGCGTGGGATAGCCGCCAGCGCGAAACAGCTCGAGGCACGCTTCGGCCGCCGAGTTCTTGCCGCCTACCACCACGACGCGCCGCCGATAATACGGATGCGCGTCGGTGTAGTAATGGTTGACGTGCGGCAGGTCCTCGCCCGGCACGTTCAGCCGGTTCGGGATGTCGTAGTAGCCGATCGCCAGCACCACGGCCCGCGCTTCCCTGACGCGTGTCACGCCGCGCGGCGTCGTCGTCGTGACGGCGAACACGCCGTCGTCGCCCCGCTCGATCGCAGTCACGGCCTCGTGAAACGAGATCTGCAGGTCGAACGCGTCCACGACCCGCCGGTAGTAGCGCAGCGCCTCCAGCCGGGTCGGCTTGTCGTACGGGCTCACGAGCGGCAGGCCGCCGATTTCGAGCAGCTCCGGCGTGGTGAAGAACACCATGTGCTGCGGAAAGTTGAAGATGGAGTTGACGAGGATGCCTTTTTCCACGACCACGTAGTCGAGGCCGCGCTGTTTGGCGGCAATGGCAGTGGCGAGACCGGACGGGCCGGCACCAATGATCAGGACATCGCGGACGGGCATCATAAGATCTTAGATCGCGAACCCAGTGCCCCTAATCACGCTCGACCACGTTTCGGTTGCCTACGGCCATCTGCCGCTGCTCGACGAGTCGAGCCTGCAGATCGAGCCGGGCGAACGCGTCTGCCTCATCGGCCGCAACGGTACCGGCAAGTCCACGCTGCTGAACGTGCTCGCGGGCGCCGTCCCGCCCGACGCCGGCCGCGTCTGGATGCAGCCGGGGCTGCGCATCGGACACCTGGCGCAGGATGCGCCGTTCTTCGACGAGCGCCCGGTGTTCGACGTGGTGGCCGACGGCGTCGGCGACCTTGCGAACCTGGTGAAGGACTACCACCACGCCGCCGTCGCCGTCTCGGAAGCAGCGACACCCGAGCACCTCGAGCAGCTCGGCGTGTTGCAGCACGAGCTCGAGCAGCGGGATGGATGGCGCCTGGAGCAGCAGGTAGAAGTGGTACTCGATCGGCTGGGGCTGCCGGCGGACGCCAGCGCCGCCACCCTGTCCGGCGGCTGGCGCCGCCGCGTGCTGCTGGCGCGCGCGCTGGCCGGCCAGCCGGGGCTGCTGCTGCTCGACGAACCGACCAACCACCTCGACATCGAGTCGATGTCGTGGCTCGAGTCGTTTCTCACCACCTACGCCGGCACCGTGGTGTTCGTCACCCACGACCGCGTGTTCTTGCAGAACGTCGCCACGCGGATCGTCGAACTCGATCGCGGGCGGCTGTCGTCGTGGCCGGGCGATTACGCCAACTTCCTCCGCCGCAAAGAGGAATGGCTCTCGGCCGAAGCCGTGCGGCAGGAGAAGTTCGACAAGAAGCTCGCGGAAGAAGAGGCGTGGCTGCGGCAGGGCATCAAAGCGCGCCGCACGCGCAACGAAGGGCGCGTGCGCGCGTTGATGGCCATGCGCGCCGAGCGGGCGGCGTGGCGCTCGCAGACGGGCTCCGTCCGCCTGCAGGCCGATGCGGCGGAACGCACCGGCCGCATGGTGTTCGAGGCCGAGCACCTGTCGAAGTCGTTCCCCCTTCGCCAAGGCTCCGGCGGACAAGTCGGCGCCACACGGGTGGTTCAGGACCTTTCGCTGCGCGTCGTCCGCGGCGACCGCATCGGTCTCATCGGGCCGAACGGCTCGGGCAAGACCACGCTGCTCCGGCTGCTGCTCGGCGAGATCCCCCCCGACTCGGGAGAGGTGCGCCACGGTGCGAACCTGCAGATCGCCTATTACGACCAGCTGCGTGAGCAGCTCGATCCCGAGCGGACCGTGGTCGACACGATCGGCGACGGCCGCGACACGGTGACGATCAACGGGCGCGAGCAGCACGTGCACGGCTATCTGCGCGACTTCCTCTTTCCACCCGAGCGAGCCCTGTCGCCGGTACGGGCGCTCTCGGGCGGCGAACGCAACCGCCTGCTGCTCGCCCGTCTGTTCACCAGGCCGGCCAACGTGCTGGTGCTCGACGAGCCGACCAACGACCTCGACATCGAAACGCTGGAGCTCCTGGAGTCGCTGCTGGCGGAGTGGCCGGGCACGCTGCTGCTCGTCAGCCACGACCGCGCGTTCATCGACAACGTGGTCACGAGCACGCTCGTGTTCGAAGGCCAGGGCCGGATCGCTGAATACGTGGGCGGCTACGAGGACTGGCTGCGGCAGCGCCCCGCCGCGCCCGCAGGCGCGCAGATTGTAGAGGCGAACCTTCAGGTTCGCCTGGACGACAAGACAGGCGAACCCCTTCGAGGTTCGCCTCTACGAAAACAGGGCCCACGGAAGGCCAGCTACAACGAGCAGCAGGAGCTGATTGCGCTTCCGGGCCGGATCGAGAGCCTCGAGGCCGAGCAGCAACGCCTCCAGGACGCAGTGGCGTCACCCGATTTTTACAAGGAGGGGGCCGACGCGATCGCGCGTGGCCTGGCGCGGCTCGAGGCCATCGAGCAGGAGCTCTTGGAGGCGCTGGCGCGCTGGGACGAATTGGATTCCCTGACAAAACGCTAAAATAGACAGTTCATGATCTCTGTCAGCAGCGTCTCAATGCGGTACGGCAACAAGGTGCTCTTCGATGACGTCTCCACGACGTTCTCGCCCGGGCGCCGGTACGGGCTCACGGGTCCCAACGGGGCCGGCAAGTCCACGTTCATGAAGCTCCTCACCGGAGCGCTCGAACCGCAGAAAGGCAGCGTCGTGCGGCCGCCGAAGCTCGGCGTGCTGCGGCAGGACCAGTTCGAGTTCGACGCCTTCCGCGTGATCGACACCGTGATCATGGGCAACCAGCGGCTGTGGACGGCGCTGCAAGAGCGCGAGAAGCTCTACGAGCTCACCGACATGACCGACGCGCAGGGCATGCGCCTGGGTGAGCTCGAAGGCATCGTCGGCGAGGAA
>Ga0207703_10004758_pt1 | contig 11069 bp, 10 predicted proteins | sample KBSSwiS12_FD_184304 | JGI IMG/M metagenome (GOLD analysis project Ga0207703, IMG submission 184304) | Switchgrass rhizosphere microbial communities from Kellogg Biological Station, Michigan, USA - KBS Switchgrass S1-2 (SPAdes) (version 2) | ecosystem: Host-associated > Plants > Roots >... | reverse complement strand
ACCATGCGCAGCCGGCTGGCGAGGCCCTTGAGGATGGACTCGGTCTGCCCGGCGAAACCGTCCGACGTCAGCTTTCCTTCCGCGTTGGCGGCGGCGATGTACCGGTCCATCGGCTCGAAGAACCAGGTGTCGCCGAAATCGGTCAGCCCGGTGCGATCCCGAGCGGCCGCCAGCAGGGACTCGCGGTCGAAGGCCGGCGCGGCGGTGATAGCGGACGATGCCATTGCAGTACTGTCTCTCCCGGGCCCGCGAATGCTTACATGCGTAAGCTACTGAGGCTTTGCGTTCGCAATTCCGTGCATAATGGCACCGGGAGGGGTGATTTGCAAATCCGTTTGTCGACAATGTCGCTTCCCGTTCCGCAGGCGGGGACCGGGCTCAGGCTCCTTGCAGGATCATGTCCGCGGCCTTTTCAGCGACCATGGCGACCGGGATGGCGGTGTTGCCGCCCGGAAGGTGCGGCATGACCGATGCATCGACCACGCGCAGGGACTGCAAGCCATGTACGCGCAGGCGATCGTCCACCACCGCCAACGGGTCCGACCCCATCCGGGCCGTGCTGGTCGAGTGGTAATCGGCTTCGGCATGGGCACGGACATAGGCGTCGATCTGAGCGTCGCTCTGGACGTCATTGCCGGGGGCGAGCTCGTCGCCCCGCATCTCGTCGAACGCGGGCTGGGCGAACAGGCGGCGGGCGATGCGCACGCCCTCGCGCATGACCCGGCGGTCGTTCTCGGTCGCGTTGTAGTTCTGGTCGATCACCGGCGGCGCGTCGGGGTCGGCGCTGGCGAGCGTGACGCTGCCGCGCGATTCCGGCCGCGCGACGTTGATGTGGGCGTAGAAGCCGTGCATCGGCACCATCTCGCGCCCATTATGCGCCATCAGGGCGGAGACGAGCAGCATCTTGATGTCGGGTTCGTCCAGCGCGGGATCGGACCGGACCAGGCACGCGACGGACATGCCGGGGTCAGCCAGCGGGCCCTTGCGCAGGGCGAGGTACTGCACCATCGCGACGGCGCCGCGCAGCGGATTGAGGAAGCGCAGCATCGACCACGGCTTGGTCGAGCGGTATTTCACATGGGCCGCGAGGTGGTCCTGCAGGCCCTGGCCGACGCCGGGAATGTCGCGGACGAGGGCGATGCCGTGCTCGGCCAGATGAGCCGCGGGGCCGACCCCCGAGAGCATCAGCAGCTGCGGGGTGTTGATGGCGCCGGCCGAGAGGATCACCTCGCGCGCTGCCACGGCGAGGCGGTCGACTCCATCCTTGCGGAACTCGACGCCGGTGGCGCGGGTGCCCTCGAACATTACGCGCCGACTGTGCGCCCCGGTGAGGACGGTGAGATTGGGGCGCTTCAGCACCGGACGCAGATAGGCGGACGAGGCGCTTGAGCGCCGGCCGCGCCCCACGGTGAGATCGATGGCGCCGAAGCCGTCGCGCGTCTCGCCATTGAGGTCGTCGGTGACGGGATAGCCCGCCTGGCGCCCGGCCTCGATGAAGGCGCGGGCAAACGGGTGGCCCTGATCGGCCCGGGTGACCTGGATGGGGCCATCCTGGCCGTGCCACGCATTGTCGGCCGGGCCGAAGCTTTCGAGCTTGCGGAAGTATGGCAGCACGTCGGCGAAGGACCAGCCGCGGTTGCCGGCCTGGGCCCAGCGGTCGTAATCCGAGTGGAAGCCCCGATCATAGGCCATGCCGTTGATCGACGAGCCGCCACCGAGGACCTTCCCGCGTGGCAGGTAGAGCACGCGGTCTTCGAGGTGCTTCTGCGGCGCGGACATGTAGCGCCAGGCATGGGCGCCCGACATCATGATCGGCAGCAGGCCGCCGGGCGCGGTGATCAGCGGGCTGCGATCGTCCCCTCCGGCTTCCAGCAGCAGCACGCGAGCCTGCGAGTCGGCCGAGAGGCGGTTGGCGAGAACGCAGCCGGCTACTCCGCCACCGACGATCACATAGTCGAATTCGAGCTTTTCCATGCTCTCCTGCATCCTTCCCTTCCCGGTCCCCGCATCGTGCCGGTCGCTTGCCCCCGCTGCAATGCGTGCGACCAGCGCCAAAGGTTTGATGGCACGATCGGGCTGAAATGGCGCAGACGGTTCGTCCGAACCGCTTGGGCCTGCCTGCCAAACCGATCTAGCTGACCGGGAGAGGAAGCCGAACGATGCGAGTCATAGCCAATCACCAGCTCTGCCAGGGGCATGCCCGCTGCGAGGACCTGTGCCCCGAAGTGTTCGCCACCGATGCCGTCGAAGGCAAGGTGGTGATCGTCATGGACGAGATCCCCGCCGCGCTCGAGGACAAGGTCCGGCTGGCCGTGCGCAATTGCCCGGAAGGGGCCTTGCGGGTGACGCGGAAGGCCGCCGCTGGAGATGATGCCGGGCGAGGGGAGGAGCCGCAATGACCCTCCGGTTCCAGCCCTCTCCGCCCGATCACGTGCCGGCCGAGCGCATGGTCGATTTCGACATGTTCCACATCCCCCCGGGCGTGACCGACCCGGCCGAGATCTGGCACGATCTGGTGCGCCGCGGCGTGCCGGAGATCTTCTATACCCCCCGCAACGGCGGCCATTGGGTATTCCTGCGCTACGAGGACATCGTCGAGGCCTACCGCGACTATTCGATCTTCTCGACCTACCAGACCCCGGTGCCGCCGATCGAGCCCTATCCCGTGGTGCAGCCCCAGGGCGTGGACCCGCCGGAGCACAACGTGTTCCGCAAGCTGCTGGCGCCGATGTTCACGCCGATCGCCGTGCGCGGGATGATGGGGGAACTGGAACGGCGGGCGACGATCCTGATCGAGCCCCTGGCGAACCGGGGCGAGTGCGACTTCATCACCGACTATGCCGAACGCTATCCGACCGGCATGTTCCTGTACCTGTTCGGGTTGCCCGAGGAGCGGCTGGACGAGTTCCTCGCGCTGGCCAACACCTTCTTCCGCAGCACGGATCCGGACGCGCGGGCGCGCAACATCACGGAAATCTATGCCGAGCTCGACCGGCTGTTCCGCGACAAGCAGCGCAATCCGGGGGACGACATCGCCTCGCGGATCGTTGCGGCGCGCGACGAGGCGGGGCAGCCTCACGCGTGGGAGGATATCCTCAACTGCGGCTTCCTGCTGTTCGTGGCCGGACTCGACACCGTGACCAACACGATGGCCTATGTCTGGCGGTATCTGGCGACGAACCCCGCGGCCCAGCGCCACTTCCGCGAGCGGCTGGACGATCCCGACGCGTTCCTGCGCGCGATCGAGGAGCTGATGCGGATCAACGCCGTGTCCAACCTGTTCCGGCGGGTGACGCACGACTGCACCTACAAGGGCGTTCAGCTGCGCCGCAATGACCGGGTGGTGCTGCCCAACACGGTGGCCAACCGCGATCCCCGCGTGTTCAAGGACCCGCAGGTGATCGACCTCGACCGGGAGGTGAACGTTCACGTGACCTTCGGGGTGGGTCCGCACCGCTGCATCGGGTCGATGCTGGCCAAGCGGGAGGTCATGGTTTCGCTGCAGCAGTGGCTGCGCCGCATTCCCGAATTCACGCTGGCCGAGCAGCAGCCGGAGGGCGCGGTGTTCGGCGGCGCGGTGATGGGCTTCACCGCCCTGCGGCTGCACTGGGAAACTGCCGCGAGGGCCGCGGCCTGAATGCAAGGATGCCCCTGCGCCTGCCCAGTGGCGCAGGGGCCCCGGCCCGATGTCAGAGCTCGACGACGGAGAGGATGTGGCTCTGGCGGTCCGGGAATACGTAATCGAATTCGAAGTACATGTTCTCGCCCAGCTGTCCGGCGCGGACCAGGTCGGTCTCGACGAAAACCTGGACCCCGGCAGCGCCATAGGCATAGCGGGTGGCGTTGCCGAACACGGGCGAGGCGTCGAGACGCGCGTCGACTTCCGGATCGCCGCGGCGGGCGCGGTTCATGCCGATGTGGATGCGGCCCTTGAAGGCGGGATCGTGTTCGGCGAGGTCCTGGAGCTTGAGGACCATCGCTTCGAGTTCATCGAGCGAATCGACGAGGAACCCGAAGTGGAAGCTCGCCTCGAAATCCTGCCCCATCATCGCCCGATAGCCTTTCACGGCCTCGTGTTCATCGTCGGTTCCGACGCGCAGGGCCTCGTGGATCGCGGCGATCAGCTGCTGCTGCGGTTCGGGCAGGCACGAGAGGTAGACGATGCCGTCCCCGCGCGAGAAATGGCCGCCGTTGACGACGAAACGGTAGAAGTTGCCGTTGGGCAGGGGCAGGACCTGCGTTTCCGTGAGGCCGGCGATCTGGAGCAGGCGCGAGGCGGCCGGGCCATCGGCGGGCGTACCGTAGTGCAGGGCCAGATGGCCCATCGACAGGCCTCCGTCCGAGATCGCCGAGGTTTCGATGTCCGGTGCGGTGGTTGCCATGTCCAGTATCCTCTCGAGCCCGCCCCGCCGGTTGATCCGGGCGCTGGGCACTGCTGGCCGAACCATACCAGCAGCCCCGGCGGCTCGCAATAAGGTGAGTGAGCGCTAACAACTATGTGCGTACCGTTTTTCTGCCAGAGCTCCGAATGACACGGAAGTATCGCAAACTGCCTGCCAGTTTGCGTACGCGAAAACAGTGGCAGGCAGAGCGAGGATTGGTTTAGTGACGCAGCATGCAACGCCTCGCGCTCGACCATATCACCGCGATCGACACCACGCCGGTCCAATTGGCCCAGGTGGCGCGGGGCGCAGGGTGCGACGGGATCTGCCTGTTCATGGAGCCGATGGCGGTGCTGCCGCTGATGCCGCAGTTCGACCTCTATGGCGACCGCGCGGCCCGCGCGGAGACCCGGGCGGTGCTGGACGACCTCGGAGTTCGGCTGGACCTCGCCTATCCGTTCACCCTGGCCGGGCGGACCGAAGTGGCAGCCTTCGCCCCGGCGATGGAATGCGCGGCCGAGCTGGGTGCGGGCCTGATCAATGCCCTGCTGTACGACCGTGAGCCCGAACGGCGGCTGGACCGGTTCGCGGCGTTCTGTGATCTGGCCGCGACGTTCGGCCTTGGCGTGGGGGTGGAATTCTACCCCCCGAGCCAGATTCCCTCGCTCGCCTCAGCGCTCGAACTCGTGGGTCGGATCGGCCGCCCCGGAGCGGTGGGCGTCAACGCGGACCTGCTGCACCTGATGCGCTCGGGCGGCTCCATCGCCGAACTCGCCGCCGCGCCGGCCGGGTATATCCTCTATGGGCAGGTCGCGGACGGGCCCGAGCAGGCGCCGGAGGACCTCGGGCGCGAAGCATCGTACGAGCGGGCGCTGTGCGGCGAAGGTGTGTTCGACGTGGCAGGCTTCGTGCGCGCCTTGCCGGAGGGCTGTCCCATCAGCATCGAAATCCCGCGCGACCATGCGGTGGCTGATGAGACGTCTGCCGAACGGGCCCGCCGTGCCGTGGACAGCGTGCGGGCCGCGCTCGCCTAGCGGAGCCGGATCGACCGGCGCCCACCCCGCGGCCTGCCGCAGGGTGGGCGATGAAGGTCAGGCGTTACGAAGCGAGGCGAGTTCCTCCGCCGTCAGCGTGAGCGAATCCGCCTTCGCGCTGTCGGCCACCTGCTCGGGCGAGGAGCCGCCGAAGATCGCGATGGTCTGGTTCGGCTGGCTCAGCAGGTAGGAGAGGACGATCTCGTTGATCGAGACGCCATGCTTGGCCGCCAGGGCCCGCACGGCCGCCAGGCGGCGCTCGTTGGCGGGGTTGGCATAGCGGCCGGCAAGCGGCTCACCGACCGATCCCGCCGCCAGCTTGGTGAAGTAGCCGCCGGACTGCGCGGCATAGGCGATGATCGGCAGGCCCGCGGCATGCAGGTCTTCGTACTCGCCTTCGTAGTAGTGCTGGTAGCCCTGCTGCGCGGCGGCGCCCACGTCCGGTACGGCCAGGCCCCAGAACGTTTCGGAAGCGACGAAGCCCTGCTTGCCGATCGATGCGGCATAGGCATTGGCGGCGCGGATCCGGTCGGCCGCCCAGTTCGAGGCGGCGAAGTGACGGATGCGGCCCGCCTCGCGGTGCGCGATCAGGGCATCGATGATCGGTTCGACCGGGCTTTCCGGATTGTCCATGTGCAGGAAGTAGAGGTCGATGGTGTCGATGCCGAGATGGTCGAGGCTCTGCGCCAGGTCGGCCGCCACGTCTTCCGGGGTCACGCGGTTGCGGTAGTCGCCCACGCGCATGTCGAAGAAGCCGCCCTTGGTGGCGATCACGAAATCGTCGCGCTTGCGGGTCTTGAGCCAGGCGCCGACCGCGCGCTCGCTCGCGCCGATCGGGGCATCGGGCATCCAGTCGCCATATGAGCGGGCCGTGTCGATGAAGTTGCCGCCGAGCCCGGCGAAGGTCTCGAGAATGGCATTGGACTTGCCCTGATCGAGCATCCAGCCGAGCATGTTGGTGCCGTAGCAGAGGCGGCTGACCGTGAGGTCGGTGTGGTTGAGCTTCACTTTCGAAAGCATCTTTGGGTTCCTTGTGCGGGGTATGTGCCGATCGGGTGGCGGAATGGCGGGATTTGCAGGCTCCTGAACGTTTCAGGCCCGGGCTGCGCGCCGGCCGGCCTGGCGTCCGAAGAACGTGCAGTCGGCAAGGCTGAGCCCGGATGAATAGCCGTGGCCCCACGCCGGGAGTCCTGACGTGCAGCGGCCGGCGGCGAACAGGCCGGGGATGGTTGCGCCCGACCGGTCCAGCACTTCGCCATCGGTGGAAGTCCTGAGGCCGCCGAGCGTGAAGAAGCTGAAGTAGCTCGTCTCGAAATTGCATTCCAGCGCGACGAAGGGCGACTGCTCGAGCGGGGTGAGGATCGGCTCCTGCTTGTCGAACAGCGGATCGCGGCCTTCGCGGGCATGGGCGTTGTAGAAGTGCATCGTGGCCGTGAGCGCGCCGGGCGCCATGCCGAGCTCGCCTTCCACCTCCTCCCAGGTCTCGCCGGTGGCGGCGATGGTGATGCCTGCAAGGTCGAGCGGCTGGGAGAAATGGGCGCTGTCGAGCAGCAGGTAGACCTTGCCACCCGGCTGGTCCAGCGCGCAGCGGCTGACCCGGCCGTGGTAGCAATCCTCGTTGATGAAGCGCTGGCCGGCCACGTTGACGAACACGCCGTGGGCCTGTTCGGCCGGGATCGTCCACGGGCAGGTGGTGAAGAACTGGTCCATGTGGATCGCGTCGCCCCCGGCCGAGACGCCCAGCTCGATGCCCACGCCGTCGTCCTTGTCGCCGATCGGGCTGTTGATGCGGAACGTGTCGGGGCAGTACTTGCGGCGCATCGCCTCGTTGAAGACGAAGCCGCCGGTGGCCAGCACCAAGCCGCGGCGGGCGCGGACGAAGCGATCGGCATTGTCGATCCGGACGACGGCGCCGGCAACGCGGGTCCCATCCATGATCAGGGCGACCGCGCGGGAATCCACGTGGATCGCTGCCCCGAGCTCGCGCGCGCGTCGTTCCAGGATATCGACCAGCGGCCGGCCGCCACCCCAGCCCATGTGCTGGATCACATGGCCGCGCGGCGCGGGGCGGGCCTGGTGACAGAACGGGGCTGCCGCCTCGCTGCCGGACCAGATCAGGGTGGAATCGTCGGTGGGCTCGATCACTTTGCCGGGCAGGTAATTGCCGCGGTAGGGCACGCCCTGGTCCTTCAGCCACTGGTAATGCGCCAGCGCCTCGCGGCCGTAGAGCTCGCACTTGGCCTCGTCGACGCAGGGGCCGCCAGCTAGCTTCAGATAGGCGGTGAAGTCCTCCACCGTGTCAGCGAAGCCGGCTGCCAGCTGGGCGTCCGTCCCGCCGCCGACGTAGATCTCGCCGCCCGAGAGGGCCGAGGCGCCGCCGCTGCCCGAACTGCGTTCGAACAGCATGACCTGTGCGCCGACGGCGCAGGCCTCGATCGCGGCGCAGGCGCCCGTCGCGCCGAAGCCGATGATCGCCACGTCCGTCTCGAAGTCCCACCGCGGGACCTCGGTCACGGACAGGGCGCGGTACGGTGAGTATCCGGTCATCCTGGCCACATTCTCCCAAGCGAGCCGCGCGGTCCGTTTTGTCGGCGATTGCCCTGTCCGGCCGCCGGGCCGGGCGAAGGAGATCGCACGCTTCGCTGCGCTGCATTCGTAATTTAGAATTGCATTGGATACGCAAATCGTCAATTGAAAAGCCAATCACCTTTCGATATTGGCGATTTTGGAATCAGGCGGGCGAGTTTCGCCGGTGGCGACCAGGCAGGCGCCATAACAAGGGAGAGCGGCCCGGTGCAGGGCATCGATCGCATTGATCTGACCGGCAAGGTGGCCATCGTCACGGGCGGCACGCGCGGCCTGGGACGGCACATCGCCGAGACGTTGGTGCGGGCCGGCGCTGCCGTGACCGTGTGCGGCCGGACCGAGCCTGCCACCTTGCCCGAGGGCATGACCTTCCGTGCCGCCGACGTCCGCGATCCCGAGCAGGCGCAGGCGCTGGTCGATGCGGTTGCTCAGGAGCATGGCCGGCTCGACATCCTCGTCAACAATGCCGGCGGATCGCCCCAGGCCCCCGCAACCGCCAGCCCGCGGTTTTTCGACGCGATCGTCCGGCTTAATCTGCATTCGGCGATGTACATGTCGCAATATGCCCATCCCCACATGGCGCGAGCAGGCATGGGCAGCATCATCAACATCGCCAGTGTCTCGGGCGTGCGTCCCTCGCCGATGACCGCCGCCTATGGCGCCGCCAAGGCCGGCCTGCTCAACCTCACCCAGAGCCTCGCCCAGGAGTGGGGCCCGGACGGCATCCGCGTGAACGCGCTGGTCGTCGGCCTCGTGCAGAGCGGGGCCGAGGAGGAACCCTACGGCGATTCCGCTGCCCAGGTCCGGATCGCCAAGTCCTTGCCGCTGCAACGGATGGGGACCGGCCAGGATGTGGCCGGCGCCGTGCTGTGGCTGAGTTCCAGCCTCGCCGCATGGGTCAGCGGCGCACGTATCAATGTCGATGGAGGGGGCGAGCGGCCCTACTTCCTCGACCTCGCCAAAGGAAGTTGAGGCCAATGGGCATTCGAGCACTGGGCTATGTCAGGATCGAAACCGCAAAGCCGGAAGCCTGGGATCATCTCTTGACCCAGGTGGTGGGGGTGATGCGCGCCGAGCCCCGGCGTGAGGACGTCGCCGCCTACCGGATCGACGATCGCCCGTTCCGCTTCTGGGTGGAGCGCGGCGCGACCGACCGCCTGGTGGCTGCCGGCTACGAGGTGGCTGACGCGGCGACGCTGGCGGCGCTGAAGGAGACGATCGTCGGCCTCGGGCGCGAGGTCATCGACGGGGACGCGCAGGGCGCGCAGGAGCGCGGTGTTTCCGCCTTCTTCTCCACCACCGACCCGTCCGGCAACGGGCTCGAGTTCTTCTGGGGCGACAGCCGCGACGACGTGGCGTTCCAGTCGGAGGTCGGCGTCAGCGGCTTCGTGACCGGCGACATGGGCATGGGCCACGCCGTGTTCGGCACGCCCAATTTCGAGGAGGCCCACGCCTTCTACGAGGCCATCGGCTTCCGCGACACCGACTTTCCGCGCTTCCATTTCTCTGACGATCCGAACGATCCGGGCATGGGCTTCGCGTTCATGCACGCGGATAACGGCCGCCACCATTCGCTCGCCATCGCGGAAATGCCGGTGCCGCCTTCAGGCTGCGTCCACATCATGCTCGAGATGAAGACCCAGAGCGACGTGGGCAAGTGCCACGACCGGATGCGGCTGAACAATGTGCCCGAGAGCGCGACCCTGGGCCGCCACGTCAATGACCAGACCTTCGGCTTCTACTTGCAGACCCCGTCGGGCTTCGACCTCGAGATCGGGGCTGATCCGCTGGTCATCGATCACACGAACTGGACCACCACCGCCCACCTCGTTCCGAGCGAATGGGGGCACGTCTGGGCGTGGCAGAAGGCGCTGAAAGAACAACAAGGAGAGCAGGCGTGAGCCAGAGTCCCCAGAGTCCGAAGCCGCTCGACAAGCGGATGAGCGCGGCCGATGTGGTGGCGCAGCTCAAGGATGGAATGACCATCGGCATCGGCGGCTGGGCGACCCGGCGCAAGCCGATGGCGCTCGTGCGCGAGATCCTGAAGTCCGATCTCAAGGACCTGACCGTGGTATCCTATGGCGGTCCCGATGTCGGCATGCTGTGCGCGGCGGGCAAGGTGAAGAAGCTGGTCTTCGCCTTCGTCAGCCTCGATCACTACCCGCTCGAGCCGCACTTTCGCGCCGCCCGCCAGGCTGGTGCGATCGAGGTCGTGGAACTCGATGAAGGCGCGTTTCACTGGGGCCTGCGCGCCGCGGCGATGGACCTGCCGTTCCTGCCGACCCGCATCGGTATCGGCACCGACCTGCTCACCCAGAAGGGCATCGAGTTCAAGACGGTCAAGAGCCCCTATGCCGATGGCGAGGAACTTGTGGCCATGCCGGCGATCAAGCTCGACGTGGCGCTGATCCACGCGCAGCAATCGGACGAGAAGGGCAACCTCCTGGTGACCTCGCCCGATCCGTTCTTCGATGAGCTGTTCGCCCGCGCGGCGCCGGTCTGCTACGCCAGCGTCGACCGGATCGTGACGACCGCCGAACTCGATATCGAGCGCAACGCCCGCTTCACGCTGGTCGAGCGCGCCCGGATCACCGGCGTGGTTCCTGCGCCTTATGGCGCCCACCCGACCAGCTCGGCACCCGAGTACCACCTCGATCTCAAGCACCTGAAGACCTACGTCGACAGCGCCGCTTCACCGGAGGCCTGGGCCGAGTACCGCAAGTCGTTCGTCGATGTTCCGGCGCAGGACTACCTCGCCAACGTCGGCGGCGCGGGCGCCATCGACGCGCTGCCGCGCCCCGTTTACTGAGGAGAGGCACACGTGACCGAATATTCGCTCGCCGAGCTCGTCATCGTTGCCTGCGCCCAGGCCTGGAAGGACGACGGGGAATTGATGGCCACCGGGGTCGGGCCGCTGCCGCGCCTCGGCACCGCGCTGGCCAAGACCCAGTACAATCCGGCCCTGCAGGTCACCGACGGCGAATGCTATTACGCCGACGAAACCGTGCCCCCGGGCAAGCGGGTCGGGACGGTGGTCTATGAGGGCTATGCCAACTACGACCGGGTG
>Ga0207703_10004754_pt1 | contig 11073 bp, 10 predicted proteins | sample KBSSwiS12_FD_184304 | JGI IMG/M metagenome (GOLD analysis project Ga0207703, IMG submission 184304) | Switchgrass rhizosphere microbial communities from Kellogg Biological Station, Michigan, USA - KBS Switchgrass S1-2 (SPAdes) (version 2) | ecosystem: Host-associated > Plants > Roots >... | reverse complement strand
GCCGGGCGCCGGCTTCGCGTACTTCGCCGTCGCGGCGGGCGTCTTCGTCACCGCGTTCTACTCGTTCCGGATGTACTTCCTGGTCTTCCACGGGCCGGAGCGCTTCCGCGACAAGCCGCACCCTTCACCTGCGCACGACGAGCACGCGACGCGCGACGCGCACGAGGGCGAGGGCGCTGACGCCCACGCGACGCACGCCGAGCCCGACCCGCACGCGCACGATGCGCACGCGGCGGCGCCGCACGAGTCGCCGGCCGTCGTCACGCTGCCGCTGGTCGCCCTCGCGATCCCGTCGGTCGTCATCGGCGCAATGACGATCGGGCCGATGCTGTTCGGCGACTTCTTCAAGGACTCGATCGCCGTCCTCGGCGAGCGCCACCCCGCGATGGCGGAGCTGAAGGGCGAGTACCACGGCCCGATCGCGATGGCAGCGCACGCGCTCGCCGGGCCGATCTTCTGGCTCGCGCTCGCCGGCGTCGTCGCCGCCTGGTTCCTCTACCTGCGCCGGCCCGACATTCCGGCGGCGCTGCAGCGTCGCTTCGCCACGCTCTACCGGATCCTCGACAACAAGTACTACTTCGACTGGTTCAACGAGAACGTGCTGGCGCGCGGCGCCCGGCTCGCCGGGATCGGACTCTGGCGCGGCGGCGACGTCGGCGTCATCGACAACATCGTGATCGACGGCTCGGCGCGCGCGATCGGCGGTTTCGCCGTACTCAGCCGCCAGCTGCAGAGCGGCTACCTGTACTGGTACGCGCTCGTCATGATCGTCGGCGTGATAGGCCTCATGACGTGGCAGCTCTGGCCGTTCCTCGGCAATCTCTTGGGCCGCTGAAGCCGGTAGGCGAACAAGAACAACATGCCTCTCCTCAGCATCGCGATCTGGCTGCCCATCGTCTCGGGAGCGCTGCTGCTCGCGTTCGGCCGCGACGACCGCGCCGACGCGGTGCGCTGGGCCGCGCTCGTCGCCGCGACCGCGAGCTTCCTGGTGACGATCCCGCTCGTCACCGGCTTTGACCTCGGCACGGCGGCGATGCAGTTCGGCGAGAAGCACGCCTGGATCGCGCGCTTCAACGTCTACTACACGCTCGGCGTCGACGGCATCTCGGTCTGGTTCGTGCTGCTCACCGCCTTCACGACCCCGATCGTCGTCATCTCGGCGTGGAAGGTGATCGAGGAGCGCGTCAACCAGTACATGGCGGCGTTCCTGATCCTCTCGGGGCTCCTCGTCGGCGTCTTCTGCGCGCTCGACGGGCTGCTGTTCTACGTCTTCTTCGAGGCGACGCTGATTCCGATGTATCTCATCATCGGCGTCTGGGGCGGGCCGCGCCGCGTCTACGCGGCGTTCAAGTTCTTCCTCTACACGCTCGCCGGCTCGCTGCTGATGCTGGTGGCGCTGATCTACCTCTACTACAAGTCGGGCGGCAGCTTCGACATCCTCGTCTGGCACCGGCTGCCGCTTTCGTTGCAGGCGCAGGTCGCGATCTTCTTCGCGTTCTTCTTCGCGTTCGCGGTCAAGGTGCCGATGTGGCCGGTGCACACCTGGCTTCCCGACGCCCACGTCGAGGCGCCGACCGGCGGCTCGGTCGTGCTGGCGGCGATCATGCTGAAGCTCGGCGCGTACGGGTTCCTGCGCTTCTCGCTGCCGATCACGCCCGACGCCAGCCATCGCTGGACGTGGTTCATGGTCGCGCTGTCGCTGATCGCGATCGTCTACATCGGCCTCGTCGCGCTCGTCCAGCACGACATGAAGAAGCTCGTCGCGTACTCGTCGGTCGCCCACATGGGCTTCGTGACGCTGGGCTTCTTCATGTTCAACGAGCTGACGACGTCGGGAGCGATCGTGCAGATGATCTCGCACGGCTTCGTGTCGGCCGCGATGTTCCTGTGCATCGGCGTCCTCTACGACCGCGTCCACTCGCGCGAGATCGCGGCCTACGGCGGCGTCGTCAACACGATGCCGAAGTTCGCGACCTTCGCGGTCCTGTTCGCGATGGCCAACTGCGGTCTGCCCGGCACCGCCGGGTTCGTCGGCGAGTGGATGGTCATCCTCGGCACCGTCAAGGTGAACTTCTGGATCGCCGCCGCCGCCGCGACGACGCTGATCTGGGGCGCCGGCTACACGCTATGGATGGTCAAGCGCGTCTACTTCGGCGCGGTCGCCAACGCCGAGGTCGCAGCGCTTCCCGACCTCGACCGGCGCGAGTTCACGATGCTCGCGATCGTCGCCGTCGCCGTCCTCGCGATGGGCGTCTACCCGAAGCCGTTCACCGATGTCATGCACACCTCGGTCGTCGAGCTGCTGCGTCACTCGTCGGTGTCCAAGATCGCTCCCTGAGATGAACTGCGCCGCCACGCTCGCTTCGCCCGCTCCCTCCCGAGGGGGCGCGGTACCCTTCGGACGGCCGTGCGGGCACCTGCTCTCATGAACTGGCAAGCCGTCTTTCCGATCGTCCCGGAGATCACGCTGCTCGTGATGGCGTGCGTCGTCGCGCTCACCGACCTCTGGATCCCGGGCAAGGACCGCATCGTCACGTACTGTCTCGCGCAGGCGTCGCTCACCGTCGTCGCCGCGACCCAGCTCTGGTACTTCTCGGGCGGCGCGACGTACTACGCGATGCAGCGGATGGTCGTCGCCGATCCGATGGGCCATCTGCTCGGCCTGTTCGCGACGATCGCCATGATGGCCACGCTCGTCTACGCGCGGCCGTACGCGGCCAAACGGGAGATGCTGCGCGGCGAGCTGTTCACGCTCTCGATGTTCTCGCTGCTCGGCATCCTCGTCATGGTGGCGGCGAACAACTTCCTCGTCGTCTATCTCGGCCTCGAGCTGATGTCGCTGTCGCTGTACGCGCTCGTCGCGATGCGCCGCGACGACACCGGCGCGACCGAGGCCGCGATGAAGTACTTCGTCCTTGGCGCGCTGGCGAGCGGCTTCCTGCTCTACGGCCTGTCGATGATGTACGGCGCGACCGGCTCGCTCGAGATGAACGAGGTCTTCAAGGCGATCGCCACCGGCCGGATCAACCGCGCCGTCCTCGTCTTCGGCACCGTCTTCGTCGTCGCCGGGCTGGCATTCAAGCTCGGCGCGGTCCCGTTCCACATGTGGGTGCCCGACGTCTACCAGGGCGCGCCGACGTCGATGACGCTGCTCGTCGGCGGTGCGCCGAAGCTCGCCGCGTTCGCGATCACGATCCGCCTCCTGGTCGAGGGGATGAGCGGGCTGGCGCTCGACTGGCAGCAGATGCTGGTGCTGCTCTCGCTCGCGTCGATGGCGCTCGGCAACCTGGCGGCGATCGCGCAGAGCAACCTCAAGCGGATGCTCGCCTATTCGACGATCGCCCAGATCGGCTTCATGCTGCTCGGCTTCGTGCCGACGGTCGTGAGCGGCAACACCGTCTCCGCCGGCAACGGCTACAGCTCGGCGATGTTCTACGTCATCACCGATGTGCTGACGACGCTCGGCACGTTCGGCATGATCATGCTGCTCTCGCGCGCCGGGCACGAGGCCGAGCGGATCGAAGACTTCGCCGGGCTGGCGCGGCGCAGCCCCTGGTTCGCCGGCGTGATGGCGGTCTTCATGTTCTCGCTCGCCGGCATTCCGCCGACGGTCGGGTTCTACGCCAAGCTCGCGGTGCTGCAGTCGCTCGTCACGACCAACCTGCCCGGCTTCATCGCGCTCGCGGTCGCGGCGGTCGTGCTCTCGTTGCTCGGCGCGTTCTACTACGTCCGCGTCGTCAAGGTCATGTACTTCGACGAGCCGGCCGACCTCCATCCGGTCGGCGGCGCGCGCGACGTCCGCATCCTGCTCTCGTTCAACGGCGCCGCCGTGCTGCTGCTCGGCATCCTGCCCGGCGGGCTGATGCAGCTGTGCGCGCAGGCGATCGTGCAGATGTTCGCGACGTAGCATGACCAAGCCTGCTGGCGCCTCGCTTCGTTCGCTGCCCCCCGCGGGGGCGCGGCCGGGCTCGGGAGCGGCGCGGCGCCCGGCCGGTGGCTGAGCCGTCGATGTCCGTCTCCGGCGACGCCGAGCACCTGCGCGAGCGCTTCGTCGAACGCGTCGACGCCTGGCGCGGCGCCTTCCTCGACGTCCGCCGCGACCGCGTCGCGCTTGCCGACGGCAGCCGGGCCGACCGCGACTACATCGTCCACACGGGCGCGGTGATGGTCGTCCCGCTGCTCGACGGCGACCGCGTCGTCGTCGAGCGCCAGTGGCGCTACCCGATGGAGCGGGCGATGCTCGAATTCCCCGCCGGCAAGCTCGAGCCGGGCGAGCCGGTCCTCGCGTGCGCCGTGCGCGAGCTCGCCGAGGAGACGGGCTACCGGGCGCACGAGTGGGCGCGCGCCGGCATCCTGCACAACGCGATCAGCTACTCGACCGAGGGGATCGAGGTCTGGTTCGCGCGCGGCCTCGAGGCGGGCGAGCGCAGCCTCGATGTCGGCGAGTTTCTCGACGTCTTCGCGCTGACGGTCGACGAGGTCGACGACGCGGCGCGGCGCGGCGACATCACCGACGCCAAGACGCTCGTCGGCCTGCTCTGGCTCGCCAACTGGCGCGCCGGTCGCTGGCCGTTGCAATGGGTCACCATCGGCTCGGCGCCGTGACGATAATGCCGCCATGAAGGTCTTCAACCTGCGCTGCGGCCAGCAGCACGCATACGAAGGCTGGTTCGCTTCCGAGGACGACTTCGTGTCGCAGCAGGAGCGCGGCATCGTCGCGTGCCCGCTGTGCGGCGATACCGTTGCCGTGCGGCTGCCGAACGCGCCGCGCGTGAAGCGAGCGCGCGCCTCGGCGAGCGCCGAGCAGGCCGCGCAGAGCACCGAGATGACGCTTCAGTCGCAGTGGCTGCGCGCGGTCCGCCAGGTGCTGAATTCGACAGAGGACGTCGGTGAGCGCTTCCCCGAGGAAGCGCGTCGCATCCACTACGGCGAAGTGGAAGAGCGCGGCATCCGCGGCCGCGCGAGCAAGGAAGACGCCGACGCCCTCCGCGAGGAGGGCATCGAGGTGATGGCGCTGCCGTTGCCGGACGCCGTCAAGGGGCCGCTTCAGTGACGGCCGACGGCATCGAGCACCAGATAGCGTGAGTCGGCGAAGGCGCTGAGGAGGGCGTCGCCGGCACGGTCGAAGTCGAACGCGTCGCCGTCCTGGAGGACGACGTCGCGCGGATCGCCATCCTGGGTGATCCAGATCGCGCCGCTCATCACCTCGACGCGCCGGCCGCGTTCAGCGTGCAGGTGACGGACGTTGCCCTTGGCAAGGTTGCGGGTGCCGTTGAGCAGGTCTTGGTTCATGGTCGGACTCCCTGTAGCATGAATGCCATGCATGAAACGGGGCTGCAACGGGTGGTCGCTCGTCACCGCCTTGACGTGCATATTGGTGCTGCACGCCGCCTCCGACAAACGGTGATTGCGAATGTCATGCATGCGCAGGACGCATGCGAAAGGTGCCAACCGTGACCCGTGGCGCGTACGACCTGCCGCCCCTCGACGCCCTCGTCGCGTTCGAGAGCGCGGCGCGCCATCTCAGCTTCACGCGCGCCGCCAACGAGATCGCGCTCACCCAGTCGGCGGTCAGCCGGCAGATCCAGACGCTCGAGGAGCGCCTCGGCGTCGCCCTGTTCCGGCGCATGCACCGCGCGATCGCACTCACCGACGAGGGCCGCACGCTGCAGCTCGCCGTCGTCGATGCGCTCGTCCGGCTCGACCGCGCGACGCGCGACATCCGCCAGGCCGAGCGCATCAAGGCGGTGATCGTGACCACCACGGCGGGGTTCGCGGGCCTTTGGCTGATCCCGCGCCTGTCGGCGTTCGTCGCCGCGCATCCCGGCGTCGACGTCCGCATCACGACGAGCTACGAGCTCGTCAACCTCGAGCGCGACGCGGTCGACGTCGCGATCCGCTATCGGCCGATCGACGTCGCACTGCCTGCCGGCTCGATGACGCTCTTCGGCGAAACGGTCTTTCCGGTGTGCAGCCCGAAGCTGCGCGCGAGCAAGGTCGCACCGCTTCGCGAGCCTGCAGATCTCGCCCGCCACATCCTGCTCAACATGGAAGGCGACAACAGCGAGCAGCTGCTCGACTGGAACCTCTGGCTGCACGCGCTCGGCGTCGCCGATCTGAAGCCCGCTGGCATGCTGCGCTTCTCGTCGTACGACCAGATCATCCAGGCGGCGATCGCCGGGCAGGGCGTCGCGCTCGGCCGCATGCCGCTGCTCGAGCGCCAGCTCGCCGAGCGGCAGCTCGTCGCGCCGTTCCGCAAGAGCCTGGTGTCGCCGCGCGGCTACTGCGTGATCGTCTCGACGCGCTCGGCCGATCGGCCCGAGGTGCGTGCCTTCGTCGACTGGCTCGTCCTCACCGCGGCGCCGCAGGCGGAAGAACGCGGCCCGGGTTCAGAACGCCGGCAGGGTCGAGCGCGGCCTTGATCGCGCGCATCATGTCGAGCGCCACCGGTGACTTGCGCAGCGCGAGCTCGTCGCGCTTGAGGGCGCCGATGCCGTGCTCGGCCGAGATCGAGCCGCCGCGCGCCGCGACCGCGTCGTAGACGAGCCGCGTGATCGCGGCTTCGTGGCGCTCGGCGAAGGCGCTCGCATCGGCGTCGGCCGGCGGCTGCACGTTGTAGTGCAGGTTGCCGTCGCCGAGGTGGCCGAAGTCGATGACGCGAACGCCGGGAAACCTGCGCGCGAGATCGGCGTCGGTGACGGCGACGAACTCCTCGATCGCCGACACCGGCAGCGCGATGTCGTGCTTGATGTTGCTGCCCTCGGCGACCTGCGCGAGCGGGATCGTCTCGCGGACGTGCCACATCGCGTTTGCCTGCTCGAGGCTGGTCGCGACCGCGGCGTCGCCGATCAGCTTGCGCTCGAGCGCGTCGCCGAGCAACGCCTCGAGCGCCGCTGCGCCGTGCGCCTCGCCTTCGAGATCCGAGTGCTCGATGAGCGCGGTCCAGGGCGCCGGGCCGACCGCCTGGCGCAGTTGCGCGAAGTGCTTGCGGACGAGCGCGAGCGACGCCTCGTTCATGATCTCGAAGCCGGTGAGCCCGGGCCCGAGCCGCTCGTGCGCGCGGCCGAGCAGCTCGATCGCGGCGGCGAGCGACGGCAGCGTCGCCTTCGCCGTCATCGTCGCGCGCGGCCGCGGGTGCAGCCGCAGCGTTGCCGCGGTGATGATCGCGAGCGTGCCTTCGCTGCCGACGATCAGGTTGCGCAGGTCGTAGCCGGTGTTGTCCTTGCGCAGGCCGCTCAAGCCCTCCCAGATGCGGCCGTCGGCGGTGACCGCCTCGATGCCGAGGCAGAGATCACGGGCGTTGCCGTAGCGCAGCACCTGCGTTCCGCCGGCGTTGGTCGCGAGGTTGCCGCCGATCGTGCAGCTGCCCTCGGCGGCGAGGCTGAGCGCGAACAGCAGCCCGTGCGCTGCCGCCGCCTCCTGGACGTGCTGCAGCACGCAGCCGGCCTCGACGGTCATCGTCAGGTTGACGCGGTCGACGCTGCGGATCTTGTTCAGCCGCGCCGTCGACAGTACCACCTGGCTGCCGCTCGCATCCGGCACCGATGCGCCGACCAGACCGGTGTTGCCGCCTTGCGCGACGAGCGACCCACCGTGGTCGCGGCACGCGGCGACGACGGCGACGACCTCGCTGGTCGAGCCCGGCCGCACGACCGCGAGCGCGCGGCCGGCGAAGCGTTTGCGCCAGTCGGTCTCGTACGACGCGCAGTCGGCGCCGACGAGGACGTTCGTGCTGCCGACGACGGCGGCGAGGTCGTCGAGCAGGCTCACGGCGTTGCGGCCGCCGCCGCGCCTGCGCGCAGGCGGGCGCGGACGTGGACGCAGCAAGCGGCGAAGAGGACCAGCGCCAGCGCGAGCTCGCCGAGTGCCAGTGCCGCCGAGATGCCGCGCTCGCTCGTCGCCCGGACCGCGCCCTCGGCGGCATAGATCCAGACCGCGAGGCTCAGCCACCGATACGTGTAGAGGCGCATGCGCAGCAGGCCGGGCAGGGGAGCGAAGAGCGGCAGCACCTTGACGGCGAGCGTGCCGCTGCCGGTCGGCGCCAGCCAGAGCTCCCATGCCGCGCCGAGGACGATCAGCGCGCCGGTCGCGACGACGGCGACCAGGCGCGCAGCGCGCGCCGCGTTGGCCGGGGCCGCGGCGTCGTCCATCGCTGCTTATGATGCCAGCAATGCATCGCGCATCGCGTGAACAGGGTCCGGTCGTCGTGACGAACGACCCGCCCGCAGGACCGCGCCGAGCGGCCGAGGAGACCTGGTTCCTCAACGCAGAGACGCTGCTGTTGCGGTTCCGCGAGGACCGCCTCGCGCTCACCGCCGGCAGCCTGACGTTCACGACGATCATCTCGCTGGTGCCGCTGCTGACGGTGATGCTGGCGCTGTTCTCGGCATTCCCGATGTTCGCGACGCTGCAGCTCGCGCTGCAGAAGTACCTGCTGGAGACGCTGATGCCGGACACGATCGTGCGCCCGGTGATCGGCGCGATCACGCAGTTCTCGTCGCGCGCGAGCCGGCTCGGCACGGTCGGCCTCATCGCGCTCGTCGTCACCGCGCTGGCGATGATGCTGACGATCGACCGCGCGCTGAACACGATCTGGCGCGTCCGCAAGCGCCGCCGCATCGCGCAGCGCGTCGCCATCTACTGGGCGGCCGTGACGCTCGGGCCGCTCATCTTCGCGATCAGCCTGAGCGCGACGTCGTACGCGACGTCGGCGTCGCGCGGCCTGCTCGGCGACATGCCGCGCGGCCTCGGCTTCGCGGTCGCGACGTTCGACTTCGTCCTCGAGGCGTTCACCGTCGCCGCGCTCTTCCGCTACGTGCCGAACACGGTCGTGCATTGGCGCCACGCGCTGCTCGGCGGCGTCTTCGTCGCCTTCTGCATCGCGCTCGGCAAGCGCGCGCTGACCGCGTATGTCGGCGCGGTGCCGACGTACTCGCTCGTCTACGGTGCGTTCGCGACGGTGCCGATCTTCCTGATCTGGATCTATCTGTGCTGGGTGATCGTCCTGCTCGGCGCCGTCGTCGCCGCGTATGCGCCGCTCGTCGGCAAGCCCGTGAGCCGCTGGCCGGACGCGGCGGGAATCGAGTTCCACCTCGCGCTGCTCGTCCTGGGCGAGCTCGCCGCGGCGCGTCGCGACGGCCGCGGCGGCCGCGAAGCCGACGCGATCGCCGCCGCGATCGGCATCGATCCGCTCCAGGTCGGACCGGTGCTCGATGCGCTGATCGACGTCGACTGGGTCGGCCGCCTCGACGAGCCCGGCGGCGCGCGCTACGTCCTGCTCTGCGACCCGGAGACGACGCGCGCCGAGCCGCTCGTCGCGATGCTGCTGCTCGACCCCTCGCCGGACCTCGCGCCGGCGTGGAAGCGCGCCGGCTTCGCGACGATGCGGCTCGCCGAGCTGCTGCCGCCGTCGCCGCCGATGGCCACGGCCGCGCCGGCGCCCTAGACTCGCCCGACAGCCACCGACCGGAGGAGACCGCAGATGGACCATCGATTCGCCGCCGCCGCGCTCGTCGCGCTCGCCACGCTCGCCGGCTGCGTGGCACCGCCGCCGGCCACCGGCAAGCGCTCGCTGATGCTGGTCGGCAACGACGAGAAGGTGTCCTGGAACGACGCCGGCGCGGTCGTGCTCGGCCCGCAGGGCCGCGACTCGATCGCCGTGATCGACATCGGCAGCGATCCGCTGGCGCCGCGCACCGTCGCCACGCTGCCGCTGACCAACTCGATCTTCGGGCCGCCGACCAACCTCGCGATCACTCCCGACGAAGGGCTCGCGCTCGTCGCCAACTCGGTGAACATCGTCGAGGAGGGCGGCACGCTGAAGCAGCAGCCCGACAACCGGCTCTGGGTGATCGACCTGCAGGCGAACCCGCCGAAGCTGATCGACACGGTCGCCGTCGGCAAGCAGCCGTCGGGGCTGTCGATCAACCGCGCGGGAACCCTCGCGCTGATCGCCAACCGCGCCGACAACTCGATCAGCGTGCTGCGCATCGCCGGGAAGAAGGTCGAGCTCATCGACACCGTCGCGATGGGCGAGCAGGTCGCGCACGTCGCGTTCACTCCCGACGGCAAGCGCGCGCTCGCGGCGAAGTTCCCCGGCCACAAGATTGCCGTCCTCGACGTGGCCGGCGAGAAGGTGACGTACGGCAAGTACGACATGATGGTCGGCCCGTGGCCGTACAACCTCGACGTCTCTCCCGACGGCAAGATCGCGCTCACCGCCGACAACGGCAACTCGGGCGCGGCCGACGGCCAGGTCGACACCGTCAGCGTGATCGACCTCGAGGCGTCGCCGCCGCGCGTCATCGACAAGGTCGTCGTCGGCGACGGCCCCGAAGGGTTCGCGATCAGCCCGACCGGCCAGCTCGCGGTCGCGATCATGCTTCGCGGCAGCAATGCGGCGCAGAGCGCGTTCTTCTACAACAAGAACGGCAGCGTCGTCGCCTTGCGCATCGACGGCAAGAAGGTGACGAAGACCAACGAGGTCGAGGTCGGCGGCCTGCCCGAGGGCGCCGTCTTCAGCGACGACGGCCGCTATCTCTACGTCGGCAACTTCATGACGCAGGACGTCTCGATCCTGCGCGTCGAAGGCGACCGCCTCGTCGACACCGGCAAGCGCTTCACGCTGTCGGGCCATCCGGCGTCGATGCGCGGGCGGACGCGCTAGGCGACCGTCGACGTTCGCTTGCGCGTCGGTCCGCGATCCGCGGGCCCGCCATCCTGCCCGAACGATCGCACCGGCGCGGCCGGACGTCCGGGCTTGGACAAGCACGTCGCCCGATGTCAAATGTCGGGCGCGGTCGATCAGGAGGCTGGCGATGAGACTGAAGAAGGTCGTCGAGGCTGGCGATGCGGTCGCCGTCATCCACTCCGGCGACACCGTCGCGTCGACCGGCTACGCCGGCAGCGGCACTCCGGATCAGCTCTTCTTCTCGCTCGAGCGGCGCTTCCTCGAGTCGGCCGAGCCGCGCGACCTGACGCTCGTCTTTTCCACCGGCCAGGGCGACCTGAAGGACAAGGGACTCAACCGCCTGGCGCACGAAGGGCTCGTCCGCCGCGTCATAGGCGGCTACT
>Ga0207703_10004749_pt1 | contig 11091 bp, 7 predicted proteins | sample KBSSwiS12_FD_184304 | JGI IMG/M metagenome (GOLD analysis project Ga0207703, IMG submission 184304) | Switchgrass rhizosphere microbial communities from Kellogg Biological Station, Michigan, USA - KBS Switchgrass S1-2 (SPAdes) (version 2) | ecosystem: Host-associated > Plants > Roots >... | reverse complement strand
CCATCGGGGATCAGGGCGCGCATGCGCGGTCCCGCTCCACCGAGTACAGGTGGCTGTCGCGGAAGCCCTCGGCGGCCAGCGCGTCGCCGACGATGATCACCGCGGCCCGGCGTACCCCGGCGGCGCGGACGGCCTCGGCGATGCCGGCGAGCGGGCCGCGCAGCACGACCTGGTCGGGCCGCGACGCCCAGGCCACCACCGCCACCGGGGTGTCCGGGCCATAGACCGGGAGCAGCTCGGCGACGACCGCCTCGATCCGCTGGACGGACAGGTGGATGACCATCGTCGCCCGCGCCGCGCCGAGCGTCGCGAGCGTCTCGCCGGCGGGCATCGCGGAGGCGTTCTCGCTGGTCCGGGTGAGCACGACGGTCTGCGCGACGCCGGGCACCGTCAGCTCCCGGCCCAGTTCGGCGGCGGCCGCCGCGTAGGCCGACACCCCGGGACAGACGTCGTAGGGGATACCGGCGGCGTCGAGGCGGCGCATCTGCTCGGCGACGGCGCTGAACACCGACGGGTCGCCACTGCACAGCCGAGCGACGTCGTGGCCGGCGGCGTGCGCGTCGGTGAGGTGGCCCACGATCTCGTCCAGGGTGAGCCGGGCGGTGTCGACGAGCGTCGCGCCGGACGGGCAGTGCGCGAGCACCGCTGGGTCGACCAGGCTGCCCGCGTAGAGGCAGACCGGGGACACCGCGATCAGGTCGCGGGCCCGCAACGTGATCAGGTCGGCGGCGCCGGGGCCGGCGCCGATGAAGTGGACAGTCATCGCGTCGCTCCGTCAGGGATCTTCGTCGTGGGTAGGACGGCCAGCGGCGCCTGTCACGTGGTGCGAATCCACTGGGTGACCGGCAGCGCGGGCCGGAAGGCGGTGAACGAGCCGACCGGTTCGGCGTGCGAGATCGCGATCCGGCGCAGCCGGCCGCCGGACCGGCGGTGCCAGTCGACGAGCACCGCCTCGGTCTCCAGCGTCACCGCGTTGACGACGAGCCGGCCGCCCGGGCGCAGCGCGGCGAGACACGTCTCGATCACACCGGGAGTCGTCGCGCCGCCGCCGACGAACACCGCGTCCGGGGTGGGCAGCCCGGCCAGCGCGCCGGGGGCCCGCCCCTGGACGACCCGCAGGACGGCCGCCGCCGCGATCTGGCCGGCGGCCGGCTCGACGGCGCCGGCGAGCCGTTCCGCGTTGGCGCGCAGGTGAGCGGCGCGGTCGGCCCGCGTCTCGATCGCGACCGCCCGGCAGCGGCGGTCGGCACGCAGCCACTCGGTGGTGATGCCGCCGCTGCCCGCGCCGACGTCCCAGAGCAACTCGCCGCCGACCGGCGCGAGCGCGGCCAGCGTCACCGCGCGGACCTCCTGCTTGGTGAGCACGCCGTCGGTCGCGAACGCCTCGTCGGGCAGGCCGGGTACCCGGCTCGCGGCCATCCAGGCGCCGGCCGGCGCGCAGCGGACCGCGACGATCGCGAGCCGGTCATGCGCCGGGGGGCTGGGATCGCCGCGCTCCGCTGGATGGACGGTGATCCGCTCGCGGGGGCCGCCGAGCCGTTCCAGCACGGTCAGCTCGGCCGTCAGGCCGTGCGCGGCGACCAGGCCCGCGACCCGGCGCGCGCCGTCGGCGTCGCCGGTGAGCACCAGCAGTCGCGCGTCGGGACGCAGCTCGGGCCCGACCGCCGCGTACGGCCGGCCGACCGTGCTGACGACGGCCACCTCCTCGACGGCCCAGCCGAGCCGGGCGCACGCCAGCGAGATCGACGACGGCGCGGGCAGCACCCGCACCCGGCCCGGCCCGAGCGCCTTGGCGAGCGTGCCGCCGACGCCGTAGTGCATCGGGTCGCCGCTGGCCAGCACCGCGACCCGCTGGCCCGCGTGGGTGTCGGGAAGCGCGGCCGCGGCGGCGGCCAGGTCGCGGGGCCACGCCCGCGTCGCGCGCACCCGGCCGGCGACGAGGCCGAGCTGGCGTTCACCGCCGAGCACGACGTCCGCGCTCGCCAACGCCTCCCTGGCCGGCTGGCCGAGCCCGTCCCAGCCGTCCTCCCCGATCCCGACGACCGTCACGCCGAACACGGCCGCCTCGGGCGCAGGGCCCGGGGGCAGGGGGGTGGCTGGCACAAGAGGGGATTGTGCATGTCCTTGTCCCGCGCCGTCGCGTTGATGGCGGGCCGCGCCCCGGTGGGGTGTGCGTCGTCACTATTTCCGGGACGCCCTCGCATGGCACGATGCCTGCCAGGCGACACGAGGGGAACTCCGGTGCGGCGCGCGGCGCCAAGGCCGGGGCGGTCCCGCCACTGTGAGCCGCGGCCGGGACGGCGCGGTGAGCCAGAACACCTCGGCGGCCTGCCCGTGGGCAGCAGTTCCCGGGCCCGTACGAGCGGCAGGCGTGGACACCTGCCGGTGCGAGGTGCCCGTGCCCCAGTTCCCGTTCACCGCGATCGTCGGCATGGACGACCTGCGCCTGGCGCTCGTCCTGAACGCGATCTCGCCCCAGATCGGCGGCGTGCTCGTGCGCGGCGAGAAGGGCACCGCGAAGTCGACGGCGGTGCGCGCGCTTGCCGAGGTGATGCCGCCGATCGACGTGGTCCCCGGCTGCCGGTTTTCCTGCGACCCGGCGCGCCCGGCCGACGACTGCCCCGACGGCCCGCACGAGCCGGGCGCGGCGCACACGAGGCCGACCCGGCTGTGTGAGCTGCCCGTGGGCGCGACCGAGGACCGGCTGATCGGCTCGCTCGACCTGGAACGGGCCCTGACCGCGGGCGTGGTCGCGTTCGAGCCGGGGCTGCTCGCCGCCGCGCACCGCGGCCTGCTCTACGTCGACGAGGTCAACCTGCTGCACGACCACCTCGTCGACCTGTTGCTCGACGCGGCGGCGCTCGGCGTCGCGCACGTCGAACGGGACGCGGTGTCAATCCGCCACCCGGCCCGGTTCCTGCTCGTCGGGACGATGAACCCCGAGGAGGGCGAGCTGCGCCCGCAACTGCTCGACCGGTTCGGCCTGACCGTGCTGGTCGCCGCGCCGCGGGAGCCGGCGGCGCGGGCCGAGGTGGTCCGCCGCCGGCTCGCCTTCGACGCCGACCCCGCCGCGTTCGGTGCCCGCTACGAGACGTCCGAACGGGAGCTGTCGGCGCGGATCGCGGCGGCCCGGGGGGCGCTGACGGGCGTCGCGCTGCCCGACCGGGAGCTGGTCCGGATCGCGGCGGTGTGCGCAGCGTTCGACGTCGACGGGCTGCGCGCGGACCTGGTGACCGCGCGGGCCGCGATCGCGCACGCGGCCTGGATGGGGCGCGCCGAGGTCGGCGAGGCCGACGTCCGCGCGGCCGCGGCGCTCGCGCTGCCACACCGCCGCCGGCGCAACCCATTCGACGCCCCCGGCCTGGCCCCCGACCAGCTCGACGCCGCCCTCGACGCGGCCCGCGGCGAACTGGCCCGCCAGACGCCGCCCGACAGCGCCGGCCCGCCGGCGGATCATCGACCGGCCGAGGGCGACGCACCGGGCGGCGGCGACCTGTCGATCGATGGCGACCCGTCGACCGACCGGGACGCGCCGCGCCCGGGCAGGTCCGCCGGACCGGCCGGCCCGGACGGCGACGACGACCCGGATCCGGGTCCGGTCGGAGGCGGGCCGGGGGGCGGCGCTCCCGCCGGCGAGGCGGCGGCCGGTGACGGCGTGGACGGACAGCCGGTCGGTGCCGCGCCCGCGAACGGGCAGCGGGCTGGCGCCGCGGCCCCGGTGAGCGTCGTCGCGCCGTCGGCCCTGGTGCGCGCCCGCCGCCTGGAGGTGCCCGGGGTCGGCCAGGGCGTCCCCGGCCGGCGCTCGCGGGCCAGCACGCGCGCCGGCGGCGTGGTCGGCGCGCAGGTCCCGGCTGGCCGGCCCCGCGACCTGCACCTCTTCGCGACGCTGCTCGCGGCGGCGCCGCACCAGGCGGCCCGCGGCCGGACCGGGCCCGGCCTGGCGGTGCGCTCCGCCGACCTGCGGCAGGCCAGGCGGCAGGGCCGGGAAGGCAACCTGGTGCTGTTCGTCGTCGACGCGTCCGGCTCGATGGCGGCACGGGCGCGCATCGGGGCCGTCAAGGCGGCCGTGCTCGCCCTGCTGCTCGACGCCTACCAGCGCCGCGACAAGATCGGCCTGATCACCTTCCGCGGCGAGGCGGCCGAGCTCGTGCTGCCGCCCACCTCGTCCGTCGACGTCGCCGCGGCGCGGCTCGCGGACCTGCCCTCGGGCGGGCGCACTCCGCTCGCCGACGGCCTGCTGCTCGCGCACCGTACCCTCGCCCGCGAACGGCTGCGCGACCCGAGCCGCCGGCCGCTGCTGGTCGTGCTGACCGACGGCCGGCACACCGCCGGGCCGCCGCCGGCACCCGCCGCCGAGCTGCTCGCCCGCGCCCGGGTCGCCGCGGTGGTCGTCGACTGTGAGACGGGCCGGGTCCGCCTCGGGCTCGCGGGAGCGCTCGCCGCCCGTCTGGGCGCGCCACGGCTCACCCTGGCCGAGCTGACCGGCGCCGAGCCCACGGGCCCGGACCGGCGCGGCCGGCGCCCCGGCGACGAGCGCCAGGCCGGCGCCGGGCTCGCCGCCACCGTCCGCGCGCTGCGGGACGCCGCCTGATGCCCCGCGGTCAGGTCACGAGCGTGCCCGACGATGGGCTGACCACTCGGCAGCGGCGCAACAAGCCACTGGTCGTTGTGCACACCGGCGAGATGAAGGGCAAGTCGACGGCCGCCTTCGGGCTGGCGCTGCGCGGCTGGAACCAGGGCTGGCCGATCGGTGTGTTCCAGTTCGTCAAGAGCGCCAAGTGGAAAGTCGGCGAGGAGAACGCGCTGCGGGCGCTCGGCCGGCTGCACGAGCAGACCGGCGAGGGCGGCCCGGTGGACTGGTTCAAGATGGGCTCCGGCTGGTCCTGGACCCAGCGCGGGCCGCTCGACGACCACGCGGCCGCCGCGGCCGAGGGCTGGGAGCGGATCAAGGCCGACCTCGCCGCCGAGAAATACGGCCTGCTGGTCCTCGACGAGTTCACCTACGTGATCGACTGGGGTTGGGTCGACGTCGAGGACGTCGTGGCGACGCTCGCCGCGCGGCCCGGCTTCCAGCACGTCGTCATCACCGGCCGGCGCGCGCACCCGCGGCTCGTCGAGGCCGCCGACCTCGTCGTCGAGATGACGAAGGTCAAGCACCCGATGGACGCCGGGCAGAAGGGCCAACGGGGGATCGAGTGGTGACCGGGCCATATCGGGCGGTGACCAGAAGGTGAGGATCCCACGGGTCGTGTTGGCCGCGCCGGCGAGCGGTGCCGGCAAGACCTCGATCACGACCGGCCTGCTCGCCGCGCTGCGGGCCAGGGGACTGGCCGTCTCGCCGCACAAGGTCGGCCCGGACTACATCGACCCGGGCTACCACGCGCTCGCCGCCGGCCGCCCGGGGCGCAACCTCGACCCGTGGCTGGTCGGTGAGCACCGCGTCGCGCCGCTGTTCCTGCACGGCGCTCGCACCCCCCAGCCCGCGGACGTCGCGGTCATCGAGGGCGTCATGGGCCTGTTCGACGGGCACGCGACCCGGCCCGGCTTCGGTTCGACGGCACACGTCGCGAGGCTGCTGGCGGCGCCCGTCGTGCTGGTCGTCGACGCGCGGTCGGCCGGCCGGTCGGTCGCCGCGACCGTGCACGGCTTCCGCTCGTTCGACCCGGAGGTGCGGATCGGCGGCGTCGTCTTCAACCAGGTCGGCACCGAGCGGCACGCCGAGATCCTGCGCGCCGCGATGGCTGAGATCGCCATGCCGGTGCTCGGTCTGCTGGGCCGGCGCGACAGCCTGGCCACCCCGTCCCGCCACCTCGGCCTCGTGCCGGTGGCGGAGCGCGCCGCGTCGGCCCAGGCCGTCGTCGCCGAGCTCGCCGAGGCGGTCGCCGCCGCCGTCGACCTGGACGCGCTGCTCGCGCTCGCCGCGACCGCGCCGGACCTCCCGGGCGGCCCGTGGGAGCCGGCGGCGGCCGTCGCCGAACCGGCGGCGGCGGTCGGCACCCCGCCAGCCGCGGGCACTGAGGCGCCCGGGGCCGTCGACACGGGGCCGCGCGTGGCCGCGGTTCCGGCGGCACCGGGCGCCGGGGCCGCGGCTGGCTGGGTGCCCGGGCCTGGCGGCCGGCGCCCGGTAGTGGCCGTCGCCGGCGGCCCGGCCTTCACGTTCGGCTACGCGGAGACCGACGAGCTGCTGGCCGCGGCCGGCGCCGACGTCGCGCGCTTCGACCCGACCGTCGACGAGACGCTGCCGGCCGGCACGTCGGCGCTGGTCATCGGCGGCGGCTTCCCCGAGGTACACGCCAGCGCCCTCGCCGCCAACGCCACGCTGCGCGAGCAGGTCCGCGCGCTCGCGGCGGCCGGCGCGCCGATCGCCGCGGAGTGCGCCGGGCTGCTGTACCTGAGCCGGGCGCTCGACGGCGAGCCGATGTGCGGGGTGCTGGGCGGGGTCACGGCCATGATGACGCCGCGACTGACGCTGGGCTACCGCGAGGCGACGGCGGCCGCCGACTCGGTCCTCGCGGCCCGGGGCGCCGTCGTGCACGGCCATGAGTTCCACCGCACGGCCACCACCCCGGCGGCCGGTGACACGGTGACCTTGCCCGCCTGGCACTGGCGCGGCTCTCGAGGCGACGAGGTCAGGGAGGGCTTCGTCCGCGACGGCATCCACGCCTCCTACCTGCACATCCACTGGGCCGGCGTCCCCGGAGCCGCCGCCCGGTTCGTCGCCGCGGCACGCGCGACCCGCCCGAACAGGGCCGTCCGTGCGGCCGGCTAGAGCGCGGCTCGGAACCCGGCCGCGCCCGGCCCGCGACCGCGGGAAACCAGCGGCCCATCGGTTGGCGGGGCAAGGCTGGACGCCGGAGTTGTCACCTGGAACGCGCGGGATAGCCCGCAAGCATCCGTCCGAGCCCCGGAGCTCCAGGACACGCCCTGGTTACCGGCCGCAAGCCAGGCTCGCGCCCGCCAATGGCGGCGCTCCGGCCCGGCCGGGCGTGCTCGGCCCCACTGCCGTCGTCGCCGGGATCGTCGCGGGCGCCGTGGCGGACGCGGTGTTCGCCGACCCGGCCAGGTTCCATCCGGTCGCCGGGTACGGGCAGGCCGCGCACGCGGTTGAACGGCGTCTCTATGCAGACTCGCGGGCGGCCGGCGTCGCCTTCGTCGGGGTCGCCGTCGGCGGGCCGGTGCTCGCCGCCGCCGCGGCCGACCGGCTCGTCCCGGCGCCGGCCCGCCCGGTGCTGCTGGCGGCCGCGCTGTGGGCGGCGCTCGGCGGGACGTCGCTGCGGGCCGAGGGGGCGCATATGAGCCGGCTGCTGATGGCCGGAGACCTGGCCGGCGGCCGGGACCGACTCGGCCACCTGTGCGGCCGGGACCCGAGCGGCCTCGATGAGCCGGAGCTGGCCAGGGCGGCGATCGAGTCGGTCGCCGAGAACACCGCGGACGCCGTGCTCGGCCCGCTGCTGTGGGGGGCCGTGCTCGGCCTGCCTGGGGTCGTCGGCTACCGGGCGGTGAACACCCTCGACGCGATGGTCGGTCATCGCTCTGAGCGGTACCGGCGGTTCGGGTGGGCGGCAGCCCGGCTCGACGACGTCGCGAACCTCGTGCCCGCGCGGGTGTGCGCCGTCCTGACCGCGGGCGCGGCTCCGGTCGTGGGCGGTTCACCGCGCGCGGCCTGGCGGGCGTGGCGGCGCGACGGCGCCAACCACCCGAGTCCGAACGCCGGCCAGTGCGAGGCGGCGTTCGCTGGCGCCCTGGACGTCACGCTCGGCGGCACCAATGTCTACGGCGACGAGGTCGAGACCCGGGGCCGCCTAGGCGACGGCCCGCCGCCGCTCGGCGCCGACGTCGGCCGCTCCGCTGACCTCTCTGGCGCGGTCACCGCGGGCGGGGTCGCTCTCGCCGCACTGCTCGCCGCCGCCGTCGCCGCCACCCGCGGCCGACTCGCCGGGCCGGGCGTTCCGCGGAACGTGGTGCGCGGCTGGGGCGCCGTGGCCGGCGCCCGGCACGGCACGGCGCGCGTTCCGCGCGGGCGGGGGAGCGCGGCGTGACCGGCGGGGCGCTGCTCGTCGCCGGGACGACCTCGGACGCGGGCAAGTCGGTGCTGACCGCGGGCCTGTGCCGGTGGCTGGCCCGGCAGGGCGTGCGGGTCGCGCCGTTCAAGGCACAGAACATGTCGCTGAACTCGTGGGTCACCGCCGACGGCGCGGAGATCGGCCGCGCGCAGGTGATGCAGGCGGCGGCAGCCGGCGTCGAGCCGGAGGCGGCGATGAACCCGGTGCTGCTCAAGCCTGGCGCCCGCCACCGCAGCCAGGTTGTGCTGCGCGGCCGGCCGGTCGCCGAGGCCGGCGCCCTGGACTACCGCGCGCTCAAGGGCCGGCTGCTGCCCGAGGTGCTCGCGAGCCTCGCCGACCTGCGCGCCCGGTTCGACGTCGTCGTCTGCGAGGGCGCGGGCAGTCCCGCCGAGATCAACCTGCGGGCCACCGACCTGGCGAACATGGGCCTGGCGAGGGCCGCCGGCCTGCCGACGCTCGTGGTCGGCGACATCGACCGCGGCGGCGTGTTCGCCGCGATGTACGGCACGCTCGCCCTGCTGGAGCCCGCGGACCAGGCGCTGGTCGCCGGGTTCGTCGTCAACAAGTTCCGCGGCGAGCGTGCCCTGCTCGAACCGGGCCTGGACATGTTGCGCGCGCTGACCGGGCGGCCCACGCTCGGGGTCCTGCCGTGGCGCGACGGACTGGGACTCGACGTCGAGGACTCGCTCGGCCTGCCGGCCCCCGGCGAGACCCGCGGCGACCCCGCCGGGCCGCTGCGGGTGGCGGCCGTCCGGCTGCCGTTCCTGAGCAACTTCACCGACCTCGACGCGCTCGCCGCCGAGCCGGGCGTCGCGGTGCGCTACGCCGACCGGCCGGAGGACCTCGACGGCGCCGACCTCGTCGTGCTGCCCGGCACCCGCTCGACCGTCGCCGACCTGGGCTGGCTGCGCGGCCGCGGCCTGGACGGCGCGCTGGCCCGGCGCGCCGCGGCCGGGCGCCCGGTGCTCGGCATCTGCGGCGGCTACCAGATGCTCGCCGCGACGATCACCGACGACGTGGAGAGCGGCGCGGGGACCGTCGACGGCCTGGCGCTGTTGCCCGTCACGGTCCGGTTCACGCCGGACAAGACGCTCGGCCGGCCCGCCGGCGTCGCCTACGGCCAGCCGGTGCTCGGCTACGAGATCCACCACGGGGTCGCGACGGTGCACGGCGGCGAGCCGTTCCTCGACGGTTGCCGGGCCGGCGCCGTGTGGGGCACGACCTGGCACGGACTGCTGGAGAACGACGGCTTCCGCCGGGCGTTCCTCGCGGACGTCGCGGCCCGCGCCGGCTCGCCCTGGCGGCCGCGGGGTGACGTGTCGTTCACGACGGTCCGGGAACGGCGCCTCGACGTGCTGGGCGACCTCGTCGCCGACCACCTCGACACCACCGCCGTGCTGCGCCTGCTCGCCGAGGGTCCGCCGTCCGGCCTGCCGTTCATCCCACCCGGCCCACCCGCCGGCCGACCGCCACCCCAGGGGAGCCGACCGTGATCCTGCTGCTGTCCACGTCCGACACGGACCTGTCGTGCGCCCGCGCCACCGGCGAGGACTTCCGGCTCGCCAACCCGGCGCGGCTCGACCTCGACGCGCTGCCCGCGCTGCTCGACGGCGTCGACGTCGTCGTGCTGCGGCTGCTCGGTGGCCGGCGGGCCTGGCCCGACGGGGTCGACGCCCTGCTCGCCAGCGGCCTGCCGGTGGTGGCACTCAGCGGCGAGCTCGTCAACGACCCGGAGCTGGTGGAGCTCTCGACGGTGCCCGCCGGAGTCGTCGCCCAGGCGCACGCCTACCTCGCGCACGGCGGCCCGGAGAACCTGCGCCAGCTCGCCCGCTTCCTGTCCGACGCGCTGCTGGTCACCGGCCTCGGCTTCGACCCGCCCGTCCCGACCCCGCCCTGGGGTGTCCGCCCCCGCCCGGAGCTCGGCACCGGACCGGCGGCTGCCGCCGTGCCGCCGGCGAGCGCCGGGCCGCTCGCGGATGCCGCGGCCGTGGGTTCGGCGGGTGGCGTCGAGGCTCGCCCGACCGTCGCGATCCTCTACTACCGGGCGCATGAGCTGGCCGGGAACACGGCGTTCGTCGACGCGCTCGCCGACGCCGTCGACGCGGCCGGCGGCCGGGCGGTCCCGGTGTTCTGCGCCTCGCTGCGCACCGCCGATGCGGGGCTGCTCGCCGAGCTTGGCCGGGCGGACGCGCTGGTAACGACGGTGCTCGCGGCGGGCGGCGCCGCGTCCGGCGTGACCCCAGCCGAGGCCGGCGCCGGCGGGCGGGACGAGGACTGGGACATCGGCGCGCTCGCCGCCCTCGACGTGCCGATCCTGCAGGCCCTCGCGCTGACCTCGCCGCGGGCCCAGTGGGCGGCGAGCGACGACGGCCTCTCGCCGCTCGACACGGCGACCCAGGTCGCGATCCCCGAGTTCGACGGCCGGATCAACACCGTGCCGTTCTCGTTCAAGGAGGTCGACGCCGACGGCCTGACCCGCTACGTGCCCGACCCGGAACGGGCCGCCCGGGTCGCCGGCCTCGCGGTGCGCCACGCCCGGCTGCGGCACGTCCCGAACGCGGACAAGCGGGTCGCGCTCGTGCTGTCGGCGTACCCGACGAAGCACGCCAGGATCGGCAACGCGGTCGGCCTCGACACCCCGGCCAGCGTGCTCGCGCTGCTGGGCGCGATGCGGGACGCCGGCTACGACGTCGGCCCCCCTGACGGCCCGGACGCGCTGCCCGGCCTCGCCGCCGGCGACGGGGACGCGCTGATCCACGGCCTGATCGCGGCCGGCGGCCAGGACGAGGACTGGCTGACCGCCGAGCGGCTGGCCGGCAACCCCGTCCGCATTCCCGCCGCCACCTACCGAGCCTGGTTCGCGACGCTGCCCGCCGACCTGCGTGCCGCCGTCGAGGAGCACTGGGGACCGGCGCCCGGCGACCTGTTCGTCGACCGCTCGGCCGACCCCGACGGCGAGATCGTGCTCGCCGCCCTCGCCGCCGGCAACGTGGTGATCCTCATCCAGCCGCCGCGGGGATTCGGGCAG
>Ga0207703_10004744_pt1 | contig 11093 bp, 19 predicted proteins | sample KBSSwiS12_FD_184304 | JGI IMG/M metagenome (GOLD analysis project Ga0207703, IMG submission 184304) | Switchgrass rhizosphere microbial communities from Kellogg Biological Station, Michigan, USA - KBS Switchgrass S1-2 (SPAdes) (version 2) | ecosystem: Host-associated > Plants > Roots >... | reverse complement strand
CGCTGTCTCCATCTCCAGGCGCGCTTCCTTCGACAGCCGCTTCTCGTAACGCTGACCCTCGGCCTTGTAGCGTATCTGCACTTCCTTGGGCAGCTCGAAGAATTGCGCGGTCATCCATTTCTCCAGGTCCTCGTGCTCCGCGAAGTTCTCTCGGAGCCAACCGCGCAGCCATGTCAGGTTGGGTTTGAATCCGCCCTTGTTCGTGGCCCGGCCGTCAATCGACTCCTCCTGTTTGAGCTGATAAAACGTGCGCCCATTCGTCCACTTGCAAACCGCGTCCACAATCGGGTGCGTCCGGTCCAGTGTGACCACGGAAACCGACTGCGCTCCATCCATCAGCGCGAGGGTCAATTGGTCAAATGTCGTCATAGGCCGACATTTCAAAAAGACCTTGGCCACGTTCACGTAATCTGCCGCCGTGTCGCGGTGTTTCTTAAGGTGCGTTTTTAGCCAGGGCAGATACTCCCCGTGCTTCAGCCGAGCCTTCGCTTCGATGCATACTAAGCCTGCAAGCGTCGCGCAGGCGCCGCTCAGCGATTCATACTGCGCACGCGCCTGGTCGAGTCCGTGGAGCATGGTGCCCATGTCGGCGGGGCTCATGTCGGTCAGCATCGTATGCGTCACCGGCCGGAGGTGCTCCTGCCGACCCAGAGGGATGGGCGCGACGATCTTGGAAAGAGTGCCCGGAGAGACGCCCGTCGATTTCGTGGTCGTGTCGTGCTTGCGCCCATTGGGGCTCCGGGAAAGTGCTTTGGTGGAGGAGTTCATGAATGGGAACGGGCTGCGTAAGATTTGCGAAGGCGCGGGAGGTAGGTGGGGTCGAGGATTTGCGCCACGCGTTGCCGCGAGATTTGGAACATGGTGGCGATGCGCTGTTGCGAGAGTCCTGCGGCACGGAGGGCTACCATGCGGTTCCGGCGCTCCCTGGCCGGCACGCTCGGGGCGACACCCTTCGGGCGCATCTGCACCCCCATAGCGCGCAGCGCCGTCGTCACCCGCGCCACATAGGTTCCGTGCTTCGCCGCGAGGCCCGCGAGCGTGGCCCCGGCGCGATACTCTTCCGCGATCGATGCGGGCAGTGAGCCGTTGGGCTGAACCGCAAACACCGGACGATTCGAGAAGGTGTGATGGTGGCTCATCGGTGCATCCGGTGATGAACGGGCAGCGGGTAAAATTCCGCGCGAACCTCATTCACGCGGCGCTGAAGCTCGACGCTCGTGCTGTGCTTGGCGTCGATGTAGAAGGTCGCGCCGAAGGAAGGTCCTTCCTTGAGGTCCGTGAATTGCAGCAGCCCACGGCGCGGGCTGTCCTGCGGGCCGTCGTAGCGCACATCCGGGGGCAAGGTGATATGGGCTGGAAGCTGATGCATCACGCCGCCCTCCCGCTGAAGTATTCCGCTTCCTCGGCCGGCGTGACTTCGCGCCGAACGATCTTTCCACCCGGCCACTCGATTTCCATTACCTTCGCAGTGCGCACTTCAAGGCCTGCTGAATGGAAGACGTGAGCAGGGAGACCGACCGCACCGTGCACGTTGCGAGCCATCGCCGGGGCGCGGTAGTTGTGGCACACCACATCGATCGAATCGTCCTCCGCGATGATATGATCATCCGGGACCTTCACCATGATGCGCGTGAGTCTTGTCGTCTTCATCACGCGGCCTCCTTCTTTTTCGCCGCATCGAAAGCGAGCAGCGCGTCCCGCAGATCATCCCGCGCCACGAGCGCCCGGAAATGATCATCCTCGGTATGCTCCTCCAGCTCGTTCAACACGATCGTGGCGGCCGTGTAGAATTCCCTCGCTGCTTTGATCGTGGCGTCTATCGCCAGAATGCGCCTGCCCGTGTCTCCATAGGTTGCCGGGACGCCCAGGAGCTTGGCGACGTGATCCCGAAACAATCGGGCATCCCTGAGCTGCTCGCGAAGTTGGACAATCTCTTCCATGGCTCAGGCGGCGGCGAGGGCTTGCCTGACGAGGTGGGCGGCAAGCGGGCTGATCTCAGCCGCGCCGTGCTCTTCTACCAACGCGGGTTGTTTCAACGCGGGCACGCGCGCCACAAAACCCCGCCACCAACGCGTTTCAGCCTGGCACTGCACGATGACGGCCTGGCGATCCTCGGGCGAAAACCGCCGCAACATGCCTCGGTGAAAAGCGATCACGTTGCGCAGGGCTCGAACTTCATCCTTCGCCCACTCGTAGTGCGCCGCGCGTTGTCTCGCCTCCAGCGTTTGGCGAGCGGCGAAAACGATACTGGATGCAAGAGCACTGCGCGCCTCGCGCAGGGATTCTTCGAGTTTGGCCTTGGTGGTATTCATTTGGTGGTGGGTTTGGTGGTGGTGCTCACAGCCGGCGACGGAGTTCCGTGGCGGCGGCGAGGGTGAAATCGAGGAGGGCGCGGTCGAAGGTTTCGAGCAGCGAGCGCACGCAGAGCTGGAAGTCCGCGGGATCGAATTGCGCGCGGGAAACGAGATAGAGCAGTACCGAGCGCCGGGTGACGATGTAGCTGGGGCGCTTGCCACGGGCCTCCATGCTCACGCTCTCCAGCTTCCCCAGCGCAATCAGGTCGTAGACGAAATCCTTCGACCGTTCGCCCAGGCACTTGGCCGCTTCATTCGGTTGCAACGATGGCTTCCGATACGGCACCAGGAAATCGAACAACCCTTGCTCGATCTGCGCCGCGACCTTGGGCGCAAACTTCGGGGCGCGATAAGCAGCCGCGGCAGCGTTCATTGGGCTTGGCCTCCTTTGATGCCCCGCTTAGCCTTGCCGGATGGACGACGTGCGCCGCTTGGAATCCCGCCTCGATCGACTGGAGCGCCGTTTGGAAAATGCTTTGCTGCGCGTTGATTCGGCGGCGTCGTCAAACGAGCTGCACTTCCTGCGCGGCGAACTTTCCGCCCTGCGCGCACGGGTGCGGAAACTGGAGGGAGCTTTGCCCGCATCGTCAAAAATCCCCGCAGGAACGCCAGCCCGTTCAAGGCCAGGTTCTGAGCCGCGAGCAGTTCCCGCCGCGTCTCGAAAGACGCCGCAACGTCCGGCAACGCGAGCACCTGCGAAAAGACGGAGGTAAGGCGCGCCTCTAGCAGTTCGGATTGACGGAGGGCCTTCATTTCCCGTCGCCTCCGCCGTTGCCGTCACCGGTGCCGCCGAGATTGAGCTTGAGCTGTCCGTCGAAGTAGTCGCGCAGATCGGTGCGCATCGCATTCACTCGCCGCAGATCGCTCGCGTGATGGGCGATCTGAGCCGCTTCCGATTCAAGGCCGAGCTCGCGAGCCACCACGCTCAACGCGTCGACCACAACGAGTTCGTCTTCCGGTCCAGCCGCTGAGCGCAAGGAGTGACCACCGAGAATTTGCCATGCTGCGAGATTGGAAAGAGTGCTCACGCTGCGACCTCCTTGGGGGTTGGGGCATCCAAAATTGCCGTGGTAATTTTGATAAGACTTGCCGGATCGTTCCGGTAGCCGTTGAGGATTTCCGAGCACCGGACATACTCCACTTTCGAGAGCTGTGACACTCGGCGAAGCGTCAAGTCCTTCATGACCATTTTGGCCTTCAGGTCGCGGCGAGGGGTGGGCTTCGGCATGCGTTAAGAGTTAACAGCAAACTTAACGGCGGCAAGAAAGTTTTTGCAAAAAGTTTCCAGTGGGCTAGGAATGGCGGCGTGAAACGTGTGGCTTCGGGTTTTAATGAGCGGATAAAGCGGCTGATCGGGGCCGCCGGATCGCAACGCAAACTCGCCGAGTTATTCGGCGTTTCTGCGCCGACGATTACCGGGTGGGCGGCCGGATCGGAGCCGTTCGATTCCACCTTCCAGCGCATCGCAGAGCGCACCGGCCTGAGCTACGAATGGCTCGTGGATGGGAAGGGCGACGAAAAGGCGGAGGTCGCGAAAATCACAGCTCGTGCCGGCATGAACCGACAACCGATGCCGGGCGCACGTGGCGTCTTGCGGATGGCTCGGGAGAAAGCGGGAATGAGCTTCGCCGAGTTGAGCAAGCGGATCAATCGGCCTGTGGACTATTTGCGCGCATTGGAAGAAGGACAGGCGCCGATCAGTGAGCAATCAGCGGAATTGATCGCCGCCGCTCTCCCTACTATTTCCAAGCACGACCTCATGGAAGGATCGGACTCACCGCGCCTCGTGGGAGAAAGCCAAATGGCCACCCAAGGGACCAAGCCGACCATCATGCTTCCCGATGGAATGAAGGGACGATACGTGCCGCTCCTTTCTTACGCCCAGGCCGGCACGTGGGACGCCGACCACACCGATGGGCTCTACGACTACACCTCGATCTTCGCGCTGAACGTCGATGATCGTCGCGCTTTTGCGATCAAAGTTACCGGCAATTCCATGGAGCCCGCATTGAGCGAGGGCGACATGATTGTCTGTTCTCCCAGCAAGTCGCCCACCAATGGAGACGCCGCCGTAGTGCGGACCCGAAGCGAGCAGGTCTTCATCAAGTATTGGATGAAGCGCGGAGAGCAGGTGACCCTCGAAAGCGCCAATCCCGATTATGAGCCGATCAAACTGCCCATCGGTGAAATCGCGGGAGTGTGGCCGATCATTCAGACAATCTCCGCTCGCGCCGTGCGCAAACAGCTATGAGCACCCCAATTAAAACAATCGCCTCTCTTCTACTTTTCCTAGCGCTCGTTGCATGCGGCAAAGCCCCAACCCCTTCGCCTTCGCTTTCCGGTGTTTGGCAAATCATTGGAAATGGGGAGCCGGAATATCTGGAGATTGAAGACAACGGTGGAACGCTGATCGGGTTCTATAAGCCGGCAGACAAATTGATTTATACGATGGAAGGCACACGGCTTGGAACCAAGTTTGATCTCCACGTCAGCGACGACAAAACCAATGGTCCGGAAACAGCCGACAAAATCAACTTCACCGGAGACATCGATTCACCATCGAAGGTCAGTGGAGAGATGAGCACGCGTGGCGATAGCGCCAAGCGTTTGTGGCGGGCACAACGGAACGGCGATGTTGGCCGAGACCTTACAAAGGCGGTCAAAGAAATGCGGAACACGAATCGTGAGGTGCGTGAAAAGATGATCGACATCGAGAAGGCCAAATGACCGAACGCCGGTTCCTGAAACTATTGGAGAAACTCACCGCGGCGGGAGTGGTGTTTCCCATCACGCGCCGCCTGTTAGTGCGATACCGCGGGGTTGGCCCCGAGGCGATCCGTCTTTTCCAGGAACGGGATCTCGTCGCATTCGAGCCGCTCTTTGATGAACTGTCGGTGCGAGTCGCAACCGAGCTGCACAAAGAAGACGTTCATTCCCGCGAAGAGGCTATCGGCAAGTGGGGCGAAGATGTGCGCATGTTGACCATGACGCGCGGTTGGGGTCCGTGCATGATCGCGGAAGTGCGCCACTGGATCAGGACACCGCAAGCGAAGCGGTGATCCGCCGCCGGAGCGCGATCCGCTGCTGAGGCGTGCGGTGATAGCGTGCGTGGCGCCGGCAACGCCGGGCGATCCGCATCAAGGAGGCATCGACTTTCATGGTCGCCGATTCGCAGTGCGCAGCGGATTCAGCCGTTGTTCGGCGTTAAATAATGTGGCCTGAGTGGCCTGAGTGGCCTGAGCCCATGCGGATTCCGCGCCCGTGAGGCAACCTCGCGGGCATGGAATCACCCACCGCCCAGCAAGTCAATCCCGCAGGTGCTCCCCAGCTCGCCGCCGATCCCGCTAACATCGCCTACGATGTCGGCCTGGCCTGCGTCCGTCACGCGTTCACGACCTTCGCCGGGTATCTCGTCAGCCAGGGCATCCTTAAGCAGGACAACCAAGAGACGTTCATTGCCGCGCTCTTCTTCCTGGCCGGCCTCGCCTGGAGCGCGCTGGAAAAACTTTACCGCAGCCGCGCGCATGATCTCACGCTGCTCAAGCTCACCGCCGATTTGCAAAACGCCAAGGCGCTGATCGCACCGGCCGCGCGTTCCGAAATTCCTCATAACACGACCGGGGCGACGGCGGCGCCAACCCCACAGGAAGAAAGGGCCGGCAGTGCTACGCCGTCGAGCACTGCCGGCGGCGCGGGCGGATTCGTTCAGGCCCGTGCGCTCGCTGCGATCGCGCTGATCGCCGCTTTCGCTTTGCTTGGGCTCGCATACTTCACCGGTTGCTCCAACAGCAATCAACCGGCCCTCCCGCAAGGTTCCTATCTCGACGCTGGCGCAGGCTGGTCCAAGGACGAAGGCGTGACTGGCACCGTAAATGTTCACATCCCGCTCGATGGTGGCTCCGGCGCGGTCCGGCGCAAAGCGCAACCCGCAAGCGACGGCAAGATGATCATCCCGCCTTCCGCGACGCGGACGCTCTTCCGCCAGGACGATGTTGCGATACGGCCGCTCATCGAAACCCCGGCACCTGGTGTCGTCGTCACGCATCTCACCGAGAACTGACCATGGCTTCTGCTGTTCAACGCGCCCTCGGTCATCCGCGCTCGCCGCACTGGCCGGCTGTCGAGAAGGCGCATCTCAAACGGGAAGGCTTCTGCCGTTACTGCGGCGGCGTCAACAGGCTCCAGGTTCATCACGTCAAGCCGTTCCATCTGCACCCGGAAGACGAGCTGAACCAGGCGAACCTCATCACCCTCTGCGAGGACTCGAAGGACGGCATCGAGTGCCATCTGCACATCGGCCACCTCGGCAACTGGAAGCTGTTCAATCCGCACGTGCGCACCTTGGCCGACGCTCCCGAGGCTGGCGTGCGCTCGACGCACTACCTCGCGACTGCCGCACACGCCGCATGAAACTCGCGATGTCCATTTTCACCCTCGCCGGGCGCGAAACCCGGCTCATAGCCCGGTGCGCCACGCTGGGCCGAACCTGCGGGGAAGAGCAGCCGGCTACCACGACCACAAAAGCTAAGAAACCTCATCCTACCAACTCTCCGGCGCTGTTCGATCCGTCGCCCGGAACTTTGTCATGAACCACGTCGCGCACTTCACCATCTGGGTGGCCGTCGCCCTCTTCGCATTCACTGGCTGCGCAGGTCCCGGTGCGGACGTGCAGAGCAGCACCGCCACGGACGGCGCGATCCAACTCCCGCCCGGCGTCACTGGCGTGGAGATCGATCCCGTCCAGGCCGCACGTCTCTACAAAAACTACGCGCCATGAAACTCGCGATCGCCATCTTCACCATCGGCTTTGCCGGTTATTTGTTCGCCCGCTTCGGCAAGCCCGATGCCGATGCGAATCACAACGGATCGCGGCGCCGTCCTGAAACCGATTTCACCCACGAGGGAAGCGAATGAGCGCGAACCGCGAAATTCTCCCAGCCGGCCAGATCCGTCGTTTCGAGCCCACGCAAAAGGGACGCGACAACGCTGCCGCCTTCCACGCGCGATTCCCCACGCAGACGCGGCCCGTGCCGAAGGTGCCGCATCACGTCGAGCTGCTCGCCGATTTCGATCTCGGCCCGGTCCACCCGGCGCCCGCTCCCGTCAAAGTTCACGTCCTTCACCGCGAATGATTCCCCAGCTCTATTTCCTAATCGCCAGCTATAGCCTCCCGGCGTGGTTGCTGCCCTTTCCTGTGGTGGGTATGGGCAGCGCCACGGCGGTGACCTCGCTGCCGTTGGCTGATCTGACCGAAGGAGAACTGGGCAAAGCCGTGCTGGGCCTGGTCTGTTTCTCCAGCCTGGTGGCAGCGGTTCTGGGGATCATCAGTTACTTCCGTCCGCAGCCCGCGCTTCACAAGCAATTCGCCGACAAAGAGGATCACGACAAGGCGATCGAGGGGATAGAGGCCACGCTAAAGGAAATGCGCAAGGATTTCGAGTCGTGGTCGAGCGATCATTACAAGGGGCGTCGGCGGATGCATCGCAAGATCAACCACATTTCGTCCGCGCTGTCCTATCTTGCGGGCACTATCGAGCATCGTGAACCGAAGACGGCCGAGCGGTTGCGTGAAATGATCGAAGCGGCGGATTCTCATGAGGGGGAGGACGAATGATTGACCCCGTCGTTCTTCGCAGCACTTTACGCCGGGCCATGGCGATGCGGCCGCGTGACGAGTGGAGCGAGGCGATGCTCAAGCTCACCATCGAGCGCCTGCTTGGCCTTGCGCCATCGGCCTTGTCCGTGCCGGATTTTCAAACCGCCATGGAATGGAATCATGCGCGGAACCTCATCGAGTATCGTTACGACGAGGATGCCGAGGCGAACTATTGGCATCTCACCGATACCGGGAAAGCCAAGGAGGGCGTGAAGTGAATGAGCGACCTGAGCCCAAATTCTTCGGCGTTCTGGAGTCCGACTATCGGAAAATCCCGGCAGGGCAAAAAAGTCCGTGCGGATGCGGTCTTGAAAAACCTGTGTCCGGCAGCGCAGGAACAAATTGCGCAGTGGAGCAATCAACCTGCGGAACGAGACGCGGAAGGTCAGCCCATCAAGGGAACGGGCGGAGTCGTCTTTGCGACGCAACAACTGGCGGAGATCGCTCGGCAGTTTTCGTTGCCCGCATTGCGCGTCTCCAGCGCCACGCTTTACGAATTCTTGGATTGGTGGCGCTTGGAGCAGGATTTGGAAATCTCGTTTGCACGGGAAGAACAAGTGATGGCGAAGACGGGCGACAAGAAGAAGGCCCGCGAGGCGGGCGAAACGCTGCTCATGCGTCTTGGCTTGGCCAAGCAGGATGGAGAGCTGATCGAGATCGCGGCACGCGTGAGCGATTCGCGCCGTGGACTAGATCAGAAAGACGAAATAGTGTCCCTGAAGCGTCAGCAGGTTGGGCAGAAGGGCGAGCAACTCAAGCTGGAGCGGGAGAAATTCAAGGCGTCGATCCGCACCAAACTGGAGGCGGGACTGGATGCGCTCTTCGAGGAAATCAAGGGCAACACGCGGGCGGAAACGATCTTTGCTCAACTGCGGGAGGCTGTGGCCAAGGCATGAACGGAACCCGCCGAGACACCCCCAGTTCCGCTACCGCGACCCCAGAAACGCAGGAAAACGCGTTTGTAGGGCCTTCCCGCGCGTTTGTCGGGGCCTCTGCAAATGAACCCGGCGTGGAAAAGCGACCCGTTGGCGTGCTGGATCACCTGGCATCCCGGATTGACGGTGAGCAGGCACCCGTTGTGGACCGACCGGAGCGGAAGAGCTTTGAGGATTTTCTTTTGCAGGATGCACGCGTGCCGGATTCCAGTCGGTCGGGAGAATATATGCCTTTCTCCTTCGTGGGCCGCGAAGCGGTGCGGTTGCTTGTTCGGCGGATCGACGCGGTGCTGGGATCGCACACCGGTGAGCCGATTAAGGATGCCCGCTGCGGCGTGGCTGGCGGCGCGCAATGGGGCAAGACCATCCTGGAACTGAACCTCGCGGCCTTCTGCACCGGGCAGCGTTTCCTGCGCTTTGGTATGTTCCTGCCCGACGAAGCTCTGGCGTCCGGCATGGTCGACACCAAGCTTCGGCCTGATGTCATCGATCAGATCGAATGGCTGGCCAAGATGACCCAGGTGGGCAAGGCGGTAAACAAGAGCGGGAAGACGGTGAACCGCAAAGGCGCGTTCATGGTCACGGATGGCCAGCGCCGCAGTTATGGCCTGGTCCTCGGCCTCCAAAAAATCCCGACGAGTTACACCCTCGATGTCGCGGCCAAGGATGAAGTGGACGACATCCCGGAAAAGACCGGGCGCTTTGTTCGTGGCCGTCTCACCAGCTCGCCGCTGCGCTTCTCGTTGGACATCGGCACCCAACGCGTGGCCGGCCGCGGGATGAACAAAGTTTGGAAAGACGGCAGCCAGGGCGTCGTGCTGCTCGGGCCAGTGGCTTCGCCACTTTCTACCACCACCTCGCCAGGGGATGAGGTGACAGAAGCACCCACAGGCTGGATTAATCCCGAGGAACACTTCCCGCAGATCGTTCGCCGCCAGCTTGGCGCGCAGCCTTCGACCGAAGATCCCAAGCTGACCTGGTCCGGGGCATTCAAGTGTGACGGGGATGATACGTCCTCCTGGAAGTACGATCGTTCGTCGACTTACTATCTCGCGCATCCCGACACCGGCGAGGTATTCGATCGCTCTCATCCGCTCGGATTCCATCGCGTGCCAGCCAAGCTGGAGAGCGAAAACTGGACGCTTCGCATCTCGCAGCTCTCCATCGGAGCGATCAGTGTGGCCCAGCTCGTGCACGGCTTCTGCGACGAGGATGAAGGCGCGGTCGCTTCGCCGGATGCGATGATCGTCTTTCGTTGCGACGTGCTTGCGCTCCCACAGTCCAGCGCGCAGGCCCTCACCCCTGAGACCATCCAGCGCGCCCAGGGCTTCGATCCTTTTCACATCCGCCTCACTCGCGAAACCGGTCGTCCCGCCTTCGGTGGCCTCGATGTCGGCGATCAATGCTGGTTCTTCGCTCGTGAACGCGAGAGCGCCACGCGCAAGCGGGCCAGCTTCGCCGCCAAGATCCCGGTGGGCGATATGGTCAAGCGGGCCGTCTCGCTCTTTCACACCATCGGCCTCACCGCGCTCTTCATCGATCAGCGTCCCGAAGTCTCCAGCGCCCGCAGCATCGCCCTGGAGTTGAACGGGCTGGCTGCGCTCGGCCAATGGCCCCAGGTCCCCAAGGCCGGCAATCACGATGCCTGGATCACCCTGCCCGGCGGTCTTACCTGGGACGGACGCAACCAGCGCTGGCGCAATCTCAAATGCGCCGTTGTCCGCTTCGACAAAAAGAAAGTCGGCGCCGGCATCGAGCATGGCTTCGACGAATTCGACGAAGGTGGCCTCAGTAAGTTTGTCCCGCTGATCAACGTCAACCGATTCGAGACCATCGACCGTGTGGTCCGCGAACTCCTCACCCCCAGCGAAGGCGTGGTGGAAGTGGTCGCCGGCGCGATCCGCGAGACTCCTGCGCTGCTCCTGCCCGCCAAGCATGGCGCCGATCCCATCCCCGGCCTGATCGAAGCGCACCTGGTTACCGGCAGCGAACGCGGCAAGGAAAAGGACGGCACCATGGGCGACTACGTCGACCAATGTGCCAACCATCTACTCCTGGCCGATGGCTACTCCGCCCTGGCGGAAATGGAGACCGGCGAAACCCGCGCATCGACGCCGGTCACTTTCGAACCGCCTGACGAAAACTTTC
>Ga0207703_10004742_pt1 | contig 11095 bp, 10 predicted proteins | sample KBSSwiS12_FD_184304 | JGI IMG/M metagenome (GOLD analysis project Ga0207703, IMG submission 184304) | Switchgrass rhizosphere microbial communities from Kellogg Biological Station, Michigan, USA - KBS Switchgrass S1-2 (SPAdes) (version 2) | ecosystem: Host-associated > Plants > Roots >... | reverse complement strand
AGGAGTTATTCGCGCCGCAAGCGCCGTGATGTAAACATATGTCGGCCACAGGGTCATTGCTCGTGCTGTTGGCCGATCTGCAATCTCGAAAGGAGATGGGTCGTGGCGGCGGTTCAGGGCAAGGCGGCACTCAATGCCTTGTGAGGCTTGCTCCACCCTCCGAACTAGTAGATCCGCCCGTGCTTACCCGAGGTCATCTTCGGCAAAAACCGAATCGCTCAACCTGCCGTATTGCAGCCACAGCATCCACGCCGCCCAGGCCAGCGACGCCGCCATCACCGCTCTGCCCGCCCAGTCAAAGAACAAGCCGATCCCACGTGCGTTCCTGATCAATCCCAAGTCGCCGAAAATGTTCTGCCAGTCGTGGCCGTCGCTTTCCGCGCCGGTGCGCCCGTCCAGCAGCATCAATGCCGGATCGTAGGCGTCGTACATGTACACGCCCATGTCGATGATGGAATAGCCGAGCAGCCAGGTGAACAGCGCCGCGCCGAACGGGTCGCGGCGCTTGATGAGCAGGGCCCCCGCCAGCACCATGGGCATCAGGTGCTGTCCCAGCGTGCCGCCCAGGATCATGATGAAGCGGCCGAACCAGCGGAAGATCAGGTAGTGGCCGGCCTCGTGAAAGGGCGTGAGCACGAGGTGCAGGAAGCGGCTGCCGGATTCGCCCACGGGCACGTCCACGTCGCGCCAGATCAACCACGTCCAGAGCACAAACACCGCCAGGGCGGCGATGCGCGCGCCCCAGTTGATCTTGGAGACTTTGTCCGGCACGTGCAGTAGCCACCCCGAGAGCCTTTCGCCCAGCGTGGTTGCGTCGTGCGGTTCCAAGGCGGCCGGCGCATCGGCGGCCGCCGCGATGCGCGGCGCGGCCGGCGGGATCGCACCTGTCGCCGCCGCCTTGAACTTGGCCAGGATCAGGCCGCAGGCCGGGCAGGCCGCGGGCAGCGACTGGTCCGCGGCCAGCGGCGCATGCGCGCACTTGGGGCAGGCGGCGTAGTGCATGGCCGGACTCAGGGCGCCAACTCAGTGCGCCAACTCAGGGCGCCCACTCAAGGCGCCTCGTCCCGGCCAAGGATGATGCGCGCGTAGCGCGCGAAGGAGAAATACGCCCACGCCCAGTCCAGCATCACCACGATGCGGTTGCGGAAGCCGATGAGGAAGTAGATGTGCGCGAACAGCCACAGCAGCCAGGCCGGCAGCCCCCACAGCTTCAGCGGCCCGAGCAGCGCCACGGCCGACTTGCGCCCGATGGTGGCGAGCGAGCCGTAGTCGATGTACACGAACTCACGCGTGGGCCGGCCCGCGATGCGCGCCAGGATGTTGCGCGCCGCGCAACGGCCCATTTGCTTGGCGGCCGGACTGACGCCGGGCACGGGCTGGCCGCGGCTTTGCGCGGCGGCGAGGTCGCCCACCGCGAACACCTCGGGGTGGCCGGGCACGCTGAGGTCGGCGTTGACGGGAATGCGCCCGCCGCGGTCGGTCGGTGCGCCCAGCGTGGCGGTGAGCGGTACGGCCTTCACGCCCGCCGCCCAGATCACGGTGCGCGAGGCCAGACGCTCGCGGCCCTGCGGGGTTTCGATGTCCACGCCGTCGGCGTCGATGGCCGTGACCTTGGCGTTGAGCCGCACCTCCACGCCCAGGCGCTGCAGTTGCAGCCGCGCCTTCTCCGAAAGCTGCCGGGGAAACGCCGGCAGCACGCGGTCGCCGCCGTCCAACAGCGTCACGCGCGCGTCGACGGGATTGAAATGCCGGAACTCGCCCGCCAGCGTATGCCGGGCGATCTCGGCCAGGGTGCCGGCCATTTCCACGCCGGTGGGTCCGGCCCCGACCACCACGAAATGGGTGAGCAGCCGGCGCTCGGCGTCGCTGTCCGAGCGCTCGGCATTCTCGAAGGCGAGCAGCAGTTCGCGGCGCATGTTCAGCGCGTCGTCCAGGGTCTTGAGCCCGGGCGCGTGCCGTGCCCAGTCGTCATGGCCGAAATACGAATGCGTGCTGCCCGCGGCCAGGATGAGCGCGTCGTAACCGGCCTCGAAGCCGTCGGTGCAAATGATGCGCTTCTGCGCGGCGTGGATGCGCGCCACCTCGCCCATGAGCACGGTGACGTTCTTGTCGTTGCGGAACATGTAGCGAATGGGCGCGGCAATCGACGTGCTGGCCAGGCCGGCGGTCGCCACCTGGTAGAGCAGGGGCTGAAACAGGTGGTGGTTGCAGCGGTCGATGAGCGTGACGCGCACACCCCGCTTGCCGGCCAGGATGCGCGTGGCCTCCAGCCCGCCGAAGCCGCACCCGATCACCACAACATGGAAATCAGCCAAGAGCCTTAGCCCTCGAACAGTCCCATCTGGCTGGCGCCGAAGTCCACCGCCTGTTCCACGGCGCGCTTGGCGGCTTCCAGCGTGGCGGCTTCGCCGATGTGGTTGCCCGCCTCCCAGCGGTATACGCCGTCCCACTCGTCCTTGGGGCCGAGTTTTACGGTGCCGACCTTGTTCTTGCCGGCCCAATAGCTGTGGGAGTAGTAGCCGCGCTCCCAAACGGGCTTGAGTTTTTTTCTTGGTTTGGCGCCTGTAGCCATTTTGCCGGCCTTACGGAGGAGAAAGCCACTCATAGCTTACAATGAATTGGAAAATTCCAAATCTTCCAATGAAAAACGATTACTTAGAACGAATCCTCCGCGCCCGCGTCTACGACGTCTGCATCGAATCGCCCCTCGACGTCGCGCCCAACCTCTCGCGCCGGCTCGGCAACACACTGCTGCTCAAGCGCGAAGACATGCAACCGGTCTTCTCCTTCAAGCTGCGCGGCGCCTACAACAAGATGGCGCAGCTTTCCGCGGCGGCCCTGAAGCGCGGCGTCATCTGCGCCTCGGCCGGCAACCATGCCCAGGGGGTTGCCCTGGCGGCGCAGAAGCTGGGCTGCCGCGCCGTGATTGTCATGCCGACCACGACCCCGAAGATCAAGGTCAACGCGGTGGCTTCGCGCGGGGCCGAAGTCGTCCTGACCGGTGAATCTTACTCAGATGCTTCCGTCGAGGCGCGCAAGATCGAAAAGCGCCGCGGCCTCACCTACGTGCACCCCTACGACGACCCCGACGTGATCGCCGGCCAGGGCACCATCGCCCTGGAAGTGCTGCGCCAGACCAGCCGGCCCATTCACGCCATTTTCGCCGCCATCGGCGGCGGCGGGCTGATCTCGGGCATCGCCTCGTACGTCAAGCGCCTGCACCCCGAGATCAAGGTCATCGGCGTGCAGCCCACCGATTCCGACGCGATGGAACGCTCGGTGAAAGCCGGGCGGCGCGTGGTGCTCGACCACGTGGGCCTGTTCGCCGACGGCGTGGCGGTGAAGCAGGTAGGGGTCGAGACCTTCCGCCTCTGCCGCGAGCTGGTGGACGACATCATCCTGGTCGACACTGACGCCACCTGCGCGGCCATGAAGGACGTGTTCGAGGACACGCGCTCCATCCTCGAGCCGGCGGGCGCGCTGTCCATCGCCGGCGCCAAGGCCTATGTGGAGCGCACCGGCCTGCGCGACGCCAACCTCGTGGCCGTCGCCTCCGGCGCCAACACCAATTTCGACCGGCTGCGCTTCGTGGCCGAGCGCGCCGAGGTGGGCGAGCACCGCGAGGCCATCCTGGCCGTGACCATTCCCGAGAAGCCGGGCAGTTTCCGCAAGTTCTGCGCCGCCATCGGCACCCGCAACATTACCGAGTTCAACTACCGCATGGCCGACACGGCCGAGGCGCACGTGTTCGCCGGCATGGAAATCCACGACTCGGCCGAAACCGGGCGCATCGTGGCCAGGCTGCGCCGCGACGGCTTCAAGGCCCTGGACCTGTCGCACAGCGAAATGGCCAAGCTGCACCTGCGCCACCTCGTGGGTGGGCATGCGCCCTCGGAGGTGCGCAAGAAGTACGCGCACGGCGAGATCGGCGAGCTGGTGTACCGCTTCGAGTTTCCCGAGCGCCCTGGCGCGCTGATGAAGTTCCTCGACACCATGGGCTCGAACTGGAACATCAGCCTGTTCCACTACCGAAATTTAGGCGGGGATTCGGGGCGCGTCTTGGTCGGCATGCAGGTGCCCAAGCGGGAGATGCCGGCGTTCCGGCAGTTCCTGAAGTCGCTCGGGTACCCGTTTGAGGACGAAACGGGGAATCCCGCTTACGGATTGTTCCTGGGCTAGGAACCTTTCTCGCCAAAGTAGCCGGGGTCCAGTTCGCCTGCGTAGCACACGGGTGAACTGAGGGCAGAAAGCTCGCCTTCGGGCGGCGCGCCGAGGAACACCAACGTTCCTTCTCTCGTTGGCCCGGCGCTGTCGCGCCGGTAGATGCCGGCCTCCGTGACCACGTAGTCCATGGGAATGTCGTGGCTTCGGGGTGGATGCTCTCCAGCTTCGACTCTTCGTAGCCGATACCTATGGCAGTGGGCGGCGGTTTCAGCGCGGCCAGGGTGCGGTCAAAGAACCCCCCGCCATAGCCCAGGCGAAAGCCCTGGGCGTCGAAGCCCACCAGGGGAATGAGCAGCACGCCGGGCGTGACCTCGGGTCCGCCCGAGGCGGGGTAGGGGATGCCGCCGTGTCCCGGCTTCAGGGTGATTCCCGGGTGCCATTCGCGGAAGCCGAGCGGCGCGTCGGGCTTGTCGACCACCGGCAGGGCGGTCACGGTGCCGCTGGCGCGCAGTCGATCCGCCAGGGGGAGCGCGTCGTACTCGTTGCGGTGCGGCCAGTACACGGCCACCACGGGCGCGGGACGTCCCTTGGCGCCAAACAGGCCGGGAAAACCGCGCGCCAGATGTGATTCGATACGCATTTGGCGCGCGATCAGCGTTTCCTTATCGAGCGCCATGCGTTGTACTAGCAGCCCCCGCCGCGTGGTCTTGCGCCAGGCGTCGTGCCGGTCGGGATCGGGGGCAGTGGAATCTGGGTTCAATTGGGTGTCTAATCTCAATTGAAATAGATATTTATGGTGGTATTCTTAAACGGATTTATGAAGATTCGTCTCGCCGCTGCCTCGACCATGTTAACGCTGGGCGCCGTGCTGGCGCTGTCGGCGGTGGACAGTGCGCTTGCCGCCCGCGTCAAGGCGGACCCCGACCAGGCCTTCATGGCGGCGCGCGACGCCTTCCGCGCCGGTGACGAGAAGAAGCTGGCCAATGCCGCGGCGGCGGCCCAGGGCCACGTGCTCGCCCCCTGGGTGCGCTACTACCAGTTGCGGCTGCGCCTGGAAGACCGCCCCGCCGACGACATCGAGACTTTCCTGCGCCGCTATGACGGCAGCCTGCCGGCCGAGCAATTGCGCCGCGATTGGCTCAAGGTGCTGGGCCGCCAGGGCGACTGGAAGCGTTTCAACGAACAGGCGCCGCTGCTGGTGGGCGACGATGCCGACGTGGCCTGCTACAGCCTGCTGGCGCGCTGGCTGGTGGTGGGCCAGGCAGCCGATGGCGGCGAACAGCGCGGGGATCAGCGCGGCGGCGAGCGCGACCGCTCGGCGCTGAACGAGGCCGGCACCTATTGGATGAGCGCGCGCGACGTGCCCGATGGCTGCGCGCCGCTGGTGCGCGAGCAGTTCCAGTCCGGCCAATGGGGCCTGGTCCAGGTGTGGGCACGCTTCCGGGTGCTGATCGAGGCCGGCCAACCGGCTGCGGCCAGGCGCGCCCTCGACTACCTGCCCTTTGCCGAGACGCCCGAGGCCAAGATGCTCACGGCGTCGCTGGACTCGCCCATTCATTTCCTGGAGCGCCCCAAGCCCCAACTCGCCACCCGCACCCAGCGCGAGCTGTACCTCATGGCCGTGGTGCGCGTGTCCAAGAGCGATCCGCAGCTCGCGGCGAGCTACTGGGACGCCGACGTGCGCGCGCGTTATCCGGCCGCCGACAACGCCTGGGTGCTGGCGCGCATCGCCACCAGCGCGGCGCGCAAGCTCATGCCCGAAGCCCTGGGCTGGTACCAGGAAGCCGATGCCGCCACTTCGGCGCAAGCCGCCGCTCCCGCTTCGGCGCAGGCCGCGGCTTTCGGAGGCGGAGCCGCCGGCGCGGGCGCGGGAGGCATTGTTCCCGCCGCTGCGCCGGCTGCCCCCCAGTCTGCGGGCACGGCGTTCGGCGACGAGCAACTGGCCTGGCGAGTGCGCATCGCGCTGCGCCAGGGCAACTGGGAGGAAGTGCGCGGCGCCATCGAGCGCATGTCGCCCGCGGCCAGAAACGACCCGGCCTGGATCTACTGGCTGGGCCGCTATTACAAGGCGCAGGCCGGCCCGGCCGGGCTGCAGCCGGTGGTGGCGCTGAATGCGCCCGGCGCGCAGGTCACGGCGCGCGCGCTGTTCGCGCGCATCGCCGGCGATTACAGCTATTACGGGCGCCTCGCCGCCGATGAACTGGGCCTGCCCATGCAGCTGCCGCCCGAGTCCCCTGGCCCCACGCCCAACGAAATGGCGGCGCTGGCGCTGAACCCGGGGCTGCAGCGCGCCCTGGCCTTTTACCGCCTGGACATGCGCGTGGACGGCACGCGCGAATGGAACTGGTCCCTGCGCGGCATGGACGACCGCACGCTGCTGGCCACGGCCGAACTGGCGCGGCGCAATGAGCTGTGGGACCGCGCCATCGGCACCGCCGACCGCACCATCGCCTCGCACGACTTCAAGCTGCGCTACCTCGCCCCGTATCGCAGCATCCTGGCCGACGCCGCCAAGTCCAGCGCCCTGGACGAGCCGCTGGTGCTGGGGCTGGTGCGCCAGGAAAGCCGCTTCATCTCGGTGGCCAAGTCGGGTGTGGGCGCGTCGGGGCTGATGCAGCTCATGCCGGCCACGGCCAAGTGGGTGGCGCACAAGCTGGGCCTGAAGGACTACTCCTGGGGCAAGGTGCACGAACCCGAGGTCAACGCCAAGCTGGGCACGGCCTATCTCAAGCAGGTGCTGGACAGCCTGGACGGCTACCCCGCCCTGGCGGCGGCGGCCTACAACGCCGGCCCCGGCCGCGCGCAGAAGTGGCGCGACGCCCGGCCCCTGGAAGGCGCGGTGTACGTGGAATCCATCCCCTTCAATGAAACCCGCGACTACGTGAAGAAGGTCATGGCCAACACGGTGTTCTATTCGGCCGTGCTGGGCGGCGCCAACGTGCCGCTCAAGACCCGCCTGGGCACCATCGCCGGCCGCGGCGCGGGCGACAGCGTGGCCGTGCTGAAGGACAGCGAGGGCGAGCCCATCCCCTGAGGTGTACCGCATCGCGGCCTGGGTCGCGGACCCAGCGCAGTGAGTGACATGCCGCCTGCTAAAATGCCGGCATGAGCAGAATATTGGTTCTCGGCGGCAGCGGCTTCGTCGGCCGCTCCGTTGTGCGTCGCCTCGCGGCCGAGGGCCACAGCGTCATCGTCCCCACGCGCCGGCGCGAGCGCGCCAAGCGCCTCATCCTGCTGCCCACCGTCGACGTGGTGCAGGCCGACGTTCACGACAAGGACACGCTGGCGCGGCTGGCGCGCGGCTGCGATGCCGTGATCAACCTGGTGGGCACGCTGCACAGTCCGTCGCGTCAGGCGGGCAAGCCTTACGGCGCCGAATTCGAGCGCGTGCACGTGCGCTTGTCGCAGACCGTGGTGGAAGTGTGCCGCGAAGCAGGCGTGCCGCGGCTGCTGCACATGAGCACGCTCGGGGCGCGCGGCGACGCGCCCAGCGAATACCTGCGCTCCAAGGGCGACGGCGAAGCCTGGGTGCTGGCCCAGCAGCAGCACCTGGCCGTCACGGTGTTCCGCCCCTCGGTCATTTTCGGGCCCGAAGACCATTTGCTGTGCCTGTTCGCCCGCCTTCAGGCCTGGGTGCCGGCGGTGTTCCTGGCCTGTCCGGAGGCGTGCTTCCTGCCGGTGTACGTGGAGGACGTGGCGAGCTGCTTTCTTGCGGCGCTCGGCGACCGGCACAGCCATGGCATGAGCTACGACCTGGCCGGACCGCGCCAGTACAACCTGCGCGAGCTGGTGCGCCTGGCCGGGCGCGAAAGCGGGCATCCGCGCCCCGTCATCGGCCTGTCGCTGGGCTTGTCCAAGCTGCAGGCCCTCGTCATGGAATGGCTGCCCGGCAAACTGCTCACGCGCGACGCGCTGCGCACCCTGCAGGTGCCCAGCGTCTCTTCCGCACAACTGCCTTTCGGCCTTCACGCCACCGCGCTGGAAGCGGTGGCGCACGATTTTCTGAGCGGCAAGGCGCCGCGCACGCGCGTAGGCGTGTTCCGGGTGAGGGCGGGCCGCTGAGCACCTCGGCGGCCATAACAGGGGAGCGAGGATGAAGAACGATCTGGCCGTCGTTTTCGATTTCATTCTGCAGCAGTGGAGCTTTTCGCCGCAGCGCTTCAAGGACGCCATCATCAACGCGGCGCTGGCCAAGTTCGTGCTGTCGGCGCTGTGGTGGGTCACGCGCTTCCTGGTGAGCAAGTTCCCGCAGAACCCGGTGCTGTCGCTGCTCGACCGGGTGTTCAAGACCAAGCCGGCCAAGTTCATCGTGCTCATGCTGGACGTGACGCTGATCGACGTGTTCCTGTTCTTCGCCGTCATCACCGTCGTCGACCTGGCGCACCAGTTCTCGATTTTCTCGCTGTGGTCGGCGACGCTGTTCACCGCGCTGGTGGTCTACATGTTCATCCTCACCCACGCCGACGCCAAGAAATACTGACATGCTCAAGCTGGTCATCGGCAACAAGGCCTATTCCTCCTGGTCGCTGCGGCCCTGGGTCTACCTGAAGCACCTGGGCATTCCCTTCGAGGAAGTGCGCGTGCCGCTGTACCAGGGCGACTACAAGGCTGCCATCACCCGCTATAACCCGGCGGGCAAGGTGCCGGTGCTGGTGGACGGCGGCACCACGGTGTGGGACTCCCTCGCCATCCTGGAATACCTGGCCGAGCGCCAGCCCGCGCCGCCTGACGGCGGCGGCTGGCCGGCCGAGCCCAAGGCCCGCGCCATGGCGCGCTCGGTCAGCGCCGAGATGCATTCGGGCTTCGGCGCCATGCGCGAAAACCTGTGCATGAACGTGCGCAAGACCTATCCCTGGCGCCCGGCCGGCTCGGCCAATGCCTGGCCCGAGGCGGTACTGGCCGACGTGGCGCGCATCCAGGCCCTATGGGAGGACTGCCGCAAACTCGCGGCCGCGCTGTTTGGCGAAAGCGGCGGCGGCCCTTTCCTGTTCGGGCCGTTCTCGGCCGCCGACGCCATGTACGCGCCGGTGGCCTGGCGCTTCGCCGGCTATTCGGTGCCGCTCACCCCGACCGCGCGCGCCTACGTGGACACCCTGCTCGCGCTGCCCGCCATGCGGGAATGGCAGGCCGGGGCCATGGCCGAATCCGAAGTGCTGCCTCAGTACGACCGCTGACGCGGCATGCTTCCCCCGTGAAAAGCTACGTCGTGGGCGGCGCGGTGCGCGACGAGCTGCTGGGCCTCGCCGTGCGCGACCGCGATCACGTGGTGGTGGGGGCCACGCCCGACGACATGGAGCGCCAGGGTTACCGCCCGGTGGGCAAGGACTTCCCCGTGTTCCTGCACCCCGAAACCCAGGAGGAATACGCGCTGGCGCGCACCGAGCGCAAGGTGGCGCGCGGCTACAAGGGCTTCACGGTCCACGCCGCGCCCGACGTGACGCTGGAGGACGACCTGCGCCGGCGCGACCTCACCATCAACGCCATGGCGCGCGACGACGACGGCGCGCTCATCGACCCCTACGGCGGCGCGCGTGACCTTGCCGCGCGCGTGCTGCGCCACGTCAGCCCGGCCTTTGCCGAGGACCCGGTGCGCATACTGCGCGTGGCGCGTTTCGCGGCGCGCTTCGATTTCAGCATCGCCGCCGACACCCTGGCGCTGATGCGCCGCATGGTGGCCGAGGGCGAGGCCGAGGCGCTGGTGCCGGAACGCGTATGGCAGGAATTGTCCAAGGGCCTGATGGAAGCCCATCCGCAACGATTGTTCGGCGTGCTGGCCGAGTGCGGCCTGCTGGCGTCGCTGTTTCCCGAGTGCGCGTTCGCCTTCGACGGCGCCGCACCGGCCAATGACGCCGCGCGCGCGGCCATGCAGGCCCTGGTGCGCGCGGCCGAACAGGGCCTGGCCCTGCCGCAGCGCTTCGCGCTGCTGTCATTCGCCGTCGCCGGGGAGGGGGGCGAGCGTGCAAAAAATCTCGACGCCCTGCTCACGCGCCTGCGCGCCCCCAACGATTGCGCCGACGCTGCGGCGCTGGCCCTGCACCAGGGCGCGGCGGTCATGGGCGCGCACCGCGCCGACGCCGCCGCGCGGCTGGCCATGATCGAGGCCGCCGACGGTTTTCGCCGCCCGGCGCGGCTGGAAGGCCTGCTCGACACGTGCGAGGCGCAGCAATTCGGCGCTCAGGGCTGGACGGATCTGCCATGGCCGCCGCGCCAGGCGCTGCTGCGCGCGCTGGCCGCGGCGCGCGGCGTGGACGCGGCCGAGATTGCGCGAGCGGTGACTGCGGCGGGCGGCAAGGACATCGGCGCGGCGCTGCGCGCCGCGCGCGCGCGCGCCGTGCAGGCCGCCATGGAGGCGATGACGTGATGGGGACGCCGCTGCTGCCCCTGTTCAACCTGTATCGCAACGTGGTGAGCGGCTTTCGCATCGGGCTGTGGCTGCCGGTGTCGCGCACCCGCTTCCGGGTCAGCCCCTCGGACTACGCCCTGCTGGCGATATTCAATTTTGCGGTGTGGCTGGCGGGCAGTTGGATGCGCGCCGAGCCCGACGCCGCGTTCGACCCCGGCGCGCTGCCGCAACTGCTGGCCGGCATTCCGGTCACGCTGCTGGTGTGCTTGTTGATTTCACGCCTGCTGCGCGAAGACAGCCTGCTGCTGGCGTTCGCGGTGGCGCTGGCCTCCACCGAGTTGCTGTTCGAGATCGCGGGCACAGTCGTGTTCAGGCTGTTCGACGGGCCGTGGAGCGATGCGCCCGGCACGCTGCAACTGGCCGTGTACCTGTTGTACGTGGGCTGGGCGCTGGCCGCGGTGCTGCGCACCCAGGCCATCTTGGCGCCCTGGCGCACACGCTCGAACCTGCGCTCCGGCCTCGCGGCCGTGCTGCTGGTGGCGATGGTGCTGGGCCTCGCCTACACCCCGCGCGACGAGCCCTGGAGCG
>Ga0207703_10004738_pt1 | contig 11100 bp, 10 predicted proteins | sample KBSSwiS12_FD_184304 | JGI IMG/M metagenome (GOLD analysis project Ga0207703, IMG submission 184304) | Switchgrass rhizosphere microbial communities from Kellogg Biological Station, Michigan, USA - KBS Switchgrass S1-2 (SPAdes) (version 2) | ecosystem: Host-associated > Plants > Roots >... | reverse complement strand
AGCAATGAAGTCCCCACGCTCACTCCGTTCGCTGCCCCCCGAGGGGGCGCGCATCGTCCTTCGGGCGGCCGTGCGGCCGATGCAACGATGAAGCACATCATCGCCGTCCTCCTCGAGAACGAGCCGGGCGCGCTGTCGCGGGTCGTCGCGCTGTTCTCGGCGCGCGGCTACAACATCGAGACGCTGACGGTCGCGCCGACCGAGGATCCGTCGCTGTCGCGGATGACGATCGTGACGACCGGCTCCGACGAGGTCATCGAGCAGATCACCAAGCACCTCAACCGCCTGATCGAGGTCGTCAAGGTCGTCGACCTCACCGAGGGCGCGTACACCGAGCGCGAGCTGATGCTGATCAAGGTGCGCGCGGTCGGCAAGGAGCGCGACGAGATGAAGCGGATGGCGGAAATCTTCCGCGGCCGCATCATCGACGTCACCGACAAGAGCTATACCGTCGAGCTGACCGGCGCCGCCGACAAGCTCGACGCCTTCCTGCAGGCGATCGACCGTGGCGCGATCCTCGAGACGGTGCGCACCGGCTCGAGCGGCATCGGCCGCGGCGAGCGGATCCTTCGCCTCTGACGCAAACGAACACGGAGAAGACGAATGAAGGTCTATTACGACAAGGACGCCGACCTCAGCCTCATCAAGAACAAGAACGTCACCATCGTCGGCTACGGCTCGCAGGGCCATGCGCACGCGCAGAACCTCTCCGACAGCGGCGTTCGCGTCACCGTCGGGCTGAGGAAGGGCGGCGCCTCGTGGATCAAGGCCGAGAAGGCGGGCCTCAAGGTCGCCGAGGTCGCCGAGGCGGTGAAGAGCGCCGACATCGTGATGATGCTGTTGCCCGACGAGCAGATCGCGGCGGTCTACAAGAACGACGTCGAGGCGAACATGAAGCAGGGTGCGTCGCTCGCGTTCGCGCACGGCTTCAACGTCCACTACGGGCAGGTCGTGCCGCGCGCCGACCTCGACGTCTGGATGGTCGCGCCGAAGGCTCCCGGCCACACCGTCCGCTCGACCTACGTCGCGGGCGGCGGCGTCCCCCACCTGATCGCCGTCCACGCCGACAAGTCAGGCAAGGCGCGCGACCTCGCGCTCAGCTACGCGGCGGCCAACGGCGGCGGCAAGGCCGGCGTCATCGAGACCAACTTCCGCGAGGAGACCGAGACCGATCTCTTCGGCGAGCAGGCGGTGCTCTGCGGCGGCACCGTGGAGCTGATCAAGGCGGGCTTCGACACCCTCGTCGAGGCCGGCTACGCGCCCGAGATGGCGTACTTCGAGTGCCTGCACGAGCTGAAGCTCATCGTCGACCTCATCTACGAGGGCGGCATCGCCAACATGAACTACTCGATCTCGAACAACGCCGAGTACGGCGAATACGTCAGTGGCCCGAAGGTCATCGACGAGCACACCCGCACGCGGATGAAGGCGATGCTGCGCGACATCCAGACGGGCGAGTACGCGAAGAGCTTCATCATCGAGAACCGCGCCGGCGCGCCGACGCTGATGAGCAAGCGCCGTCTCACTGCAGAGCTGCCGATCGAGGTCGTCGGCGAGAAGCTGCGGGCGATGATGCCGTGGATCAAGAAGAACCGTCTGGTCGACCAGTCGCGCAACTGAGGCCGGTCGCGGCCGCCGAGCGCGCGCTTGGCGTCGCCGAGGGCGACGGCGAGCCGGACGACCTCGAGCCGCCGCCGCGGCGGCGGCGCAAGGGCATCTTCATCCTGCCCAACCTGTTCACGCTCGGCGCCCTGTTCGGCGGCTTCTACGCCGTCGTGATGGCGATGAACGGCAGGTTCGAGAACGCCGCCTACGGCGTCTTCGCGGCGATGGTGCTCGACAGCCTCGACGGCCGTGTCGCGCGGATGACGAACACGCAGAGCGTCTTCGGCGAGCACATGGACTCGCTCTCCGACATGGTCTCGTTCGGCGCCGCGCCGGCGCTCGTCGCCTACGAGTGGGCGTTGCGCGGGCTCGGCAAGGCGGGCTGGATCGCGGCGTTCGTCTACTGCTCGTGCGCGGCGCTCAGGCTCGCGCGCTTCAACACCAACGTCGGCGTCGTCGACAAGCGCTTCTTCCAGGGCCTGCCGAGCCCCGCCGCGGCGGCGCTCGTCATGGGCTTCATCTGGCTGATGGACAACGCCGGCTTCACGGGCATCGAGGAGGGTCCGTGGCTCGGCTGGGTGACGTTCGCATTCACGCTCTACGCCGGGCTGACGATGGTCACCAACGTGCCGTTCTACAGCTTCAAGGACCTGAGCGTGCGCCGCTCGGTGCCGTTCGTCGTCATCGTCGCGATCGCGCTCGCGATCGCCGCCATCAACATCCACGTTCCTGGCGCGCTGTTCGGCCTCTTCGTCGCCTACGGCGTCTCCGGCTACGGCATGTACGTCTGGAAGAAGATGAAGGGCAAACCCGTCAGCGTGATCGCAACATCGACCGACGAGCCCGACGAACAGGGCTTGCACCGCTGACGAGACGTGCGCTATATTGCCGCGATGACTTCCGGGTTCGCTTCGGCGCTGCCTCTCCTCCTTCGACCATCAAGGGCTCGCTGAACGACCTCGTCACCACGTCTCGTCAACGGCCCGCTTGCAAACGCAGCGGGCCGTTTTGTTTTCACCTCGAGAGAACTGCCATGACCGACCGTCTGTTCATCTTCGACACCACCTTGCGCGACGGCGAGCAATCGCCGGGCGCGTCGATGACCAAGGACGAAAAGCTCCGCATCGCGCGCCAGCTCGAGCGGCTCAAGGTCGACGTCATCGAGGCCGGCTTCGCGGCGTCGTCGAACGGCGACTTCGAGGCGGTGAAGGCGATCGCGCAGACGATCCGCGGCTCGACCGTCTGCTCGCTGGCGCGCGCCAACGACCGCGACATCTCGCGCGCCGCCGAGGCGCTGAAGGGCGGCGAGTCGACGCGGGTCCACATCTTCCTCGCGACCAGCGACCTGCACATGGAAAAGAAGCTTCGCATGACCCGCGAGCAGGTCTTCGAGCAGGCCAGGCTCTCGGTGCGCTTCGCCCGCAACCTGAGCGGCGACATCGAGTTCTCGCCCGAGGACGGCTACCGCTCGGATCCGGAGTTCCTCTACCGCGTCCTCGAGGCCGTCATCGCCGAGGGCGCGACGACGGTCAACATCCCCGACACCGTCGGCTACGCGGTCCCCGAGCTCTACGGCGAGTTCATCGCCGACCTGCGCAGGAAGATCCCGAACTCGGACAAGGCGGTCTGGTCGGTGCACTGCCACAACGACCTCGGCATGGCGGTCGCGAACTCGCTCGCCGGCGTCAAGATCGGCGGCGCCCGGCAGGTCGAGTGCACGATCAACGGCCTCGGCGAGCGCGCCGGCAACTGCTCGCTCGAGGAAGTGGTGATGGCGACGAAGACGCGCAGGGACTACTTCGGCCTCGAGGTCGGCGTCGACGCGTCGCAGATCGTTCCGGCATCGCGCCTCGTCGCGCAGACGACCGGCTTCGTCGTCCAGCCGAACAAGGCGGTCGTCGGCGCCAACGCCTTCGCGCACGCGTCCGGAATCCACCAGGACGGCGTCCTGAAGGCGCGCGACACCTACGAGATCATGCGAGCCGAGGACGTCGGCTGGGCGGCGAACAAGATCGTGCTCGGCAAGCTCTCGGGCCGCAACGCCTTCAAGCAGCGGCTGAAGGAGCTCGGCATCGGGATGGAGTCGGAGGCCGACGTCAATTCGGCGTTCGCCCGCTTCAAGGAGCTCGCCGACCGCAAGAGCGAGATCTTCGACGAGGACATCCTCGCCCTTGCGATGGAGGGCGCCGTCGCCGCCGAGCGGGAGCACTACCGCTTCCTCGGCCTGTCGCAGCACTCGGAGACGGGCGCGCGGCCGGAGGCGGTCGTCCGCTTCGCCGCTGGCGACGTCGAGCACTGCGCGACGAGCGACGGCGACGGCCCGGTCGACGCCAGCCTGAAGGCGATCGAGTCGAAGGTCGCGAGCGGAGCGGAAATGCTGCTTTACTCGGTGAACGCGATCACCTCGGGAAGCACCGAGTCGCAGGGCGAGGTCACGGTGCGGCTGCAGCAGGGCGGCCGCGTCGTCAACGGCGTCGGCGCCGATCCCGACATCATCGTGGCGTCAGCCAAAGCGTACCTTGCGGCGTTGAACAAGCTTCACAGCAAGACCGAACGGGTCGCGGCGCAGGGCTGAGCCGGCCGGGAAAGGGCGCGAAAGCGGCCTTTCCGTGGCTTCGGTCTCACTTTAGGAAAAACGCGCAAGTTTTTGATCTTGTGCGTTTTTCCGGGCACCACTAGACTCGCGCCCGTGGCCACGAGGACCGCTTTGCCGCCCATGATTTCCAAGCTCCCGTTCGCGACCCTGGCGCTCGTCATCGCCTGCTCGTGCGCGGCCGCGCCGCTCAAGGCCGCCGAACCGACCGCCGAAGCAGCCCGCCTGAACAAGGTCGCAGCGAATGCCAAGGTGCGCCAGCCGCTCGTCGTCCGCAGACACGGCCTGCGCCATGCGGTCGTCCTCCGCGCCGAGCCGGCCAAGCCCTCGTTCGGACAGATGATCGGCCTGCACCAGCAGGGCGATTCGCTTGAGCTGAAGTCAGGAGTCGCGCTCGTCCTCGACCAGGACACCGACGAGGTGCTGTTCAGCAAGAACCCGCAGGCGGTGCTGCCGATCGCGTCGCTCACCAAGCTGATGACGGCGATGATCGTCACCGGCGCCGCGCAGCCGCTCGACGAGGTCATCACGATCACCGACGAGGACATCGACACCGAGAAGGGCAGCCGCTCGCGCCTGAAGATCGGCACCCAGCTCAGCCGCGGCGACATGCTGCACCTCGCGCTGATGTCGTCCGAGAACCGCGCCGCGCACGCGCTCGGCCGCAGCTACCCGGGCGGCCTGCCCGCGTTCGTCGCAGCGATGAACCAGAAGGCGCACGCGCTCGGCATGAAGGACACCCACTACGTCGAGCCGACGGGTCTGTCGAGCGCCAACCAGTCGAGCGCGCGCGACCTGGCGACGCTGGTCAAGGCGGCGCACGAGGTGCCGTTGATCCGCGAGCTGTCGACGTCGCCCGAGGCGATGGTCGAGGTCGGCAATCGCTCGATCCAGTTCCGCAACACCAACGGGCTGGTGAAGAACCCCGAGTGGGAGATCGGCCTGCAGAAGACCGGCTACATCTCGGAAGCCGGGCGCTGCCTGGTGATGCAGGCCAAGCTCGCCGGCCGCCACCTGATCATGGTGTTCCTCGACTCGGCCGGGAAGTATTCGCGGATCGGCGACGCCGAGCGCGTCCGCCGCTGGATCACCGCGCCGATGCCGGCGGCGGCGCTCGAGAGCCCGCACAAGCCGCCGCTCTGACGCACCGACGCGCGGCGGGAGTCGCGCTCAGCTGCGGTGGCCGAGGCTCGCCGAGATCTGCGCCGCCGTCGCCCGCAGCCGTTCCAGCCAGGACTCCTCGAGGCGATCGGCCGGTGCCGAGATCGAAAGGCCGGCGACGAGCTTGCCCTGGTCGTCGAGGATTCCCGCCGCCATGCAGCGCACGCCGAGCTCGAGCTCCTCGTCGTCGCGCGCCGTCCCGTACTGGCTGACGCGTGCGAGCTCGCGCTCGAGCCGCGGCAGGTCGGTGATGCTGTTGCGCGTGTGGCCCGCCAGGCCGGTGCGCGTCGCGTATGCGCGCACGCGCTGGGCGTCGTCGTTGGCGAGGAAGAGCTTGCCGACCGAGGTGAGGTGGAGCGGCGCGCGACCGCCGACGGCGCGCACGACCTGCATCCCGGACCGTTCGCTGTACGTCCGCTCGATGTAGACGATCTCGTCGCCCTGGCGCATCGAGAGGTTCACCGGCTGGTGCGTCAGCTTGTGGAGCTCGCGCATCGGGCCGATCGCCGCGTCGCGGACGTCGAGGCGCGCCTTGACGAGGTTGCCGAGCTCGAGCAGGCGCATGCCGAGCCGGTAGCTGCCGGGCTCGGGACGGTCGACGAAGCGTCCGATCGTCAGGTCGTTGAGGATCCGGTGCGCGGTCGACGGGTGCAGCCCGCTCTGCTCGCTGATCGTCTTCAGCGGCACCGGCTCACGGTGCGCGGCGAGCAGGTCGAGCAGCCCGAACGCACGCTCGAGCACCTGGATCGTGACGGTGCGCTCCTCGTTCTTCTTCATCGCCGCGGATTTTCTCCCGATCACGCGGCGAGCGCGCGCGCCGCGGCGACACCGCTCATCACCGCGCCTTCGAGCGTCGCCGGATACGGCCCTTCGACGTAGTCGCCGCAGGCGACCAGCCCCGGCGCAAGATCCATCGGCGGTCGCCGCAGCCCGGGGACGCACGCGAACGTGGCGCGCTTCTCGACAATCGTGCCGACCGCCGCGAGCGGAGCGCGCAGGCACGGCGCGAGCTGCTCGCTCGCCTGCGCGAGCGTCGCCGCCTCGGTCCGCGCGATGCCGCGCTCGACCCACGCCGACGCGCCGCTGATGACGAACGCGAGCAATCCGCGCTCGCGGCCGAGCTGGCCGAGGTCGAACACGAACTGCGCGGGCCGTTCGGCATCGGCGTGGAGCGCGACCAACGGCTCGGGCAGGACGCAGCCGTCGCTCGTCGCATAGACGGTCGCGATGGGTTCGTGGCGAAGCGCGAGCGCCTGCTCGGCCCACGCCGGCGCATGCGGCGCGGCGAGCCTTGCCGTCTCGACGGCGGTCGTGGCGAGCACGACCGCCGCGAAGCGCTCGCCGTCGACGCGCCAGCCGTCGCCGTCGCGCTCGATGCGCTCGACGCGGCGGCCGAGTCGCAGCGTCGCACCGGCGCGCGCGAGCCAGCCGAGTGCCGGCGCCGGCAGCACGTCGCCGAGCGGAACGCGCGGCAGCAGCAGGTCGGCGCCGCCGGCGCTGCCGGCGAGCGCCGCCTGCAGCACGCGCAGGAAGACGCTGCCGCTCGCGCGCTCGGTCGGCGTGTTGAGCGCGGCGACGCAGAGCGGCTCGATGAACTCGCTGCGCACCGCAGGCGGCAGCGTCGCAGTCAGCGCCGCGACGGTGGCGCGCGGATCGCAGCGGAAGCCGTCGCGGCGCCAGCGCGACGCGGTCGAGAGCAGGGCGAAGCGTTCGCGCCACGACCAGCCGCGCCGCGTCAGCACCGCGAGCGCGAACGCACGCAGCGGCGGACCGGGCCGCATGCGCAGCCCGTTGCCGGCGCAGTCGACGAGCGTCAGCGGCCGGCGGTCGAACGTCGCGGCGACGTCGACGCCGATCGTCTCGAGCACGCGCAGCGTCTCGGCGTAGGCGCCGATGCAGATGTGCGAGCCGTTGTCGACGACGCGGCCGTGCCACGCGACGTCGCGGGCGCGGCCGCCGGCGGCCGGCGCCATCTCGAGGAGGGTCACGTGCGCGCCGCCGCGCGTCGCCTCGACCGCCGCGGCGAGGCCAGCCCAGCCGGCGCCGATCACCGCGACGTCGGGCCGACGCCACGCGCTCGTCTCCGGCACGGCTAGCTTCCTCGCCAGTTCGTGCGCATCGCGATCCAGAGCTTGCGGACCGGCGTCAGCGAGATCCGCTGGTGCAGCACGGCGAAGTCCGCCGCCTCGATCTCGCGCAGCAGCGTGCGGTAGATGTTGGCCATCATCAGGCCCGGCTTCTGCGCGGCGCGGTCGGCATCGCCGAGCAGCGCGAACGCCTCGTCGTAGACGCGGTGTGCGCGCTCGGCCTGGAAGCGCATCAGCGCGCCGAAGCGGTCGCTGTAGCGGCGCTCGAGGATCTCGGCGGCCTTGACGTCGAACTGCTGCAGCTCGGCGATCGGCAGGTAGATGCGGCCGCGGCGCGCGTCGTCGCCGACGTCGCGGACGATGTTCGTCAGCTGCATGGCGAGGCCAAGGCGATGCGCGTAGTCGACCGTCGTGGCGAGCGTGCGGCCGAAGATGTTCGCCGCGACCTCGCCGACGACGCCGGCGACGAGGTCGCAGTACCGCGCGAGGCCGGCGAAGTCGAGGTAGCGGGTGCAGTCGAGATCCATCCGGCAGCCTTCGATGACGGCGAGCAAGTGCGCCGGCTCGATCGCGTACGTCTGCACGTGCGGCAGGAGCGCCTGCATCGCCGGGTGCGAGGGTTGGCCGGCGAACGTCGACGCCACCTCGCCCTGCCACCACGCCAGCTTGGTCGCTGCGACGCCGGGATCGGCGACGTCGTCGGCGATGTCGTCGACTTCGCGGCAGAAGGCATAGAAGGCGGTGATCGCTGCGCGGCGGGGCGGCGCGAGGAAGAGGAACGCGTAGTAGAAGCTCGACCCGCTCGCCGCTGCCTTTTGCTGGACGTATTGCTCCGGCGTCATGCCGGTCAACGGCGTTCGGCGGCCGCGGCGCGCGCGGCATCGGCTGGCTCGCGCCGCGTCCGCATCGTCAGCGCCCGCCAGGCGAGCACGGGCACATCGCCGGCGCCGATCTTCGGCCGCGCGTGCAACGTCGCGCCGCCGAGCCGGTCGATCTTCTCGAGGACGCGCAGGCCGCCCTGGACGACGAGGCGCAGCTCCCAGCCCGCGCGTCCCGGCACGGTGTGGACGAGCGGTGCGCCCGCGAGCATCAGCTCGCGCGCCCAGCCGACGAGCTCGCCGACGAGCGCGCGGACGCGTTCGCTGTCGGCGAGCGCGAGCAGCTCGTCGATCGCGATGCCGTGGCGGCGCAGCTCGGAAGTGGGCACGTAGACGCGGCCGCGCGCCGCGTCGACGCCGAGGTCCTGCCAGAAGTTGGCGAGCTGCAGCGCGCTGCAGATCGCGTCCGACTGCGCGAGCGACGCGGCGTCGTCGATGCCGTGCAGATGGAGCAGCAGGCGGCCGATCGGGTTGGCCGAGCGACGGCAGTAGTCGAGCACGCCGGCGCGGTCGACGTAGCGCGTCTGCACGGCGTCGGCGGCGAAGGCATCGAGCAGGTCGGCGAGCAGCGCGACCGGCAGGCCGTGGCGCACGATCGCCGCCGCGAGCGGCGCGAAGACGCGCGGCCAGCGCGACGACGGCGTGTCGCCGGCGGCGACGGCGAACAGGTCGGCGCGGTATGCGGCGAGATCGGCGACGCGCGCCGCGGCGGCGGCGCCGCCTTCGTCGGCGATGTCGTCGGCGGTGCGTGCGAAGTGGTAGATGGCGGCGATCGGCGGACGCAGCCGCGGCGGGCACAGCCAGGAGGCCACCGGGAAGTTCTCGTAGTGATCGACGCCCACTGGCGCCGATTCTCCATGGCCGGCGCCGTCCGTGGCGAGAGGCAGGCGCGGTGCCGGGTAAACTAGCGCGCTGGACAGCGGCCGCCTCGCGGTCGCCCGGCGCCGTTCCGACGCCGCTGCCCATCCCGCGCGGGTGGCGAAATTGGTAGACGCACCAGGTTTAGGTCCTGACGCCTTCACCGGCGTGTCGGTTCGAGTCCGACCCCGCGCACCACCGCAAACCTCGAGAAGAAGACCATGTCCGTCCACGTTGAAACGCTCGACAAGCTAGAGCGTCGCATCACGCTCACGCTGCCGGCGGCGACGATCGCCTCCGAAGTCGAGTCCCGCCTGCGTCGGCTTTCGCGCACCGTCCGCGCCGACGGCTTCCGTCCCGGCAAGGTGCCGATGAGCGTCGTCGCCCAGCGCTACGGCTATTCGGTGCAGAGCGAGGTGCTCAACGACAAGGTCGGTCAGGTCTTCAACGAGGCGGTCAACGAGGCGAAGCTGCGCGTCGCCGGGCCGCCGCGGATCACCGAGAAGGCCGACGCGCCCGAAGGCGAGGTCGCCTTCGATGCGACGTTCGAGGTCTATCCCGAGGTCAAGCTCGGCGACCTCGGCGAGGCCGAGATCGAGCGCATCACGACCTCCGTCAACGACGCCGCGGTCGACAAGACGATCGAGATCCTGAGGAAGCAGCGGCGCACGTTCCAGCAGCGTCCCGCTGCCGAGGGTGCCGCCGAGGGCGACCGCGTCACGATCGACTTCGCCGGCAGCATCGACGGCACGCCGTTCGAGGGCGGCAAGGCCGAGGGCTTCCAGTTCGTGATCGGCGAAGGGCAGATGCTGCCGCAGTTCGACAGCGCGGTGCGCGGCATGAAGGCGGGCGACTCGAAGACCTTCCCGCTCCAGTTCCCCGCCGACTACCACGGCAAGGACGTCGCCGGCAAGGAGGCCGACTTCACCGTGACGGTGAAGAAGATCGAGGCGCAGCACCTGCCCGCGGTCGACGAGACGTTCGCGAAGTCGCTTGCCATCGGCGGCGGCACGGTCGACGCGTTGCGCGCCGACGTCCGCAAGAACCTCGAGCGGGAAGTCAAGTTCCGCGTCCAGGCGCGCAACAAGGCGAGCGTGATGGATGCGCTGCTCAAGAGCGCCGAGCTCGAGGTGCCGAAGTCGCTCGTCGCCGGCGAGACCGAGCGCATGGTCGAGCAGATGCGCGCCGACCTGAAGAAGCGCGGCGTCAAGGACGCCGAGACGGCGCCGATCCCGGCCGAGATGTTCCAGTCGCAGGCCGAGCGGCGCGTCCGCCTCGGACTCATCGTCGCCGAGCTCGTCCGCAGCCAGAACCTGCAGGCCAGGCCCGAGCAGCTGCAGGCGCATATCGAGGAGCTGTCGCAGAGCTACGAGAAGCCGAGCGAGGTCATGCGCTGGTACCTGAGCGACCGCAAGCGGATGGCCGAGGTCGAGGCGATGGTCGTCGAGAACAACGTCACGGCGCACGTCCTCGAGCGCGCGAAGCCGGTCGACAAGGAAGTACCGTTCGACGAGTTGATGGCGGCCTGATTCCAGGCTGTCCGAACGGGCAGGGCGCGCGTGCGGCGCGTCCTGCGCCGCCCATAATCGGAAGCGATCTTTCGAGCCTTCCACTTGAACAGAGCAGGACGTCCATGAGCGCGCTGGAAACCACGGGTCTTGGCATGGTGCCGATCGTCATCGAGACGTCCGGCCGCGGCGAGCGTGCCTACGACATCTACAGCCGGCTGCTGCGCGAGCGGCTGATCTTCCTGGTCGGGCCGGTCACCGACCAGACCGCGAACCTCGTCGTCGCGCAGATGCTCTTTCTCGAGAGCGAAAACCCCGACAAGGACATCCACCTCTACATCAACTCGCCGGGCGGCTCGGTGAGCGCGGGGCTCGCGATCTACGACACGATGCAGTTCGTCAAGCCCGAC
>Ga0207703_10004725_pt1 | contig 11114 bp, 7 predicted proteins | sample KBSSwiS12_FD_184304 | JGI IMG/M metagenome (GOLD analysis project Ga0207703, IMG submission 184304) | Switchgrass rhizosphere microbial communities from Kellogg Biological Station, Michigan, USA - KBS Switchgrass S1-2 (SPAdes) (version 2) | ecosystem: Host-associated > Plants > Roots >... | reverse complement strand
TTGGGGATCGAGCTTCAGCCGCGGAGGCCTTCGAAGTCTCCGAGCGAATGAAGCACGAGGAATTACACAGGGCAGCCGTTGCATTGCAGCAAGGCGAATACAGCGGGGAGCCTCAGTAAAAATTTGGCGCGCAACGCGTTTTGTGCATTCCGAAGACGTTGTGGATATCTCTGCACCTATTACGAAAGGAAATCATTAACCGTAACTCAATGACCACAAACTACCGCGTTGCCGTTCTCTTTATTCTGGCAGTTATTCCAGGCACATGGGCCTCAGAGGGCCCACAATTTGCCATTAAGGGGTCCCGTCGGGATGCAGACGGGGTCACACTTCAGACGGCGACAGGAGCCATGCGCATTGAGGCCTGTGGCGATCGTGTCATTCACGTTGTGGCCAGCCGCACATCGGAAATTCCGGCCCCTCTGGTTCCGGTGGCTACCCGGCGATGTCAATCTGGTAACGCTCAAATCAAAATTGCAAAAAAAGAAATCAGCGTTTCCACTGCTGCTGTGACCGTGACCGTCGATGCCACGACCGGCGCGCTCAGCTTTGTCTCGCGGGAAGGAAAACTGCTGCTGGCTGAACCAAAAGACGGAGGAAAGAGTTTTGACGTGCCGTCGATTGCGGAGATGAAGACCTGGCAGGTCCAGCAAACGTTTCTTTCGCCCGCCGACGAAGCTCTGTATGGATTGGGACAACATCAGGAAGGAATTTTTGATGTTCGAGGCGTGCCCATTCGTCTGCACCAGGCGAATACGAACATATCGGTTCCATTCTTGTTATCAAGCAAGGGCTACGGGCTTTTGTGGGACAACCCTTCTCTCACTGACTTCAACCCTGCCGACCAGGCGATTTCTATCGATCCCAACACGGGCAAGGGCAAGTTCACTACCGGCGCAAAAGGCAATTACGGATTTTTGTTAAGCAGCGACAACAGAGATCAACTCAACGTCGAAGTGGATGGACAGCACGTGATCGATTTGCAAAACGAATGGACACCCTCCACCGCAAGTGGAGTGATTGCCTTGGAAGGCGGCAAACAGGTGGAAGTGTCAGCGCATGGCGGACGAGCCGGGTTAAATTTGGCGGTGCGCGCCCCGCAAGACACGACTACGTTCCGCTCCGAAGTGGGGCAAGCCATTGACTACTATCTTTTCTATGGTCCGGGGTTAAACCAGGTGATCTCCGATTACAGATCGCTAACTGGCCAAGCCCCACTCTTTCCAAGATGGGCGTACGGTTACTGGCAGTGTCGTGAGAGGTATCACAGTCAGCAGGAGATATTGGATACTGCAGCGGAATTTCGCAAGCGCAAGATTCCCGTTGATGTTCTGGTGCAGGACTGGCAGTACTGGGGCAAATATGGATGGAGCGCGATGAAGTTCGATGAAAACCATTACCCGGAACCTAAGAAAATGCTGGACCAACTTCACAGGGATGACCTCCATCTAATGATTTCCATCTGGTCCAGGTTCGGGGAAGACACCGACGTATACAAGAAGATGTCGGCTCGCTCACTCCTTATTCCCGGAACTCCATGGACCGATTTTTTTAATCCGGACGCGCAGACCACATTCTGGTCGGAGCTCAATAAAGGAATCTTCCAGGTCGGGATGGACGGCTGGTGGATGGACGCCTCCGAGCCCGAGTTTGACATTCTCAAAGGCCGCCAAACATTTCTTGGGAGCGGCGAAACGGTTCGCAATGCCTATCCTCTTTATGTCACCAAGGCGATTTACGAAGGGCAACGGGGCACAACGGACCGCAAACGGGTCGTGGTCCTGACGCGTTCGGCGTTTGCCGGTCAGCAGAGAAATGCTGCCGCGTCGTGGTCGGGTGATATCACAGGCGATTGGGTAACACTCCGGCGCCAAATTGCCGGCGGCTTGAGCTTTGGTATGTCCGGACTACCTTACTGGACGACAGACATCGGCGGATTCTTTCGGCCTCAGGATCAATACACGTCCGAGGCGTATCACGAACTTCTTATACGCTGGTTTCAATATGGAGCTTTCTGCCCGATCTTCCGTGTCCACGGATATAAAAGCAACGCTGAGATATGGAACTACGGTCCGGAAGTCCTGCGTACTCTGACTCAGTACGACGAATTAAGGTATCGTCTCTTACCTTATATATATTCCACCGCTTGGGGAGTCACACAAAACGGGGAAACGCTGATGCGGTCGCTGCCCCTTGAGTTCACTTCTGACCCCGAAGCGCGCAAGGTCTGGGACCAGTTCATGTTCGGCCCGTCTTTGCTGATCAATCCTGTAGCCAACGAGGGTGCGAGAACAAGGACACTTTATCTTCCTGCCGGTCAAAATTGGATTGATTTCTGGACTGGGAAGAACCTTGCTGGCGGTCGAACCATCACGGCGGATGCTCCTCTCGACAAAATGCCGATGTATGTAAAAGCCGGCTCCATCATTTCCTTTGGACCATCGGTTGAATCCGCTTCAGTAAAGCCGGACCACAACGACTTTCGTATTTACCCGGGGAACAATGGGGATTTCACGCTTTATGAGGATGAAGGCGACAATTATGACTACGAACATGGAGCTTCATCCTCCATCCCCATGCACTGGGATGACAAAAACGAGACAATGGCCATCGGAGAACGCAAAGGCAGCTTTCCAGGAATGCTAGATCACAGAACATTTCGTTTTGTGCGCGTTGCCGATGGACGGGCGGCCGGCATGACAGTTGCGGAAGAGTTTGATGCGACTGTTTCGTACGAGGGCAAGGCCGTATCAGTTCACATCCCTGTTCACAGCAACTGAGGACAATCTGCCGCCGCATGCAAGTGCTAAGACTGGAAGGAGAAGCGATTCGATGACGCCCGCATCCGGAGTTTGTGCGATGCCGTATCGTCCCTTGGGGCGCACAGGACTAGATGTCTCGTTGATCGGTTTTGGGGCATCTCCTTTAGGCGATGTTTTTGGGAAAACAGACCCATCCGAAGGAAAACGCGCGGTCCATCTTGCCATCGAAAATGGCATCAACCTTTTCGATGTCTCGCCTTACTATGGGTTGACTCTCGCAGAAGAGCGTTTAGGAGAGGCCTTAGTTGGAAAACGTAATCAGATCATCCTTGCGACCAAATGTGGACGTTACGGTGTCGACCAGTTTGATTTTTCGGCCAAGCGTGTTTTTGCCAGTGTCGACGAGTCACTCCAGCGTTTGAAGACCGATTACATCGATTTGTATCAGGCGCACGACGTCGAGTTCGGCGATCTCAATCAGGTCATCAATGAAACTATTCCCGCTATGCGTAAGCTTCAGGAGCAAGGGAAGGTGCGTTTCGTTGGTATTAGTGGTTATCCTGTGAAAGTACTGGTGCAGGTAGCGAAAGCCGCGCCGGTAGACACCCTCCTTAGTTATTGCCGCTACAATCTTCTTATTAACGACATGGATGTAGATCTCACTCCCTTCGCCAAAGAGAACGAAATCGGGCTGATTAACGCCGCCGGCCTCCATATGGGAGTGCTGACCGAAGAGGGAGCACCGGCATGGCATCCCGCGCCTCATGCCGTCCAAAAGATTGGTCGCGAACTGGCGGTTACATGCCGCGAGCGCGGCTTAAATATTTCCAGCTTGGCGTTGCGTTATTGTTTGGATCATCCTTATGTTTCCACCACCTTGGTGGGGATGTCGAAAACCAATCAGGTGAGGCAGAACCTGGAACTATTGCGCATCAAAACCGACCTAAAACTGCTGGCTGAGCTGCGCCAAGTGATTGCTCCCGTTTTCAATCGTGTCTGGCCGTCGGGGCGCGCGGAGAACCGTAGTTAAGACAATTGACGCTTGCACGTGCGAACTTTACTTATCTGTCCGCTCGCGGGCAGCTGATTTCGCAAGAGCGCTGAATTTATGAAGGCACTGGTCATTAAAAAACCTGGAGAAGCGGCGGTCGAATCAGTTCCCGAGCCTGTCGTGACCGGCGAAATGCTTTTGCTCAAAGTCCGCATGATCGGACTCTGCGGAAGCGATCTCAACTCTTTTCGTGGAAAAAATCCTATGGTGAGTTTTCCGCGGATACCTGGCCATGAAGTGGCAGCGACTATCGTAGAGGGAAATTCTGCGCTCGCTGCCGGCACCGATGTCACCATGTCTCCCTATACCAATTGCGGCAAGTGTGCATCCTGCCGCCGCAACCGTCCCAACGCCTGCCAGTTCAATGAAACCCTTGGTGTCCAGAGAGACGGCGCAATGGCGGAGTACATTGCCATGCCGCCCGGAAAACTCTATCCCGCCAAACTCAATATTAAGGAGCTTTGCCTGGTCGAGCCGCTTACGGTCGGGTTCCATGCTGTGGCTCGCGGGCGGGTAACGTCGCAGGATTCCGTGGCTGTCATTGGCTGTGGAGGTGTGGGATTAGGCGCGGTTGTGGCTTCTCACTTTGCAGGCGCACGCACCATCGCGATTGATGTGGACGATATCAAGCTAGGCATTGCCAAAAAAGCCGGCGCTGACCACGTCATTAATAGCCGGCAGGAATCGATGCACAACAAACTGCTTGAACTCACGAATGGATTAGGCACGGATGTGATCATCGAAGCTATCGGTCTGCCGGAAACCTTCCGCGCCGCAATCGAGGAAGTGGCCTTCACCGGGCGTGTCGTATATATCGGATATGCAAAGGAGGCGGTCTCTTATGAGACGCGGTTGTTCGTGCAAAAGGAACTCGACATCATGGGGTCGCGCAATGCGCTGCCGGAAGATTTCCGTCAGGTAATCCGTATGCTGGAAGATCATCTCTTTCCCGTCGAAGACGCCGTCAGCATCATCGCATCAATTGGAGAGGTCCCTGGACTCTTACGCGCATGGACAGAAAATCCCGCGCGATTCACCAAGATCATGGTTTCAGTGGGCTAACCGGCCATGCTCACTTGCCTCCAGCAAAGCGGATGCAAAATGTGTAGGCATACTTGCCGGGAGCTTGATCCGGCAATTTGATGTGCAGTCCGTCGGGCTTCGGCTCGAAAGAGAGCCTCGCGTTCGAGCCCAGCAGTTGGACCGATTCGATCGTGCGCTCACCGGCCGCTCCAGTTCCGATAGAGTGAATGACCAGCTCAGGCTTGTTAGGCCACCCAAGCTCGATTGCGTAAAGAACGTCCCCCTTGGTGGTGAAGCGGAAATCCTCCGGTGTGTACGGTCGCGTGTTGGTATCGTTGAATGAACCTTCCGCCACTTGGGTCGGCCCTTCTCCGAAAGTCTTCCAAGGCCGAGTGCCGTAGATCGCGTCGCCGTTCACCTTTAACCACGAGCCGACATCGCGCAAAACTTGTTGTACTTCGTCGGGAATCGTCCCATCCGCGCGGGGCCCAATATTCATTAACAGGTTGCCATTTTTGCTGACGACATCGACCAATTGATGCACAATGAACTGCGGCGTTTTAAAAGTGTCATTCTCGATGTAACCCCAAGATTTATTACTGACCGAGGTGTCAGTCTGCCAATACTGTGGGCGAATGCCTGCAAGCTGGCCGCGTTCAATATCGAGCACGGCGGAGTTTTCGTGCATGGCATAGTCTTTGTATGTGATCACCCCCACCGTTCCGCCATTCTTAAGTGAGTAGTTGTAATAGAACGAGGCGAAACGGGCCAAATCGGCTCGAACGGAGGGCTGGCCAATCCACCAGTCAAAGAAAACGACCTCTGGATGATATTTCTGAATGATTTCGGCCGAGCGGGCCAGCCAGTCGTGAGTCCATTCCGGTGAAACGTAGGTGAAATCATTGTCTAGCGGGGTATGGTCCTTGTTGCGTTGCCAGGTGTGCGCCGGTCCATAAAACGCCGCGTACCGGGGATCGTTGATGTCAGAACGAAATTCCCGGCCGACCCCCAAGAAAAAGTTGTGCTCGACACGATGAGATGACGCTCCCAGATGTAACCCTTCGTCGCGAACCGCTTTCGCGAGATCCCCGACCAAGTCGCGATGCGGCCCCATCTTGGCTGCTGTCCAATCAGAAAGTCCGCTGTCATACATTGCGAATCCGTCATGGTGTTCGAAAACAGGCACTACATATTTCGCCCCTGAGTCCTTGAACAGACGCGCCCATGCCTGCGGATCGAATCTTTCCGCTTTGAACATAGGAATGAAATCCTTGTAGCCGAATTTCTCCTGTGTGCCATAGGTTGCTATGTGGTGCTTGAACTCTGGCGACCCCTGCACGTACATTTGCCGTGGATACCATTCGCTTCCAAACGCAGGTACCGAATATGCGCCCCAATGGATGAAGATGCCGAACTTTGCGTCCTTATACCAATCCGGGACTTGGTAGGTTCGCAGAGATTGCCAGTCAGCGCGGTAAGGACCAGCATAATTCATTTGGTCTACCTCTTTCAGGATGGCGGCACGCGCGTCATCATATTTGGAACTGGCCTTTTGCCATGCCTGGTCGATCGCGACTGGATTGGTGGACAGGGTCGGGGAGGCGGGATCAACGGATGTTTGGCTTAGTACAGGAAACGGAATCAAAAGACTGCCGATCAGCAGGGATTTTAGGATAAGACTGCAAAGATTCATGCGAGAGCCCTCAGTCCGGTTCTACCGGCATTTTGCCAAATAAGTATATATAATTTATGCGTTAACGTAATCGGTAACGTATATACTTTTCGCGACGCAAATTCTACTTTATATTTCGGAAAAAGCTGATGACGAAGCGCTATTGTTTGACATTGGATTTAAGAAACGATCCCCAATTAATCGCCGAGTACAAGCAGTATCACACGCCGGGAAATGCATGGCCGGAGATCACGAAGAGCATTCGCGACGCAGGCATCGAAGACATGGAAATCTATTTGCTGGGCACGAGAATGTTCATGATTATGGAAGTCAATGAGGATTTCTCCTTCGAGGCCAAATCGGAGACCGATCGTCTTAATCCCAAGGTACAAGATTGGGAAAAATTGATGTGGAAATTCCAACAACCTTTACCTGAGGCACGCCCCGGCGAAAAGTGGATATTGATGGAGAAGATTTTCAAGCTGCAATCCAATGCCGAGATTGCAGAATTACAGCAAAGATGATGAACGCAGCGAATCTTATCAGATTCTTGCAAGCCGATGGTGACCTTGTGAAAAGAGTAAGGCGTCGTGGGTTCATTCGAGATTGAACGGTAATAGTTGGAACGCAGCCAAACGTTAGGCGGGTCGTCTTGAAAGAACCGCAGAAAGGTATGGTGATGAAATTAGCGTCGGCCGACATATGCTGCGAACTGTAGCTGTAGGAATGGTTGTTCTTGTTCTCAACCTCGCGGCGTGGGCGCAAGCCAAACCTTCCGTACCTCCACATCGCAAACTATCGTCTCTTTTTAATGGGAAGGATCTCACCGGGTTCGACACTCTGCTCGAGAAACAAGGAATCGCCAGCGATCCCAACAAAGTCTTTATTGCTGAAAATGGAATGCTGCACATTTCCGGGCAGGAATTCGGCGGGCTCGTAACCCAGAAAGAATATGGAAACTACTATCTCCGTGCCGAATTTAAATGGGGCGAAAAAACATATGCTCCGCGCGACGGGAAAGCCAGGGACAGCGGCATTCAATACAACATCACCGGCCCCCTCAAGGTCTGGCCACGCATGATGGAGTTCCAGATCAACGAGGGCGGGACCGGCGATATGTGGGTGGTCGGCGGAACTGGGGCGACTGTCGGCGGCAAGGTGTATCAGAGCGCAGAGTCCGGGACAGGCGCCTACATTCGCATTCCACACATCGGCAGAGGCCAGTTGGTGAATGTCACGGGATATCGCGATCCGATAAACGAGCTGGAAAAGCCTCACGGGCAATGGAATGTATTGGAATTAGTGGTAGATCATGATCGCATCATGTACTTTGTGAACGGCAAGCTTGCCACCCTTGCGACCAACGCGAATACGACACAGGGAAAGATCCTTTTTCAATCCGAAGGATCGGAAGTATTCTTCCGCAAGATGAAGATTGCGACGTTGAAGTAGCGGAAAAAGGAGCCAACGAATTGGATCGCCGGCAGTTTCTTGGTACGACAGCGGCTGCGCTTGCATATGGCCCACTCTCTCTGGCAGCGTCTGAGAGCGCCCGGCCTTCACCGAAAGATAATCCTTCCCCAGTTGTACAGCGCAAGCCTCTGCCGGTCGGCGTCTTTAATCCTCCATTCCGCAACCTGTCTTTGGACCAGATGCTGGCGAAATTTTCCAGCCTGGGAATTGAGGCAGCTGAAATTGGTGCCGGGGGATACACAGGGACACCGCAGTGCCCGGTCACCGACCTGCTGGCGAACCCGGCGAAGGCCCGTGAATGGAAACAGAAATTTATTGATCACAATATTTCCGTCATGGCATTGAGTTGCCATGCCAATGCGCTGCATCCGGACTCCGCGAAAGCCAGCGCCTTCGCCCAGCAATTTCGTGAGGCCATCCAACTTGCCGGCATGTTGGAGATTCCGACTGTGGTTGGCTTCTCGGGTTGTCCCGGTGCATCACCTACAGATACGGTACCCAACTGGATCATTTATGGCTGGCCGGATGCCGCTGGCCCCCTCGAGTGGCAGTGGAATGAGCGAGTGATCCCGTATTGGACGGAAACTGCGAAGTTCGCGCGTGAGCGCGGTGTGAACAAAATCGCTCTCGAGATGCACCCGAATTTTGTCGTCTACAATCCTCGGACGTTGATGCGTCTGCGTGCAGCCGTCGGACCTGTCATCGGCGCAAATTGCGATCTCAGCCATCTTTTCTGGCAGGGATGCGATGCGGTGGAGGTCATTCGTTTTCTGGGGAAAGAAAAAGCTCTTTATCATGCGCATATGAAAGACACAGCATTTTTCCCGGAGAACGTCGCCCGCTACGGCGTACTGAACTTTGCCAAATCCAAGAATGACAAAGAAGGATCGGAGTTCTTTCGTGCCGTGGGCTACGGCCATGGCGCGAGCTTCTGGAAAGATGTGATTGCCGCTTATATGGACGCGGCATACGACGGGATGTTGAGTATCGAAAACGAGGACCCCATACTCCCCGCTGAAGTAGGCGTTGAGCGCGCCCTGACAACCCTCAAGAATGTTCAAGGTGAAATCCTGGCGAGCTAAACCAAGTTCTACTGAGGAAACGAAGGACTGGTCTTAATGCCCGCTATTGTTTGCAAAAATTCTTGACTTTGTGGAGACCCAATGAACTCCGTCATTGTGAGATTGCTTGCGCTGCTTGCCGTCCTTTCAAGTGTTGCCAGCCTAAATGCACAGAATGCGAAAAATCCTGACTACTGGGATACTTCACTTTCCCCAGAGAAGCGGGCCGCGGACTTGGTCCATCGCATGACCGTGGAAGAAAAAGTTTCCCAGCTGGTGAATCAATCCCGTGCCGTTTCCCGCTTGAACATTCCGGACTACGACTGGTGGAGCGAAGCTTTGCATGGCGTGGCGAACAATGGAGGCATCACCACTTTTCCGGAGCCGGTCGGCCTGGCGGCGACGTTCGATACTGACGCCATCCACCAAATGGCCATTGCCACAAGCATTGAAGGCCGAATCAAGTACGTCGAGGGTATGAAGGACGGCCACAGCGACATTTTCCAGGGTGTCGATTTTTGGGCGCCGAACGTCAACATTTTTCGAGATCCGCGCTGGGGCCGTGGACAGGAAACCTATGGAGAAGATCCTTTTTTGACCGCGCGCATGGGCGTGGCGTTTGTCACAGGAATGCAGGGAGACGATCCCAAATACTATCGCGCAATCTCGACGCCCAAGCATTATGCAGTGCATAGCGGACCCGAATCAACGCGTCATAAGGCCGATGTCGCTGTTAGCAAGCATGACCAGCTCGACACCTACCTGCCGGCATTTCGGGCGACAGTGACCGAAGCCAAGGCCGCGTCAGTCATGTGTGCGTACAACAGTATCAACGGACAGCCTGCCTGCGTGAATGAATTCCTCTTACAAGACCAGTTGCGCAACAAGTGGAAGTTTCAGGGCTATGTGGTGTCCGATTGCGACGCGGTGGTCAATATCTTTCGCGATCATCACTTCACCAAGACTCAGCCTGAAGCCTCCGCTCTCGCCATTCAACGCGGCATGGACAATGAATGTATCGACTTTGCCAAGATGAAAGATGACCACGACTACCGGCCCTACTATGATGCCTACAAGCAAGGCTTCTTGAAGGAAAGCGAGATTGATACTGCGCTCATCCGCTTGTTTACGGCGCGCATGAAGCTGGGTATGTTTGATCCGCCCGACATGGTCCCATATACAAAAATTGATGCAAAAGAATTAGACAGCCAGGAACACCGTGCGCTGGCACGAACGATTGCAAACGAGGCGATGGTGTTGCTCAAGAATGATGGCACTCTGCCGTTGAAGCAAGGCCATCTCAATATTGCGGTGATTGGCCCGCTGGCAGACCAGACCAAGTACCTGCTGGGGAACTACAGCGGCACTCCAAATCACATCGTTTCAGTCCTCGACGGTCTCAAGACGGAGTTGCCCCAAGCGGAGATTAAATTTGTTCCCGGCACACAATTTCTGCGGACCGATGGCGAACTGGTTCCAACCTCGGGGCTCACTACGTCGGACGGCCAGCCAGGCCTGACAGCGAAATTCTCTTCGGGATCTGGCCCGGGGCAGGACTCGCTATTGGCGACTCGGCATGTGAGCACCGTTGATTTGAAATCGCAAGACATTCCACAAGAAGCCTCGAGTACTTATCCGCTTTCCGTTGAGTGGAGTGGATTTATCACGGCCAATGAAACCGCCGATTACAGCATCGGCGTACGAGGTACCGGTAATTTCGCGATGGTCCTGGTAGAGGGAAAACCAGTTGCCATGCAGTATTTGAACGCTGAAAAATCCCAAACCAAAGTGGCCCACATTCATCTGGAACAAGGAAAGAAAACAGCCATTCAGGTCAGGTATGCCTTGACGAACGCAACGCCTGTTCAGGCGCAGTTGATTTGGTCGAAGTACGATCCCAAACCGGATCCCGCCGCAATCGAAGCGGCAAAGAGCGCGGATGTTGTGGTTTCTGTAATGGGCATCACCAGCGAACTCGAAGGCGAAGAAATGCCGGTGAGCGAAGAAGGGTTCAAGGGCGGGGACCGCACCAGCATCGATCTCCCTAAGCCCGAGCAAGCATTGCTGGAAGC
>Ga0207703_10004721_pt1 | contig 11119 bp, 14 predicted proteins | sample KBSSwiS12_FD_184304 | JGI IMG/M metagenome (GOLD analysis project Ga0207703, IMG submission 184304) | Switchgrass rhizosphere microbial communities from Kellogg Biological Station, Michigan, USA - KBS Switchgrass S1-2 (SPAdes) (version 2) | ecosystem: Host-associated > Plants > Roots >... | reverse complement strand
GCCGACACGCTGAACCTGACGCGATGGGAAAAGCATGGCGCTGCTTGTCCGCACGGATCACACCGCCATGTAGGAAAACCGCTCTGGCGTTCGGCGCATCAATGCGGACGCAGTCGCGCCCTCCATTCAGAACCGTGCCGCCAGTAGCGGACGTGCAGCAGCGGCTGGGCCGACCCGTTGAGCCGGTAGAGCGTGTCGCACGCCACCGCATCGCCTTCTGGTTCGCACGCGCTCACCGACACGTCGGAAACGGTTGGCGGCTTTGCCGCCCGCGGCGGCATCGAGGGCATCCCGGCGGGCACCAGCGCGATGTGCCGCCCGCTGGCATCGACACGCACGGGTGCGCCATCGGGCGCGGCGGTCGCCGTCCAGGTGAGTTGAAGTTCGTGCGACAACGCGGCGGTCGCTTCGCTCGCCGTCGGCGCATCGGGCGCGGAGGAACATGCCGTGAGAACGAGCGCAGTGGAAAGAATGAGAACGCGCACGGTCAACCTCCCCACGCCGGATACTGGTGGAAGCCGTCGCCCCACGGCCAGTAGTCAAACATGACCATGTAGTTGTCCCCGGGGTCCTGGCACGCATTGATGATCGCGGCGGGTGTCGCTGTGTTCATGAAGAGTGGTTTGTACGCCCAGTCGCTGCCGATGACGTAGACCGCGCTGGCGCCGGTGGCGCTTTGCCCGATGCCCATGCCGGAAACCAAAGCGATGCAGGTTTCCACCGGAACATCGTAGAGCGACATGCGCATGCTGAAGACGTTGTACGGCGCTCCGACAGACGAGCACGCTTGATCCTCGCACGTGCCCACACTCATGAAGTCGATGTAGGCGCTCGGGCTGCTCGAAAACTTGCAGTCGAGATAACCCCATTCGCCGCTGCAATCGATGGGCTTTAGGACGGACGCGAGCGCCGCCGGGTTGTCGGACATCGGACCGTCCGAGCTGTTCGGATCGGAGTTGAAACTGCCAGCGCCACCCGACCTCATCACCTGCGCGATGCTGGCGTACCCGGCCGCCATCACGCGCTTGTCCTGGCTCGCGTGCACACCGTTCATCACTCGCGGGTAAATCGTGAATGCGAGGGCGCCGAGAGCGGTCAGCACGCCGAGCGCGAGTGTGATCTCAATGAGCGAGAAGCCAAGTTGGCGATGGATGGGGTGCATGGCAGCAGGTTTCGTAGGGGGCTCACAGCCAGGTTGTCATGCACCCCGCTTGTGTCTAGTTCACGTCGCGCGTTTCGCGCCCCCGCGCCGTTGTGCCGCCGCCCATGCTTTCGACTTTGCGGACCGTTGAAACCCCCTGTGTCGCTTGCGCGGTTCGCCGCGCCGCAGGTCAGCCAGGTCGGCGAACAGTTCATCCCACCGTGCGCGCCACGGTTCCCTGTTTGAGGCTGCGCTGTTCGGCGCGGCCGCATCGAACCCGAGGTCATGGCGATAGAGGATCGCGTGTCGATCGATGAGCCGCCACACCAGCGCGTTCCAGTCGGCGCGGCCGATGGACCACACGCCTTCCTTTTCGCTTCGCCCGCCTGCTTCCCGGATTTCGTCCAACAGCTTTCCTCCTGCTTCGCCCGTGGGGATCTGGAGTGCGGCGATGAGGATGCGATCCGGGAGCGTGGAGACGAGGAACGGCACGTGCGGGTGACGCCATCGCGTGGATGACAGGTGCGCGCGGCAGTCGGCGATCGTGCGCCGGTGCATCGTGGGGATGAGGTGCTGGGGAGACTGCGACAAGGCATCCATCCGCTGCGAAAGGAGGGGCGCGGGCAGCGAACGGCTTTCCGTTTGCGCAAGTTCGAGCACGTCCAGGTCGTCCCGCTTCTTGTGGCAGCCCCGGCACACAAAGAGCAAGTTCGAGTGAAGCGATGAGCCACCCGCATTGAACGGGACCAACCGCGCCAACGTCATTCCCTTTTCGCCGCAGATTGCGCAGCGACCCCCGGCTTCCCTCTCGATGATGCCGCGCGTCCGGTCGGGCATGCGGGGAGGCATTAGCACAAGGCGGCGATCACGTTCCGCGATGAAGGAAGCGAGGGAGTCGAGAGCCAATGCGTTCATGCAGCGGCGCGGCTGGCGATGAACCGGCGAATGGATTCATCTTGCCGGGCGCGCCGATCATCGTCGGCGGCTTGCTCCTGCGCGAGCTGCCGAACGATGGCTTGCGGGTCAACATCTAGCGCGACCGGATAGCCTGCCATTTCCTCTAGCGACTGCGGTGCTTTCAAGGTGAGGTAGCCGAAGTGCCGCGAGCCGACTTCGTCCCACCAACCTTTGCTTTCCCATTTCTCAAAAAGACCAGCGGCACGCCTCCAGTGCATGCCAAGAGCGTGCGCGTATTGAATACCTGAGAGGCGCTGGCTATCACGAGGGCGCTTCGACTCATGGGCACCTGCAGCTCGAAGAACAGCAAAGAGGGCGAGCTCGTCGTTTCGTTTCGGAATGGTCATCGCGGGTTCTCCAAATCACAGGGGATACCTCATGCATAGATCGGATCTCCGGTCTTGGCAAGGTCACGGAGACGTATGGATGAGCGTGTGAGGTGACCGACGAAAGCAAAGAGGGAAGCCGGACGCGCATAGGGAAGCCCGTGCGAAATGTCGGAAGCGTGTCGGACTCTCGTGGTTCAAGAAAAAGCACGAACCAACATCGATTCCGCATACACCTGACGCACCGTTGGTGGAGGCTCGTCAGGCCAAGAAAAGTGCCTGAAAGCAAGTGCCAGTGCGCGATAGCGGGAGCGGCTCAAAAGCAAAAGCGAGCCGCTCCAAAAGCCTAAAGGTGCAGAAAAGCAGAACGACAGCAAGGGCTTCCAGAGCGGCTGACGCCTCAGTGGCGTGATCTAGACACAAGCCGGGTGCATGGCAGGGTGGAAGTGAGCCCCACAAATGCGAACCGCCCGTGCTTCCTGTGCTTCAGAAACTCACCATCCGACTTGACGCAGCAACCGCTGCCGCCGTGGTGGCGTGCGCACGAGCGGAGCGCAAAACGCCCACCGACGTGATGCGCGAAGGCATCCGCCTTCGCCTGGAAGCAGGCGCGATGGTCGACCCCTTGCGCGTGGCACTCGGAGAAACGTCCGCCGCAGTGCTCGCGCGGACGAGCGAGCTCCTCGCGGAGTTGAAAGCCGACCTCGTCGCGCGGCTCATCGAAGCCGAAACACGCGAGCGCGAAACCACTCGGCAGGACATCGGCGAGTTTCTGGCCGTGTTGAATCAGTACGTGCAAGAGCAGACGGACTACATGCGCGGGGTCGCGCACGTCGAAAAGCCGACAGCCAAAACCCTGCGCGAACAACTGGCCAAGTGACCGTATGAGTACGCCATGAACACCAACGCATCCAGCCGCACCCATCGCCGCTTCCGAGGTTCTCCGCTCGACAAGTCGCTTGGCGCCATCCTTGCGCTTGTCTGCATCGTCGTACCGCCGTTCCTGTACGGCCAAGTCGGCGTCATCTACGCGCTGATCGTCTTGAACGGACTTCTGATTTTCGGCCTGCGCGAAACGATGGCAGCCGAGCGAGCGCAAGCCGAACACGTGAGAAAGGACACCACGCCGTTTCTTGAATTGGGTGCTGCGAGAGGAGTCTTCGCAGGCAAGCCGGACCCTTATGCACCGGATGAGGGATTGCCAGTCGGATTGTCGGTCGGAGATCTCGCTAGCCACTTCATTGTCTTCGAGTCGACTTGTACCGGAATGACTTCGAGCCTAAGCCCGAACCCAACCAATCGTCGCGGCGGGCGTCGCGGGCGTCGAATCAATCAGTGATTACACCAGGAGGCCTGCCATGAACAACCAAGAACAAATCTCAAATACCGAAGATCGGGAAATGCTGCCCGTTGCGCGCAGCCTTGGCGCGATCTGCGTGTACGCCACGCAGAACATTCAGGAAGTCCTGCCCTGGGCGCGCTTCAAGTCGAAGCCCGCGAGCGACCCGGACGATGGATTGTTGTTATTCGATGGCATGGGATCGATCCCTGCTGACTTCCACAGTCTTGCGGACTACCTGCTCATCGAGCCAGGCAAGCCTCGCAATGAAGCATTCCGTTTCCGCGGAGAAATCTGGCGCGAGAAGCGCCGCCCGCAACGAACCAACCGAAACAAAAACTGATTCCACAGGAGCCCTGCTATGAACGATCCGAAGCAATCCCACAACGCCTTCGACGATTTGCTCGACGGCAACGAAGCAAGCACACCACCCAAGTCCGACCTTATCGCCGACGGCGCGCGTGCGGACCTCGCCACCGTGCGCGACGATGCGAAGCGAGCAGCCGCCCACGTACGCGAGCGGGGCCAGCATGCGGCGCGACAGGCGCACGAACGAGCACACGCCATCGGCGCATCCGTGCGCCGCGAACTGCCGGGGCGCGTGGCGAACGTGCGTGCCGCGGTTGCCGGACAGATGAAGGCCATCCGCTGGCGCGCAGTGGCGAAGCCGTTGCTCGTCGGTTCCGCTGTGATTCTCGGGGCGTTCGCCGGTGCGTTGTACCTCAACGCAAAGCGCATCCACGATCTGGAAGCGCAGGATGCCCAGGGCGCGCTTGCGGCGATCGCAACGGCGAGTTCTCCAACGAAGACGACGAATGCGCATGGCTTGGTCGCCACGCAATACAGTGCCGCGAGCCCCGTCACTGCGCCTGTCGCAACTGTTCCGTCCGTTTCACCGGCGGCTCCGGCTGCTGTTCCCGTTGCGCCCATCGCGCCTGTAGCTCAGACCGTCGTCCCGGTGGCGTCTTCGCTGCCGCCCGTCCCCAGCGAAGCGAACGCGGGAACGTGCGCGCTCGCGTTGCCGACGCTCAACACGCTATACGCATTGGTGCGCGCGCGGTCTCCGATGGAAGAGACGTGGATTCGTTTTGGCTACGACTGCCTGGGGCGCGGCGGGTTGACAGCCGCCGGCTCCGGATTTGCGTTGCCGGCTACTCCGGTTGCATCGAAGCTGTCCGTTGTAGCTCCCATCGAAAACCACGAAGAGCCCCGGCGTGCGACCACCACCGACGAGCCGCGCCAGGCGCGGACATCGACCACACCGCGCGTGAAGAAGCAGGCACCGGTTGCCGCGCCGCGTGAGGTGGCCGAAGTCCCGCATGCCGTCTCGGTGTCGCCTGCTCCGCTTCCGCAGACGCAACCGGATACCTGCGTGCTGCGAGGTGTTGTCACGACCACCGAAGGCGCACCGATGCCAGACGCGCCGGTGTCCCTAGTCGGCATCGGGGGAGCGCGGTTCGAAACCACTGCCCGCACGGATGCCGCTGGTCGCTTTGCAGCGGAAGGCATTCCGTCATCCGTTCGGGTGCGCGCCGTGTTGCGTGCGCACGGCTACCTCGATGACGTGCGGGAGACCACCAACTGCGCGCCCATTGCGCTCACCGGCAAAAAGTCCAATCCGCTGTCGTCCCTTTTCGACGCCGCGCGCCGCGCGGATCGTTCGATTCAGGGTGCAACGGGACACCGGTGACCTAGACAGAAGCGGGGTGCATGAGAACGTAAATCAGTCCATCAAATTGCGAAGAGGTCCCCATGTTCAAACTGTCGCTCGCTTCTCGCGCCCTCGACGCCCTTGGTCGCCTCTTCATCTTTTCTCCGAGCGATCACGGCATGCCGGCGGACTTCTTCCATGTCCCCGGCGACCGCTACCTGCCATCGAGCGATGAGCTTTCCAAGCCGAGCACGAAGCCGATCCGCATCGCGACCGATGCGTTTCGCCGCCGGGTGCTTACCGCAACCGCGATTGCGTCCACCGCCTATGCAACGGTGCTGTGCATCGCGCTCTACGCAATCGCGCACCTCGTCGGCTTTACACGCCACTGAACCATTAAGGAGAACCCATGAGTGCTTTCGTTCGTTTGCTCCGCATCGGCCATTGGCTGCCCATCGACCGATTGATGGCACAGGCACGCGCCCACGCGCAGCGCGTGTGCGAACGATGGGACGTTCCGCGCGGCAAGGACGTGAAGCCCGATCTCCGGGACGTGCGGGGTCGCTACATGCTGACGCGCGATGGCTTCCGTGTGTCGGGCCTCTTGCTTGACTCCGAAATGCAGCAGGGCTCCGACAGTCCGGCAGTCCCCTTGTTGCTGTCCGCACTACCTGTTCTCGCTGCCTTGTACCCGCTGATGACAGGAATGCTCGGGTTGGGTGGCGTGTTGCTGCTCGCGCTCGCCGTCTCAGCGACCGCGCTCCTCATTGCGTCGTCGGTCGGCATGCTCGTTGCGCTTTCTGCGCTGGCCTTCGGCGTCGTGCTTCCGATCATGGGCGGTGTCAGTCCGCTGTACGGAGCGGCCGCTGGGCTCCTGCCCGCAGCGCTTGTTGCCCCCGTCCTGCTGCTCGGCACAGCAGGAGGTTTCTTCAGCCGGAATCCTCTGTGGCACGGCGCTTCCATCGTCGTCGCCGTGCTCGCGGTGTTCGCCGGTGCCGATCTGGTCCTTGCTCGGTTTTCTCCAGGGCTTGCCGGTGCCATCTGGTGGGCGATTGCGTGCGCGGTGCCGCTGGGCTTTGCCTTCTCGCGCTGGCTCGCTCGCGATCTCGCACTGGCGAACCAAGGTAACCGCGCCACCATCGCGTCCGTTGCGCCGCTGACCCACGCGCACATCGACGCGCGCGCCTCGCAAGCCGAACGCGCGGGGAGCGACACCTCAACGTTCTTGCAACTGGGGGTGGCGCGCGGGATTTTCAGCGGGAAGCAAGATCCCTACTCGCCGGACGAAGGGCTGATATTCGGTTTGTCGGTCGCTGATGCCGACACTCATATTGCGGTCTTCGGTTCGACCGGCTCGGGCAAAACCACCGGCATCCTGAAACCATTGGCGGCCAGCTATCTCGGATGGAGCACGGACGTCTCCCGGCAACTGGCGGATGACGCGGTGAACGAACTCCTCGCGGCCGGCGGCCTCGTCATCCTTGACGGAAAAGGTTCTCTGGCAGGCGACTTCCGCGGCCTGAAGGATTACCTGCTCGTTGAACCCGGCAAAGTCGAACTGGGCTTGATTGAAGGGTTGGAGCCCACCGACGTCGTGCTCGCGTTCCAGACCGTGAACCAGCCGAAATCGGAAAGCGGGAGCGGCAAGTTCTTCACCACGGCGGCGAGCGAAATGTTGCGGCACTTTGCAGTGTTCCTGCGGGCGCTGGTGGACGTGGAGATCGCAGCGGTCGGGCGTGATGGGGACCGAGCATGGCATTGGACGCTCCACGACCTGAAAAGCCTTGGGTTGAGGGCACAGCGTGGGAACAAAGCGACTTCGGCCAAGTTGGACGACTACCTGAATACCGTCCAAGAACATCACCCCCAAGGGAGAGCCGTTGTCGGCGTGGTCGGCGAAGCCATCGAGTATTTGAAGGTCTCCATGCCGGGCATGGACGGCGAAACTCGGGACAACATCTGGCAAACCCTGCAAGGCTGGATCACACCAGCGACGAGCCACCCAGCGCTTGTTCCTTGGGCGCACGTGGAGTTCGGCGTAAGCCTCGACCGCGTTTTCTTCGGCGGTGCTATCGGCATCAACACACCGCGCTTTACGTATGGAATAGGCGGAACGTTGATCCAGGCTTTGGTAAAGCAGAGATTGATGACGAAAATCAGAAAGCGCTCGAAATACGACTGGAAAGCGGCCGGTGAAACGTCGGTTATGTTCCTGATCGACGAGGCGCAGGAAATCGTCGGAGCCGAAGATCGGGAAATGCTGCCCGTTGCGCGCAGCCTGGGTGCGATCTGCGTGTACGCCACGCAGAACATCGAGAACTACATCGTTCGCTTGGGCGGCCTGCACGAGGCCAACGGCTTCCTCGATTGCTTCCAGTCGTTCTTCTCGTACAAATCGAGCCCGGCGACGGCGCAATGGGTACAGCAGCGCCTTGGCCAGACGGTGAGTCTGGTGCCGCTGACCAGCGGCGGCCATGTGGCTTACGAACAGAATGCGCGTCTGGCGGCCGAGTCGCCCATGAATGACCCGAACCACGAAGGCGCTCGCCTGTTCCGCTTGCTGTCGCGCCAGGGAGCGGGCGGTACGTCGGTGCTCCACCGCGGCAAGGGCCTCATGCGTCACGGTAGCGCCGAGGGGCTGTCGTTGGACAAGCTGGCGCTCACCACGGGCGGTGCGACCAACGCCGAGTTCAAGATGCAGCCGTTGTTGCTCGACAGCGAATTCGACGCCTACACCGCGGAGAAGTTCTGCTGCGTCGCCCAGGTGCAACGCGGCGGCGTGCGTCGCCGCGACGTCATCCGCACCAAGCCGATGTTCGTACTCCCGCCGGAGCTCGTGGGAACGGCACAGGACGAACCAGCGCTGGCACCCATGCCCGCGGGGGAAGCACCCGAGATTCGCCAAGGCGAACCCATCGGTGAAAGCACCGCGGCACGTGTGCGCACGTCGCAAGCACTGCGCGATGAGCCGGACGCGTTGTCCGAGGCCACGCCTAATTCAGAAGCCAGCGCAACGTTCGAGCAGAGCGGTGACGTAGGCACCACGAGTCCGAAGCCCTAAACCTTTCCGCCCACCACCACCAGGAGTTCCCCATGTCCGACGCAACGAAATCCATGACACCCGATGAAGACGGCGCGCTCGCTCGACGCATTGCCGCGCGACGCTCCACCACCGAGGCACCGGCGTTTGAAACAAAAGCGATGGAGGATTCAATCGACCAAGCGCCGTCATCCATCAAGGACGGTCTCAAGGAGCGCATCGCCTCTCGTCGTGCGCAACCCCAGGGCGATTCCGGCAACGGCAACGCAGGGAGCGGCGAAGGCGAAGGTGAAAGTGGAAGCATCGGAAAGCACATCGCCCGTGAGCCCCTGTTCGTCGGGCTGGGCTTCCCATCGAAGCACGGGGGCGCCCTGGACGGCAACGCGCCGCCGGTGAAGCGCGAGCGCGAGGACCTGGGCGCGCCCGATCCGCAACCGGAACGAGCCCGCAAGTTCAAACCGTAAAACCATAACCGACACAGGGGAACACCACGATGATCACGCCCGACCTCACCACCGCCGCGCCGCACCTCGACCCCGCCGTCGCCCAACGCGCGGCAACCGCTTACACGTGCGCTGCTGAGCGGGGTGAGCAGGCGAATCACTTGCTCGTCGCCGACATGAGCCAGCCGTCGTCGACATCGCGCCTCTTCGTGTTCGACATGTCCGATCCGACGCAGCCAACCCTCATCGAAAAAACAAGGGTCGCACACGGTGCCGGGTCCGACCCCGGCAAGACCGGACACGCCGATCGCTTCAGCAATCGCCCGGAGAGCGGCACCACGAGCTTGGGGCTCTATCGGGTGGCGGAGCCATACATCGGCGTTCACGGCAAATCCTATCGCCTCGACGGCCTCACTCCCGGTTTCAACGACACGGCCCGCGAACGTGCCGTCGTTCTTCACCCCGCACCGTACGTGCGCGTGGACGGTTCGGTGGTGGGGCGGTCGCTCGGCTGCCCGGCGATCAACCCGGACGACTTCACGCACCTGGACCGCGAGGGCGCCTTGAAGGGATCGCTGGTCTGGATCGACGGACCCGTGGCATCTCTCGCCACGTCGGCGTCGCTCGGCTGCGCGCATGCGCCGACGCCCGAGCGCGCGTGCAAGAAGGACGCATCACCCTGGGCAAGCACGACGCATGCCGCAACGACGTGGGGGATTGCATGGGTCGGCTGACCGACGCGCGACTGCACACGCTCCGCGATGCGCTCATCAAGAGCGCGCGCCGCGCCTGCGTTGCCGAAAGGGAATGCCAGTGGCACGAGCGCCTGGCCGACATCGAACGGTTTCGCTCCGACCGCGACCGCGCGGTGCGCCGCTGCGAAAAGCTGTTGGCGTTCGCCGTTGATTGCGGCTCTGTCAGCGAGCGCGGCGCACGGACGTTGGCGGCTTGCGTGTACGCCGCGCTGGCCATCGAGCGGCGCGGGGTGAACGGCGACGCCTACACGAGCGATCCCGCTGGGCATTGGCAGCGGATGGATGCGTTGTCCGCCGCGCTGGAGAAGGCGTGGAAACGCGATCACCTTTTCAGATTCTTTCTGGTTCCCTATCAGGGATAACACTCCGTTCCACAACGACAGGGGATTCACAATGAACACATCAACTGAAGATTTGTTTAAGGCTGTTGAAGCCGACGACACGCAAGGCATGCGCGCGTCGATTGATGCTGGCGCAGACGTGGAAGCGCGGGACAAGTGGGGCAATAGCCCGATTCACTTGGCCTTCACGAGCGAAACCGTCGCCTTGCTGCTCGACCGCGGAGCGAACGTGGAAGCGCGGAACGAGTGGGGGTATACCCCTCTTCTTCTGGCGGCCCTCCGTTCCGCAGAGAATGTTGCGCCTCACTTGGAGGAATGCGACCAAATTGAAACGGTCGCGCTGCTGCTCGACCGTGGGGCGGACCTAAACGCAAGGGATTCCAGCAGCGGACGAACCGCGCTTGAGATTGCCGGTGATACCGAAGCGGGGAACCTTATCCGCGCCACCGAGCAAGCCCGATCACTCGCCGCCACCCTCGACGCCGCACGCCCTCCCGAAACTGTCCCCGAACCGCCCTCATCCATTCGTCTTTCGAATGACCCTATGAATCGAGCACCGCGCGAGGACCTGGGCGCACCCGACCCAAAACCTGACAAGCCCAGACGCGTGCGGTTGTGAACCATCCGCCCGTCCACGATTGCTTCGGGCCGCCGCCCGCCACCCTCCCGCCCAGCGTGCCGGTTCGCCGCTGGGATGAGGCGTGCTGGCTGGGGGGCTTCGTGGGTGCAGCCGTCTATACCGCCATCGGCTTTGCGCTGGCGCGTACCGTTCCGTTCCTCGGCGCGTGCCCGGTGTCGACCGGCCGCCTGTTCGCTGCGGCGCTTCACGGGCGCGCGGTGCTCGACGCTCCATTTCCTGTATCCGCTCGCGTCGGCTTGATGGTCGGGGGTGCGCTGGCGTTGGGCGGCTGGGCGTTCGTCAGAGCGCTGAAGCCCCAGGTGCGCCTGCGCCACGTCAGCGGGCCGCGACTGCTGGAAGGCAAGGAAGCCGTGGCCGAAGCGCGACGGGAAGCGGCGAAGGAGCGGGGCAAGGAAAAGGCCGGATTCATGCGCCTGCATCCGGCACTCGACTTGCCGAAGTCGCGGTTCCCCCGACATATGCTTTTTTTGGGATCGCCCGGCTCCG
>Ga0207703_10004719_pt1 | contig 11121 bp, 10 predicted proteins | sample KBSSwiS12_FD_184304 | JGI IMG/M metagenome (GOLD analysis project Ga0207703, IMG submission 184304) | Switchgrass rhizosphere microbial communities from Kellogg Biological Station, Michigan, USA - KBS Switchgrass S1-2 (SPAdes) (version 2) | ecosystem: Host-associated > Plants > Roots >... | reverse complement strand
AGAATTGCCTTGCGAACGTCGTCCGGCTTGGAGCTCTTAGCGGTATTCATGGCGGTGGCGACGACGTTCAGCGCGTCGTAAGCCCAGCTCGAATACACATCCGGTTCGAGATTGTACTTTGCGCGGTAAGCGGTCGCGAAGGTTTTGGCTTCGGCGTTGGCATCCGGATTGAAATCCGCGATGCCATAGGTCCCATGAAGAGCGTCGCCCGCCAGCTTCATGGCGGTATCGGTGACAATGGATGGCGATCCCACCCAGGTCGCCGTCACGCCTAGCTGGCGCAGTTGTTTGGCGAAGATGCCAAGGTCCTGCGAGTTCGTCATGTAGGTGCCGATGACATCGGCGCCGGATTTCTTGATCGCCAGCACCACCGGCGTGAAGTCCTGCGAATTGTTGGTGTACCCCTGGATCAACACCGGTTCGATTCCGAGCGTCTTCAGCGCGTCGGTCAACGCTTTTTGTCCGCCGGAACCGAACGCGTCCGTGGAATGCACTATCGCCCACTTTTTCAATTTCAGCTTCGATACGCCGAAGTCGGCAATGACACGCGACGAGAAGGTATCGTTCGGACGGCAGCGGAACACCCAGGGATTGTTCACATGGGTCAGGCTTGGGTCGGTGCCGCCGATCATGACCGGAATGCCGGCTTTTTGGATAGTGGGAGAGGCCGCCTGTATTTGGGTGCTGCGGATCGGGCCGATGATCGCCGGGATGTCCGTGTTGCCTCCCAGTTTCGAAAACGCCAACACCGTGCCCGGGTTGGTCGACTGGTTGTCTTCGATCACCAGTTCGATCTGCTTGCCCAGGATGCCGCCCTTCTTGTTGATCGCGTCGACCGCGAGCCTGGCGCCGTTGAGGGTGTAGCTGCCGGCTTCTGCGTTCGGACCGGTGATTTCGCTAATTAGTCCGATGCGAATGGAATCTGCGGCTGCAGAAAGAGCAAAAAGCGAAGCAAACGCGCCGGCCACCGCGGCGCTCCAGAACGATACACGCATGAATTCCTCCCGAGAGATTTTATGTTTTCAGACACCGCATTGTGTGCCTGGGCTTCCAGATCACGTTCGCCCTGATACTGCACCCGGGCGTCCGCGTGAAACGTGGCGGGGATTGCGAGCGTTGACATGGCCGGGGTGAGTAATGCTATGTCCCGCGCCCCGGCCATGTCAACGACGATACCGGTGAGCCTGTATTTCACCCCATGGCTTGCACAGTGTCGGCGGGCAATGATGGCGGCGCGACTGACTACAGCCAGCGCATCATGCCGAGCTCGAACGGGTGCGTGAGCAACTCGTGCTGCGGAAACAGCCTTATCCGGTACTCCAGCTTGCCGCACTGTTCGGGGCTGAGTTCCAGCGCGAAGCATTGTTCACCCTGCTCGGTCATCACGCCCAGCGATTCGAAGCGATAGGATTTCAGGTGGCCCTCTCCGGGCCGCCCGCCCCGATGGGCGAGCAACAATTCGAGCGCAACATCCTCCGCGGCAAGCCCGCCAAGAAAGACGCCGACCTCAAGGCGCAAACCTTCACCGAAAGCGATGCGCCTGCGCGGCGTATCCAGCCGGCGCATGGTCACTTTGGGCCAGACCTTGCGCACGTGCTGCTTCCACAATGCCAGCCGGCGCGCAGGCTCGAAGTCGGATTCCGCATAGCGTCGGCCTTGCCGAGTGGCCGGCAGGTAGAATTTCGAAAGGTATTCGCTGACCATGCGGGTGGACGAAAAGCGCGGCAGGATGGAAGCGACCGCGCGCTTGGCCATGCGGATCCATTCGGGCGAATAACCCATCTCGCCGCGGCGGTAGTAGGTCGGGATGACGTGATCCTGCAGCAATTCGTACAGGGTGCGGCTTTCCTCGAAGTTTCGCCTTGCTTCGTCGAGATTTTCCGAAACCGGCTTGATCGCCCAGCCATTGTGTCCGTCGTAACCCTCTCCCCACCAGCCGTCCATCACGGACAGGTTCAGCACGCCGTTGATGGCGGCCTTCATGCCTGAAGTTCCGCTCGCCTCCAGTGGATACATCGGGTTGTTCAACCAGACATCCACGCCGGAAATCAAACGGCGCGCCAAATGCAGGTCATAGTCCTCGAGCAACAGGATGTTGCCTTCGAACTCGGGCATTCTGGCGATTCGATTGAGTTCACGGATGACGTCCTGGCCGGGAATGTCGGCGGGATGAGCCTTGCCCGCGAACAGGAACAGGATGGGTTTGCCTTCGTTTCCGAAAATCGTGCGCAGCCAGTCGAGGTCCTGGAACAACAGCGTCGCGCGCTTGTAGGTCGCAAACCGGCGCGCGAAACCCACGGTGAGAACGTTCGGATTGATCGGATCGGCATAGCGCAGCAGCCTGTCGAGGTGCGCCTCCGAGCCATGATTGCGCGCATGCTGGCGCGCCACGCGATGTCGCACCAGATGCAGCATCTGGGCTTTCAGCGATTGGCGCACACTCCAGAAAAGATGATCCGGCATCGTCTCCAGGCGTTCCTGGAAGCCGTGGCTGCCGGCGTGGTGCGACCAGTCGAAACCCAGAAACTTGTCGAACTGGTCGGCCCATTCCGGCGCCAGGAATGTCGGCAGATGCACGCCATTGGTCACATACGAAAGCGGGTTTTCCCGAGGGTCGATTTCAGGCCACAACGGCGCACAGATATGCGAGGACACGCCGCCGTGGATACGGCTTACGCCATTCTGGAAGCGCGACCCGCGTATCGCGAGCGCAGTCATGTTGAACTCCTGACCACCATCGACGCGGCCCAGTGCGAAAAACTGTTCTTCCGTCAGGCCGAGTTGTTCGCGTAACTTCGGAAAGTATTTGCCGATCGTATCGGCGCTGAAGTGATCGTGCCCGGCCGGAACCGGAGTATGCGTGGTAAATACAGTATTCGCCGCCACGGCTTCCAGTGCCGCATCGAAAGTGAGCCCGTGGGCAACCAGGACACGTGCCCGCTCGAGAACCATGAAGGCCGGATGGCCTTCGTTGATATGCCAGGCCGTCGGATTGATATTCAGTTCGGCGAGCGCCCGTACCCCACCGATACCCAACACGATTTCCTGCTCGATGCGGGTGATGCGGTCACCGCCGTACAAGCGGTGAGTGATATTGCGGTCGTCGGCAGCGTTGTCCGCGAGATCGGTATCGAGCAGATACAACGTCACATGACCGATGCGCGCCTGCCAAACGCGGACCTGCACGCTCCTGCCTGGGAACTCGATTCCGAAGCGCAGGTCGGAACCGTCAGCGCGCTGGACCGGTGTAATGGGCAGGTCCTCGAAGTCCGAGTCCGTATAGATCGCATGCTGGTTGCCCTCCGAGTCGATGGTCTGATGAAAGTAACCCTGGCGATAGAGCAGGCCGACCCCGATGAAAGGCAGGCGCATGTCGCTAGCCGATTTGCAGTGATCTCCGGCGAGGATGCCCAGACCGCCGGAATAGATCGGCAGGCTTTCGTGGAAGCCGAACTCCGCACAAAAATAGGCGACGACATCGTTCTTGCGCAACCACTCCGAGCCATTGCGCCGCAACGGCTCTTTCATATAGACATCGAAAGCCGACAGCACTCTGTTCAGATTACCGAGAAATACCGGGTCTTCCGAGACATTGATCAGTTTCTGTTCGTCTACCCGCTTGAGGAAGGCCTTCGGGTTGTGATCGATGTTGGACCAGAGTTTCGGATCGAGCTGCGAGAACAGTTGGCGCGTGGGCCGGTCCCAGCTGTAAAGCAGGTTGTTGGCGAGTTCCTCCATGCGCGCGAGCTGGGGCGGAAGCCTGGGATTGACTTCCAGGTTGAATATCGTTGTCGCAGTCATTGTTCGATCCCGAAATGTGAAGCTATCAGTAAATGCGGGTTCTGGGGAACCTGGCCCCGGCGCGTCCCGGCTCTCGAGGAATCAGCGGTCAAAGTACATAGCGCGCCAGATCCTCGCTCTGTGCAAGCTCCTTGAGCCGGGCATCCACGTAACCGGCATCGATGACGATGACCTTGCCCTGCTGCTTGTTGGCCTCGAACGAGACTTCTTCCAACAGTTTTTCGATGACGGTGTAGAGCCGCCTCGCGCCGATGTTTTCTGTCTTCTCGTTCACCTGCCACGCGATCTCGGCCATGCGACGGATGCCGTCCGGGCGGAAATCCAGGTTGACCTCTTCGGTCTCGAGCAGCGCCTGATACTGGCGCGTGAGGCAGGCATCCGTGGCCGTCAGGATGCGTTCGAAATCTTCCACCGAGAGGCTATCGAGCTCGACGCGGATCGGAAAGCGGCCCTGCAGTTCCGGGATCAGGTCGGAAGGCTTGGACAAATGAAAAGCACCGCTGCCGATGAACAGGATGTGGTCGGTCTTGATCATGCCGTATTTGGTATTGACCGTAGTTCCCTCGACCAGCGGCAGCAGATCGCGCTGTACGCCATGGCGGGAAACCTCGGCGCCTCAGGTTTCCTGACGGCTGGTGATCTTGTCGATTTCGTCGATGAATACGATGCCGTTCTGCTCCACATTGTTCAACGCCCTTAGTTTGAGGTCGTCGTCATTGACCAGCTTGGCCGCCTCCTCTTCCGTTAGCAGCTTCATCGCTTCGCGGATCTTGAGCTTGCGCGACTTGCGGCGCGTGCCGCCAAGATTCTGGAACATGCCCTGGATCTGCGAGGTCAGGTCTTCCATGCCCGGCGGCGCGAGGATTTCCATCTGCGCTTGCGCTGCCACGACGTCGATTTCTATTTCCTTGTCGTCCAGTTCGCCCTCGCGCAACCGCTTGCGGAATTTCTGCCGCGTGGCGCTGTCGCGGTCCTGCTCGTCGGGCTGAATCGCGATTTCACGCGCTCCGGGCAGCAAGGTATCGAGTATGCGTTCCTCGGCAAGATCTTCCGCGCGATGCCGCACCTTGCGCGTCTCCTGCTCGCGCGTTTGCTTGATCGCGGTTTCCACCAGGTCTCTCACAATGGAATCCACGTCCTTGCCGACGTAGCCGACCTCCGTGAATTTCGTAGCCTCGACCTTGATGAATGGCGCTTCCGCGAGCCTGGCCAGACGCCGCGCGATTTCGGTCTTGCCTACCCCGGTGGGTCCGATCATCAGGATGTTCTTGGGCGTGATTTCCTGGCGCAACGGTTCAGTGACTTGCTGGCGCCGCCATCGATTGCGCAATGCGATCGCAACGGCCCGCTTGGCGTGATCCTGGCCGACAATGTGTTTGTCCAGTTCGTGGACGATTTCCTGGGGGGTCATGGAAGACATAGATTCGGTGGCTAGCGGCGAGTGGTTAGTGGCTGGTGAAATGCTCTCGGACGTTCGCTAGCCACTCACCACTAGTCACTCCAGTACTTCAATCACGTGATTCTGGTTGGTGTAAATGCAAATCTCGCCGGCAATGGTGAGCGCCTTTTTGACGATCTCCGCGGGTGGCAATTCGGTATTCTCCAATAAGGCCCGCGCCGCGGCCTGCGCATAGGCGCCGCCGCTGCCGATGGCGACGAGGCCGAGTTCGGGTTCGACCACGTCGCCGTTGCCTGTGATGATCAGAGAAGATTCGTGATCCGCCACCGCAAGCATTGCCTCGAGACGCCGCAACATGCGGTCTGTACGCCAGTCTTTGGCCAATTCGACCGCCGAGCGCATCAGGTGCCCCTGGTGCTTCTCCAGTTTAGCCTCGAAGCGCTCGAACAATGTGAAAGCGTCCGCGGTGCCGCCGGCGAACCCCGCGAGAATGCGTTCGTGGAACAGCCGGCGTACTTTGCGCGCGCTCGACTTCAGCACGATATTGCCGAAGGTGACTTGACCATCGCCGCCCAAAGCGACTTTCTTGCCGCGGCGAACGGAAATAATGGTCGTGCCATGGAAGATTTCGCTCATGCCGGATTTCTGTTTGTTGCCGGTCGCGTACCCGGCGGGTTCAATCTGGAGAAACGAACCGGGACGCGAAAGCGCCCCGGTCGGATGCCTGTCAGAGCGGGGATTGTACTGGAGAGTTCACTTTGCCGGTCTGGCGGCCTCGTTCAACGCTGGAAAACAAGATGCCCACCATCGCCATGGCCCAGACGATGATCGCCCCTGTCGGCAGATCGAACAGGTTCGACGCGACCAGCCCAAGCAGATAACCGAGGCCGCCGACTGCATACGCTTTGGCTAGCCGCAGGCGGGTGGCATTGCGCGAGGCGAGCGCGGGGATGATCAGGCTGGAGAAAACCAGGTAGACGCCGACCATCTGCACTGACGCCGTGACCGAGAGTCCGAAAAGCAGGTAGAAGCCAACGCGTCCAAGGCGCTCGCGGCCGATGCCGAACCACGCCGCCAGCACCACGCCGGTCAGCACGGCGACGACGATGACCTGCATGTGTCCGACCCAGAGAATCTGGCCGACCAGCATGTCCTTCAGATACTCCCCGCCGTGCGGATTGCCTGCCAGCAACAGGATCTCCAGTGTGGCGGCCAGTACGAACACCGACCCGATGATCGCCTCCTGGATGTCGGGCCAGCGTTTCTCCGTCCAGGTCAGAAACAATGCGCCGAGAAGCGCGGCCGCGAGCGCGGCGCCCTGCACCGCAATGCCCTGTCCTTCCCAGCCAAAAAAATCGGCCGCGATCACGCCGACCCCAGCGATCTGCGCGATCGCGATGTCGATGAAAACGATGCCCCGGTTCAGCACCTGTATTCCCAGCGGCGCATGGGTTGCGGTCACCAACAAGCCCGCGAGCAAGGCGGGCAGCAGCAGGCTGATTTCGAGGTGGCCCATGTTATTTTTTCGCCGCCTTGAGTCTTGTGATCGAGTCGTCGAACAAGCCGAACAAATCCTTTGCGCCCGGGGTTCCTCCCACGGTGTACGGCAGTTCCACCACCGGAAGGCCGGTCTTTTCCGCGAGCGAGGCCGCCGCCTTCGGATCCTGGTAGGCCGAACGTGTTATGACATCGGCGGCACCGCCCTTCAAACGCCCGACCAGATCGGACAGATGACCGGCGCTGGGCGGTATTCCAGGCTTCGGTTCGACATTCATGACTTCCACCATGCCGAGCCATTTGATCAGATAGACGGAGTCCTTGTGGTAAGGCACAAGCCGCAACCCCTTCAACGGCGCGGCGTCCTTCTCCCAACGCGAAATGGCCTGAGCCCAGCGATTCTGGAAGTCCTTGCCGCGCGACTCGTAGTACGCCGCGTCGGGCGCATCGATTTGCGAGAGCCGCTGCGTGAGCACTTGTCCGACCCTGGCGATATTGTGCGGATCGAGCTGGATGTGCGGATTGCCGGCAGGATGGATGTCGCCGTCCGCGCGATCGAGCCGCGATGGAACTTCGAGCCGGTCAACGAACTCGGCTGCAGCGATGAATCCGGGCTGGCCTGGCTGAACTTTCTGGTTTCCCGCGGTTTGTTGCAGCACCGGCAGCCAGCCGATTTCCAGCTCCGCGCCAGTGCAAATCGCCAGATCCGCGCTACGCATGTGCGCAACCAGGCTCGGCCGCGCTTCGATGCGGTGAGGGTCCTGCATTGCATTCGACGCCTGGTATACCGAGACTTTGTTGCCGCCGAGTTCGGTGGCAAGCGCCGCCCATTCCGGCAGGCAGGCGAAGATATTCACGGTGGCGAAGGCTGGAGCGCATGCGGTGAACAGTGCTAAAGCCCCGGCCATTGTTGTCCATCTGTTCATGTTCGTATCCCTTTCGTGTCGGTCGCGCATACCTGCGCATGGTGGATCACGGCAATTTCAGAGCGCAGTCAGAACTTGTGTGCGCCATGCGTGCCGAGACTCATGATGTATTGCAGGAAGATCTGGTTGTCGGCTTCGTTGAAGCGGGCCTCGTCGCGCGCGAACTGCAGCCGGAAACGGGAGAACTCCGACGGCGAGAAATCGATCATCGCCGTGGAGCGCTTTGGATCGTTTTCGGCAAGCCGCGGGAAGTCGGCTGCCGTGAGCACGCCGCTGTTTACCAGGCCGATATCCGGCGTTCCGCTGCTTAGCTCTTCATAGCGCAATCCGAATCGCCAACGCGGCATGAACTGATAGGCGCCCTGCACGTACCAGCCCGACTGCCTGGAACGATAGGCATCGGAGAGATTGGCACCCGTACTGTCGAAAGCCAGCCTGCCGTCTTCCGTGCGATGCAGGTATTCGGCCTGGAACTTGAAGTTGCGGTCGACCGTGTTGCCGTTAGGCGCCCACTTCCAGACAAAATCCACGCCCCACATCTTGCTGTCGCCGGTGAACGCGTTGGTGACTGGGGTACCGAGGGAATCGACATCGTCATAAGTCCGGTCCTGTGCTTTCGTGGCACGATAGGAGGCCCCGACGCGATAGCTGTTGCTGATGCCCACGTCGTCGCCGACATGCGCGAACAGCATGGCGGAGTTGACGCCGTTCTTGTTGCGATCCGATCCGGGAAATGCCGAGCCTCGTCCGGTTTCGACGCCAACCTCGACAAGCACCGGCGTTGGCGCCAGCCAGCGCGCCTGGATGCCGTCCTCCTTGAGCTGGCCCCCGAAGAACGCCTGGTACACCAGTGGCGAATCGACGAAATCCCATGCGTGCGCGTGAATCTCGTTCAGATAACCGAATCCGGACAGCATGCGGCCGAATTTGACGGTCAGGCCGGAAATGGCCCCCGAATTCTGCACGAACCCTTCCTCCACCTCGACTTCGTTTTCGGAATTCACCGCCATGACGAACCACCCCGAAAAGTAGGGATCGATGCTCGCCGACACAGTCAATTCGGATTCACCGAGATTGAAGCTCCGGCTGCCGGGACCGACTTCGTCTCCGCCGGGGATGAAGCCGCCGATCTGATAAGTCTCGGGATCGCGCTGCAGGTTGCTGAACTGGCCGCCGAGGATCAGTGAAATGGCCGGATTGAATGCGTTCGGCGAAGCCGGCGCGGACTGCATCGGCGCGGACTGCATCGGCGCGGACTGCACCGGTGCCGCAGCGGCGGCCGCAGGATGCTGCTCCGTCTGCTCCAGGCGCTGCTCCAACTGGCGGACACGCGTCTCATAGTCTTCCTTGAGATCCTTTATTTCATCGCGGATTTTCTGGACCTCCGCGTCGTCTGCGGCGATGGCCGGCAGGGGCGCGGCAAAGGCAGCGCCGACGGCGGCCGCCAGGGTGACCTTCCTGAACATGAAAACCTCCTCTGAGGGGAAAAAATCAACGCGTCGCGGCATGGCCGCGGGCGTCATTCACGGCGATCAGAGGTAAGCGGGAGGAGCGCGGCTGTGGAAAGCGGCAATCGAGCGCGGAACAAAGACGTAGTCCACGTGCAACGGTTGCGCAAACAGAAGGTCCAGCGAAACGAAGACGGGCACGCTGGCCGGTGCCACGCCGGAGATTTTTTCGAAGCTAACGCACTTGCCACACAGCTTTGAATGGGCCAGCTGCTCTTTCGCCGGCGGTTCCTTGCCCAGGTGCGAAACCGCATGCGCATAAGCGGCCTGCTGTGCGCATAGCAGCACCAGGATCAGGAGGCTGTTCAGTACGCGATGCAGTTTCATGGGCAGGGAATCAGTCCGCAGTGTACCGCCGACCAACGGTTTCGCCAACATCGGGTTGACAATGGACTTCGTAGCCGTGAGGTGCAGTACACGTGACGAGTGAGGAGTGACCGGTAACAACGAGCGGGCATCCGCCAAGACGGAGTCTGTTACCCGTCACTTGTCACTTGTCACTTGTCACCCGTCACCGCATTTGTCACCCGTCACCGGCTTCACGTGTCGTCCATGACCAGTTCTTGCGGAAGATGCGTGATGTCTCCCCATGATTCGATGCGCCAGCCGCGATTGTCGTGGCTAAGAATATTGACGGACGCGTTGTAGATTGGAAAGTCACGCGCCACCGACAAAGGCATGCTGTGTGCGTAGCGATACGCCGCATCCAGGACACCGCCATGAGTTACAGCCAGAACACGACCGCCACCGAGTCTATTGCGAATGTCGTCGATGAAATCCACCACGCGACGGTAGAACTCGCCCAGGGTTTCACCGCCTTCCAGTAGCAGATCGGGATCGCGGGACTTGAACGCTGTCCAGGCCTTCGGTTGACCAGCTATCGCCTCCGCTCCGGTCAATCCTTGCAGCACGCCGAGATGGCGCTCCCGCAGTCGCCGGTCTTTCACGATAGTGCGATCCGGATCCGGCACGCAAGGCTGCGCCGTGCGATACGCGCGAACGAGGTCGCTTGCATAAACCGCGTCGAATCGTTCGCGTGAGAGACGCATACCCACGGCTTTGGCCTGCGCTTCACCGAGAGCGTTCAGCGCAACATCGGTATGACCCTGAATCCGGCCTTGTGCGTTCCACGAGGTCTCTCCGTGCCGAACCAATACCAGCGTGGTGGCGATCATCTCGGCGGGGCTTCCTCGTAGCACGGCAGCGAGTCAGTGATCTCGAACCAGGGTGCCTTCGAACCGACGAATATGTGCATCTCCGGCCTGAGCCCAGGATCGGTATCGAGACAGCCCAGCGGCAGCCCGTATGTTTGCGGCTTGGCATCGAATCGGCTGAGCAGGGGGGAACCGCAGCGGCTGCAGAAACCGCGATGCGTGCCGGGCGAGGATTCGTACCAGGTGATCAGCTTTTCGCCTGAAGTCCAGCGAAAGTCTTTCGCCAGTACACCGGCACGCGAGCGGAACGCCGCGCCGTGTGCCTTTCTGCATATGGAACAATGGCAGTTGCGCGCTGTATTGAGCAGCCCGTCAATTTCATAACGCACGCCTGCGCAAAGGCAGCTTCCTTTCAACATGACAAGCCCTCCGTGTGACTCAGCTGACACGACATAGCAACCCCTTCAGGTACTCGCCTTCGGGAAAAGCCAGCGAGACCGGATGATCCGGAGTGGAGTGGAATTGATCGATTACCTGTGCATCGCTTCCCGCATCCAGCGCCGCACCTGCCACGATCTTGCGGAACAGGTCCGCGGAGACTCCACCCGAGCAGGAGAACGTGGCGAGCAGACCCCCCGGACGCAGCAGCTTGAAAGCAAGCAGGTTGATGTCCTTGTAACCGCGGGCGGCGCGTGCAGCAGTGGCAGCGGTGGGGGCGAATTTGGGCGGATCGAGGACAATCAGATCGAAATGCCGGTTCTGGTCGCGCAGTTTTCGCAGATATTGGAACACATCGGCGTCTACCCACTCGCAGCGGTCCTGCGCCAGGCCGTTCA
>Ga0207703_10004717_pt1 | contig 11123 bp, 7 predicted proteins | sample KBSSwiS12_FD_184304 | JGI IMG/M metagenome (GOLD analysis project Ga0207703, IMG submission 184304) | Switchgrass rhizosphere microbial communities from Kellogg Biological Station, Michigan, USA - KBS Switchgrass S1-2 (SPAdes) (version 2) | ecosystem: Host-associated > Plants > Roots >... | reverse complement strand
TCCCGCGTAGGGAAGCGAGATTTCGGCGCCCTCGTGCGCGACGGACCGGTCGTGCACGAGGGCGCCGAAATCTCGCTTCCCTACGCGGGACCGGGCAGCAGCGGCCTGGGCAAGCCCTTGAAAAGCATATTGCATGGCAATCCCGACATTCCCATCTTCCTCGGCACCAGCACTCCGGCCAACATCCGCATGGCTGCGGAGATAGCTGACGGCTGGCTATCCATGAATTTTGTGCCTCGCGACATGCCGCGGCTGCGTGCGCTGCTGGACGAGGGGCTGAAGAAGCGCTCCGACGGAAAGACGCCGCAATCGTTCGAAGTCCAGGCCATCGCGTCGGTGCACCTGACCGACGATCCCAAGTCCCAGATCGACTCCATGAAGCCGCATCTGGCACTCTATATCGGCGGCATGGGGGCGAAGAGCAAGAACTTTCACAAGGACATCATGACCGAGCGTGGCTACGGAGAAGCCGCGAACAAGGTACAGGAACTGTTTCTCGCCGGAAGAAAGCAAGAGGCCGCCGCCGCCATACCCGACGAATACGTGGACGGCACGGCTTTGGTTGGCCCGGCCGCGAGGATCAAGGAGCGCTGGAAAGAATGGGCGGACTCGGGCTTGAGCGGATTGACTCTTCTCCGCCCTTCGGTCGAGGTGATCGAATTGATGGGAAAAATAGCTCTTTGATAAGGAAACGGCATACCCAGCCGACGGAATATGGATCCCCAAAAGCTGTTTGATCTCGACGGTAAAGTGGCGATCGTCACCGGATCGAGCCGCGGCATCGGTTATGAGAGCGCCCGCGCCATGGCTTGTTACGGCGCCCGGGTGGTCATCTGCGGCCGGAAGCTTGAGTCCTGTGTAACCGCGGCCGAGCGCATCAATGCCGAAGCGCGGGCGCACGGCGGGGAAGCCTTGCCGATGCAGGTCAACATTGGCCGCAAAGAAGAAGTCGAGCGCCTGGTGGATGAAACCGTGGGCAGGTGGGGCAAGGTCGACATCGTCATGGCCAACGCCGCCATTCACCCCTGGACCGGGTCGGTGGTGGACGTGCCCGACGAGACATTCAGCAAATTTTTCCAGTCCAACCTGCAAAGCAGCCTCTGGCTGGCACAACTCACGCTGCCGGGCATGGCAGAGAGGGGTTATGGCCGATTCATTGTCGTGGCCTCGATAGTCGGGATCCTCGGCGATCCGGTGACAGGCACCTATGGATTGACCAAGGCGGCGGACATGCAGTTGGTGCGAAACATCGCCATGGAATTTGCCGGCCGCGGCGTGTGCGCCAATTGCATTGCGCCCGGGACCTTCAAGACCGAAATGGCGCGGACTTTCTGGGACGTTCCGGAAATGGTGGAATGGAACAATCAACGGAATCCGTCACGCCGCTTCGGCGAGCTGCATGAAATCGCCGGTGTGGCGCTGATGCTGGCTTCGCCAGCCGGCGGTTACATCAATGGCCAGACCCTGGCCGTGGACGGCGGGCACACCATTTCATATCGCTGAGCAGGGAAAGCCAGATTACGAATCAGTTGCTCTTGAGCGCCTGCACGGCCGCGCGAGCGAGCTGGGTGATCTTGTCCCACTCACCGGCCGCCATCAGAGCCGGCGGCGCCACCCAGGATCCCCCCACGCAAACCACGTTAGGCTGAGCGAGGAAATCGCACGCATTCTCCGGCGTGACCCCGCCGGTAGGGCAGAACCGTACATCGGGAAACGGCCCGGCCAGCGCCTTCAGCATGGCCACCCCGCCCGCCACCTGCGCCGGGAACAGCTTCAACTCGTGAAAACCCGCGGCCTTGGCCGCGATGACATCCGAAGGCGTCATCACCCCAGGCAACAGCGGCAGCCCTGATTCCCGAGCCCCGGCGACCAAGTCCGAGGTAAGTCCCGGGCTGACCGCGAACACGGCTCCGGCATCGCGCGCCTGGCGGAATTCCTCTTTCTTCGTCACCGTGCCCACCCCCACGATGGCGCCTTCGACTTCGGCGGCGATGGCTTTGCACGCCTGCAGCGCGCCGGCCGTGCGCAAGGTGATCTCCAGCACGCGGATGCCACCGGCCAGTAACGCACGTGCAAGGGGAACCCCGTACTCCGGCTTGTCGATGGTGAGCACGGGGATGAGCGGCCCGTCCCGCATGACCTCGATGACGCTCAACGTCTTGCTCACGCGATTTTCTCCTCGGCCATGGACTCCGCGCGGAAGGTTTCAGGTGCGGCAAAGATGGTCGCCCCTTGCTCGGCTCCGGAAGCCTGGGCCCTGAACAGGGCAAACAGCTCACGCCCGATGCCGAAGTCATTGCCCGACAAGTCGGGCTGCGGTGCGCTGCGTGACGCCCACACCGCATCCGGCACCTTTGCTTCCAGTACTCCACGCTCCGCATCCAAGACGATCATGTCGCCGTCGCGGACCTTGGCCAGCGGGCCGCCCGCCACACATTCCGGCGTCACGTGGATGGCGGCCGGCACCTTGCCCGAGGCGCCCGACATGCGCCCGTCGGTCACGAGGCCCACCTTGTAGCCCTGGTCCTGCAGCACGCCGAGGGCCGGAGTCAGCTTGTGCAACTCGGGCATGCCGTTGGCGCGCGGGCCCTGGTTGCACACCACGGCGATGAAATCGCGGTTCAGCTCGCCTCTCGCGAAAGCCTGCTCCACCTCGGCCTGCGACTGGAACACGCGCGCCGGCGCTTCCACTACGCGGTGTTTTGCCGCCACGGCCGAGGTCTTGATCACGGCGCGTCCCAGGTTGCCGGAGAGCAGCTTCACGCCGCCGTCGGCGCTGAAGGGCGCGGCCACGGTGGAGAGCACTGTCGCATCGCCGCTCACGCTGGGTGCGCGCCGCCAGGCCAGTGCGTTGCCGTCAAGGTAAGGCTCCTCCGCGTAGCGCGCCAGACCGCCCTCGCCGGCCACGGTGAGCGTGTCGGGATGCAGCAGGCCGTTGGCGAGCAACTCGCCGATCAGGTAGCCCATGCCGCCCGCGGCATGGAAGTGGTTCACGTCGGCCTTGCCGTTGGGATACACCCGCGCCAGCAGCGGCACCGCGGCTGAAAGGGCGGCGAAGTCGTCCCAGTCGATGACGATGCCGGCGGCGCGGGCGATGGCCACGAGGTGGATGGTGTGGTTGGTGGAGCCGCCGGTGGCGAGCAGGCCGACCATGCCGTTGACCACGGCGCGCTCGTCCACCACGCGGCCCACCGGCGCGTACTCGCCGCCCGTGGACACGATCTTCGCCGCGCGGCGCGCGGCGGCCTCGGTGAGGGCGTCGCGCAGCGGCGTGCCGGGGTTGACGAAGGCGCTGCCCGGCAGGTGCAGGCCCATGACCTCCATGAGCATCTGGTTGCTGTTGGCCGTTCCGTAGAAGGTGCAGGTGCCGGCGCTGTGATACGAACTGGCCTCGGACTCGAGCAGGGCGTCGCGGTCCACCTTGCCCTGGGCGAACAATTGCCGGATGCGGTTCTTCTCGTCGTTGGCCATGCCCGACGTCATGGGCCCGGCGGGAACGAAAATGGCCGGCAGGTGGCCGAAGGCAAGGGCGCCGATCACGAGGCCAGGCACGATCTTGTCGCATACGCCCAGGAACAGCGCCGCGTCGAACATGTCGTGCGACAGCGCCACGGCCGCGGCCAGCGCGATCACGTCGCGGCTGAACAGCGACAGTTCCATGCCGGGGCGGCCCTGCGTCACGCCGTCGCACATGGCGGGCACGCCGCCGGCGAACTGTGCCACGGCGCCGGCCTCGCGCGCCGCCTTCTTGATCAGCGCCGGGTAGCGCTCAAAGGGCTGGTGCGCCGACAGCATGTCGTTATAGGCCGAGATGATGGCGATGGAGGGCACGCGCGCCTCGCGCAGCACCAGCTTGTCGGAGGCAGGGGCGGCGGCGAAGCCATGGGCGAAGTTGGCGCAGGCCATGTCCTTGCGCACCGGTCCGGTTTGACGGGCGGCTTCGATGCGCTGCAGGTAGGCGGAGCGCATGGGTTTGCTCCGGGCGCGAATGCGCTCGGTGACGCTACGGAGAGTCGGGTTGAGCATCTTGGATACCCCGCCGGTAAAGTTTGGGTTGAGCAGCAAGAAGCAAGCCGCGAAGTATCACGGCGCCGACCCATGATACCGGCCTTGCGCCGGGAGTCTCAAATTGCACCATCCATGGGCGCGATTTTTCGCGTTTGGCCCGGCTTTGGTGCGGAAGGAATTGGTCCACCCATGATTTTCAAGGAGTAATTACCCCAATCGCGCGCACGATTTTTGCCCGTATCCAAGGGACAACAGGGGACTCCATGAATACCGCTACCGAAAGCACGCTTAGCCAGCCTTCCATCGAGGATGGCCGCACCGGCCTGGGCAAGGACGCCCTTAAGCAAGCCTTCCTCGACAACCTGTTCTATATGCAGGGCAAGTTCCCCGCGCTGGCCACGCGCAAGGACTATTACCTGGCCCTGGCCTACGTGGTGCGCGACCGGCTGCTGCAGCGCTGGATCAGCACCGCCGCCGCCTATACCCGCCGCGGCTCGCGCACCGTGGCCTACCTGTCGGCCGAATTCCTCATGGGGCCGCACCTGGGCAACAACCTGGTGAACCTGGGCATTTATGGCGAGGTGCAGCAGGCCGTGGCCGAGTTGGGGCTCGACCTTGACGTGCTGCTGGGCGAGGAGGAAGAGCCCGGCCTGGGCAACGGCGGCCTGGGACGCCTGGCGGCGTGCTTTCTGGATTCCATGGCCACGCTGGAAATTCCCTCCATGGGCTACGGCATCCGCTACGAGTTCGGCATTTTCGAGCAGGAAATCGTCGACGGCTGGCAGGTGGAGCGCACCGACAAGTGGCTGCGCCACGGCAATCCCTGGGAAATCGTGCGCCCCGAGTGGGCCAAGGAGGTGAAGCTGGGCGGGCACGTGGAGCGCCACACCGACGCCACCGGCAAGCTGCGCGTCACCTGGGTGCCTGAGCGCACCGTCATCGGCGTGCCCTACGACACGCCCATCCTGGGCTACGCCACCAACACCGCCAACACGCTCAGGCTGTGGCGCGCCGAGGCGCCCGAGTCCTTCGACCTGCAGAGCTTCAACCGCGGCGACTATTACGGCGCGGTCACCGGCAAGGTGGCCTCGGAGAACATCACCAAGGTGCTGTACCCCAACGACGAGTCGCCGCAGGGCAAGGAGCTGCGCCTCACCCAGCAGTTCTTCTTCGTGTCCTGTTCGCTGCAGGACATGCTGCGCATCATGCACGGCCAGAAACTCCCGCTGACGCGCTTTCACGAGAAGTTTTCGCTGCAGTTGAACGACACCCACCCGGCCATCGCCGTGGCGGAATTGATGCGGCTGCTGGTGGACGAGCATGAGCTGGAGTGGAACACGGCCTGGGACATCACCCGCAACGCCATCGCCTACACCAACCACACCCTGCTGCCCGAGGCGCTGGAGTGCTGGCCGCTCGGCATGTTCGAGAAGCTGCTGCCGCGCCACCTTGAAATCATCTACGAGCTCAATGCCCGCTTCCTCGACGACGTGCGCCTGCGCTTTTTCGGCGACGCCGAGCGCGTGGCCCGCATGTCGCTCATCGACGAGCGCGGCCCTCGCTATGTGCGCATGGCCAACCTGGCATGCGTGGGCAGCCACGCCGTCAACGGCGTGGCCGAGCTGCACTCCGAGCTGCTGAAGGAGCAAGTGCTGGCCGACTTCCACGCCCTCTGGCCGCAGAAATTCAGCAACAAGACCAACGGCGTGACGCCGCGGCGCTGGGTGGTGCTGGCCAACCCGGGGTTGACCGCGCTGGTCTGCGAGGCCATCGGCGACGCCTGGATCAAGAACCTCGACGAACTGCGCGCGCTGGAGGACTTTGCCGGCGACTCGGTGTTCAACGAGAAATGGCGCGCGGTGAAGCTGGCCAACAAGGAGCGCTTCGCGCGCATGGTGCTCGAGCGCACCGGCATTGCCGTCGACCCGGCGTCGCTGTTCGACGTGCAGGTCAAGCGCATCCACGAGTACAAGCGCCAGCACCTCAACATCCTGCACGTCATCGGGCTGTACGCACGGCTGAAAAGCAATCCCGGCCTGGACATTGCGCCCCGCACCTTCATTTTCGGCGGCAAGGCCGCGCCCGGCTACCACATGGCCAAGCTCATCATCAAGCTCATCAACTCGGTGGGCGAGGTGGTCAACCGCGACCCGGACGTGCGCGGCCGCATCCGCGTGGTGTTCCTGCCCAACTTCAACGTCAGCAGCGGCCAGCACATCTATCCGGCGGCCGACCTGTCGGAGCAGGTGTCCACGGCGGGCAAGGAAGCCTCGGGCACGGGCAACATGAAGTTCTCCATGAACGGCGCGCTCACCATTGGCACGCTGGACGGGGCCAACATCGAGATCCGCGACGAGGTGGGCGCCGAGAACTTTTTCGTGTTCGGCCTGACCACGCCCGAGGTGGCTGAGCTGTACGCCGGCGGCTACCGCCCCCTGGACTACGTGGAAGGCAATGCCGAACTGGCCGAGGTGATGGAACTGCTGCGCGGCGGCTTTTTTTCGCGCGGCGACCCCCACCTGTTCGCGCCCCTGGTGAACGCGCTGCTGCACTACGACCCCTACTGCGTGCTGGCCGACTATGCCTCCTACGGCCAATGCCAACAAGCCGTGGGCGAGGCCTACGGCGACGCCGCGGCCTGGTCGCGCATGTCCATACTCAACGTGGCGCGCTCGGGAAAATTTTCATCCGACCGCAGCATCCGGGAATACTGCCGGGACATCTGGGAGGTGCAGCCGGAACCGATTCGCCTGCTGACGCCGGAGGAGGTCAAGGCAGGGTTCCTCCAGTGACGGCTCGCTGATTAGCCGCCCGTGGGATTGGGATTGCGCCACACCCGCTCGAACGGCAGTCGCCAGGCGTGCGGCGCGATGAGCTGGTGGATGGACTTGGGGCCCCATGAGCCGGGCTGGTACAGGCGCACCGGCGGCGGTGCTTCCAGCAGCGGCATGGAGATTTCCCACAGCCGCTCGATGCCCTCGGCGGTGTTGAACAGCGTGTGGTCGCCGCGCATGGCGTCGAGGATGAGGCGCTCGTAGGCTTCCAGCACTTCCGCCGCGAAGCCGGTGTCGTGCATGGCGAACTGCAGGCTGAGCTTGTCCAGGCGCATGCCGGGACCGGGGCGCTTGCCGTAGAACGACAGCGACATGCGCGAGGCATCGGCCAGGTCGAAAGTGAGGTGGTCGGGGCCCTGCGCGCCCACGCCCGAGCCCGGCGGGAACATGCTCTTGGGCGGCTCGCGGAAGGCAATGGAAATGATGCGCTGGCCCTCTTCCATGCACTTGCCGGTGCGCAGGAAGAACGGCACGCCCGCCCAGCGCCAGTTGTCGATGTAGCACTTGAGCGCGATGAAGGTGTCGGTCTCCGACTCGGGGTCCACGCCGGGCTCGCCGCGGTAGCCCGTGTACTGACCGCGCACCACGTCGGCCGGCCGGACGGGCAGCATGCTGCGGAACACCTTGTTCTTTTCCTCGCCGATGGGCGCGGGCTCCAGCGACGTGGGCGGTTCCATGGCCATGAACCCGACGATCTGGAACAGGTGCGTCACCACCATGTCACGGAAGGCCCCGGTCTGCTCGTAAAAGGCCGAGCGCGTGCCCAGCCCCAGTGTCTCGGGCACGTCGATTTGCACGTGGTCGATGAAATTGCGGTTCCAGATGGGCTCGAACAGGCCGTTGGCGAAGCGGAAGGCGAGGATGTTCTGCGCCGCCTCCTTGCCCAGGTAGTGGTCGATGCGGAAAATCTGCTCCTCGGCGAACACCTCGTGCAGCCGCGCGTTCAGCTCGATGGCGCTGGCGAGGTCGCGCCCGAAGGGCTTTTCCATGACGATACGAGCGTGATCCACCAGCCCGGCTTCGCCCAGCATGCGCACGGCGGACAGGGCGGCGTCGGGCGGCACGCTGAGGTAATGCAGGCGGCGGCTTTCGGCGCCCAGCGATTGTTCGGCCTTTTCCACCGCGGCGCGCAATGCGCCGGGGCCCGCCGACAGCGGGACGTAATCGAGGTTGGCGGCGAAGGCCTTCCAGTCCGGCTCGGACAGCTTGCGGCTGAAGAACTCGGCCAGCGCCGCATGGGTCTGGGCGCGAAAGCCTTCGGCATCGAGACTGTCCAGCGACACGCCGATGATGCGGAAGTCGGGTATGAAGCCGGCGTTGCATAGGTGGTACAGGCCGGGCAGCAGCTTGCGGCGCGCAAGGTCGCCAGTGGCGCCGAACAGCACCACCACCTGCGGGTAACGCGGACCGACACCGGGACTAACCTTGGCCAACAGGACCTCTATGGGTTTGCTGATTGAGGATACATCGGTTTAAGCAAACATCGCACCAACGTGATTACACCTATGAAGTTTTTTTCCGGGTGGTGACGAGGTCCGCGCTTTCAGCGCGGAAATGAAATGCCCCCGAATTTGGCGTTCCCGGCTATTGCGGGCGCCTCGGGGGCATTGTGGAGCAGGGCGGCTTTCGCCGCCTGTTTACTCAGATGCTTAGCAGCCTACGCGCTTCATCAGGCCGTCGGGGCGCACATGGGTGGGGTCTTCCACCATGACCAGCGCCGACGGCGCAATCAGGAAGTGGCTGGTCTTGCTGGCCACCAGCGGCGCGGACAGGATGCCCTTCAGCTTGCCGGCATTGGCTTCCATCCAGGCCGCGAAGGCCGGTCCGTCGACCTTGCCGGCGCCTTCCAGGCCGGCCTTCATGGCGTATACCGAGTCATAGATGTAGGCCACCACCAGCGGCGAGTACTTGGCGTAGTTGGCGGAGTCGAAGGCCTGCAGCCGCTCTTTCATTTTGCCGTACTCGGAGGTGCCGGCGGTCTCGTTCGAGCAATAGGACACCGACTTGTAGTTCACGCCCACCGCGTTCTTGTAGGCGTTGGGGCCGGCGATCTTGGTGGTGACGCCCACTTGCGCCACGATGGTGTTGTTGCCCACCACCTTGATGTTCCAGCCGATGTCGTCGAGGTTCTTCAGGATGTAGCCGGTGTCGGCGCCGGTCCCGGTGAGCAGGATCAGGAACTCCGGGTTCGTCCGCCGCAGCGTCAGAAGTTGCGGCGTCATGTCGGTGGAGGTCAGCTCGTATTGCTGGTCTTCGGTGAGCGTGATCTTGCGCTCCCCGAGGAGGCGCCGCAGCGCCTGAACCGTGGAGATGGTCTGCGCTCCCGCGTCGTGGATCACACCCGCGGACTTGGCGTGCAGCGTATGTTCAAGATAGTTGGTGATGGCCTCGGCCTGGGTATCGGCGCTGGGCAGCATGCTGAAGTGATAGGGTCCGATCTGCGGCGTCATGGCGGCTGAGCCGGTGACGCTGATGGAAGGGATCTTGGCCTGGGTCAGCACGGGGATGGTGGCCAGCGTGATCTGGCTGGCGATGGGGCCGATCATGGCCTCCACCTTCTCGCGCTCTACCAGCCGGCGCATTTCGGTCACGGCCGCGGTGGGATCGGACTGGTCATCGCCCTGCACCACCACCACCTGCCGGCCGAGAATGCCGCCATTGGCATTGATTTCCTTGACCGCCAGGTTGACGCCCGCAATGCCGTTGAAGCCGCTTTGGTTGGCCGGCCCGGTGAACGACGACAGGAAGCCGAGCTTGAGCGGTTCGCGCGACTGCGCCAGCGCCGAGGTGGATGCCGCGGCGAAGGCGAGCGCGCCTGCCACCGCAAGAATTGCTTTGATGTTTCCGCGAATCATGAATCCTCCTATTGATGTCGATGGCGCGGTGCCATTTCAAATTCCGGCGCCATGTTACTCCCCAAAACGACCGTCGCCCGTTTTTCGTTGACTTTTCGTTGACTGTCCAGCATGTAAAAGGGGGACGGCGGCCAATGCATCATGTGCAGTGCAGCAAAGGCAGATGCGGAGATGGTGCGATAGTCGAAGAGGTATTGCACAAAATCGGCTTCAAGTCGTTCCCCACCGGGCGCATGCGCGCATCATAATGGCGCTCATGAACGATCAAGCCCCCAAACCGCTTCCCGCGCTCGGCCGCATTTTTCAACTCGGCGTCATCGTGCCCGACATCGAAGCCGCCATGCGCTACTGGATGGATGCCCTGGGCGTGGGGCCGTTCACCTACATGGACAGCACCGGACCCATCCGCTGCACCTACCGGGGCAAGCAAACCGACGTGCGCATCTGCATGGGCTTCAGCTATTCGGACAACCTGCAGATCGAGCTCATCCAGCAGCGCAACGACGCGCCTTCACCCTACCGGGATTTCCTCGCCTCGGGCCGCGAGGGCGTGCAGCATGTCGCGCACTACGCCCACGATTTCGATGCCGCCGGCCGCCAGCTCGAGGCGGGCGGGGCCAGACATGTGTACACCATCGAGCCTGAACTGGGCGGCGAGCGCATTCACTACTACGAGCGTCCCGGACAGGCGACCATGATCGAGCTGGTGCCGTTGAACGACCTGCGCCGGCGCTACCACGAAGTCCTGCAAAACGAAACCCGGAACTGGGACGGCGGCAATCCCATCCGCCGCTACCGCGACTTCCTGCATTTCTACCAGTCGTTTGGGCTGCTGTAGAACAGACGGACTTCAGCCAACCTTTTCGATCAGCTTCGCGGTGTCGTCCACCATGTTGCCGGAGATATTGATGCCGGTGATGCCGTAGTCCGCGCGCATGGCGTGCAGCTTGTCGATCACGGCCGGCAGCTCGCCGATGAGGAAGTGCGGCGAGTCCATCACATCCTCGGGCGTCAGGTTGTAGAGCTTCGCGCTCTTCTCGGCTTCGGCGCGGATGTCGCTGAAAGTCATGCCGTGAATGGTGATGGACAGGCGCAACTGGCCGAAGCGGGCGCCGGCGTTCTCCCTGATCAGCTTTACCTTGGCCTCGGTGGCGGCGCGCGTGGCCGTGCCGCCCGCCCAATCCTGGAGGTTGCCGCTCTTGAAGGTGAAGTTGAGGTCCACCACGTCGGCCTCGCGCGCCGCGAAGGCCAGCATGCGCGGCCCGCCGCCGCCCAGCACCAGCGGCGGACGCGGGTCCTGCGCCGGCTTGGGCCAGCCGGTGACGCCGTTCACCTTGTAGTGCTTGCCGTCGTAGGAAAAGGTCTCGCCGGTGAAATAGCGCTTGATGATGTGGACGGCCTCGGCCATGCGGTCGATGCGCCGGCC